>JAAUYD010069935.1_pt1 | contig 46743 bp, 50 predicted proteins | sample 7278101 | NCBI WGS metagenome assembly JAAUYD01 (sample SAMN14350128, study PRJNA611818) | marine sediment metagenome | isolation source: surface marine sediment (0.6m) | place: French Polynesia: Moorea | collected 2018-08
CTTCGGCGGCCTGCTCGACGACCGGGCGGTCGTAGCAACGCACTACATCGAATGGAAGACCCTCGCGGAGCGGGTGGAAGCCCTGCTGTCTGCGGAATCCGATCGCGCCTCACGTCTGGACCTGCTGACCTTCCAGCTCAACGAGCTCGACACGCTCGCGCTGCAGGAGGGTGAGCTTGACGACCTCGCGGGCGAGCGTGGCCGGCTGCAGAACAGCGGCAAACTGGCCGAGGGCGTTGGCTCGGCGCTGACCGGCCTCTACGATGCCGATAGTGGCAATGCGAACAATCTGATTGCAGATGCGCTGCGCACCGTGGAACAGCTCGCAGAGTTTGACGTTTCGCTGGCACCTATTGGGGAGATGCTAAGTAGTGCCGGTATCCAGGTCAGCGAGGCTGCCGACACGCTGCGCCGTTACGGCGAGACGATCGATATGGATCCGGCGCGTCGCGACTGGGTCGAGGAACGCCTCGATGCTGTCCAGGCGATTGCGCGCAAGCACCGGGTCCAGCCCGAGGAGCTACCTGAGCTAACCGAGAGCCTGCGGGTCGAGCATGACGAACTGAGCCATGCCGAAGAACGCGGCCGCGAGCTCGAGGAACAGGCTGAAGCCGCCCGTGCGGCGTTCGTGGAACACGCCAGCGCACTCTCCGTCGAGCGCAGGAAAGCTGCGAAACGCTTTGCCGATGCGGTTACGGATGCCATGCACGGACTCGGCATGCCTGGCGGCGTATTCGAGGTGGTCCTGCATGCCCTGGAAGACGATGCAGCGCGCCCCTGGGGTCTCGACGATGTCGAGTTCCTGATCAGCGCGAACCCGGGACAGGCTCCGCAATCGCTCGCAAAGATCGCCTCGGGCGGCGAGTTGTCACGCATGAGTCTTGCGATCCAGGTTATCGCAAGCGATGGCAGCGCAATCCCGACCATGGTGTTCGACGAGGTCGACAGTGGCGTTGGCGGCGGCGTCGCCGAAATGGTCGGCCGGCGCCTGCAGGAGCTCGGCGCAAACCGGCAGGTCCTGTGCGTAACTCACCTGCCGCAGGTCGCCAGTCTCGCCGACCAGCATTTCCGCATCAGCAAAGTGACCGACGGCAAGTCGACGCGTACGCAAGTACACGTGCTTGGCAAAGATGAACGGATTGAGGAGCTTGCTCGAATGCTGGGTGGCGTGGAGATCACGCGCAAGACGCTCGAACACGCGGCCGAGATGCTGGCCGGCGCGAGGCAGAAGCGCGCCTAGTCGTCCACGTCGTCGCGATTCCTGACGTACAACACGAGGCTGTGGTCGATCAGCTCGAAGCCATGCTTCTCGGCAATCTCGTGCTGCAGTCGCTCGATGTCCTCGCTGACAAACTCGATCACGTCGCCGGTTTCGACGCACACCATGTGATCGTGATGGTCACCATCGTCGAGCTCGAAGACGGAATGCCCGCCCTCGAAATTGTGGCGCGTCACCAGCCCTGCGGCCTCGAACTGGGTCAGGACCCGGTACACGGTGGCAAGGCCGATGTCCTCACCAGACTGCAGCAACTTCTTATAGATATCCTCGGCGCTCAGGTGTCGCATCTTCGAGCTCTCAAGGATTTCAAGTATCTTGAGGCGTGGAAGCGTGACCTTGAGGCCGGCTTTGCGAAGTTCTTTTCGTTGCTGCATGTGCAAACTCATTCAGGGTATGATGCGCGCCTATTATGACGCAGGTAGCAGTCAGACTCTATGACCAACCATAAGTGGATACTCGTTCTTTGCGCGATTCTGGCGCTGCTCGTGTCGAGCGGCTGCGTCTATCGTGCGTCCATTGCGCAAGGCAATCTCGTGCAGGAAGAAGACCTGGCACAGCTCGAGGTTGGCATGACCCGTAAACAGGTTCGCTTCCTGCTTGGCACCCCGATGATCGACGATCCGTTTCACCGGGATCGCTGGGACTACGTCTACTACCTGAAAGTCGGCCGTGAAGAGGCGTCGTTCGAGCGCTGGGTGTCGGTGTTTTTCAAGGACGATATCGTCAGCGAGATACGCAAGGACCAGGAGCTAAATCCCGGCCTTTAGGCGACGCGCCTCGCGCGGGTCGATTTCCAGCGGCCGGTACAACTCGACACGATCGCCCTCTTTAACGATGTGATCGCGATCGACGGGGCGCCCCCACACACCTGCCTGCATGCCCTCTTGTACGAGTTCCGGGAAATCCCTCTTCAGGTTTCCTGCCCTGATGACATCGTCAACCGTCGCTTTCTCCGGCAGCGTGATCGACCGCAGCACCTGCTTATCCGGCGTGGCGAAGACAAGTTCAACCGAGATCATCGCCATCGCTAGCCCGCGTACATCTCTGCAGCTCGCCGGGTAAACGAGTCGACAAGCGAGCTGCAGATACTCTCGAAGAATCGCCCGAAGATCACATCGGTGGCCTTGCTCTCGAACTCAAACTCGAGCACCAGTGCGACTTTGCAACCTGCGTCGCCGAGCTGCTGAAAGGTCCAGCCACCCGACATGTGTCGAAACGGACCGCCGACGAGCTCAATGCCAAGCGATTCGTTCGGTTGTAAAGCATTGCGTGTCCTGAAACGCTTGCTGATCTTGCCGCGATGCAGCTCGAGTGAAGCTTCGATGAAGTCATCGCGATCGATGTGCAACTCGGCGTCGTTGCACCACGGCAGAAAATGCGGATATTTCTCGACGTCCTTGATGAGCTCGTACATCTGCGCCGCAGAGTACGGCACTAGTGCGCTGCGACTGACTTTGCGCATCGTGCTGGCGTCGGCGGCGCGCTTACCGAACCGCGTTGATCAGGACTAGCAGAATGCCGATCGGGGCCACGTACCTGGCCAGTATGCGCCAGGCCTTGAAAAGGCCTCCCGAGTTGCCGAGTTCGTCCGCCGTGGAATTACGGCACATCACCCAACCCGCGAAGATCACAATCAGCAATCCGCCGAGCGGCAGCATGATGTTACTGGTCAGGTAGTCGACATTGTCGAAAATGGTACCGGCCAGGAACTTGGTGTCAGCGAGCACGTTGAACGACAGGACCGAACCAAAGCCGAGTAACCAGATCAGAAGGCCAACGCCGACCGTTGCCTGCGCACGGGTCTTGTGGAAATGCTCGACGATCCACGCAACCGCGGGCTCCATAAGGCCAATCGCCGACGTCCAGGCCGCGAACGACAAAAGGACGAAGAACACGGTCGAGAAAAAGACGCCACCGGCCATCTGACCGAAGGCAAGCGGTAGCGTATTGAACACTAGGCCGGGCCCGTCGCCCGGCGTCAGACCGTTCGCAAACACAAGCGGGAAAATGGCCAGTCCGGCGAGGATCGCTATCGACGTATCCGCGGTAACGACGGCCGCGGACGCGCCCGTAATCGAGGTTTCCTCGGGCAGGTAAGCACCGTAGGCCATGACAGCGCCCATGCCGATACTCAGAGTGAAGAACGCCTGACCCAGCGCCGCCAGAACACTACCCCACGTCAGCTTGCTGAAGTCCGGTGTGAACATGAACGCCACGCCCTGACCGAAGTACCCGGAACTGATCGCGTAACCAAGCAGGACCAACATCAGCACGAGCAGTGCGGGCACCATGAATCGCACGGCCTGCTCGAGACCGCGCTCGACGCCGCGTGCCACCACGAATACGGCGAGGCCCATAAAGATCGTGTGTGTCAGGGCGACGAGGCGCCAATCGCTGACAAAACTGTCGAATTCGTCGCCAACAACCCCGGCACTGGCGCCCGCGAACGCGCCGGTCACACTTTTGACGATGTACGCCAGCGTCCAGCCGGCGATGACGCTGTAATAAGAGAGAATCAGGATACCGGCGAGCACACCCATGCCGCCGACCCACTTCCAACGCTCCGAGCTGCCCTCTTCCTGACCGAGCAGTTTCATCGTGGCGACCGGGTTGCGACGCCCACGCCGGCCGATCAGGATCTCCGACATCATGACCGGCATGCCGATCAGTACGACACAGACCAGGTAAACCAGGACGAAAGCACCGCCGCCATTCTGTCCGGCGATGTACGGGAACTTCCAGATATTGCCAAGCCCGACCGCAGAGCCGGTGACGGCGAGGATAAACGCCATCCGCGAGGACCAGTGGCCGTGAAGGGAGCGCCGTTTGTCGCCGTCGGCCTGGTTACTGAGCATTGTCATTCTCTAAACCGCGAAGAATCCGGCGATTCTTATACAAATCCCCGTGCCTGACAACGCTTTGCCCGTATAATCCGCTCGCGACCGGGGCACCTCGACCGACTTCCTATGGGCAAGAAAAAGACCAAAAAACCAGCTGGCAACGTCATCGCCGTCAATCGGCGGGCGCGCCACGATTACTTCATCGAGGACCGGTTCGAGGCCGGTCTGGCGCTCGAGGGTTGGGAAGTGAAGAGCCTGCGTGCGGGCAGCGCGCAGCTGGCAGAAGCCTATGTCAATCTGAGGAAAGGCGAGGCCTGGCTCGTAGGGGCGCACTTCTCACCGCTCAGGACGACCTCGACGCACATCAAGGCCAACCCGACGCGCGATCGCAAGCTGCTGCTGCATCGGCACGAAATCGACCGGCTTACCGGGGCTGTGGAACGCAAGGGCTATGCGCTGGTGCCGCTCGACCTGCACTGGCACAAGGGACGCGCGAAGCTGTCGATCGGGCTTGCCAAAGGCAAGAAGCAGCACGACAAGCGCGCCGACCGCAAGGATCGCGACTGGCAGCGGCAAAAGGAACGAATCCTCAAACATTGATTTTTAAATCAACAAATTACTGTGCTTTATTAATGTCTTTTATTCGATGTATGTTCGCCGATTTGTGGCGTTGTCGCATTGTTTTCCGGCCGAAAGCCCATACACTACACAGCACACGGGGGTGACATGGCTTCGACGTGGGTCGCGAAACTCCGAGTGCATGCCGAGGGACAGGGTACCTCGTAAATCCATCTGTAAAACTTATAGTTGCCAACGACGACAACTACGCACTAGCTGCTTAATACCCAGCAAATGCCTTCTGCCCGGATCGTGCCTGTGCGTCCGGATCGCAGGAGTCACCGACACAGGACCGCGGCAAGGGCATGTTCAGGGCCTGAACCGTTAAATCTCTACTGAACTGGCTGTGAGTCTTCCCTGCCCGTCGGGTAGCCCACAGTAAGATCAAAGACGGAATAAGCATGTAGACCTCGTAGCGGAGGACTTGCGGACGCGAGTTCGATTCTCGCCACCTCCACCAAATGAGAAAGGCTCGCCCAAAGGGCGGGCCTTTTTCATTTGTGCAGACGGTGCGAGTCGAACGAGCGTAGTGACAAAACGGCAGGACAGCCGTTTTGGACCGCGAAGCGCCCCGAGCGCAGCGAGGGCGAGGGCCAGGGATGGCCCGAGTCAGTTCGATTCCGGCAGCTCATCCATTCTCGCCACCCCATAAAAAATGCCGCCCCTGGGGGCGGCATTCCTTTTCAGCCTATCAGGCGACGAAGACTATTTCGACTCCATCTCCTTGATTACGGTACTTTCGAGGCTCTTGAGGCCCGCTTCCCTGCCCGCTTCCAGAGACGCCTCGCGGTCACCCGTCTCGGCATACTCCTGCAAGGCAAGCAGTGCGCCGACGCGATTGGAACTACCGCAGTGCAGCAGGACCGGCTCGTCATACTGATCAAGCACTCGACGGAGCTCGGCCGCTTTCTCGAACGTGATATCGCCGCGGCCAATCGGCAGCGCCACGTATTCCATGCCGAGCTCCTCGACGACCGCGGTCTCGTCGAGACCGCGGTCCTCGCCCTCGGTGCGCAGATCGATGACGGCGACGTAGCCATTCTCGGCAAATACCTTGAAACCTGCTTCGTCCGGCTGACCCGCGGTCGACAGGCCATCTACCGGTTCGACCTCGCCGGATTCAACAGCCGCATCGAGGTCAACCAGCAGGCTGCTCCGTGGCTCCGCATCGCCCGCAGCTGCGTTAGCACCAAAAACCACCAGACTTGCCAGGAATAACCGCCAGGTCATCATCGTTTTTCGCTCCGTTTCTATTAGTCGAGGATTAGTCGACGATTGTCACGCGCGTATCGAATTCGATGCCGCGCTCCGTCAGATGAACGTTCATCAGCATCCTCTCATACAGGCTACCCGAAGACACCATGATGTCGCGCATGGCAGTGCGCATCGCGAGCGGCACTTCCTCGCCCTCTTCGTCCTGCTCTTCGGCCATCATCGCCGCGCCGACAAATTCATAGTACTTCGCGGCGTCCATACTCATGGTGACGAAGGGTTTCGACTCGTCGACGTCCGCCTGCAACATTGCCTCGACGTTCTGCTCCGAGCCCTCGCCTAACGAGACGCTCAATCCCGACTCGGACAGCGCAGCGAATGCTTCCTGGGCCACCATCGCGATCTGCGGCAGATCGAGTTTCTTGGCCTTGCCGTCCGGCAGCAGATTCAACGCTGCGATCTCCGGGCTCATCATTGCGGCCATCGTGACAAGATCCTGTGCATTGTCGATCGCGAACAACATGCTCGCATCGACTGAAGTCGGCGGTGTCTCGGTTGCGAGGTCCATGCCCTCGAGGCCGGTGACATTAGCCAGCATGCCACGGAAACTGTAGACCACTGGCGGTACAGGCTGGGCAAGCGCTTCACGACCCTTGGCTACGCCAGCCTGCATTTCTGCGAGGTGCTCACAACTAAATGGGTCGGCTTCCATCGCATCGAGGCGCGCCTCATAGAAGTTACGCATCGCCAGCGGGTCCATGCTGAAACCAAACGAGAACAGACCACCCAGGTCCGGGCCGAGTCCCGGCACAGCTGCGGGAACCGCCGCCAGTCCTGCAGCAATATCGTCACGTAGCTCAAAGACCATACTCGTGCGCAAAGCGGCGGTGCCAACCTCGGTATAGCCGAGCACGATGCGAGGCGCGATGCCGGCCAGTTCAGAAAACTCGGTGCGGCAGGTGTCCGAAATGGCACTTGTGTCATAGTCGAGCGCAGCAAGCAGCTCCGCATTCTCGCCGCTCGGGTCGCCGAGGAACGCACTGGCGATTCGCTGCACGTCGATATAGCTGACCAGATGATCGGTAAAACCGTACTCCTTGGCGATCTTTTTCAGATCCTTGGAGCGGGCCAGGTTGTTACGCGGTTTCGACAAGCCAAGCGTCTGTTCGAGGCGCTCTTCGGAGACCGAACCCGGTACCAGTGCGAGCACTGCATCATCGCCGATCACGGCGATCACGATGCGCATCTTGTCAGCATCGAAATAGCGATAGGTTTCGCGACCGATCGTTCCTGTCGGCATCGTCTCACCCGCTTTGGATTCGATGCGATCGAGTGCCGCGTCAAACGCGTCCGAGTCCGTCAACGCAATGCGCAGAACCGGGAGCACACCGTCTCCGTAGATGGCCATCAGAGAACCCCGGCCCACACCGGCATCGCGAAGGCCCTGTACGCTGAACAGGCTCAGGAACTCTTCCATCGTGTCCTGGAGCTTCATCGCTTCCTCGGCCGCATTCTCGTCAGCCGACATTTCGACGAGTTCCTTCGACAACTCGTAGTTGATGATCTTGCGGTACGCGCCCAATGTCTGATCGATCATTGGATCGAACTTATCCATGAGCTTGTCGGGAAACGGCTTCGTGAATGCGAAGACGTAGGGCGTATCCGCCGGGATATATTGCAGCACGTCCTTGGCTTTGCGCTTCGCGGCATCGGCCGTGGCTGACAAGCCGAGCGCGAGGATCGCTATGACGGGAATGACTTTACGGGCAATTGGATTCATGACTGGTCGTGTCCTTCAAAATGACGGGCCAAAGTGTATGTGCCCGGGCGAAAAAGTCAGTGCGCCCCGTCACATACGACAAAACGCGCAACGCTGCCGTTGCGCGGTCAATTCCATCTCGAAGACGAGTAAAGTCGTGATTCCTGGCGGTCTGGTAGGTCGCCTGTTGGCGCGCCGCCTTGAGAACACCCTAACAAGGTACACTTCGAAAATGCAAATCGCCGATTTTCACGAAGCGGACCTCGATGACGTGCTGGCGCTCAATGAAGCCGCCGTTCCGCACGTCAACAGTTTGGACCGCGAAGCACTGCGATGGTTCGCGGCAAACGCGCGACATTTTCGTGTTGCGGTGATTGGCGAGGACCTTGCCGGCTTCCTGATCGGCCTGCAGCCGGGACTTGAATACGCCAGCCCGAACTATCAGTGGTTTTGTGCAAAGCACCGGCGTTTCGGCTACGTCGATCGCGTAGTCGTTTCGCCGACAGCGCGCCGCCGCGGTGTCGCCTCGCAGCTCTATGATGACTACGCTGCGACACTGCGAGGCTTTGTTCCGCTGATGACCTGTGAGGTAAATATCCGGCCGGCCAATGCCTCGTCGATGGTCTATCACGAGCGCTACGGTTTTTTGCAGGTTGCGACCCAGGAAACCGAAGGCGGTAAAAAAGAAGTGGCTTTGATGGAGAAACGACTGTGAGTGAACGCGAACTGGATGTCATCGTTTATGGCGCAACCGGATTCACGGGGCGACTCGTTGCAGAATACTTCGCGCGCGAATACGGCAATGACGGGGAACTGCGCTGGGCGATTGCAGGACGCAGCAAGGACAGACTCGAGCAACTTCGCGCCGAACTCGGCGAGACGGCGGCCGCAATACCGATCATCGTCGCGGACAGCGGTGACGCGGACGCGCTCGCCTCGATGGCCGCACGCACGCGCGTTGTCCTGACCACAGTGGGTCCTTACGCGCTGTACGGTTCAAACCTGGTCGCTGCCTGCGTTGATGCCGGCACCGACTATTGCGACCTCGCTGGCGAAGTCCAGTGGATTCGCAAGATGATCGACACCCACCAGGCGGGCGCACAAGAGTCCGGTGCACGCATCGTGCACTGCTGCGGTTTCGATTCAATACCGATGGACATGGGCGTCTGGTTCCTCCAGCACGAGGCGAAACGTCGCCACGGAACCTATTGCGAGCGCATCGCGCTGTTCGTGAAAGCGACCAAGGGTGGACCGAGCGGCGGGACGCTGGCGAGCATCGCCAACCTGATCATGGAGGCGCGTGAGGACCGCGAGATCGCGAAGATACTCACGCACCCATACTCGCTGAATCCCGAAGGTGAGCGGGAGGGGCCCGACGACTACGACCAGAGGAAGGTCCTGTTCGACGAGGATGCAGGGTGCTGGACCGCGCCGTTCGTGATGGCCGGGGTCAACACCAAGGTCGTACGCCGCAGCAACGCGCTCGCGGGCTACCCCTACGGCAAGAATTTCGGGTATCGAGAAGCCGTACTGACCGGCAAAGGCGCCGGTGGTTGGATCAAGGGCAATTCAATGGCACTGGGCATCGGTGGCCTGATGGTCGGCATGTCATTCAGCCCGACGCGCAAGTTCCTGCAACGCTTTGTCTTGCCCGAGCCGGGTGAAGGACCCGACAAGGAGGCGCGCGAGACTGGCTTCTTCAACCTGATGCAGATAGGGCACCTGCCCGACGGCACGCGGCTTCGCACACGCATCACCGGGGACCAGGATCCGGGCTACGGGTCGACCAGCAAGATGCTGGCCGAGTCGGCCGTCTGTCTTGCGCACGACAACCTCGACACGCCGGGCGGCGTCTGGACGCCGGCTTCAGCGATGGGACTCCCCTTGCTCGACCGACTGATAGACAACGCGGGCCTGACGTTCGAACTCGTCGACTAGTGGGCGCTGTCCGCTGAGTAGTGCAGAGACTTGACGTATTTCTCGCCGGCTTCGACTCGCGTCGCGAGCCGGTTTCGAGGAGATGCGACGGGGCAGGTTGAGAAGTCGTTGAACGCGCACGGCGGACTGTAAGACTGGTTGAAATCGAGCGTGAACTTGCCGTCCTCGCCGGGAACGTCGGCGTACAGGTAGCGACCCGCGCCGTAGGTCTCGCTGCGGTTCGTCTCATCGCCGAAAACAAAGAACAGGCTCTCACCCGATGACTGCGCTTCGAGTTCGTACTCGACGCCGTCCACCGTAAACGTCACGGTGCCAGGCGACGTCGGGTTCTGCTGGAAGCCCTCGATCACCGTGTTGACGGTGATTACGCGCGGCTCGTCGTATCGATTCAGCGTTGCGGCCACGCGCCACTTCGGAGCGATGTCGTAATACGGCAGCGGCCCGAAGGTCTTGATCCAGGGGTGCTCGAAATCGCGAACGCGTACCGCGAGCTTGCCGCCACGCTCGATCACACTCCAGGCGATCGAGCCGTGCGCAGCCATGATGTTCTCTCCCGACGTATCCGGCGGCATCACGAGCTCCGTGACCGGACCGTCGGCGCTAACGACCTCGACGTTGCTTTCGACCATGAGACGAATCTCATCCGCGCCAACTCGCAGCTCGCCAACGCGCTGATCCGCCGTCGCAGGAAGGACGATATCGTTGTCCTTGCTGGCGCCGATTGTGTAGGTGCCCTCCTCGATCCAGTACAGGCCGACCTGGGTCAGGTACCCGGTTGGCTGCAGTAACCGCTCAAGCCTGCCCTTGCGCCACTCCATGACCTCGGCCTCGTGGGCGACAGGGTCGTAAGGGGGTTCCGCGCGCCCACAGGCCGCAGCGACGAGAAGGAGCACAATCGCCCCTGTGTATCCGATTGCTCTGGTCATCGTTTGTCCGTATCAATTCCCGGGTCGTGTCTCTATAATCCGCCGCCAATCCCAGCCGCAGCATTCCAATGTCAGATATATCCAGACTTCGCAACATCGCGATCATCGCGCATGTCGACCATGGCAAGACCACGCTGGTCGACCAGATGCTACAGCAGTCTGGCACGCTAGGCCCGCGTGCCGATGTCCCTGATCGCGTCATGGATTCCAACGACCTGGAGCGTGAACGCGGCATCACTATCCTGTCCAAGAACACGGCCGTCAACTGGAACGACTATCGCATCAACATTGTCGATACGCCTGGACACGCGGATTTCGGCGGCGAAGTCGAGCGCGTGCTCTCGATGGTCGACAGCGTGCTCCTGCTCGTCGATGCGGTCGAGGGCCCGATGCCTCAGACGCGCTTCGTCACGCAGAAAGCGTTCGAGCGAGGGCTCGTGCCTGTCGTCGTCGTCAACAAGATTGACCGCGATGGCGCTCGTCCGGACTGGGTGATTGACCAGACGTTCGACCTGTTCGACCGGCTTGGCGCGACGGACGAGCAACTCGACTTCCCGATCATTTACGCATCCGCCCTGCAGGGTTATGCCAGCGAGGATGCGGATGCACGCAGCGGCGACATGACGCCGCTTTTCGAGACCATCGTCCGCCACGTGAAGCCACCTGACGTCGATGTCGACGGCCCGCTCCAGCTCCAGGTATCAAGTCTCGACTACGACACCTATGTTGGCGTTCTCGGCGTAGGCCGCATTCAGCGCGGCACGATGACCGCGAACTCATCGGTGAGTGTCGTCGCACCGGATGGCACGTCGCGACGCGCGCGCGTGCTCGAGCTATTCGGTTTCCACGGCTTGCAGCGACAGAAGGTCGATTCCGCTACGGCGGGCGACATCATCGTCTTCAGCGGCATCGAGCGGCTCGGCATATCAGACACGCTCTGCGCACCGGATCACGAGCAGGCCCTGCCAGCGCTGACCGTCGATGAGCCAACGGTCAGCATGACCTTCCAGGTCAACAAGTCGCCGTTCGCCGGTCAGGACGGCAAGTACCTGACCAGCCGGCAGATCCGCGAGCGTCTCGACCAGGAGCTCAAACACAATGTCGCGCTGCGTGTCGACGATACCGACGATCCGGACAAGTTTCGTGTCTCGGGTCGCGGCGAACTGCACCTGGCGGTTCTGGTCGAGACGATGCGCCGCGAAGGCTTCGAACTTGCGGTGTCACGTCCCGAGGTGATCATGCATGACGTGGACGGGGCCGAACACGAGCCCTGGGAACAGCTCACAGTCGATTTCGACGAGGAATTCCAGGGCGCCGTCATGACGCGTCTCGCCGAGCGCAAGGGTGAGCTCGTCGACATGTTGCCGGACGGCAAAGGTCGTATCCGTCTCGACTACCGCATCCCGACGCGCGGGTTGATCGGCTTCAGGACGGAGTACCTGACCGCAACGTCGGGTACCGGGCTGATTTATCACGTGTTTGAGAAATACGCGCCGCGCATTGCGGGGTCCCTTGCGCAACGCAATAACGGCGTGCTCGTCTCGAACGTTCAGGGCAAAGCGCTCGCTTATGCGCTGTTCAACCTCCAGGAACGCGGGCGCCTGTTCATTGGCCATGGTGATGCCGTCTACGAGGGCATGATCGTCGGCATTCACCAGCGCTCGAACGACCTGATCGTAAACCCGACAAAGGCCAAGCAGCTGACCAACATCCGTGCGGCAGGCAGCGATGAGAATCTCGTGCTGACGCCCCAGCTGCGCTATTCGCTGGAACAGTCGCTCGAATTCCTCGATGACGACGAGCTGCTCGAGATCACGCCGGCCAGCCTGCGTCTGCGCAAGAAGCTGCTGAAAGAATCGGACCGCAAACGGGAGTCGAGGAAAGCGTCTTGAACGACGCGGCGACGCTGGCGTTCGCCGACCTCCAACCTGAGGATATTCTCGCCGCGCTTGCCGAGCTCGGTTTTCGTTGCGACGGCCGGTTCCTGGCACTCAATAGCTACGAGAACCGCGTGTACCAGGTCGGCATCGAGGACGGTCCGCCGATCGTAACAAAGTTCTACCGCCCGGGACGCTGGTCCGACGCCGCGATCCTCGAGGAGCATGCGTTTGCGGCCGCGCTTCACGAACAGGAAATCCCGGTAGTGCCCGCACTCGAGCATGACGGCGCGACACTGCATCAGACAGGCCACCATCGCCTCGCCGTCTACAAATGCTACGGCGGTCGCGCGCCGGACCTCGACAACTTCGAGTTGCAGAAGCAGCTCGGTCGACTGGTCGCGCGTATTCACCTCGAGGGCGAGGTCAAGCATTTCGAGCATCGGCCCGGTATCGACATCGACAGCTACGGCACGGAATCCGTCGAGTACCTGCTCGATCACGATTTCATTCCCGACGAGAATCTCGAGGCTTACGAGCGAATCGTCGAACTCGTGCTCGATGGTGTCGAGGCGTGTTACGAACGCGCGGGCGGAGTCCGCGAGATACGTCTGCACGGCGACTTCCACCCCGGCAATGTCCTCGTCCGCGGCGAGCAGTTGCATATCGTCGACCTGGACGATTGCCGGCACGGACCGTCGGTGCAGGATCTCTGGATGTTCCTGTCCGGCGATCGGGAAGAACAGGAACCGCAGCTCAAAGCCCTTCTCCAGGGCTATACGGCATTCCGGACCTTTGACGCCCGTGAGCTGCACCTCATTGAAGCACTACGCAGCCTGCGCATCATCCACTACGCGGCCTGGCTGGCGCGGCGCTGGGAAGACCCGGCCTTCAAGGTTGCGTTCCCGTGGTTCGACAGCCGCCGTTACTGGGACGAGCACATTCTCGCCCTGCGCGAGCAGGTGGCATTGATGCAGGAACCGCCACTCGAGTGGCTGGATTACTAGCCGGCCCCTAGCGGGACGGCAGGTGGTGGCGACGCGGCCCGACGTCGAAGCGATCGATCCAGCGAGAAAACGTCGACTTGCTGAGCGCCTGCAATGGCTCTATCGACGTATCGGTCTGCGCACGAATCGCGTCCGGATCGATTTGTCCGACCTCTTCCTGCAATGTCTCGGCGTGGGCCGGCACGGATAACCATCGTTCAATCAGCGGCCGATTGGCTTCGAGGTGAAACTGGAAGCCGTAGGCATGATCGCCATAGCGGAAAGCCTGCACCCGACTCGCAGGGGAGCTCGCCAGCAGTTCGCAGCTGGCCGGCAGCGAGATGCCGTCCTCGTGCCACTGGAAGACCTCCTGGGTTGGCTCGAACGTCGACAGTACGGGGTCTTGCAGGCCGGCATCGGTCATCTCGACATCACACCAGCCGATTTCGCGAACCTCGTTGCGTGACACGGATCCGCCGAGCGCCTTGGCCAGCAACTGTGCGCCGAGGCATATACCCAATACCGACATGCCCTCTTCGACCGCTTCGCGAATAATCTCGACTTCAGTCAGAAGATTCGGATACGTATTGATCTGGTCGGCATTCATCGGCCCGCCGAGAACGATCAGCGCCTCATAGCGATCGAGATCGGGACGCTGCTTCGGCTCACGACCGAAATTGACATAGCGGATACGAAAGCCCGCATCTTTAAGTAAAGGATCGAGTGTCCCGAGCGGCTCGAACGGAACGTGTTGAAATACCAGCACCTTCGGTCGTGGCATCAGGGGCTTCCGGGGCTATTCATTTGCACTGCGCGTACGGTAACACTAAAGTGATCAAGGCTTGGAAACGGCGTGTTTCCGGGAACTTAAGGACCCGAAATCGCTCTGACTAAGCAGTCAACGAACACCTGCGGATTCTATCTACTTGACCGACAGATTACGCCTTGCATCGCTTGCCGGTTTCGCCCTGCTCATGGTCGCCGGCTGCAGCTCCACCTTGACGATGGAGATGCCGACGATACCTGAGCCGCGCATCGAGAAAATACCCGTGGATGTCGCCGTGCGTATTCCCGAGGATTTTCAGAACTTCGTCCACGTCGAAGAGGTACTCGGCAAAGACACCTGGACGATCGACCTCGGCCGTTCGAACGCGATGCTGTTCACGCAGCTTTTCGACCACATGTTCGACTCAATCGTCGTGCTTGGACCGAACGACGATCCGCGCGACCACCAGTTTGATGCGCTGATTGAGCCGTCGATCGAAGGTTTCGAATTCTCGATACCCAGTCAGAGCAATTCCGAGGAGTTCGCGGTCTGGATTCGTTACCGCATGGCCGTCTTCGACAGCGTCGGCAACCGCGCCTCGAGCTGGACCGTCAGCGCGTATGGCAAGAGCCAGAAAGAAGGCATCGGTGGCTCTGACGCGCTGCGCCGGGCAGCCATCCTGGCAATGCGTGATGCTGCTGCCCTGATCATTATGCAAATGGATAGAGTGACCAAGATTCGCGATCTCGCCGACGGTCCACTCGATCCCGCGACCGCCGAGCCCGGCACTATGCTGGCCGAAACCGCGGAAGACAGCGAGGAGCCGGAAAACGTCGTCGGCATCTTCGCCATCGGAGGAATTGACGATGCAGAATAAGCTCCTCGTAATCCTGTTGTCCGTGGCACTGACCGGTTGCGTCACCTCACGTATCGAAGACGCCCGAGAGACCGTCACGGGCATTAGCGAGGGTGAATCGGTTGTCATTATGGCCAAGAGCTACCACTCCGGTAACGAAACGGAATCCGACTACATCACCTGTGTAGAGAAGACCCTTGGCGGTGGCTCCAAAGGAATTCGCGTCGTACCCAACCAACAGTTTGTTGATGCCCTGTTCCCGTGGTTCGAACCGCGCACCGCTCCCGCCGATACCAAGGGCCTGCCTAAACTCATGGAACGCCCGGGCGTTGCAGCTGCCGTCAAGGACATGGGCGTCCGTTACATCGTCTGGCTTGATGGCGACACGGAGCGCGTCGCTGAAGGCGGCAGCCTGTCATGCGCGGCAGGCCCTGGTGGCGGCGGCTGTTTCGGCTTTGCCTGGTGGCAAAACGATGCCGATTACGAGGCATCAATCTGGGATCTCGATGGTTTCGAGTCTGCCGGCACGGTGTCAGCGGATGTTAGCGGGACCTCGTTCCTGCCGGCGCTCGTGGTACCGATCCCCTTAATCGCACGAACGCAGACCAAGGCCTGCAAAGGCATGGCCCAACAGCTGCGCGCCTTTATCGTTCAGTAGAGTCTGCCGGCGCGGATCAGCGCCGATCGGTAAAAAGGGGCATCGAGAGACGCGACCGACACCGAGCGCCCCGACTGCGGCGCGTGGACGAAACGGCGTTCGCCAAGATACATGCCAACGTGCGACATCTTCCCCTCAATACTGAAGAACAGCAGATCGCCCGCTGTGAGCTCGTGCTGAGCCACTGGTTTGGCGGCGCTCCAGAGCTGCCCGGTGGTACGGGGCACGCTGAGGCCGGCTCGTGAATAGGCGTACTGGACCAAGCCGCTGCAATCGAAGCCAGTCGGCGAAGCGCCACCGTAGCGATACGGAACACCGACCTGCTCCAGCGCTATTGTAGCGGCCTGATGTCCCGGGCCGGGATTGCTGCTCTCTGCCTGGAACGAAGCGTTCGAGCCGCACGCGGTCAGCACTGCCAACATCGTGATCGGCAAGGAAATGGTCCGAATTATGCGTAGCAGCTGAGCTATCATCGGCGTCACCCGTACAAAGCAGGACCACAGCGTATTCGTACGCAACTGAATTGGAAATGAACTGTGTCCCAGGTTTGCAATCTGTCACCCATCGCTGGCTGCTGCTCGGCTGCATGATTGCGATTAGCGGCTGCGGCATGCCGGAGTCTGAGTCAGCCGATCGCCGGGATGAGCCTGAATACGACCTGCGCTATGTGCTCACGCCCAACCCGGCCGACGGGACGGTCGACGTACGCCTCACTTTGCGACAGCCTCGCAATCTGTTGCGTGAAGTCTCGTTCCGGATCGACCAGCGCATTAGCGACGTTCGTGGTGACGGCACCGTTCAGATTGATGACGAAGGTGTCTCCTGGCAGCCGCCGCCCCGCGGCGGCACCCTCGAATGGAATGCGCTGGTGCAACACGAGCGAGATGTCGGCGCGTTTGACGCCCTGCTTGGCCCCGACTGGGGAATTTTCCGGGCGGAAGATGTAATTCCGCGGGCCCGGACGCGCTCGCTCAAGGGTGCCTGGTCGAACACGACCATGGCGTTCAAGCTACCCCCCGGGTGGTCGGTCGTCACCGAGTATTCCTCCCTTCGCGACCCGATTCGCGTGCAACGGGATGATCGCCGCTTTGATCAACCGACAGGCTGGATCGCGATGGGCACGCTCGGTGTGCGACGAGACACGATTACGGACGTTCGTGTGGCCATTGCCGCACCCGAAGGTCATGGCGCCAGACGCCTCGATATGCTGGCGTTGCTCAACTGGACGTTGCCGGAACTGATGGAGGTCCTGCCCGATTCGCTGTCGCGTCTGACGGTCGTCACAGCCGGGGACCCGATGTGGCGCGGTGGATTATCGGCACCGGCATCTCTATACGTGCACAAGGACCGACCGCTGATCAGCGAGAACGGGACGAGCGCACTGTTACACGAGGTCATGCATGTGGCTCTTTCGATTCGAGCCGAGGACGGCTACGACTGGATCATTGAAGGGCTGGCCGAGTTCTACAGCATTGAATTACTGCGACGCGGCAAAGCCATCTCGCAGCGCCGCGCGGAGCGCGCTTTCGTGCAACAGGCGGAATGGGCACGCGACGCAACGACGCTTTGCGGCGGCGTTTCGACAGGGCCAACCACGGCGCTGGCCGTAACGGTATTCCAGGCGCTCGATCAGGAACTCGCAGCAGCAACGGACAATGCCCACTCGCTCGACTCGCTGTTGCCGGTTATCTCTGGCCAGCGCATGGATCTGGATAAGCTGGCTGCGTTGAGCAGCGATATTGCAGGCTCAGTTCCAGACGCACTTCACATCGACAATCTGCCGGGCTGTCTTAGTATTGCGGCAGAAAACGCGAGATCCGACTAAACAATGGACGAACGGCACGAACTTGACCTGATTCTGCGATCGCGCACGCCGATTACCGTAATTGAATCGCAGGACGAGCGCCGCATGCTGGAGCTCTTGCAGTCGATCGTCATGAAGCGTGCCAGTGATGCTTACGCCCCGCTCTTTCGCTGGACGATCACCGACGGACTCCAACGTCTCGATATCTCGCTCGAACCGCAGGCGATCAACTCCGAGCCAACGGATGTGCTGCGGCACATCCGTGCCGTCAAAAAACCTGGCATCTATGCGCTGCTCGATTTTCATCCGTTTCTCGAAGACCCGGTGCACGTGCGACTGCTCAAGGACATCTGCATCCAGGGTCGCGATCTGAATCGACAGATTGTGTTGATCAGTCACAAGGTCAAGGTACCCAGCGAGCTGGAGAACTTCTGCGCACGGTTTGAGATGGCACTGCCATCCGAAGGCGAGCGCGCGAAGATCGTCAAGAAGGTCGCCAAGGCTTACGCCGAGGAGAACCAGGGCCGCCGCGTGCAGGTCGACCCGAAAGCGCATGAGCTGCTCATCCAGAATCTCGCTGGCCTGACCTGGTCAGACACCGAGCGACTTGCGCGTAATGCCATCCATGTTGACGGTGCCATCACGCACAGCGATCTGCCCGGCGTCATGCAGGCAAAATACGAACTCCTCAACCGTGGCGGCGCCCTGCAGTTTGAATACGACACGGCACGCTTCAACGATGTAGGTGGCATGTCGCGGCTCAAGACCTGGCTGCAGCAACGTCGTCCGGTGTTTCGCCGCGACGAAGCTGCGGCGCATCTCGACGTACCAAAAGGTATCCTGTTGCTTGGGGTACAGGGCTGCGGCAAGAGCCTCGCGGCAAAGGCGACAGCCGGCGTGTTCGGTGTGCCTTTGTTGCGGCTCGATTTCGGTACCGTATACGACAAGTACCACGGCGAAACAGAACGCAAACTGCGCGAATCGTTGAAAACCTCTGACGTCATGGCGCCGTGCGTGCTATGGATCGATGAGATCGAGAAAGGTATCGCGGGTCGCGGCGGAGAAACCGGCACGACGCAACGCGTACTGGGCACGTTCCTCACCTGGATGGCAGAGCGCAAGAGCCAGGTCTTTGTCGTGGCTACCGCAAACGAGATCAGCGAGTTACCGCCGGAGCTCGTGCGCAAAGGGCGCTTCGATGAAATCTTCTTCGTGGACCTGCCCAAACCGGACGTCCGCACCTCGATACTCGCCATCCACCTGACCAGCCGGGATCAGCCGCTCAAACAGTTCGACCTGAATAAACTGACGGACGCGAGCGAAGGATTCTCCGGCGCAGAGATCGAGCAAGCCATTGTCTCCTCACTGTACGCAGCGCATGCGAAACAGGAGTCGCTCAGTACGAGCCATGTGCTTGCGGAAATCGAGCAGACGCGGCCGCTATCCGTCGTTATGTCCGAACGCATTTTGGCCATGCGGCAATGGGCTCAGGGCCGCACGGTGTCTTGCGATTAGCGGCATTAGCACAGCCACGAACGATTTAACGTAAGTGGTATGTAAGCCGTCGTGCGATTGAGACCTCATGCGTGCGTGTTAGACTTCGTCGATGGCTAATGACAAGAAAAACATCAACGAATTAGTCTCAGACGATGACCAGACTGCCGAACTCGAAGCCATTACGTTTCGGCAGGACGACGAGCTGCGCGACAGCCTGCCAGGCGAGTCCGATGAGCACACGCATGGCTTTGACGATGTCAGGCCAGAGAACGACCGTACGATAAGCAAGCTGCAGTATGACATCGAGCAGCTTCGCGCCAAATGGCTCGGCCTCGAAACGGAAATCCGGGCCCGCGAAGAGCTTACCGATACCCTGAATACCGAGATCAGCGGCCTGCGCGACGCCGTGAATCGCAAGGAAAACCTGCTACGAACCCGCGACCGCAAGATCAAGGCGCTCAAGGCCGAGATACGCGACCGCGAGGAACACTACCGATCGATGGCTGCGGACATGGGCTCAGAGCTCGAAGCTGCACGCGAGGCACTGCGCGAATTGCCCGAGTCAGCCGAGACTGGTGCGACACGTGCCGAAGAACCGCTGGATATCGCTCGCCTCGAACGAGCCGAGGCCTACGCCGACGCGCTGCGGCGTAAACTGCAGGACCTGATTGCACTTCACGACGACGTGCAGAACGAACGCGACAACCTGTTCACTTCCCTGACGAGCGCGCGCGACAAGAACCATGAACTCAATGAGAAGATCGCCGCCGAAAACGAGCAGCGCGCGCATCTCGAGGAAGAACTTGCCGGTATTGCCGACAAGCATGCTGAAGAGATCCGCATTCTGCGATTCGAACTCGGCGAGGCACAGGAAACCGTGGCGCAGACCGAAGAGCTGAATACACAGCTGGCATCGGACCTGGTCGATACACGCTCGTTCAAGGAAGAACTCGAGCGCATGCTCACTCAGCACGACGAACGCTCGCAATCGCGTATCGACGACCTCGAGAAAGAACTTGCGAAAGCGCGGCGAGAGGCCAGGGACTACGAACAGAAACTCGATGCCCGTAGCGACGCGATCAATGTGTTGCTAAAGGAACTTGCTCGTAAATCCGACCAATCCGCCTCGCTCGGCGACATCGGTGACGTGATCTCTGACATCGACGAGCGGATATCCGGGCAGTTCGATGAAGCAGATGATGTCTCAGGTCTTCCTCCGCGCAGCGTTGACAGAACGACGCGCATGCTTGTCGGAAAGATCGGCAAGAAACTGTTGCGCTTCCCGCTGTTCAAGGACCGTCTGTCGATCGGCCGCACGCCCGATAACGACATCCAGCTTAATGCGCCCTTTATTTCCCGGCGGCATGCCGTTGTTCAGACCGATGGCGACGCCACCCGCGTAATCGACTGGGGCAGCAAGAACGGCGTGTACGTCAATTCCACACGCGTCACCGAGCACTTCCTGACGAACGGCGATATCGTGACGATCGGCAACGCGCATTTCCGCTACGAGGAACGCCCGAAGCGCGAAAATTGAATTGTGAGCGTAATCACGCTCTTTTTTATCCGCATGCTCTAGAGTTGTTGTCTCCATGCAAACAAGGACAGCAGCATGCTCGGAACGGCGACAGGGAAAGAAGCCACGCTGACAGAGAGCCGGCAAGAGAAGCGCAGCGCCGGCAGCATCGTCTCCCGCAAGATCTGGCTCCCCAAGCTGCTGTACGACGCGCTTCCCTACTTCTATCTTGTCTCCGGCGTCGTGGCTTTCCTGACCACGCTCTACATCAGCGAGTGGTTCTGGGTTCTGCCGCACTACCTGTTGTTCTCAGTGGCATGTCTGCATCTCGGCATATTCGTTTATCGCCGGCGGCACCGAACGCGCGACGACGCTTGACCTCTCTGTGAAGCTAGGCAACGATAGCGGCCTGATTCCAACACCGGCCCTACCGTGAGCAAGACCCAATCAGCCTTTCGCCGCATCCTCACCAAAGAGCTTGCCCTTCTCGCAATATTGCTGTTTTTCGGCCTGGTCCTGCTGCCAATCGCGATCTGGTTCGTCGGCAAAGCCGTGTTCGGTGCATACGGGGGAGCGGGCTACATGGACTTCTTCGGCACGTTGAGCGGCAAGATCCGGTCGGGGGATTTCGTGGCCTGGTTCCTCGTCCTTTCACCCTATCTTGTATGGCAGATCATCCGCCTCACCGCGCTCGGCTGGCGAGCTGTCGGCAAATTGTGACGCGCGTCACAAAATAACCGTTCAAAGACACCGCACATGCGAGCGATTTGTAGAAAATCGCCCGCCTATAGTGCATATTTTTTGTACACGTCTTGACTTAACACCGCGCACTGCCCCGCCATGCTGGAAAGCTTGAAAAACTGGTTCAGTAAACTCCGTGCAAACGACGATTCGTTGCCTGCGGGAGACTTGCGCAGTACCGGTACCCACACGCCTCCCCGAGTTACGCCCAAACAGGCCGTGCCGCGCAAAGATCCCGAATACGTGCAGGCCGACGACGATCTTTCGGGCGAAATCGAGAATGTCGGGCCCGGCAAAAACGTGCTGATTCGCAACAAGTTCATTCGCGAAGACACCGGCACACACGAGACGCTGACGATCCTGGACGACTCGCTGGTTGACTCCGGTGAGGAACAAGGCATCGATCCGTACAATACGGGCAGCTTCGATCGCTCAAAGAACTGGGATAGACGCCGCGGCAAGTAGTACCATTCGCGGGTGACTTTACGAATCTCCTTCGAACTCGACGAAAGCGACCTCAAGCACTTTCGCCTCATCATGCATGAAGCGCGACAGGCCGCCAGTCGACTTGCCCCCGAGGATATTGTGGAGGCGGCCGAGGACCTGTTAAACCAGGTACCTGAATCCGGCGCGCCCGGTTTCATTCTTGAGCGCCTGGCGCGCCTGCGCCTGATGATCGGCATGTTGTCCGATATCGAATGGCGGTTGCCGCACCAGGAGGCCAAGCGCGTACTGAACGCGCTTGCCTACTTCGCCGAGCCTGAAGACCTGATACCGGACCATATTCCGGGCCTCGGCTTCCTCGACGATGCCATCATGATCGAACTTGTCGTGCGCGAGCTGCGCCATGAAATCGAGGCGTACGAGGACTTTTGCGAGTATCGACAGCGATTGCGCGATCGTGGCGAAAGGACGCCGGCAAGCCGGGCAGGATGGCTCGATACGCGCCGCAAGGAACTGCAGGCGCGAATGCGGCGGCGGCGCAAGCGTAATTCGCGACTTCTGTCCTGAGCCAGCTCAGCGCCAGCCGTCAGGGCCAATAATAGTAGCCCACCCCGAACAGAGCAGCCCACATCGCGGCCTGCGCCCACCAGCGCGCGACGTGGTTCTTGAGCAGCGTGTAGAAACTTAGCGTGCAGATCAGGGTCATACCGAAGAACAACATCAGGCTTTTGAGCAAAGGCTGAAACTCGGCTTGCAGGCGCGGGTGTTCGCCACCCAGGATGAGGGTAACGATGACAACCGCGGTCAGGCTGAAGGTGATCGCAAAACTGGATCCAAGGATGATCAGCGTGACAACAGACAAAGGACGCATTAATTAATTTCCAGTACGGTAGATTATTGCCGCAACACAATGTTGATTATGACGAATGTGCTCTTGATACAAGGGCGCAGGCCAACTAGCCTAGCTCAGATGCAGGTTATGCAGAATTCTCGCACGGGACAATGGAGATCGCTTTGACAAAGACCGGACACCGTCGTTTCACCTGGTTCGCAGGAATCGCCCTCGCCGTCGTGGCGTGGCCGGCCTTCAGCACCAACTCGGGACTCGACCGTACGAGCTATCTGCATCCAGAAAAACGCCACGAGGATGTTGGCGAGGTAATCACGCAGTTTATCCAGAAATCCCACTACAACCGGGTCGCTGTCGATGACGAGCTCTCCTCCGACGTGCTCGACCTGTTCATCGAATCCCTCGACCGCAACCGCATGTATCTCCTGCAGGGCGACGTCGACTACTTTGAAACCTATCGCTACGAACTCGACGATGTCGTCAAGAGCAAGCCTCTCGACCCGGTCTTCGAGATGTTCGAGGTCTACCAGACGCGGGTACGCGAGCGGCTCCAGTTCGCGCTGTCGCAGCTCGAGACCGAACCCGACTACAGCGTCGACGAGAAATACCAGTTCGACCGCTCGGAGGAGCCGTGGGCGAAGTCCTCGTCGGAGCTCGACGAGATCTGGCGTCAGCGGATCAAGAACGATGCGCTAAGCCTCGCATTGGATGAGGAGCCCTGGGAGGACATCCAGGATGTCCTGACCAAGCGCTACGAAGGCTTCCTGCGCCGTCTGGACCAGGTCAACAACGATGACGTGTTCGAGCGCTTCATGAACGCCTTCGCGCACACCCTCGACCCGCACTCCAGCTATATGTCGCCACGCAATAGCGAGGAATATCGCATCCAGATGAGCCTTTCCTATTTCGGGATCGGTGCGTCGCTGCAGACCGACGGCTATTACGTCAAGATCGCCGGCATTATTCCGGGCGGCCCGGCCGCCGCTGATGGCTCGCTGAAGCCCGAAGACCGGATCACGGGCGTCGCCCAGGGCGCCGATGGTGAGATGGTCGATGTCATCGGCTGGCGACTCGACGACGTCGTGCAGCTGATTCGCGGCCCGGCCGACACCGTCGTACGGCTCGAGATCATTCCGGCTAATGCCGCACCGGGAGCGCCGAAGTCACTGATCGATCTGACGCGCGGCCAGGTCAAGCTCGAGGAGCAGGCGGCGAAGAGCGAGGTCATCGAAATCCCACGTGACGGCCGCGAATGGCGTATTGGCGTGATCGACGTGCCGAGCTTCTACCGTGACTATCGCGCGCTCAGCAACGGCGACAAGAACTACACGAGCACGACCAAAGACGTAAAGCGCCTCATCAGCGATCTCGAAAAGGAAGGCATCGACGGGTTGATTATCGACCTGCGTGGCAATGGCGGCGGTCACCTGACAGAGGCGACTGCGCTCTCCGGGTTGTTTATCGACAACGGGCCCGTCGTACAGTTGCGCAATTCGAATGGCCGCATCAGTCGCCTCGACGACCCCGATCCTGTTGCACGAGTCGCTTACAACGGACCGCTGGCAGTGCTCGTCGATCGCTACAGTGCCTCGGCCTCCGAGATCTTTGCCGCCGCCATCCAGGATTACGCCCGCGGCGTAATCATTGGCCAGCAGACGTTTGGCAAGGGAACGGTGCAGAACCTTTATTCACTGGACCAGTACATGCGACCCAGCCGCGACAATGACAAGGGCTTTGGCCAACTGACGTTGACGATCGGCAAGTACTACCGTGTCACTGGTGAAAGCACCCAGCATCGCGGTGTCGATCCGGACATTGAGCTGCCGTCTTACATTAACGCCGAGATTATCGGCGAGAGCGTTCGCGACAGCGCCCTGCCCTGGGACACGGTACAGACAACACGATTCCGGGCCGGCAGGCCACTGTCGGAGACGATCGAGTCCCTGACCGCATCGCATACCAAGCGCTCCCAGGACGACCCCAACTACCTGTACCAGGTTGACATGATCCAGGCCGCCGAAGAGGTCACGGCGCAGAAGTCCCTGTCGCTGAATATCGAAACGCGGCGCACCGAACGCGAGGACGAGCTGCAGCGCAGACTCGACCGTGAGAACGAACGTCGCGGCGCACTGGGTCTGGAACCGCTCGCGAGCCTCGACGACATCGACGAGGAAGAATTCCCGGACATCCTGCTGGATCAGGCGGCCGGCATCGTCACGGATCTCGCCGCGATGCGCGAGATCGGTACCAACCCGGCCACGGCACAGGTCCGCTAGATTCGTTCTTGACCCCAAAAGTCGAGGTGTTATACTCGACTATAACACCGGGGCCATGGGCGCCCCGGTCGTCGCGGAAGGGGATCTGCCATGGTTGGACGGCCTGATACGCCGAAACACGGCAAAACCAGAGCAACGCTGGCGTTGCTGCTGCTGACGGGCGGCTTCGCTACGCCGGTCCACGCCGCCCCCGACCACAACATTCTCTGCGACGATCATCACGAAGCCACGCTCGACATCTCGACTGACGAACTGACCGCCAGGCCTGTCTCCCACGATCTCGATGCCCCGAAGAACGAGGACGAGACCGAAACGGTATCGGCCGACAAGCTGCTGAAACCGCGCTTCGATGCCACGGTTCGCGAAGTGTTCGCGGAAGACGATGATGAGGTTCAGGAAACCGAGACCGAGACCGACACCGAGGAGCCGAAGGCACTCCGTAATCTCGTTCCTGGGATTTCCGATGACGACCCGGCGCGATTCAAGCGCCAGATGTACCGCCGCGATATCTAGCGGCTGAGTATTTTCGACACACCGAAGTAGTTTTCACCGAGCAGATTCGCATCGACCTGGCGCACGACGCCGTTGTGATCGATGTCGTAGACCGTCGCGACCGTACCCGGGGCCGGTACGCAGTCATCGTCGCTGCGAAAGACAGCATGTTCTGCAATCAGCTTCGCCCGGTGCTTCAGCAGATCCGGCGCGTCTTCCCGACTGTCGATCTGTTTGCGCCGCTTGACGAGTTTCTCGAGTATTTCGTCACACTCATACTTCGTGCCGTAGTTGACCGCACCGACGCTCTTGTCGCTCGCCTCCTTTGCGAGGCCGGCCAGGTTGTCCTCGGCGTAGTCGAGATACAACTGCTGGGCAAAGGACACGATCAGGAAGTTGATTGAGCGCTTGGTGCCGGCATCCAGGCCCTGGTGCGGCGGCGGCTCGCGGGTTTCGATCGCGTCGAGCTCGCGCAGTAGTTCCTGCTCGGTCTGCTGCCCAGCCGCGATGGAAGCTTCGATGTCCTCGACGGACTCGGCCTGGGACTTGCCTTTGAAGAGTTTGGAGATACCGCCCATCGTGGACAGCTTGTGGCGCTCTGACTGCAGATGATCCTCGAGAGTCTGCAGCTGCATCCGATGCGCACCGATGCGCTTCTGCACCTCGGCAGACTCAAGCTTGCGCTCTTCATTCCAGTCAAAGAGAACTTTCGAGTGCACGCGCTTTTCACGCTGCTGCTTGAGCTGCTCGGCAAAGCGTTCGAGCTTGGCCTCGCAATGTGCTGCAAGGCGACGTAGCTGGTAAAACACAACGACGTTGTGAACCCATTCCGGATCCAGCAGCAGCGATTCGAGGTGGTTCAGTTTCTGCTGGACCCGCTCGACCGCCCCCTGCCGCTCCTTGATGCGGTCCTGCAGCTGGTACTTCTCATTGCGCAATGCCGCGAACTCTTTTTTGAGCTCGGCACGATTGCGAAACAGGTCCACGAGCTTGTCCTGGTCCTGCTCGACGTCCGCCTCTGGCTTGAAGATTCCTGTAAGGCTCGCCACTACGTTCCTCTTAACATAATCTTGCGGGCACGCCGGTAGCGTCGGCGCGCGATTGAACGTAATGATCGCAACAGGTCAAGCGCGATTCGCTGACGGAATCGACATTTTGTACAACGTCTTGATTTGACTGGTTCTAGCGTTCCAGCACGAGGTGTCCCTGGTCGGACAGGTAGTCGAGCCACTTATTCAGCACGATATTGCGCCGCCATCGCCTGTCTAGCTCCTTGCGATGCTCACGCACGAGCTCCCGCAGCCTCCCATGACGCTCGCAATTGCCGACAGCCATGACTTCGGCGAGCTGCCCATCAAGGTAGGCTCGTACCGTCATGTCGGGGTCGACGAGCAGACCGTCGTCCGTCTCGAGGTGGTATGTCAGCGACAACGTAACCGTGTAGCGGCAGCGTTCGATGATCTCGACATGCAGATCGCAATCCCCGGCGACCCGTGAACGGAAGCAGCCATCGAGACGATCAAGCTCCGGAATGAGCTGCAGCAATCGCAGGTAGTTGCTTTCGTAGAGCGCCATGAGGCCCACGAAGCTGCGAGGCTTCGCGATAGTTTCGGGCACCAGGTATGAATCGAGCAACATGCCGTCACTATAGCAGTGACGACGGTCGAAAATCAGGGTCGAACTCTCCGTTCTACACCGGTACTATCGAGAATCCTGCTCGATATTTCCTCGATCGAGAAGCTCGTCGTGTTGACATTCGGAATTTTGTAGCGACGAAAGATCTTGTCCGCCTCGCGCAGTTCAAAACGCACCTGCTGCGCCGACGAGTAGCGACCCATCGGGCGGCGCTCCTTGCGAATCTCGACCAGCCGGCCTGGATCGATCGTCAAGCCGTAGAGCTTCTTCTTTTGGCGCATCAGGAACTTGGGCAGCTCGCCGGTTTCGAGCTCCTCGTCTGTCAGAGGGTAATTGGCGGCGTAAACGCCGTATTGCAGCGCCAGGTACAGGCAGGTCGGCGTCTTTCCGGATCTCGACACGCCGATCAGTATCACGTCAGCCTGGTCGTAATTGCGGCTCGCCCCGCCGTCGTCATTCGCCAGGGCGAAGTTGGTTGCCTCGATACGTTTCATATAAGCATCGATATTGCTCATACCGTGCGACAGGCCAAGCTCGAGTACCGGTTCCTCCCCAAGCTCTTCGGTCAACGGCGCCAGGAACTCATCGAAGATATCGAGATGAAGACCGTCGGACTCTTTGACGATCGCTCGAACGTCCGGCTGCACGAGCGTTGAAAAAACGATCGGTTTGGGTTTGCCGGCGGCGCATGTCGCGTTGATCGTTTCAACCGCTCCCCTCGCCTTGTCAACCGAATCTATAAATGGCAAAGTCAATTGCCGAAAATTCTGGCCGGCAAACTGCGTAATCAGGCTGTGACCAAGGGTTTCAGCGGTCACCCCGGTAGTATCCGAGACAAAAAAAACTACGCGCTCAGTCATCGGTAGGATTGTCCACTTCCTGCCAGCGAACACAAGGGAGCTCGCTTTGGACTCATACGTCATCAGGCTCGAAGAGCTTGGTATGAACGACGTCGAAACCGTCGGCGGCAAGAACGCGTCACTCGGCGAGATGATCAGCAACCTCGCAAACCTCGGCGTCACGGTACCCGGTGGTTTTGCGACGACGGCGGCAGCTTACCGCGCTTTTCTCGGCACCGACGGCCTCGACAAACGTATCAACGCGCTGCTCGACGACCTCGATGTCGACAACATTGAGGCGCTCACGAGCGCAGGCAGGCAGATTCGCGGCTGGGTCCTCGAAACGCCGCTCCCAAAGGAGCTGATGGAAGCCGTCAAGGCCGCCTGGGAGGAAATGAGCGATGGCCGCGACATCGACGTGGCCGTGCGGTCTTCAGCAACGGCGGAAGACCTGCCCGATGCCTCGTTTGCGGGGCAGCAAGAGACGTTCCTGAACATTCGCGGCTTCGACAACATGATTGAGGCTATGCACCACGTGTTCGCCTCCCTGTTCAATGACCGCGCGATCGCGTATCGCGTGCATCAAGGCTTTGATCACGCCGACGTGGCCCTTTCCGCCGGCGTGCAGACCATGGTCCGCAGCGACATTGGCGCATCCGGCGTCATGTTCACGCTCGACACCGAGACCGGCTTCCGTGATGCCGTGTTCATCACCTCCTCGTACGGACTCGGCGAGACCGTGGTCCAGGGTGCGGTGAACCCGGATGAGTTCTACGTCTACAAACCCGCCCTGGCGAACGGTAAGCGGCCCATCCTGCGCAAGAACCTCGGCGGCAAGGCCATCAAGATGGTCTATAGCGACGACCCGAAGCCCGGCAAGACGGTCGATACCGTCGATGTGCTCGAGAAAGACAGCCTGGCGTTTTCGATCAGCGACGAAGATGTTGAAGAACTCGCCAGGATGGCCGTCACGATCGAAGAACACTACGACCGCCCGATGGATATCGAATGGGGCAAGGACGGCAACGACGGCAAGCTCTACATCCTCCAGGCTCGACCAGAAACGGTCCAGAGCCGCAGCGGCCGGACCGTGCAGCGATTCGTACTCAAGGACAAGGGCGACGTCATCGTCGCCGGTCGCAGCATCGGCCAGAAGATCGGCTCCGGCAAAGCGAAGGTCATCCGTTCCGTTGCCGAGATGGATCGCGTCAAGGCCGGCGACGTCCTGGTTTCCGATATGACCGACCCTGACTGGGAGCCGGTCATGAAGCGCGCATCCGCGATCGTGACGAATCGCGGCGGCCGTACCTGCCACGCTGCAATCATCGCTCGCGAACTCGGCATCCCGGCCGTCGTGGGCTGCGGTAACGCAACGACCCTCATCCAGGACAACGCGGATGTGACGGTCAGCTGTGCCGAGGGTGATGAGGGATTTGTCTACGAAGGCAGCCTCGACTTCGAGGAAAAAAAGATCGAGCTCGACGCCCTGCCCGAAATTCCGGTCAAGATCATGATGAACGTCGGCAACCCCGACCGTGCCTTCGACTTCGCCAGCATTCCTAACCGCGGTGTCGGCCTCGCCCGCCTCGAATTCATCATCAACCGCATGATCGGTGTCCATCCGCAGGCCTTGCTCGAGTACGCCAATCTGGACGAAGCAACGCGCGTCGCGGTTGACGACCAGATGGCGGGCTATCCGGACCCCGTCGAGTTCTTTGTAGACAAACTGACCGAGGGTGTCGCAACGATCGCTGCGGCATTTGCGCCGGAACCTGTAATCGTGCGCATGTCGGACTTCAAGTCGAACGAGTACGCCAACCTGATCGGCGGCGATCGCTACGAACCCGAAGAAGAGAACCCGATGCTCGGTTTCCGTGGCGCCGGGCGTTATGTGGCCGAAGATTTCCAGCCGTGCTTCGAACTCGAATGCCGCGCGCTGTGCCGCGTCCGCGATGAGATGGGGCTAACTAACGTCCAGATCATGATTCCGTTTGTCAGGACGGTGCAGCAGGCGAAAGACGTCGTCGAGCTGCTGGAGCAAAACGGTCTGGAACGCGGCAAGAACGACCTCAAGATCATCATGATGTCCGAATTGCCCACCAACGCCCTGCTCGCCGACCAGTACCTTGAGTATTTCGACGGCATGTCGATCGGCTCGAATGACATGACCCAGCTCGCGCTCGGCCTCGATCGCGACTCGGCCCTCGTCGCCGACTACTTTGACGAGCGTGATGATGCGGTGAAAGCGCTGCTGACAATGACGATCACTGCGTGCAGGAAGCACGGCAAGTACGTCGGTATCTGCGGCCAGGGCCCGTCAGATCACCCCGACCTTGCACGCTGGCTCCTGGACCAGGGAATCGAGAGCATGTCGCTCAATCCCGATACCGTGATCGAGACCTGGATGTTCCTCGCGGGCGAGACGATCGATCAGAATCGATCGTAGCGTGACCTGCGCTGCCAGCGGATGCGCGGCAACCAGATGCCGAGGACGATGCCGATCAGCAATACGAGCGCGCCGGCCATGAACCAGTAGCGGGTCGTCTGGCTCGCCAGCTCGCGATTCTCCTGTTCCAGCGTGTCCGCCCGGATCTGGGCTGCAGCCAGCTGGTCCATGAGCGACTTGTTCTGGTCATTGATAGCCAGGACGTTCGCCGCAGTGCGTTTGATCTCCGCGAGCTCCTCCTCAACGGCCGCCTTTTCGCGTTCAAGCGTTGCTATCTCACTTGTCGCAGCGTTCTGTTCCGCGCGAATCGCCTGCAGCTGGGAGTTCAGCGACGTGCCGCGAGAATTCGCATTGGTCAGCTGGCTTGTCAGGGTCTGCAATTGCTCCCTGGCGCTGGGCTCGTTCATCAAGTAACGCGTCAGCACCCAGCCTTCGGTGCCGCCCTGCGTCTGCACGCGCGAATAACCAGATTCTGCGTCGCGCTCGAGTACCTCGAGACGCGTTCCGCTGTCGACCATCAGCTGAATGGCGTTGCTGGTGCTCGGCCCCGAGCGCAGCGTGATTTCGAACTGGTCGCTCACCCAGGCCGGTTCGGCCGAGGCCGTTGCTGTGAGCAGCACCGTCATGGCTGCTGCAAGTCGGAGGATCGTTTTCATAGTGCGGCAACTATAAGGCAACGCTGCGGTTCCTGCCAGCCGTTTCGCGTGTCAAATCAGTCGCTTATCCGCGACAGTTTAGCGACGTTTTCTTCCCAGTGGCGGCCATCGAAGGTCGTGACGTCGACACGCTCGATAGTCGACGGCTCGAGGCACTTGATGTTCACACTGACGCCGTCAGGATGCGACCGCGGAATGTAGAAGGACTTGATACCGCAATGCCTGCAGAATCGGTGCTTCGCCACGCCCGTATTGAAGGTGTAGGTCTCGAGATCGTCCTCGCCAGCAAGCAGGCGAAAATCTCTGGAAGACACGATCAGGTGCAGAAATCCCGACATCTGGCAAATGCTGCAGTTGCACTCGGTCGCGGCAATCACCGCCGGCGCGTCGACCTCGAATCGTACGCGGCCGCAATGGCAGCCGCCTTTGTGCGTTGTCATGGCTCGAACCCTTTGCGCCACAGCACGGCATAGTTGTTGGATGGCATTGCGTACAAGCGCACGCGCTGCATCCCGTTAACCAGCGCAAACATATCGAGAATTTCGAGATCGCGAATACCCATGGATGCATTTCGCTGCCGCAGGCTCTCATCGAATGCCTCATTGCTTGGCGTGTTGAACTGACCCGCGATGCAAAAGGGACCGTAAAGACAGAACAGCGCGCCGGGTTCGAGCGCCCTTCCCAACACGTCGAACATCTTCTTGACCGCATCCAGATCCATGATGTGCGCTGTGTTCGCGGAGAACGCGGCATCAAATTGCGCGTCGCCGGCATCGTTATCGCGCACGTCGAGCTCGATTGGCGGCAAGACGTTGTCGACTTGCGCGTCGGCAATCCAGGCGCTAATGCCGGGACAGTTCTCCACAACGTCGCTCGGCTGCCACGAAAGATGCGGCAGTTGACCGGCAAACGTCACTGCGTGTTGTCCGGTACCCGAGCCAATCTCGAGCACGCTTCGACGATCCACAAATTCGTGACGCAGAATCTCCAGCAGAGGTGCCGCATTGCGCTGGGCGGCGGCGGCAAAGTGCAGCTCAGGCATCGACGGACAGCAGGTTCTCGCGGTACCAGGAAAGCTCGGCAATCGAGTCGCGGATGTCGGCTAATGCGAGGTGCTCGGCATCCTTGCTGAAACCGCTGGCGACGCCCGGCGCCCACATTTGCGCGAGTAACTTGAGTGTGCTGACGTCGAGGTTGCGATAGTGGAAAAACGCCTCGAGGTCCGGCATTTCGCGCGCCATGAAACGGCGGTCCTGGCAAATGCTGTTGCCACACATCGGCGATGCGCCCTCGTCGACCAGCTCCTTCAGAAAGGACAGCGTCGCAAGTTCCGCTTCTCGCGTATCGATCTCGCTCTCCAGAACACGGTCCGTCAGTCCCGACTTGCCGTGCTGACGCGTATTCCACTCGTCCATGCCGTCCATCGTTTCCTGCGACTGTCGAATGGCCAGAACCGGACCCTCGGCGATTTCGTTGAGATGTTTGTCCGTCACGATCGTCGCGATCTCGATGATCGAGTCATTCTCCGGGCTCAGGCCCGTCATCTCGAGATCAATCCAGATCAGGTTGGTGGCGGGATCATTGCTTGCTGTGGTCATGATGCCCGCAGTCTATACTTCCGCCATGCAACACGCCACGGTCATCACCACGTTCAGCCGACGCATGCGCCTGCGACTCGCCGACGGTCAAGAAGTCGATGCGCGCATCAAGGGCAAACGTGTCAAGCCCGTTTGCGGTGACGAGGTTGAAGCGGAACCGATCCAGGGCGAAACGGACTGGCTCATCACAAGAATCGCCAAGCGACGTACCGAACTCACACGCCCGAACATGCGAGGTCAGGTCGAAGTACTCGCAGCCAACATGAACTACATGCTGGTCGTCGCGGCCGCCGAACCGGCCGCCGACTGGTTTATCGTCGATCGCTATCTTTGCGCTGCGGAAGTCATGGAAATCGGCGCAGCGGTTGCCTACAACAAGATCGACCTCGGTGTGGCACCGCCCGCTGACGAACTCGATACCTATCGAGACATCGGCTACGACGTTATCGCCTGCAGCGCAGAGAGCGGCGACGGGATCCCGGAGTTACTGCGCCTGCTGGAAGACCGCCTCGCCATCATCGTCGGCCAGTCCGGCGTGGGCAAATCCAGCATCATCAATCGGATTCTTGGATTCGATGCGCAGCGAACCGCCGAAATTTCCGATAAGTCTCGTGAGGGCCGCCATACGACGGTGAACAGTTCGTTGATTGCCCTGCCGGGGAGCGGCTCGATCATCGACTCGCCCGGGGTTCGCGATTATGCGCCGGCGCTGGACTCATCGGCCCTGGCAGCGAGAGGTTTTCGCGAAATCCACGAGGCGGCTGCCGGTTGCCGCTTCACAAACTGCCGACACCTTCGCGAACCGGGATGCGCCGTGAAGGAGCGCTGCGAGAACGGCGTGATTAGCGCGCGCCGCTACCAGAGCTACAAACGAATCGTGAATCTGACCGAGCAGCTGAGCGAGGGACGCTACTGACTAGCCTGGCGGCCAGGTCATCGGTCGGCCACCGAGGACGTGCAGGTGAATGTGAAACACGCTCTGGCCTGCGCCCTCGTTGCAGTTCATGACGGTGCGATAACCGTCTTCCGCAATTCCCTCGGCCGCCGCGATCTCCTTCGCCGCTGTGTACATGTGGCCTATTACGGCCTCATCTTCAGGCGCGATGTCATTGATCGTTGCAATGTGCTTGCGCGGAATAACAAGTACGTGCGTTGGTGCCTGCGGGCTGATGTCACGAAACGCCACCACCGTGTCCGACTCGTAGACAAACTCAACCGGAATTTCGCCGGCCACGATCTTGCAGAACAGACAATCACTGGACATTGTGAGCTCCTTCAATCGACTGCGCGTCGACCATAAAAAGCGTGTGACAGGGTGCCACCGTCAACGTACTCGAGCTCGCCACCCAGCGGCACACCGTGTGCAATGCGACTCGCTTTCACACCGCGCTGCGCGGCCAGGTCCGCGAGATAGTGGGCCGTCGCGTCACCTTCCACTGTCGGGTTGGTGGCGATAATGAGCTCTGTCACTTCGCCACCCGCGAGCCATTCCTCGAGCTGCCCCAGGCCGAGCTCATCGGGCCCTATGCCATCCAGTGGCGACAGGTGGCCCATCAGAACGAAGTAGAGGCCGCGGAATCCGGTCGCATCCTCGAGCGCCATGACGTCGGCTGGCGACTCGACGACGCACAGCTGCGTCGTATCGCGCCCCGACGCTGAACAGATCGAGCACAGCTCGTGTTCGGTGAACATGCGGCAGCGATTGCAGTGCCCGATACCTTCAACAGCTTCGACGAGCGCCTGGGAGAGGTTCTTCGCGCCATCGCGGTCCCGTTCAAGCAGGTGGAACGCAATACGCTGCGCGGACTTCTGACCGACACCGGGCATGCACCGCAGCCCCTCGATCAGGCTAACCAATAATGGGGAATAGGACATCCGGCGTCAGAATGGCAGCTTCATGCCCGGCGGCAGGTTGAGGCCGCCGGCCATACCCGCAAACTTCTCCTGCACGGTCTGCTCGACCTTGCGCGTCGCATCGTTCACGGCAGCGGCGACGAGATCTTCGAGCATCTCCTTGTCATCGCCGATCATGGAATCATCGATATCGACCTGGCGCACCTGGTGCTGGCAGGTCATCGTCACCTTTACCATTCCCGCGCCGGACTCTCCGACCACGGTCATAGAGGCCATCTCTTCCTGCGCCTTCTTCATGTTGGCCTGCATTTCCTGCGCCTGCTTCATCAGCTGGCCAATACCACCTTTCATCAAATTGTCTCCGGTGTTCCTAGTCTGCCTGTGTCGGGTTGATCAGCTCGATCGAGTCCGTCTTGAGCTCCGCACCGAACATGTTCTTCATCGCCTGGACATTCGGGTCCGCTTCGAGCTTCTGGCGTTCCGCCTCCATACGCTCGTCTGCGAGCCGGGTTTCCTCCTGCAGCGGCGTCTCGCTGCCGTCCGCCCCGATTTCGATCTCCACGTTCAGCGATTCACCAAACCGGGCAGACAGTGCCTCCGCGAGCGCAGTCTTGCGCTGTCGCGTCAGCAGCGATTCCGAGCGCGGATCGAGGCCGAGATATAGGGTCTTGCCCTCGCGACGTTCATAAGCGCAGTTGCTCGCCAGCAAGCGGACCGCACCGGATAATCCAAGCCCCGCAACAAGCTCAGACCAGTCCGGGTCTTCCCAGTTCGCCATAGCCGCGCATGGCGCCGGCTTCGCCTCGACAGCCTTGCGTTCCGGCGCTTTGGCCGACTTGGCCGCTTTCGGCACCGGCACGGACCCACCACCGGTTCCCGCCGCCTCGCCGGCGTTGGCCGGCCGGAACGACAGCATGCGCAGCAAGGTCATTTCCGCCCCGCTCCGCGGGTCAGGCGCGAGGTGCAGGTCGCGGCGCCCGAGGACGGCGACCTGGTAAAACAACTGAACGTCCGCTGGCGACATGGCGGCTGCGAGTTCCTCGATCTCCTGCTCATCGAGCTCGTCTTCGCTATCGAGCGTACCGACTACCTGAAATACCGCGATGCGCTGCAGGTCGCGTGCCAGGTCCTCGAGGAGGCGTGAGTAATTCGGGAACTGCTCGTCGATCTCACGAATCGCATCGACAATCGCTTTCGCATCGTTGTCGGCAAGAAGGCGCAGGAGGCGCGCAACATGGTCACGGTCGATCGTGCCAAGCATGCGTGCGACTGCCGCTTCTTGAATCGTGCCACCACAGTAGGCAATTGCCTGGTCGAGAAGACTCAGCGCATCGCGCATGCTGCCGTCAGCGGCGCGGGCAAGTGTCGCTAACGCAGCAGGCTCGGCTTCGATGCCTTCGGCCTCGCAGATGTGTGTCAGGCGTTCGGATATCAGCCGCGGTGTCATGCGCTTGAGATTGAACTGCAGGCAACGCGACAAAACGGTGACCGGCAGCTTCTGCGGATCGGTGGTCGCCAGCAGGAACTTGACGTGCGGCGGCGGCTCCTCGAGCGTTTTGAGGAGTGCGTTAAACGAACTCTTGGACAGCATGTGAACCTCGTCCATGAGGTATATCTTGTAGCGGCCGCGAGCCGGCGCGTACTGGACGTTGTCGAGCAGGTCGCGCGTGTCGTCGACCTTCGTCTTTGAGGCCGCGTCAATCTCGATCAGGTCGACGAATCGTCCCTCGTCGATCTCAACGCAGGCACTGCATTCGCCACAAGGCTCGGCGCTGACCCCATTCGTCTCGCAGTTGAGCGCTTTGGCGAGGATGCGCGCAATCGTGGTCTTGCCGACGCCGCGTGTGCCGGTGAACAGGTAGGCATGATGCAGACGGCCCGATTCAAGCGCATTGATCAGGGCCTGGAGGACATGCTCCTGGCCAACAGTGTCCGAAAAGTCTTTGGGCCGCCATTTGCGGGCCAGGACGAGGTAGCTCATAGAAACCGCTGCGGGTCGTGGTACGAACCGCTAAGTGTATCGTAAGTGGCCCGCGCCAGCCGCTTCCCGGCACCCGGTATCACCGCTACCGTTGCTCCCTTCCGGGCCTGGCGGGGTTCACGGCTGACCGTCGCGGGAAAGCCGACGCGGACCGGCGGCGATTATCGCTGCCCTGTCCCGCCGACACAACCTTGCGATCAGCCCCAGAGGTGGCGGTCTTTCTCGATTACCTGCGCCGACGAACCGACGATGAGCGGATCAGGGCCGCGCACGACGTGCTTGTTCTTGTCCGGATAGTCCAGCTCGGTCAGGAAATGCTGCATGCAGTTGAGGCGTGCGCGCTTCTTGTCATCGGACTTGATGATCGTCCAGGGAGCGTCAGCCGTGTCGGTGTAGAAGAACATTGCTTCTTTCGCCTCGGTGTACTCCGCCCACATACCCTGGGACTTCTTGTCGATCGGGCTGAGCTTCCATTGCTTGAGCGGATCTTCGGTACGTGACGCAAAGCGTCGCTGCTGTTCCTCCTGGGTCACCGAGAACCAGAACTTGAACAGGCGGATTCCCGAGCGAACCAGCATGCGCTCAAGATCCGGCACCTGGCGCATGAATTCCAGGTACTCGAGGGAATCGCAGAAACCCATAACGCGCTCGACGCCGGCGCGGTTGTACCAGGAGCGGTCGAAGAAGACCATCTCGCCGGTTGTCGGGAGGTGTTTGATATAGCGCTGGAAATACCATTCACCGCGCTCATGGTCGGTGGGCTTCTCGAGCGCGACCACGCGCGCCGCGCGCGGATTCAGGTGCTCCATGAAGCGCTTGATCGTGCCGCCCTTGCCAGCCGCGTCGCGGCCTTCGAACAGCACGATTATTCGCTGCCCAGTCTGTTTGACCCAGTTCTGTACCTTGAGCAGCTCAACCTGCAGCTCTTCCTTGTGCTGTTCATAGGCGCCTTTGCGAATCCTGGTCTTGTACGGATAGGTACCGTTGCGAAACAGGTCGCGGATCTGGTCCGGGTTGTGGCGCATCTCGCCAAACACGTGCGACGGGTTCTCGCGTTTCGGCGCTTCCTCCTGCGCCTCTGGGTCGATATTCACCACAGTGTCTTTCGGGCTGTTCGTCTGGTCGGTCATGGATGCGCTCGCCTGGTCGAAAACTATTGCCGTATTTTCGGCTCACCTAATATTTCGGCCAATACGGATTTCACACTATTGCCGCCATGTTAAGCGAAACCCACAAAAAAGGGGCCCGGAGGCCCCTTTTCCGTATTTCTTGCCAGTGCCCGGTCAGGTCGCCGATGCCGCCGCGATGCTGCCAATCGACGCGTCGAGCGTCGCATTGAACTCATCGTCGGACTGCTGCGCGGTCAGACCCTCCGACAGAGCGCGCGAGAAGCTCGCGACCATGCCGTTCTGACGCGACAGGCGCTCGTTGGCCTCCTCACGCGCGTAACCGCCCGACAATGCCACAACGCGTGCAACGTTCGGGTGTGCGACGCAATCTGCGTAAAGATTGTCTTTCTCAGGCAGCGTCAGCTTGAGCATGACGATCTCATCGGCGCCGAGGCTGTTGAGCTGATCCATGATGGCCGCGTGCAGGATATCTTCCGCGCCTTCCTTATCCGGGCAGTGAATATCCACTTCCGGCTCGATGATCGGCACGAGACCGGCAGCGACGATCTGGCGACCGATTTCAAACTGCTGATCGACGACAGCTTTGATACCCGCCGCATTTGCTTCCTTGATGACGGAACGCATCTTGGTGCCGAATATACCGGCAGCGTTGGCGCGTTCGAGCAGCGAATCAAGATCGGTGATGGGCTTCATGACCTGGGCGCCATCGACAACGTCGGCGAGGCCCTTGTCAACCTTCAGGAACGGAACGACGTTCTTGACGTTCCACAGATAGCCGGCCGTTGACTGGCCCTCGACCTCACGGTCCATGGTGTTTTCGAACAGGATCGCGCCCAGAATGCGATCGCCGCCGAAGGACGGGCTCGTCATGATGCGCGTGCGCATCTCATGCACGACCCCAAACATCTCCTCGTCATTTGACCAGGCGTCTTCAGTAACCCCGTAAAGTCCCAATGCCTTGGGCGTGCTGCCGCCACTCTGGTCGAGTGCCGCGATAAAACCGGGTGCGTTCTTAATCTTGTCGAGTTGCTCTGCCTTGCTCACGATAGCCTCTAATCTCAGGGAATAGGTTGGATTGGTGGCGGGATTCTACCGCATCCCGCACAATATTCACGATAGTTTCGGCCATTACCTACAGGCCCTTGATGTATCCAACGCGCGCCTTTCGATACGGCATTTTAGTTGCATTCGTAAGTGCCTGTTCCCAGGCACCGCCGCCAGACGACGGGCCGCCTACTTTCGTCGGCAGCGGGGCTTGCGCCGACTGCCACCAGGGCGAGTTCAACGCCTGGAAAGGCTCGCACCATGAACTTGCGATGCAGCCGGCAACAAACGCCACCGTGCTCGGCGATTTCGACAATGCCCGCTTCGAGTATTTCGGCGAGACTTTCGAATTCTCCCGCCAGGATGGAGCGTTCAGCGTTTCCGCTTTGAACGCTGACGGGGAAAGGCAGAGTTGGGCCGTGAGTTACGCCTTCGGCATCGAGCCATTGCAGCAATATCTCGTTGAAGCTGACAACGGCCGAAAACAGTCTCTGCCTGTCGCCTGGGATACCCGAGCGGCCGAGGCCGGCGGCCAGCGTTGGTATCACCTTTACCCGGACGAGTACGTAGGTCCAGGCGATCCATTGCACTGGACCGGCCCATATCAGAACTGGAACTTCATGTGCGCCGAATGCCATTCAACCCAACTGGTCATGGGCTACGACTTCGACGCGGACACGTTCGACACGACGTATTCGGAGGTATCGGTCGGCTGCGAGGCTTGTCACGGCCCGGCGTCAGCGCATGTCGGCCAGGCAGAGCGGGATTCGTTTGACGAATCCCTTGGGCTCCAATTGAGTCTTGATGATCATGTCGACGCCTTCTGGAAGTTCGAGCCGGGCAGCAGCATTGCCGTGCGCGCGCCTCCAACATCGTTGCCGACGAAGCAGGCTGAGGCCTGCGGCAGATGCCACGCACGCCGCGGACCGCTTGCTCCGCAGTACAGGCACGGCGCCCTGCTTGCCGACGCCTACAGCATTTCCTTGCTCGACGAACCGCTGTACTTCGCCGACGGACAGATTCTCGAGGAGGTCTACGTCTACGGTTCGTTTCTACAGAGCCGCATGTATGCCGCGGGTGTCACGTGCAGCGACTGTCACGAGCCTCATTCGGCTCGTTTACGAACCGGCGACAATCCCTCGGATGTCTGTTCGCAGTGTCATCTGCCGTCCGAGTTCGCGACTCGTGAACACAGTGGCCACGAACCCGCGGATGCAGCGTGTGTCGACTGTCACATGACGTCCCGCACTTACATGGGCATCGATGATCGGCGCGATCACAGTTTTCGCGTGCCACGGCCAGACCTGCATGCCTCGATCGATGTTCCGGTCGCCTGCAACAACTGTCATGAAAAGGACGTCTTCACGGCAGCCGGAGAACAGAAGTCGCGCGTCCACTTCGGTGAAATTATGGCGGAGGCGCGGCAACGACCGGCGAACGAACTGATCGTCCGCGCGATGGAAGATTCCGAAATTCCTGCGATTGCCCGGGCAACCTTGCTGTCGCTGATGGCGCCACCCTTTGGGCGGGATGAGACGCAGGCCATCCGCATGGCACTCAACGATCCGGACCCGCTGATGCGCGTCGGTGCCCTGCGCGCGTTGCGACTTGCTCAGCCTGAATTGAAAACAAGCATCGAAGGCCATGGTCTCGATGACCCTATTCGATTCGTGCGTCATGAGGCGGCCATGACGTATGTGGACGTTCGCGATTTGTTGCCGATCGACTCTTCACGTGCGTTCGGCGCAGCAGCGGAGGAGCTTCGTGAGACTTACAGGGCGATTGGCAGCATGCCGGACGCTCTCGCCAGCCTTGCCAGTTTCGAAAGCGCCTCTGGAAACCACGACGATGCACTACGCTACCTCGAGCGCGCCACGCTTGCAGCGCCCGGACTCGGCGCTCTTCATCACGAGCTGGGGCTCGCACGCGTTCGCGTCGGTGACAATGTGGGGGCATTGACAGCGCTACGTGAGGCGTACGAGATCCAACCTGACAGCCCTCGCTTCGTCTATGTTTACGGTGTGGCGCTCAATTCACTAGGCCGCTCCGACGAGGCGATCGCAATGCTCACGACGGCGTTTGTCGACCACGATGGCAATCGTGACATCGGTTTGGCGCTGGCAACGATGCTTCGGGACGCGGGAAGGACAGTCGAAGCCAAAGCAGTGACTCGCGCACTCATGAAGAAGTACCCGCTCGATCCAGTCTTCGACACGTTGTTTCGCGAACTGGAGCGTGGCACCCCGCAGTAAGACCGATGAACAAGGACGACCCGCTAGAGGCGTGGGCTCGACTTACTCCGATTCGATAAGCGGCACCGCAATCGCTAACTGGGCGTCGATGTCAGCATCGATCTTGTTTTCAAGATGATAAAACCTGGCCACTTTCAATGGGGGAACGACCTCCTTGAACTTGGGCAGGAAACGGGTCTTAACGTCCAGTAACTCCCGCTTGATCGCGAAAAACCGGCTCATGAGTTCAATAGCGTATTCGTCGGACAGATCGCCATTGTCGTAACGCTGCACGTACTCCGCGATCATAGCTGTGTAACGATCCATCACATCAGCTGTCTCTGCCGAATAGGCTGCATGCAGCGGCCAGAATGCGGCGGCCTCCTCTTCAGTGAGGCGCAGCTCGCTACGGATTATCTCGACGCGTGCTTCCTGCACCATCGCACGCCCTTCCTCGACCGAGGTCTGGCCGTTGGCAGGCGAGCTAAGCAAGACGGCCGGGATGGCAATAGCTGCCGCCAGGTAGTGATTCATAAGGCTAACCCTCTTTACCAATTGACTCGGCGCAAGGAAAACAGCGCTATCCAATGCGACACCATCGCTACGCAATAGTTGCCGCAATCTGCGCCCTGATCGTTGCCTGCGAAATCAGGACTCGGAGCTGTCTTGAAGCGCCGCTTCGAGGTAGTCGCCGAATCTCTCCAGCACCTTGACCCGAGCATAATTCTTGTCATTCGCCGGGATAATCTCCCAGGGCGACACATGGGTGCTCGTGTACTTGATCATGTCGTGGGCCGCGGTCTCATACTCATACCACTTGCCGCGATTGCGCCAGTCTTCAGGCGTAATCTTCCAGCGCTTGTGCGGTGTTCTTTGGCGAGCTTCGAACCGACTAAGCTGCTCTTCGGGGGTGATGTGCAGCCAGTACTTGACGAGGATCGTGCCATGTTCGATCAGCTGATCCTCAAAATCATTGATCTCGGCATAGGCGCGCTTCCACTCGGTCTCGCTTGCAAACCCTTCGATGCGCTCGACGAGCACGCGGCCATACCAGCTGCGATCAAAGATCGTAAGGTGCCCTGCTCGTTGCAAATGTCGCCAGAAACGCCATAAGTAGTGCCGCGAGGCCTCCTCATCAGTCGGCGCGCCGTACTGCAGAACGCGGTAATTGCGGGCATCCAGCGTCGGGAGAATGCGACGAATCGCGCCGCCCTTACCTCCGGCGTCCGGACCCTCGACGACGACCACCGAACTGCGGTTCTGCTCGATCGCTTTCCTGTTGAGCAAGTGGATACGGCGTTGCTGCGCTGCCAGCTGGTTGCGGTATTCCGTCTTTGTGAGACTGGACTCCATGTCGAGCGTGCTGAACACCGTCACGTGCCGATCAGGCGGCTCAGGAATCGGGTCTTCGACATCGGTTGCCTCCTCATCGATGAGGAGCTCCGGCGTCGGCTCGTGGCCATGAGCTTTGAGCCTGGTCGTCAGCGCATCGAGGATTATTTCAGAGACAGTAAGAATGCGATGGTTCTTGTCGGCACCTTCGATGATGTGCCATGGCGCAAACTCGGTGTTCGTCTCGGTGATCGTGCGCTCGGCCGTCTCGATGAACTGGGTGTACATCTTCCAATGCTCCCAGTCCCGGTCGCTGACGCGCCAGGCCGTTTCGGGATCGGACTGCAGCGCTTCAAGTCGCTGTTCCTGTTCCTCACTGCTCAGGTGCATCCAGAATTTGAGGATCAGCATGCCATCGTCCGCCAGCATGCGCTCGAACGTCTGAATCCGCTTCAGCTCTGCAAGGTATTCAAGATTGGTGGTCCGTTCGTATACGCGATCGAGAAACGGCTGCGAATATCGAGCCCTCAGATTCAGCGCCATCTGGCCTTTACCCGGCAGATCCCGCCAGTAGCGCCAGAATTTCGGCTTGTGCTCATCGGTCTCCGAAGCGAGACCGTAGGAATTGGTCGCGATCAGCCGGGTGTCCATCCAGCTGTTCAGCAAGTTCACAGTGGAGCCCTTGCCCGCGCCGTCGACGCCGGCGAAGTCGATCATGACGCTGAAGTCCGCGGTGCGACCAAGCAGGACCTGAGCCTCCAGAAGCTGCCTGCGTATCTCCGGGGCGCGCTCCTTGTATTCCTTTTTTGTTACGGTCTGCCCGAGTTCCGCCGCTCTGAACATTGCTTCTTATTCTTGTCTGGCCCCAATAGCTGCACAGTCTAGCGCGACCGTCCAGCATCAGCCATCGGCATTCCCCGCAATGCTTGCCCCGCCCCCGTAATCAAGATTTCATCAGGAAAAGTCCTGCTGTCGATCAGGCCGCTGCGACCCGGGCCACGCATCCTCCAAGACTGTCGAAACACAAACGGGAGGGACGATCATGACTTTTGCGAGAATGCTGGTGGTTATTGCATTAGTGCTGCTGGGCACAGCGGCGAACGATGCCCATGCGCAGGGTTATTCGGCCTTAAGCGTCGACGTCTACTACTACGGTGGCGACGAGAGCATTCCGGCTGGGCAGCCCGGGCGGTTCAAGGTCACGATCAGCAATGGCGGACCGGATATCTCGACCAATACCCGAGTATGGTTTGCCTGGTTCAGGTCCGGTCTGAGCGCTACCAGCAGCCAGAGCTACGATGCGCGGCCCAGTCAGGGTATGTGTTCTCCCTCGTACACACCAGACCCCGATTGCTATCTGCAGATGATTGACGTGGGTAGCCAGGCGACTATTGAATTCGCAGGGCAGACGGAACCAGGTCGACTGGGTTGGTACACGCTGCGGGTATGGGTCGAGAGTGACCAGGCCGCCAAGACCATGTTGGCGGAATACAGCAAAGGGAGTTCAGTCACTATTGCCGAGTCTGGTGGGGGTTCGATTGGGTGGGTGTTTTTGGCTTTGATTTTCCTGGCCGGTTTAAACCGGCGTCTCGGGCAAGGGGGATAAACGCTTCGCCTGCGGCTCCGCGTTCTCACTGGCGGGTTGACGAGATGCATCCTGCATCTCGCCCTTCGGGCGTCTTCGCTTCGCTACGACGTCCAAATCGGCCTCCTGCCGATTTGTCGCCGCTGCGTGAGTCGAACAGGGCTCTCATCCTCCACCGCACTCGGCGAGCAACGAAAAAGGGGCCCGATGGGCCCCTTTTCATTGCTGGCGGAGAGGGGGGGATTCGAACCCCCGGTACGGTATCACCGTACACTCGCTTTCCAGGCGAGCACCTTAAACCACTCAGCCACCTCTCCGATTTTTCTCGCCGATATTTACTGGGTACCGGTGCCGATGGGCGGCGGCATGTCCGTACAGCGCCCTTCGGCCGTCTTTGTCGCGTTCGGATCTGCTCGCGGGATCGGCATCTCGGCAAACTCGTCCAATGCATCGAGCCCTTCGGGTATCGTGATGCGCCTGGCCTCGGCGCTATTCTGATACTCCTGTCCTTCGTCGCAATCGACGTCGATGACGTCGTCTTTGCCACAAGCTGTGAGCAACGCGCCGCTCAGCAATACCGCGATCAGCCTGTAGTTTTTCATGCATTTTCTCCGAAGCTGACGCCTGCCACACGCATGGCCGCCCGCATGTCATCGTGATACTGCGCCGAAAACGGCGTCAGCGGCAACCGGATATGCGGCTCGATGAGCCCCATCTCGGCAAGCGCCCATTTGACCGGTATCGGGTTGGATTCGACAAACAGGGCTTTGTTCAGCGGCTGCAAGCTGTCGTCGAGCTGTTTAGCCGTACCCGCATCGCCGCTGCGAGCGAGTTCACAAAGCCGCGCCACCTGGCGTGGCGCGACATTGCCACTGACGGTGACGACACCGTGACCACCCTGCTGGATGAACGGCAGCAGCGTGAAGTCGTCGCCACTGTACAACCTGAAGTCCTCGTCCACGAGATCGCGAATCTGCCTCAGACGATCCATGTCACCGGTCGCTTCCTTCACGCCGAAGATGTTGTCGTGCGCGGCAAGCCGCCCGACAGTCTCGGGCAACAGATCGGCAACAGTGCGACCCGGCACGTTGTACATGAGCAGCGGCTTGTCCACGGCATCGGCGATGGCCGTGTAGTGACGAAACAGACCTTCCTGGGTCGGCTTGTTGTAATAGGGAACCACGGCCATGTACGCCCCAAGGCGCGGGTCCGCCACGGCGACCGACAGCTCGATCGACTGAGACGTTGAATTCGATCCTGTGCCGGCAATCACCGGAATGCGACTGTCCGCGATTTCGATCGCGCGCCCGATCAGTTCAATATGCTCCGAGCGCTCCAGCGTGGGCGATTCTCCGGTTGTCCCGGCGACGACGACAGCGCCGCTCCCCTGCTCGACATGAAAATCGATCAGGCGCTTGAGACTGCTGTAGTCGACCCGATTATTACCGTCGAACGGCGTTACGAGTGCGACCAGACTGCCGTGGAACACGTTGAAACCTCGCCACAAATAAGGCGGCGATGTTACTGTTCATGTCCGGTGCTGGCAAGGGCCCGCACAGCCCGCGAACTTTGATCAGGAATGTTCTAGATAAATGGCACAACTTATTGTTATTTCTGCAGTTGGCTCAGACCATACTGGCCTGGTTCAGGATCTGACCAAGGTCATCCTCGCCTGCGGCGGCAATATCGAGGAGAGTCGCATGACGACGCTCGGCTCGGAATTCGCGATGCTGCTGCTCGTCTCGGGGAACTGGCACACGCTGAGCCGGCTCGAACAGGGCCTCGACAAGCTGCGCAAATCCGACGAGTTGCAGGTCTCGATCAAGAAGACCGATGCGAGACCGCCCGAGGAAGATCGCATGCCGTACGCGGTTGACGTCGTGGCGCTCGACCAGCAGGGAATCGTGTTTAGCCTCGCGAACTTCTTCGCCAGCCGGGATATCGAAATCGCTGATGTCGCGACCAGCAGGTACGCGGCTGCCCACACGGGCGCACCCATGTTTTCGGTGCAGATGACTGTCAACGTACCCTCCTCCATACACGTTGCACAAATGCGGGACGAGTTCTACGACCTGTGTGACGAGATGAACCTCGACGGCGTCGTCGAGGCGATCACCAATTGATGCTTGCCGATAATCAGGAGAAATGACTTGAGTGCACCTCGCATGAACCGCGTCGTCGCGGACTTCAAGGCCCAGGCGACGGGCGACCAGACCGTGCGACTGAAGGACCTGCGCGGCCAGAACGTCGTGATCTACTTCTACCCGAAGGACAGCACGCCGGGCTGCACCACCGAAGGACTCGATTTCAGCGCACTGCACGCCAAATTTCGGCGCGCCGGAACCGTCATCTTCGGGGTGTCCCGGGACAGCCTTGCCTCACACGAGAAATTCAAGTCAAAACAGGGGTTTAAGTTCGACCTCATCTCGGACCCCGATGAGAAACTGTGTCGCCAGTTCGACGTCATTCACGAAAAGAACATGTATGGCCGAAAGGTCATGGGGATCGTACGCAGCACCTTCCTCATTGACGCCGACGGCAAGCTCCGTGCCGAATGGCGCAAGGTCAGGGTGAAGGGACATGCCGAGGAAGTCCTCGAGGCCGTGAAATCCCTGTAATTCCGTGGAACGACTGCGGCTCAGGCCAGTCGGAAACTGAGACAGCGCTGCTGAGGAATCGATGATCCTTCAAACCGTCAAACGTTGCCTGATTGCTGGCCTTCTCGGCACCCTCGTCTTTGTCTCCGGCGCCGGCGCGGACGACATAAAGCTGCCCGACTTGGGCAGCCCGGCCGACGCGATCCTCAACAACTCGGAAGAGGCGCGGATTGGCCGCATGATCATGCGCGACATCCGGAACAGCGGACGGGTCGTCGAGGACCCGCTGATCGCCGAGCACCTGAACGACGTCGGCAGCAAGATCGCGGCGCAGACCAACGACGGCGAGCACAGCTTTACGTTCTTTGCCGTCGAGGATCCGCGGATCAATGCGTTCGCGCTGCCGGGCGGATACATTGGGGTGCACACCGGACTGCTCGAGGCAACCCGCAGCGAGGACGAACTGGCCGGCGTGCTGGC
>JAAUYD010200746.1_pt1 | contig 46559 bp, 42 predicted proteins | sample 7278101 | NCBI WGS metagenome assembly JAAUYD01 (sample SAMN14350128, study PRJNA611818) | marine sediment metagenome | isolation source: surface marine sediment (0.6m) | place: French Polynesia: Moorea | collected 2018-08
CAACCTCCGCCGCGATGTTGTCGGCCGTGAACGAGAGGTCCAGCGCGTCGATGATGGCCGTGCGAAACGGGGTGTCCGGATCCATACGGAGGATCCGCACGAGCAGCCAGTGGCCGTGCACGGACGAATGCCAGTCGAAGCAACCATAGAACGCGGGCGTCAATTCCCGCGGCGGACGAGCATCAGCGTCGCTGTTCAGCACGTGTGCGATCTTGTTCGGGTATTCCCTGTGCACACACGACAACGCGAGGATCGCAAACCGGTCCTCGACGACGCCGTTACGAGCCTCGGGCAGTTCAATCTCGGGGCCGGGTGCGACCTCGCTAGTCACGGTGTCTTCCTGATCGGGCGCTTCGCCACACGCGACCAACAGGGACAGGGCGATACACCCAAGAACTTTCACCAGTTTCATACATACCTCGGCTGTTTCCTGATCATCGGCGCGCCGCGAAGAATGCTTTCAGCAATTCGCCGCATTCCTCCGCCAACACGCCGCCATTGACCTCGAAGCGATGGTTCAGCGCCCGGGACGTCGACAGATCCTCGACACTGCCGAGCGCACCGGCTTTGGCATCGTAGGCACCAAATACAACGCGCGAGAGTCGCGCGTGAGCGATAGCGCCGACGCACATCACGCAGGGTTCGAGCGTAACGTATAGCGTTGCGCCCGAAAGGCGATGGTTGCCGAGCTCTTTGGCCGCCGCACGCAGCGCCACGATCTCTGCGTGTCCGGTCGGATCGGCTGCGCTGATAGATACGTTGTGTCCGGTCGCGATGACGCCGCCGCCCGCCACGACCACGGCGCCGACGGGCACCTCGCCGGCCGCGTCGGCGTTTCGCGCGGCGTCGAGCGCGGCGCGCATGTGTTCCGTGTCTTCGGGTGACCAGCTCATGCGTCGTCGAGCCGCCCTACTCCCACTCGATCGTCGCGGGCGGTTTCCCTGAGATGTCGTAGGTCACGCGGGAGATGCCATCGACCTCGTTGATGATGCGCAGGCTGACGTGCTCGAGGAACTCGTAAGGCAGTCGCGCCCAGCGTGCCGTCATGAAATCGATCGTCTCGACCGCGCGCAGCGCAATCACGTAGTCGTAACGGCGACCGTCGCCCATGACGCCGACCGACTTGACGGGCAGGAACACCGCGAACGCCTGGCTGGTTTCGTCGTAGAGCTTCTGCGCGTGCAGCTCCTCGATGAAGATGTCGTCGGCGAGCTGCAAGAGCTTCGCGTATTCGGGTTTGACCTCGCCGAGAATCCGCACGCCGAGACCTGGCCCCGGGAACGGGTGCCGGTAGACCATCTCGCGCGGCAGCCCGAGCTCCAGTCCGATCTTTCGTACCTCATCCTTGAACAACTCGCGCAGCGGCTCGACGAGCTTCATGCGCATCTTCTCGGGCAATCCGCCGACGTTGTGGTGGGACTTGATGACGTGCGCCTTGCCCGTCTTTCCACCGGCCGATTCGATGACGTCCGGGTAGATCGTTCCCTGCGCCAGCCATTCGATGCCCTCGAGCTTGTGCGCTTCTTCGTCGAAGACCTCGATGAACAGTCCACCGATGATCTTGCGCTTCTCCTCGGGGTCCGAGACGCCCTCGAGCGCGGCGAAGAAACGGTCCGCGGCATTCACGCGAATCACGTTGATGTGCATGTGCTCGGCGAAGGTCTCCATCACCTGGTCGCCTTCGTTGTGCCGCAAAAGGCCGTGATCGACAAACACGCAGACGAGCTGGTCGCCGATCGCCTCGTGCAGCAACGCCGCGACGACCGACGAATCGACGCCGCCCGACAGGCCGAGCAGGACCTTGCCGTCGCCAACCTGTCTGCGAACCTGCTCGATGCCGTCCGCGACGATGTTGCCGGGCGTCCAGTCGCCCGCACAGCCACAGATTTCGTGCACGAAACGACGCAGGATCTTGAGTCCCTGCAACGTGTGCGTGACCTCGGGGTGGAACTGCACGCCGAAGAAGCTCCGCTCGACGTCTTCCATCGCGGCAAGCGGTGAGTTCGCGCTCGACGCCGTGGCGACGAAGCCGGGCGGAATCGCCTCGACGCGATCGCCGTGACTCATCCAGACCTTGAGCATCGCGTGACTGGCTTCGTCACTCAGGCTGTGCAGTAAGCGGCATTCGATCGGCTCGATCTCGGCGTAGCCAAATTCGCGATGCGCCGATGCCTCGACCTTGCCGCCGAGCTGCGCTGCCATCGTCTGCATGCCGTAGCAGATACCGAGGACCGGCACACCGAGTTCGAACACCAGCTGTGGCGCCCTCGGAGGTTCGTTGAGATTGACCGACTCGGGCCCGCCGGAAAGGATGATGCCGTCGGGGTTGAACGCGCGGACGTCATCGTCCGACATGTCCCAGGGGTGAATTTCGGAGTAGACGCCCACCTCGCGGACGCGCCGTGCAATCAACTGCGTGTACTGGCTGCCGAAGTCGATAATCAGCAGCTTGTTGGCGTGGATATCAACGGACATCAGTTTTGCGAACGATAGTTCGGGGCTTCCTTGGTGATCGTCACGTCGTGGACGTGACTTTCCTTGATGCCCGCGCCCGTCATGCGCACGAACTGCGGCTTCGTCCGCATCTCGTCGATGTTCGCGCAGCCTGTGTAGCCCATGGACGCGCGTACGCCGCCGACGAGCTGATGGACGATGGCCACGAGGCCGCCCTTGTAGGCAACGCGCCCTTCGATACCCTCGGGCACGAGTTTCTCGAGTTCCTCTGTCGCGTCCTGGAAGTAACGGTCCGAAGAGCCGTGTGAGCCGCCCATGGCGCCAACCGAGCCCATGCCGCGATACGACTTGTATGAACGGCCCTGATACAGCTCGACTTCGCCGGGCGACTCTTCGGTGCCCGCGAACAGGCCGCCGATCATGACCGAATACGCGCCGGCGACGAGCGCCTTGGCGATGTCCCCGGAATAACGAATGCCACCGTCGGCGATCAGCGGCACACCGCTTTTCGCCAGTGCCTCGGCCACTTCGGCAACCGCCGACACCTGCGGCACGCCGACGCCGGCGACAACGCGCGTCGTGCAGATCGACCCAGGGCCTATCCCGACCTTGACGCCGTCTGCGCCGGCGGCGACCAGCGCCTCGGCGGCAGCGCCGGTGGCAATATTGCCGCCGATCACCTGCAATTCCGGGTACTGCTGCTTGACGCGCTTGACGCGATCGAGAACGCCTTTCGCGTGACCGTGCGCCGTGTCCACGACGATGACGTCGACGCCGGCCTGGACCAGCGCGTCGACCCGATCGTCGGTGTCGGCACCGGTGCCGACCGCGGCACCCACCCGCAGGGCGCCGGCGTCGTCCTTGCAGGAGAGCGGGAAATCCTTGGCTTTCTGGAAATCCTTGGCCGTTATCATGCCCTCGAGCTTGAAGCCGTCGCCGATGACGAGGACCTTCTCGATGCGGTGCTTGTGCAGCAGGCCGAGTACCTCTTCTTCGGGAGCGCCTTCGCGAACCGTGACGAGTCGATCCTGTGGGGTCATGACCGCAGAAACCGGCGCATCGAGCTGGGTTTCGAACCGCAAATCCCGGTGCGTAACAATGCCCACCGTGACGCCGTCATCGACGACCGGCATGCCCGAAATGTTCATCGCGCGCGTCAGATCGATGACCTCACGAATCGACATGTCGGACGAAACAGTGATCGGGTTGCGCACCATGCCCGACTCGTACTTCTTGACGAGCAGCACCTCGTGGGCCTGGGCCTCGATCGTCATGTTCTTGTGGATTACGCCGAGGCCGCCTTCCTGTGCGACGGCGATCGCGAGCCGTGCCTCGGTGACCGTGTCCATGGCAGCCGACAGAAGCGGGATGTTCAGTCGAATTTCGCGCGTCAGCGGCGTGCTGAGGTCGACTTCCCGAGGCAGCACGTCGGAGTACCCGGGCTGCAGGAGAACATCGTCAAAAGTCAGGGCTTCCTTGGCGATTCGCATGCTGGGAACACTTGCTCGGTTTCAGGATAGCGGGCGATTGTACGCCTGCCGGATGAGCGGGTAAACGCCAATGAGATCGTCCGCAATCCAGTTCGATATACTGCCCGCATGCCGTCCGAAGCCGCCATCAGCGTCAGCCAGCTCAACCGCCGCGCCAAGTCATTGCTCGAACAGGGCATTCCGAAGCTGTGGGTCGAGGGCGAGATTTCGAACATGGCGCGACCGGCCTCGGGACACATCTATTTCAGTCTCAAGGACGAGAAGGCCCAGGTGCGTGCCGCCTGGTTCCGCCAGCGGCAGCGGGGCCCGGCGATCGGCTTCAAGAACGGCGACAAGGTGCTCGCGTTCGGCCGCGTCAGCGTCTACGAGGCGCGCGGCGACTACCAGCTCATCGTCGAACAGCTGGAGCCGGCCGGCGAAGGCGTGCTGAAGCAGCGCTTTGATGCGTTGAAGAAGAAACTGCTGGCCGAGGGTCTCTTCGACGAGGACCGCAAGCAACCCCTGCCCGGCCTGCCGACACGCATCGGCGTGATCACGTCGCCGAGCGGCGCGGCACTGCATGACATCCTGAGCGTGCTCGGCCGCCGCTTCCCGGCAGTGCCGGTCGTCGTCTATCCGGCGGCCGTACAGGGGGATGCCGCGCCCGGCGAACTGATCGCAGCTCTGGACGCCGCCATCCGGCGCAACGAATGCGACGTTCTGATCATCGGCCGCGGGGGCGGCTCGCTCGAGGATCTCTGGGCGTTCAACGATGAGGCGCTGGCCCGAGCGATCGCCGAATGCCCGATACCGATCGTCAGTGCGGTCGGACACGAGGTCGACTTCACGATCACGGACTTCGTTGCAGACCTGCGCGCGCCGACGCCCTCCGTCGCGGCCGAGACCGTTGTACCGGACCAGCACGACTGGCTGCGACGCATCGCAACCCTCACCGCCCGCCTGGCGCGGGTCGGCGAACGCAACGTCGAGGATCGCGCGCAGCAGATCGACTGGCTGACACGGCGGCTGCTCTCGGTGAGCCCGTCCGCGACGCTGCGGCGGCAGCAGGACAGTCTGCGCGAGAACCGCGCACGCCTTGCCGGTGCTGTACGACAGTTGTTGCTGAAACGTCGCGGTGACGTCGAGTTCCGGCGCCGCGAGCTGGTGCAACAATCGCCGGCACTGGCCGTCGAACGCACGATCGGCAGACTGGCTTCGATGCGGCAGCGGCTCGGCACCGGCGCACACGAACTCGTCGCGGGCCTGGACCATCGCGTTGCCCTGCTCGGGCGGGCGCTGCACTCGGTCAGTCCGCTCGCAACGCTCGATAGAGGCTATGCGATCGTGCTCGACCGCGACGGTAAGGCCATGACCGATGCATCGACGGCGCAAACGGGTGACGAGATCCGCGCGCGCCTGTCCAAGGGAGAACTGTTGGCCAACGTGACCCGAGTAATCGAAGAATGAGCCGAGTACTGTTGTTGCTGACCTGCGTGGTATCGAGTCTCGCGGTCGCCGCGCCTGAGCACTCGCCGCGTCCGGGCGGCATCGCCGTCATCGATCTCGGTTCGGCAGACGCAGCGCCGCCGGCCGTCCGCTACGGCGACAAGCCCGTGCTCGTGTTGCGGGACCGCGACCGGTGGCATGCCGTGCTCGGCATCCCGCTCGATACGGCCCCGGGGACGCTGGCAATCGACGTCGACGGATCGGACAACGTGTTCGACGTCGCTGCGCATGCGTACGAGGAGCAGCGCCTCACCGTCAAGAACCGGAGCTACGTCACGCCGGATCAGGCCCAACTCGACCGGATCGGCCGCGAGCGCAAAATTCTCGACGCCGCGCTGAACAACTTTCGCGACATCACGGTGGATGACCTGTCGCTGATCGCCCCGGTTGACGGACGGCGCAGCTCGAGCTTCGGCTTGCGGCGGTTCTTCAATGACCAGCCCCGCTCGCCCCACAAGGGAATGGACATCGCGGCCGCTACAGGCACGCCGATCGCCGCGCCGCTCGACGGTATCGTCACGGCGACCGGCGACTTCTTTTTCAACGGCAATACGGTGATCGTCGACCACGGTCAGGGCTTCGTTACGATGTACTGCCACCTGAGCGAGATTGCGGTCGAAAAAGGCCAGGCGGTGAGCACCGGCGACGCAATAGGGCTGGTCGGGGCAACCGGACGCGTCACCGGGCCACACCTGCATTTCGGGACGTACCTGAACGGCACCCCGGTCGATCCGGCGATCCTGATCGCTGATTAGCTCCGCGGGGGCCCCTTGGCTTTGCGATGACGATCACCAGCCAGCATCTTGATGATGTTGGTCGAATCGAGGCTGTGCTCGTCGGGATTGTAGACGACGAAATCGTCGTCGCGCCGGAACACGACGCAGTTTCGACCAGACCCCTTGGCGTGGTACAGCGCTTCGTCGGCTGCCTTGATCAATGACATTGCTTCCTCGTCATGCGTCGGTACGACCGACGCAGCGCCGACGCTCACCGTGACGATGCCTTCGGGAGACTCTGGGTGGACCATTTCGAGGTCGAGCACCGCGTTGCGCATGTTCTCGGCAACGATCAGGGCATCGGCGACCGCGGCACCACCAAGCACGGCAACGAATTCTTCACCGCCGTAGCGCGCGACGAGGTCGAGCGGCCGATTGGCGCAGTCCTCGAGCGCCTTTGCGACTAGCTTCAGGCAGTTGTCACCGGCCTGGTGCCCGAGCGTATCGTTATAGCCCTTGAAGTGATCGATATCGATAAGGACAACCGCAACCGGAACTCTCTCCCGCGCGCCGAGATTCCAGACGCGCTTCTCAAATGCCTCGAATTCCCGCCGGTTCGCAATCTTGGTCAGCGGGTCGAGCTTGCTCTGCGAACTCAGTTTCTCGTTGGCTCTCTCGAGCTCGGCGGTTCGCTCGGCGATCTCAACCTCCTTGAGCGCGATCGCCTGTGTCAGCTCCTTGCGCAGCTTCTCGCCGGCGTCAATCGAGTTGTTGAGGCGCTTGTAAGCACCTCGCAGTTTGGCCGCACGGTCTTGCATATGGTTGAAGACGGGCTCCAATTCGGACGGCATGTCCTTCGGCATCACGACGGGCGTACTGCTGCCGTCTACGGAGAGACCGTCAATCGCGTTGTTGACCTGGCCGAGCGCGGCACCAAAGCGACGCGTAAGTGCTCCTGCCATGAGCAAGGAGATTGCGGCCGTGACGAACAGCAGCATCAAACCGACCTTGTAATCACCGAGCATCTGCTGGGCAATCGGGTCGGTCGGCACACGAACGAAGACTCGCCAGCCAAGGGACGTCGTCGCGTAGGCGGCCATGTGGTTGCGGGCACGATCAAGGGACTGGTCATCGTAATCGAATGCGACCCCTTGTCGTAAACCTTCCGACGACGTAACCATCGCATCGGAACTCAGGTTTTCAAGGAAGACCAGTTTTGCCTCCGGACTGGCGTAAATGACCTCATTGTCCGTGTCGAGGATGATCAGGTTGGCTTCATCAATGTGCGGGTGCTCGTGATCGATCTTTTCGAAGGCACTCAGGTTCAACGAACCCTCGACGACGCCGATGCGATTGCCTCCCTCGTCGCGCAACGATGCGCTGATCGCAACAATCGGATCCGCACCGAATCCACGTCCGCGAAATGCCTGGGAGACGAAAGGAAAACCGTTTGCCATCGGGACCTTGAAGTACTCCCGATCGGCGACACTGAACCCGGCTATATCGTTGAACCGTGCCGGCCGGCCGCTAAACCGCGAGCTCCCGGCGATAATGTTGCCCTGCGCATCGGTTCCGAGCATTGTCAGAAAGTCGGCGTAGATCTCATGATAAAGGAGCAGGGATTCCTGGATCGAATCAGCTGAAAAGTCGCCGGACGCATTAATTGACGAAGCTGCGGCTGTCATCCCCGACACATGTTTGTCGACAAATCGCTCGACCGAATTGGCGACGGCCGTTGCCATCTCTTCGATTCGAGTCTCCATTCGGTCGTGGCGCATGTAGGCGGAGCGCTCCGTCAGCAGGACAACCAATGCCAGGATCGGAATGAGTCCGAGCAGGATGGCGCCGACACCGATTGAAGTGCCCAGGCTATTGCCGCCAAACCACTTCAGACCGGCCGGAGAACGACCGGCACGCACGTATTGCAGCAACACGAACATGAGCAGCGCGCCCAGCAGCCCGTAGGCGAACCACTGCACGGAATCGTGCCAGTCGAGAAACAGGCGAACTGTGAAAACTGAATCCGTCATCGATAACCAGACCTTCAGGTGAGGTTATCGGCGGCGCGGCAGAAGCCTTTAGACCGGGTTCATGCCTTCAGAAAGTCCCAGATAACCGGGCGAAATGCGTCCATGTCGACGAGGAACGAGTCGTGACCGCGGATGCAGTCGAGTTCGACCAGCGTCGTGTCCTCGCACACGCCGGATATTCCCTTGGCGAGCTCACGTTGCTGCTCTGGCGGGAACAGTATGTCGGTACGCACACCGATCACGAGCGCCCGTTCGAGGTGCAGCCGCTGGAACCCGCACGCCAGCGAGCCGCCGTACTCGGCGAGATCGAACAGATCCGAGGCGTGCGACAGGTACAGATAGCAATTCGGGTCGAACGCGCCGGTGAACTTCCGACCGTGATTCTCGAGGTACGACTCGATCGAGAACTCGGCGACGAACTGATCCTCGATACGCGCATGCGACGTGGACCGCTCACGTCCGAATCGCATCGCCCATTCCTCGGCCGAACGATAGGTGATCATGCCGAGTTTGCGGGCCAGGCGCTGGCCGGTGATCGGCGGGTCGCCAACGTCGTAGTTGCCTTTTTTCCACTTCGGGTCGGATCGGATCATCTCGCGCTGCAGCGACCGCACGGCAATCGAAAACGGCATCGCGCGCGTCGCCGACGAGACCGAGATGAAGTTGCGCACGTTATCGGGATGGCGAACGCAAAACGCGAGGCCCGTCATGCCGCCCATTGAACATCCGACGACCGTGTGCAACACGTCGACGCCGAGCTGCTGCACAACGAACCAGGCCGACTCGGCGACGTCTTCAAGATGCAGCACCGGGAAGGACAGGCGATAGCGCCTGCCGGTCTCCGGATTGACCGACGCAGGTCCCGTCGAACCAAAGCAGCTGCCGAGGGAATTCACGCAGATCACGAAGTATCGGTTCGTATCGATCGGCAGTTCCTTGCCGATCATCTCCTCCCACCAGCCCGGCGTCGGGTCTTCCGCGCACGAGGATGCGTGCGCCGACGGCGAGAGCCCGGAAAAAATCAGCACCGCATTGTCACGCGCGTCGTTGAGCTCGCCCCAGGTCTCGTAGGCCAGCGACGGCGATTCGAGATAGCCCGCACGGTGCATGCGGAACTGTCCCTCATACGTCATGAGTTTTCTCGCCGCTGTCATCTGCCCTCCTCGCCGGTCCAGTATAGCCCGCACTATTTCTTGACGCGCTTCATCAGCCGCGCGCGCTTGCGTTCCTGGCGCGGTGTCAGCTTGTTGCGCCGGCCTTTGTACGGGTTCTCGCTGGTCTTGAAACTCAAGCGCACGGGCGTGCCCTTGAGCTTGAACGCCTTGCGAAACCGGTTCACGAGATAACGCCGGTAGGCCTCGGGGAGGCGCTCTGTCTGATTGCCATGGATGACGATGACCGGCGGGTTGCGCCCGCCCTGGTGCGCATAGCGCAGACGAATCCGTCGGCCGCGCACGAGTGGCGGCGGATGCGCCATGACGGCGGCTTCGAGTTCGTTCGTCAGCTCGGTGGTAGACAGGTCGCGCGTTGCCGCCTTGTAGGCGCGCTCGACGGCAGGCAACAGGTCACCGACGGCGGTTCCGTGCAGTGCCGAGATCGTAATGCGTTCGGCGAAATCGAGGAACGGCAACCGACGATCCAGGTCGTCGCGAACCTGTTTGCGCTGTTCGGCTGACAGGCCGTCCCACTTGTTGGTCACGACGACGAGCGCGCGTCCGCGTTCGAGCACGAGCCCGAGAAGGCTGACGTCCTGCTCGGTAACGCCTTCCCGCGCGTCGAGCACCGCAATGACGACGTGCGCCTTTTCGATGGCCTGCAGCGCCTTCACGATGCTGAATTTCTCGATCGCCTCGTTCACGCGCGCCTTACGGCGGATACCGGCCGTATCGATGAGCATGTATTTGCGATCGCTGCGCTCGAACGGCACCTCGACAGTATCGCGCGTCGTGCCCGGCTGGTCGTAGACGACGAGCCGGTCCTCGCCGAGCAGGCGATTGGCCAGTGTCGACTTGCCGACGTTCGGCCGGCCGACGATCGCAATGCGCAGCTCGTGGTCGTCGTCGGCATCGGGCGCGGTCTCGTCGAGTTCGAATTCGCCCAGCACGCCGTCCATCAGTGCCGCGATACGATCGCCGTGCGCCGCCGAGACGGCGATCGGCTCCCCGAGGCCCAGGCCATAGAAATCCGCACTGGCCGTCGTGGTTTCGAGGCCTTCGGCCTTGTTGACGGCAAGCCACGTCTTCCTGGCGTGGCGGCGCGCGAGTTCCGCGACGTGTTCGTCGGCCGCCGTGATGCCGCTACGCCCGTCGACCATGATGATCGCGGCGTCGGCCTCCTGGAGCGCCTTGACGGTCTGCTCGGCCATGGCTTCGTCGATCCCTTCTTCACCGCCGGCGACACCGCCGGTGTCGATGACGTGGTAGGGAATCGGGCCGAGCTTGCCGAAGCCGTACTTGCGGTCGCGCGTCAGGCCCGGGTAGTCGGCGACGAGTGCGTCCCGGGATCGCGTCAGGCGATTGAACAGCGTCGACTTGCCTACGTTAGGCCGGCCGACGAGCGCGATGACGGGGAGCACGGGATGACACCTTCAGCGCAGTCGCTCAGGCGCCGTCTTCGGCGATGTCGGGCGCGGTGCGCTCCGGACGGTCTTCGACGATCGTGTACGCCGCGAGCGTGCCATTGTCGCTTTGCACGTAAAGGCGATTCGCGATGACGACAGGGTCACTCGTAATCGCGGCGCCCCCGTGCCGTACGCGCGCGACAGGTTCGCCATCCAGATTGCTGAAGAAGTGCAGGTAGCCCTCGAAGTCACCGGTGACCACGGTCGTGTTGAAGGGCACTGCCAGCGTCGGTTCACGCCGCAACAACGAGTCGTTCCGCCATTCCTCCGCACCGTTCCGGCGAGTCAGCGCGACGATCTCGCCTTCCTCGCGGACCGTGTAGACCGAGTTCCAGCTTGCCGACACACCGGCAAGCGAGGAAATGTCGCGATGCCAGAGTACCTGGCCGGACTCGGATGCCAGCGCCGCCGTGCGGCCCTGGTACCCGGAAACGTAGACGTCCTGCCCCACTACCGCGATAGCGCCGTCGATATCGGCGAGGCGGTCGAGGTCCGATCGCCCGGTCGGCGGAGAGATCATCGACTCCCAGAGCACCGTGCCCGTATCGAGTTCGGCAGCAACAAGGCGTCCGTTGTCGAACCCCGAGATCACGGTTGTGCCGACCAACACGGGCGTTGTCGAGCCGCGCACCGAAAGCGCCGGTGCCGTCTGCTGAATCGACCAGAGCGGGCGGCCGTCGAACGCCGACAGCGCCTGGAGGCGGTTGTCGATGGTCTGGACGATGACAGTGTCGGCGCGAATCAGCGGACTGGCGAGCGATTCTGCCGCGACGTCCGACCGCCATTGTTCCTCGCCGCTTGCGGCATCGAGCAGGATTGCGGCGCCGTCTTTTGCGAGTACGACGAGGCGGCCTTCGCCAACGCCCGGTCCTGCCGACAACTCGATCTTGAGTTCGGTACGCCAGACCTGCCGGCCCGACTCCGGATCGAAGGCCGTTACTCGGCCGTCCTGGCTCGCCGCGTAGACACGATTGCCGTCGCCCGCCGGACGCAACGCGACCAGCAGGAATTCGGAGTCACCGCCGAGCTTTGCATCCCACAGACGCTTGATCTTGACCGTCTGCTCGAAATCGATGAGTTCCGACGGCTCCAATTCTTCGTCATCGTCGCCGAATAGGCCGCACGCGCCGAGTAACGACGTTGCGACGATGACGGCAACTACGCGCAGACTGTTGTTCACTCGCTTTCCTCTGCCTCTGTCGTTTCGACCGGCGCCTCGACCTCGGGTTCATCGGCCACAGGTTCCTCGACTGCGGATTGCTCGACGTCGGGTTCCTCGACGTCGAGTTCCCCGGCTGCGGGTTCCTCGGAGGCCGGTTCATCAGGCATCGTCACCTCGGGCAGATCGAGCGCTTTCCATTGCACGAGCTGCCGATCGATGGTGCCCTGCGCCGTCGGGTCGAGCAGCACGGTCTGGTACGCCGACTGCGCATCCTCGATGCGCCCGAGCGCATGGTACGCATCGCCGAGCAGCTCCATATAGGTTGCGCCGAACGCCGTGCTTTCCTGGCCCTCGAGCAGGTCGACGACGGCCTGGGCATCGCCCTGATAGAGCCGCACGCGCGCGAGTCTCGCACGCGCAACGTGCTTGATCGCATCGTCGACATCGCCGTCCAGCAGGTCCTGCAGCGCCGCCGCGGCTTCGTCGTCGCGGTTCTGGTCCATGTACAAGCGAGCCATGGCGAGTTTCGCCTGCGCGGCGTAGGTCGTATCGGAGTAGTCGATGGTCAGCTGGTTCGCGACGATCTCGGCCTCCTCCAGGCTTCCGTCGACAACGTGTCCGGTCAGCGTCTCGTAGAGCGCGGAACCTGCGAGCTGCGCGTCGAGCTTGCTGTCCTGGTAATAGTTCCAGCCGAGAAGCGAGGCGATGCCGAGACCGAGGCCACCGATCACGTAGCCGCCGTACTCCTTCCACCACGCTCGAATCTGTTCGATTTGTTCCTTTTCTGAAAGTAGATCGTCCACGAGACTGCCTTTGTTGCATTGCGGCTACGCGCCGCCCAATTTGTCCTGCAGCACCGCCGCCAGTTCGTCCAGCGCAATGCTCTCCTGTTCTTCGCCACTGCGCAGGGGCTTCAGCCCGATGCGCTTTTCGTCGAGTTCCTGCTCTCCCAGGATCAACGCGAATGCCGCGGCGCTCTTGTCGGCACGCTTCATCTGCGACTTGAAGCTGCCGCCGCCGAGGTTCAGCTCAACATCGATGCCCGCAACGCGGTCGCGCAGCTCCTCGGCCAGCGCGAACGCTCGTGCCTGAGTGCCCTCGCCGACCGCAACGAGATACACGTCTGGCCGCGCCGCAGGTACCTCGCCACCGCAGGCCTCGTACAGCGCAACGAAGCGCTCGATGCCCATTGCCCAGCCTATCGCCGGCGTCGCACGCCCGCCGAGCTTTTCGACGAGTCCGTCGTACCGTCCGCCCGAGCAGACGGCGCCCTGCGCGCCAAGCGCGTCGGTCACCCACTCGAAGACCGTGCGCGAGTAATAGTCCAGCCCGCGGACCAGCCGCGGATTGACCTCGAACTCTACGCCGGCCGCCGCAAGCAGGTCCTTGAGGCCGGCGAAGTGCGCCGCCGATTCCTCGTCGAGGTAGTCGAGCATGACCGGCGCCGCCTGGACGATGTCCTGCATCTCCGCATTCTTGCTGTCGAGGATGCGCAGCGGGTTCGATTCGAGCCGGCGAATACTATCCTCATCGAGCTGACTTTTCACGCCGTTGAAGTACTCGACGAGCGCTTCGCGGTAGCGCGCCCGCGACTCGGGCACGCCGAGCGAATTGAGTTCGAGCCGAATCCGGTCGATGCCGAGCCGGCGCCACATGCGCGCGCTCATGATGATCAGCTCGGCGTCGATGTCGGGGCCCTCGTAGCCCATCGCCTCGACGTCGAACTGGTAGAACTGTCGATACCGGCCGGCCTGCGGCTTTTCGCGGCGGAACATCGGACCCGTGGTCCACAGCTTCTGCTTCTGGTTGTGAAAGAGTCCGTGCGTCATGCCGGCACGGACCATGCTCGCCGTCGCTTCGGGACGCAGCGTCAGGCTGTCGCCGTTGCGATCGTCGAACGTGTACATCTCCTTCTCGACGATGTCGGTGACCTCGCCGATCGAGCGCTTGAACAACTCCGTGTGCTCCAGCAGTGGCAAACGAACCTGACGGTAACCGTAGGACTCGACGATGTCCTCGACTTCGGATTCGAGGTACTCCCACGTGTGTGCGACGTCCGGCAGGATGTCGTTCATCCCGCGCACTGTTGGCGGCTTTTTGCTCATGATCCCGAGAGCGTCAGGCGCAGCGGCCGGTTCGGGGCGCCGGACGCGGGCAGCGCATAGTCGCTGCCGTTGACGAGCACGGTTACGTTACCGGGATTGCCGAACAGCACGTTGAACGGTTGTACACCCGTGAGTTCCACTGTGCGGCCGTCCCTGCCAAGGGCGAAGAACAGGCGGCGACCGCTCGCATCGGTTATCTCGGTCCAGCAATCACCGGTGTAGGTCAACAGTACGCGCATCTGGCCTTCCGCCAGAGCCGGCGAACTCGTCTCCTCGACCGGCGCTTCGGCAGGCGCCTCGGCAGGCGCGTCCTCACCGGTGATCTCCTCATCGGTCGGCTGCGGGTCGGGCTCGGTCTCCTGGTCGGCTTCCTCCGGCTCGGCAATCACGCCGGGGTCCGCGTCGTCCGGCTCCGCGATCGTGCGCTCGTCAACTTCGGGCGCCGTGACGACCTCAGGTGGAAGATTCGGCTGCAGAGCACGCGACGAAAACCACCAGTAGGCCGTCGCGACAAGGATCAGGACAACGACGACGGCGATCCAGGGGCCTGGCGTTAGTTCCTGACGCGGGCGCCGGCGCGTCGAGACGAGCGGCGGCATCTCTCCGGCCCGTTCGAGCTGGTAGTAGTCGGCCAGCACGTCATCCGGGTCGACGTCGACGAGTTCCGCGTATTTCCTGAGGTGACCCTTCGCGAAGACCGGAGCGCCAAGAGCCCCGAAGTCGTTGCGCTCGAGCGCGCGGACCTTCGGCTCGTCGAGATGCAGCTCTTTCGCGATCTCGAGTACGGCGATCTTCTGCTCGCGACGCGCGTCGGCAAGCCGTTCACCACAGAGCGGACCGTGGGGCTCGGCCGCGCTATCGATGGCTTCCTGCTTTTCGACGTCCTCGGTCATCGGTTCTCGTGCCGGACTAGCCGCTGCTCAGCGCCCTGCGCGCCTCGGGCGACTGGGGGAACTCGCGCAACAGCTGGTTGATGTAGTCCGTGCGGCCGCGCTCATTGCCAAGCTTGCTCTCGATTTCAGCTGCCAGAAAAAGGACACTCGCGGTCGTTCGATTCGAGCTCATGAAGCGCTGCAGGAACGCGCGCGATCCGAGGAAGTCCTCCTGCTGGAACTTGAGAAGACAAAGCTGCAACAATGCCTCGCCGTAGTTTGACTTGTGCTCGAGCGCCTGGCGGAAGAATGCCTCGGCGGCTGCCGCATCGGGCTTCTGCCGCATGCAGAGGCCGGCATTGGTCAGCGTAGTTTCCGCGGTGTCGTTTTCGGGATGACCGGCCGCGCGCTCGAAATACTTCTCTGCGTTGTTGTAATCGCGCTGCCTGCAAAGAAACACCGCGTAACCGTTCTGCAACTCGTAGTTGCGAGGCTCGACGCGTACAGACGACTCATAAGCCTGTTTCGCAAGGCGTTCATTTTCCAGCGCCTCGTAAGCCATTCCCAGCGCCATATAGGCTTTCCCCATGCGCGGGTCGAGTTCTACCGCCCGTTCGAGCCGGTCGCGGGCCACCGAATGGTTTTCGCTTTCGAGGTAGCGCACGCCGAGCACGTAGTTGTACTCGGCCGCATCATCGCCCATCTCGGGCTCCGCCGGCCCCGTCGTCGTCGATACGCAACCGCCGAGGATGAGCCCCGACACCGCAAGTATTGTTATGAGTTCGCTCTTGTTCACGCTGACGCCACCTTTACGTTCCTGTCGCCGATCTTCTTGTCGCCCAGCCGGTTTCGCACGCGGTTGGCAACGTCGCCGGCCAGTTGACCGCACGCCGCATCGATATCGTCGCCGCGCGTCCGGCGCGTGGTTGCGACGAGTCCTCGCTGGCGGAGGCGATCCTGGAAATGCCTGATTGTATCTGCTGAAGATCGTTTGAATACGGTTCCCGGGAACGGATTGAACGGTATCAGATTGACCTTCGCCGGCTTGTTTCGCAGCAAATCGTACAGCTCATCGGCATGAGCAAGTGAGTCGTTGACCCCCCGCAGCATGACGTACTCGAACGTGATGAAGCGATTGGCGTGCTTTGCCGCGTAGGACCAGCAGGCATCGAGCAGGCTCGCGATCGGGTGCAGTTTGTTGATCGGCACGATCTGGTCGCGCAGCGCATCGTTGGTCGCGTGCAGCGACACGGCCAGCGACACGTTGCAGTCGTCGGCGAGCTTGTCCATGAGCGGAACAATGCCCGAGGTACTGACCGTTACGCGACGGCGCGACAGCCCGAAGGCCCAGTCCGAGATCAGCAGCTCGAGCACGGGCACGACGTTACGGTAGTTGGCAAGCGGCTCGCCCATGCCCATGAACACGACGTTGGTGACGGCAGGATCGCCGTTGTCGCGGCGTGGTAGCTCCCGGTTGGCAACGAAAATCTGGCCGATGATCTCGGCGCTCGTCAGATTGCGATTGAAACCCTGCGCCCCGGTCGCACAGAACGCGCAGTCGAGCGCGCAGCCGACTTGCGACGAGATGCACAACGTGCCGCGCCCGGGTTCGGGAATGAAGACCGTCTCGACAGCCTGCCCGCAATCGGTCGCGAACAACCACTTGACGGTACCGTCGGACGAGTCAAATCGTGATTGCACTTGCGGCAGGCGAATCTCCGTCTCAGCGGCGAGTCGAGCCCGCAGCTTCCTGGAGAGGTCCGTCATCCCGTCAAATTCGATGACACCGCGCTGATAGATCCACTGCATGATCTGCCGGGCACGGAACGGCTTTTCCTGCCAGTCCGCAAAGAACCGCTCGAGCATGTCTTGCGACATGCCGAGCAGATTGATCTTTGCGGGAACGGCGTTCATGCGTACCTAGCGCGTTCTCGGGCAGACGCCGTCGTCGCCGAAGAAAAAAGCAATCTCGACCGCCGCCGTTTCCGCCGCGTCCGAGCCGTGCACGACGTTTTCTTCGATACTCGCGGCGAAGTCGGCACGAATGGTCCCTGTGTCGGCATCTGCCGGATTCGTGGCGCCCATGATCTCGCGGTTCTTCGCGATTGCGCCGTCGCCCTGCAGCACCTGCACGACGACCGGGCCGGATGTCATGTAGCTGACGAGGTCATTGAAGAACGGACGTTCCTTGTGAACGGCATAGAAGCCCCGCGCCTGCTCCTCGCTGAGGTGCATCATGCGCGCGGCGACGATTTCGAGCCCGGCTTTCTCGAAGCGGCTGTAGATCTCTCCGATCAGGTTCTTCTGTACGCCATCCGGCTTGATGATGGAGAGCGTCTGCTCAACGGCCATGGGTTGTTTCCTTTAAGTCTGGTGATGATGATAAGCGCCCGGCATCGAGCCGGGCGCAGAAAGACATAAGTCGCCGATTTTACTACGGGTTGTAGTGGCGGTACTAGCTGGGGCGCTGTCTGTGCGCTAGACGGTGAAGCTCTCGCCGCAGCCGCATTCGCCCTTGATATTGGGGTTTCGGAAGCTGAAAGCCTCGTTGAGGCCGTTCTTGACGAAATCGACCTCGGTACCGTCGATCAGGGCCAGGGCCTCGGGGTCGATGACCACCTTGACGCCCTTGTCCTCGAAGACGACGTCGTCATCGTCGATCGACTCGGCGTAATTGATGACGTAGGAGTAGCCCGAGCAGCCGGTTGCGGTGACGCCGACACGCAGGCCAAGTCCCGTACCGCGATTCTCGAGGTAGCCTCGGACGCGGTCCGCCGCCGCATCTGTGAGCGAAATTGCCATGGTTTCCTTCCGTTTATCGTTCAGGATCCGTCGCCAAACTTCTGCCCAAGCAAACGAACCGTATCTTCAAGGACCAGTATACGTCCGGTTTTCTCCATCGGTATAGCGAGATGTTCCATAATCGGGGCGCGCGGGAAATCCTCAAGGGCCGAAATTTGCCGGCCCTCGTAGTAGCCGCACAGCCACTCCGCCGCCGCGATCAGGTGCGGGCAGCCCCAGGCTCTGAAGCGCATTGCCTCGATGCCCGCGCCAGTCACCCTGGCCGACAGCTGCAGGCGGATCCCCTGGTCGTCGACGCTAGCCGTTACGCCGTCCTCGACGTCGCCGACGTGCGCAGGGGCCGCAAACAGCTCGCGAACAACCGGGCTGTAGGGATCGCCGCTCACGCGGCCTTCCCGGGCGCCATAGCACGTAGACGCGCGACGGCGTCACGGTATTTCGTAACCGCAAACTCCACCTCGGCAAGTGTAGTCGGCCGGCCCATGCTGAAGCGAATCGCGCTTTGCGCTTCGAGGTCGGTCCGGCCGAGTGCCCGCAGGACGTAGGACGGGTCCTGGCTTTTCGAGTTGCACGCGCTGCCGGTCGCAACGCAGACCGGCTCGAGATCGAGCAGCAGGCTCTCACCCTCGATATCCGCAACGCTGACGTTGAGAATTCCGGGGAATCCGTGGGCGCTGCCGTTCAACAGGATGCCGTCGATGTCCCGGACCCCGTTCCACAGCACGCCGCGCAACCCGTGCAGATGCGCGAGATCGGCTTCGATCCGCCCTGCCGCAACCTCCGCGGCTTTGCCGAGCCCCGCGATCAGGTCGGTCGGCAGCGTGCCGGGCCGAATCCGTCGCTGCTGGCCGCCGCCGTACAGGATCGGCTCGACGTGGCAATCCGGCCGGTCGACGATATAGAGCGCGCCGACACCCTTGGGTCCGTAGAACTTGTGGCCTGTCAGCGACAACAGGTCGACGGGCAGTTGCCCGAGGTCGATCGGCAGCTTGCCAACGGCTTGCGCCGCATCGACGTGGAACAGGATATTGCGCTCGCGGCAGATGGCGCCGAGTGCCTCGATATCCTGGATGACGCCGGTCTCGTTGTTGACGTACATGATGGAGGCAAACTGCGTGTCGTCGCGCAGGGCCGCTTCGAATGCGGCCGGGTCCAGCACACCGTCGACCCCGGGGTCGACCCAGGTTACGTCGAAACCCTGTCCGCGAAGCATGTCGAACACGTCCGTGACGGCCTTGTGCTCGGTGCGCATTGTCACGAGGTGCCGGCCGCGGTGCGCGCGATAGCGTGCGGCTCCCGAGATCGCGAGATTGTCCGACTCCGTCGCGCCGGACGTCCAGATGAGTGTCCGCGGGTCGACGTTCAGCAGTCCGGCGAGTTGCTCTGCCGCCTCGGCGATGAGCGCGTGCGTCAGTCGGCCCGCCGCGTGCGTCGACGACGGATTCGCATACGCGGATTCGGCGACGTCGCGCATGCGATCGAGGACCTCCGCGTCCACGGGTGTCGAGGCTGCGTAGTCGAGATAGATCATGTCAGCCGTCATCGTCGTTGCGCGTCCGGTCCACCGCCGTGAGAATCCCGCGCAGGATGTTGACCTCGTTCTTGTCGGGCCGCGCGCGAATGAAAAGCCGGCGCATGCGGCGCATCAGGTGCCGCGGGTTGTCCGGATCGAGAAAGTGGATATCGCGCAGCACGTTCTCGAGGTGCTCGTAGAAGCGCTCCATCTCGTCGCTGGTCGCCGGCGGCGCCTCGACGTCGAACATCGGCCCTTCATCGAGCATGCTGGCTACCCGAACCTCGTAGGCAAAGACCTGCACGGCCATCGCGAGGTTGAGCGAGCTGAAGCCCGGGTCCGTCGGGATCGTCAGCAGCGTGTGGCAGAGGTCGAGGTCGTCGTTGTGCAGCCCGCTTTTCTCCGGCCCGAAGACGCAAGCCACGTCGCCGTTCGCATTCTCACGAATCATGCGTTCGGCACAATCGCGCGGCCCCATACTGGGCCAGTTGATGCTGCGCGACCGCGCACTGGCGCCGGCGACGTACACACAGTCGACCAGCGCCTTGTCGAGCGCGTCGACGACCTTCGTTCGTTCGAGTATGTCCGAGGCGCCCGATGCCCGCGCCGTCGCGTCTTCGTGAGGAAACGCCTTCGGATTGACGAGGTACAGATCACTGAGGCCCATGTTTTTCATGGCGCGCGCAACGGCTCCGATGTTTCCGGGGTGCGTGGTGCCGACGAGGACGATTCGAATGGACATGTGGGCGGGGACAGCTTGTCGAAAGTCGGGTATTCTACCGCCCCGCAGGCCCAACGGAAGTGGCCTCAGTTCTTTCACATCGACGGAATCGTTTCATGCACGCATTACAGAATGTCGCCGTCATGGCGGCGCGCCGTGGCGGCGCAGTGTTGCTGCGGCACCTCAACAAGCTCGACAAGATCAAGGTCGAGAAGAAAGGCCACAACGATTTCGTCAGTGACGCCGATCGCGCGGCAGAAGCCGCCGTGATCGAGGTCATACACAAACACTATCCCGACCACGCCATTCTCGCCGAGGAGTCCGGCGTCAGCGGCGATTCCGACACGGTCTGGATCATCGACCCGCTGGATGGAACCACCAACTTCCTGCATGGCTTCCCACAGTTCTGCGTGTCCGTCGGCGTACAGGTCAGAGGGCGTACCGAGGCCGCCGCCGTCTACGACCCGATGCGCCAGGAGCTGTTTGCCGCTTCGCGCGGCAACGGCGCGACGCTCGATGACCGCAAAATCCGGGTCAGCGGGCGACGGGACCTGGACCACGCCCTGATCGGAACCGGCTTCCCGTTTCGCCAGGCCGATGCCGACACCGGCCCCTATCTCGCAATGCTCGGCAAGGTCGTGCGCAATACGGCGGGAGTCCGTCGGCCCGGCGCGGCCGCGCTGGATCTTTGCTACGTGGCTGCGGGCCGTCTCGACGGATTCTGGGAAACTGGCCTCAAAGCCTGGGATCTTGCGGCCGGCACGCTGATCATCCGCGAGTCCGGCGGCATCGTCAGTGGACTCGACGGCAGCGAGGACTACCTAGACACCGGCCACATCCTCTGCGGCACACCGAAAATCTACGCGGGACTCGCGAGGCTCTGCGCCCACGACATCAAGGCCATTCTCCACGCCGCGGAATCCTGAAGCCTGTTAGCCGGGCTCGCGTATTGCCCGAGGCCAATCGTCCGCTCTTTGTTGGGGACAGTAACCACGTTTCGTTTGGGACAGTGACCGTGTTCCTGCGCCTGTTGGAAAACGCCGAATAACCGGGGGTTTAGGAAGCCTCATCAAGAGCCGAATCGGCAATGCAATTTGCCGATGTTGCACGAAATCGCCGCTAAGTTGCTGATTCTTCGAACCTTACTTTCTTTACGTTTGTAATTGGGTCACTGTCCCAAACGAAACGTGGTCACTGTCCCCATCGAATGATGGCGAAACGCGTCGCGGGTAGCAGCCGCGCTGCCAGTGCCAAATTACCGTTACGGCAGATCGTCGATGAGAGACGGATCTTTGATCGGCTCGATGAGGTCTTGCGGGCTGATGTCGAGCGCAAGTGCGGTAGCGCTTGCCGTGTAGATCGACGAATAAGTGCCAACGATGATGCCGACGATCAGCGCGATCGAGAACGGGGCGATCGACTCGCCGCCCAGCGTCAGCAGGGCGATCAATACGAGCAAGGTCGTAATGCCCGTGATCAACGTACGCGCAAGCATCTCGTTGATCGACTTGTTCATGGCGTCCTCAGCCGACACGCCGCGCAGGTTGAGGAAATTCTCACGTATGCGGTCGAACGCGACGACCGTGTCGTTGAGCGAGTAGCCGATGACCGCGAGCACGGCCGCGACGACCGTCAGGTCGAACGGCAGTCCGAAAATCGAGAAGAAGCCCACCGTCACGATCGCATCATGAGCAAGCGCCGCAACGGCGCCGGCCGAGAACTTCCACTGGAAGCGAATCATCACGTAGACGAAGATCATCAAGAGCGCGACGACCATCGCAAGCGCGCCTTTCTCGGCGAGCTCACTGCCCACCTGGGCACTTACAGTCTCGACGCGACGCAGGTCGATCCTGTCGCCGCCCGCTTCGAGTGTCGCCTGCAACCGTTCGCGAACCTCGGCGTTGCCTTCGCTTTCCTGTGGCGGCAGGCGGACCAGTACGTCGGTCTCCCGGCCGAAGAGCTGTACCTGGGCGTCCTCGAAGCCGGCGGCCGCGAGATCGCCTCGAATGGCCTCGAGATTCGCGGGCTGTTCGTAGGCAATCTCGAGCAGGATGCCACCGGTGAAATCGATGCCCACCTCGAGCCCGCGCGTGAACAACGAGACAAGCGAGACGATGACGAACAGAGCCGAGAAGGCCAGCGCGACTTTGCGACGAACCGGGCTCAGGAAGTCGATGCTGGTTTTTTCCTTGATCAATCGCATGGCGAACTCCTAAACCGGCAACGACTGCAGCTTGCGCCCGCCGAAGATCAGGTTGACGACGGCCCGCGTACCGACAATCGCTGTGAACATCGAGGTGATGATGCCGAGCAGCAGCGTGATCGCGAAGCCCTTGATCGGTCCGGTGCCGAGGGCGAACAGCACGACGGCGGCGATCAGGGTCGTGATATTGGCATCGGTAATGGACGACAGGGCTTTCTCGTAACCCGAGTTGATCGCCGTCTGCGGCGACGCACCGGCCGAGAGCTCCTCGCGTATTCGTTCGAAGATCAGCACGTTGGCATCCACCGCCATACCGACGGTCAGGACGATTCCCGCGATGCCCGGCAAGGTCAGTGACGCGCCGAGGACGGACAACATGGCCACGATGAACACGAGATTCGAGAGCAATGCGAGGTTCGCGATAAGCCCGAACGCCCGGTAGTAAATCGCCATGAACACGATCACGGCAAGAAAGCCGATCTTGATGGCATTAAAGCCGCGGTCGATGTTGTCCTGACCGAGACTTGGTCCGATCGTACGTTCGTCGATCTTGAACACGGGTGCCGCGAGCGCGCCTGCACGCAGCAACAACGCGAGGTCCTGCGCTTCGAACGCCGACAGACCGCTGATCTGGAAGCGATTCTTGAACACGCCCTGAATTGTGGCCGTATTGACGATTTCCTCGGTCTTGACGATTCGGTATTCGGTGACACCGTCGCGCTCGATCTCCTCACGCTCCGTTTCGATGAAGACCGTCGACATCGGCTTCTTGAGGTTGTTCATCGTAGTCTCGAGCATGCTCTCGCCGCCCGCGGAGTCCAGCGTGATCGACACGATCGGCTGACCCTGGTCCTGACCGACACGCGCATCGATAATCTGGTCGCCGGAGGCAATGACCTTGCGTTTGAGAATCTGGGACTCTTCTTCGCCGCGCCCCGGGTAACGGCGTGAGCCGGGCTCATCGCCCGACAGGTCGACGAGTCGGAATTCGAGTGTCGCCGTTGCCGTCAGAATCTTGTCGAGCTGGTTCGGATCCTGCACGCCCGGCAACTGCACGACGATGCGGTCGACGCCCTGCCGCTGCACGAGCGGTTCTGCGACGCCAAGCTGATTGACGCGATTTCGGAGCGTCGTCAGGTTCTGCTCGATCGCAAAGTCCTGCCGCTCCTGGATCTGGGTCTCGCTCATGCGCACCTCGAGTGATCGATCGTCCTGGCCATTGAGAACCACGACGTCCGGATCGGCCCGCTCGATGATGTCGCGTGCGGTTGCCGCATCTTCAGCACTCGTAAGCCGCACCGTGATCGTACGCCCGTCGAGGTCGACACGATGGCGTACGCGTGCCTCGCGGAGGCGGTCTTCGAAGTCCTGCTGGTAACCGTTCATGCGCGTGGCGAGAGCCGATTCCATATCGACCTCGAGGAGCACGTAGACACCACCGCGCAGGTCGAGACCGAGACTCATCGGGTTGAGACCCAGCGCACGAATCCAGTCCGGCAGTTTCGGGGCAAGTGTCGATGCGACGCTGACCCCGCGGCCGAAGGTGTCCCTGAGCTGATCGCTGGCCTTCTCCTGGTCGGCGCTGTCCTCGAAACGGATGACGACTCGGCCATCCTGGAGATAGGCGGCTTCAGGCACAACACCCGCTTCTTCGACGGCCGTGACGAAGCGCTCGACGTCGGGTGCCTCGTATTCCGTGCCGTCGTTGTCGGCCAGCTGAACCGCCTCGACGCTACCGTAGATGTTGGGCAGTGCGAACAGGCAGCCGGCCGCCACGATGGCGATGACCAGCAGGTTCAGCCACGCGGGAAACCTGTTCATGCTTCGTCGAACGTGCCCTTGGGTACCACGGCCGAGACGCTTTGTTTCTGGATCTTGATCTCGGTGTTGTCACTGACGCTGATGATCGGGTAGTGCTCGCTCACACCCGTAATCTTGCCGAGAATGCCGCCGGCGGTCATGACTTCGTCGCCTACCTGCAATGCCGAGACCAGTTCCTGGTGCTGCTTCTGCTTCTTCTGTTGCGGACGAATGAGCAGGAAATAGAAAGCGGCGAACATCAGCACCATCATGATGATGAAACTGGTGCCGCCCCCCTGTGGTTGCGCAGCTTGCGCGTATGCGTTCTGTATGAAGAAATCCATGAGGTGTCCCCGAAAAACAGCGCGGTATTATGGCACAAGCTGTTGACGTGGGGACGACTTTGAAGAACCCAAGTCCGGCCTTTGAAAGCGCGGCTATTTCGCGTAGATCCGGCGCAGGCCTGCCGTGAATTCCTCAAGCGTGCCGGACGCGATCGCATCCCGGATATCCCGCATAAGCTGCTGATAATAATAAAGGTTATGGATCGTCGCGAGCCGCGGTCCGAGGATTTCGCCGCATTTCTCCAGGTGCCGGAGGTAGGAGAGGCTGTAGTTCCGGCAGGTGTAACAGTTGCAGGCCGGATCCGGCGGCGACGTATCGTCCCGGTACCTCGCGTGCCGGAACTTGACAAGGCCCTGCGAGGTGAACAGCTGGCCGGTGCGGGCGTGGCGTGTCGGAATCACGCAGTCGAACATGTCGATGCCGCGCAGCACGGCCTCCGCGATATCGACGGGCGTGCCGACGCCCATCAGGTAACGAGGCGAATCGACCGGCATGTTCGGCATCAGTTCGTCGAGCACGGCAAGGCGTTCGTCTTTCGGCTCGCCGACCGCGAGCCCGCCAACGGCATACCCGTCGAAACCGATGTCGACGAGCCCGGCAAGCGATGCGTCGCGCAGTGAGTCGTACATGCCGCCCTGGACGATGCCAAACAGCGCCTCACCGCGTCCGGGCTCGTCATTCTTCAGTTCATCGAATCGTTGTCGGCTGCGCGACGCCCATCGTAGTGACAGTTCCATCGACTCGCGCGCTTGCGACTCGCTCGCCGGGTACGGCGTGCACTCGTCGAAGATCATCGTGATGTCGGCATTGAGATCGTGCTGGACTTCCATCGACGACTCGGGTGTCAGGAAAACAGGATCGCCATTGACCAGCGATTGAAAGCGCACGCCCTCCTCGGTCACCTTGCGGAAGTCCGCCAGCGAGAACACCTGAAAGCCGCCCGAGTCGGTGAGAATCGGTCGTCGCCAGTTCGTGAATTCGTGCAGACCGCCGTGCTTGCGAATGATGTCGGTGCCCGGTCGCTGCATCAGATGAAACGTGTTGCCGAGAATGATCTCGGCACCGTTACTCTCGACCTCTTCGGGAGTCACGCCCTTGACCGTGCCGTAAGTTCCCACCGGCATGAAAGCGGGCGTCCGGATCGACCCGCGGCGGAGCTCCAGCGTGCCGGTCCGCGCCAGGCCGTGCGTGTCATGCACCGTGAACTTCATCGGGCACTGTCCGGGGTCAGGAACATGGCATCACCGTAACTGAAGAAGCGGTACGCCTCACGTACGGCGTGCGCGTACGCATCGAGAATGCGCTCCTTACCGGCGAAGGCCGAGACCAGCATCAGCAGCGACGATTGCGGCAGGTGGAAGTTGGTGATCATTGCATCCACGGAACGGAACTCGTAACCGGGGACGATAAAGAGGTCGGTTTCGCCGGAAAACGGTCGCAGCGTCCCGCCTGCCGAAGCACACTCCAGCGAGCGCACGGTCGTCGTACCCACCGCAATCACGCGCCCGCCTTCGGTGCGCGTGGCGTTGACCGCATCGACACAGTTCTGACTCACCTCGACGCGTTCAGCGTGCAGGCGGTTCTCCTCGATATGCTCTTGCCGCAGGTTCTGGAACGTGCCGGCGCCTACGTGCAATGTCACGTTGGCGTGACGAACACCCAGCTCGCGTGTTTCCTCGAGCATCGCGTCGTCGAAATGCAATCCTGCCGTTGGCGCGGCTACGGCACCCGGGTCTTTTGCGTACACGGTCTGGTAGCGCTCGATGTCGGCCGCTTCGGCATCGCGTTGCAAGTACGGTGGCAGCGGCACTTCGCCCCAGGCATCCAGATAGCGAAGCACGTTCGTCGAGAACTCGAGATCGAAGAGGTCGTCGTCGCGAGCGACGACGGTGGCATGCGCACCGCCTTCGATCAACAGGCGGGTACCCGGTTTCGGCGTCTTGCTGGCGCGCACGAGTGCAAGCGCCCGGCGGTCGTCCTGAATCCGTTCGATCAGAATCTCGGCCTTGCCGCCGGTGTCCTTGGCCGCATTGAGGCGCGCCTTGATCACTCGCGTGTCGTTGAAGACCAGCAGGTCCCCCGGGCGTAGCAGCGATGGCAGGTCGTCGAAGCCTAGATCGCGAAGCCCGTTCTCGACCACAAGCAGACGACTGCCACGACGGTCCGCCGTCGGGTAGCGCGCTATCAGCGCTTCCGGGAGCGTGTAATCGAAGTCGGAAACCAGCATGGGCGCGCATGGTAGCAAAGCCCTGCGCGCCCGGGGTGACTCACCGGAGCGAGATTCAGGAAATGACGTCCACCTCGACGGTCGGGTCGACGACCTCCGGAACCGGTGCTACTTGTGGCGCCGGGGTCGCACGCGGCGCGGCTGGCGAAACAGCTGGCGCAATAACTGGCGTAACAGCTGGCGCAACAACCGGGCGTAGCAGGAATTCGGCGTCCGGTGCGAGACTGCCGCGGTAGTCGGCAGGGATTTCGACATCAACCGTAACTCTCCGCTTGTCGCGCATGATGCCGAGCTTCAATTGCTCGCCGCTGGAGTAGGAGCCGAGGATGCGCATGGCATGCCGCGTGTCCTTGGGCTCCCTGCCATCGATGTCCTGGATGACGTCACCGTCGCGAATATCGAACGCATCCGACTTCGGTGCTCTGACGACGAGCAGGCCCTTGTCGGTGCCGAAATAACGGCCCAGACCTTCATTCAACTCAACGAGCTCCATGTCGCCAAGGCCGGAACGATGCCAGGGATAGGCGAATTCCACCTTGAAGCGTTCCATGGCCTCGGGCGCCATAGGGGCGCTCGGGATATGCAGTAAATCGCCATCACCCTGCCAGACGAACGCCCGGCTTTCCACGACGCGGGGTTCGACCTCGACCGAACCGACCTTGCCGTTTCGAAGGTACTCGACCGTCAGCATGTCGCCCTCTTCCACGCCTTTCATGAAATCAAGCAACCGACCGTTCGCCTCCATGCAGGTATCGGCATTCAGTGCCTCGTCATTGACCGAGGTCAGGACGTCGCCCGGCCGAAGCCCCACGTCCGCGGCCGCACTGCCGGGCGAAACACCGAGGACCTTCACACCCTCAACCGGCCCCGGCTTGTCCGTCGTTTCGATGGTCACGCCGAGTCGGGGCCGGTTGGCCATGGCGATTCGTTCCTCGATCCTGGCCACGCGCGGCAGCCGCTCTTTGGAAATCTCGGCGATCTCGCGGGCCGCGGCGGCCATACGTTCTTCGGCCATGCGTAGCCGTTCCTCGACTTCGAGTTCCTGGGCTTCGATAGCGCGCAGGCGTTCGTCGCCTTCCGTCTGCGCAGCCGCCTGGCCCGCGAACAACAGGACTGCTGCTGCCGGCACAATGATTTTCCACATCTTCATTTGGGTCCTACTCCTTCATTCAAAACGCCGCTCGTTGCGTCTGCGCATAACGCAACTTGAGCAGCGTCTTCATCAACCTGACGCGTTCGCGCCAAAAAAGCTCACGATCCGCATCCGACATCCGGACGTTCGGATCATTCAGCTGGAAATCGATCGCGGCGATCCGGTCCTCGAGGTCCGAGATCGTGGCCATAGTGCCGGCGCGTTGCACACGCGGCGCCTCAGGCAGCGCACGAAGGCTGCTCTCGAGCTGCCGTGACTCGGTCATCAGGGTCTGCAGCGTATTCAGCGGCAGTTGCGGCTGGGGACCGACCGTCGCCGGGACCGTGGTCATCGCGTCGGACGGATCGTCCCGCAGGCCCGGCAACATCACTGCCGCGACCAATGCAGCCGCGGCTACGCCGACACCGGTATACCAGGTTGCGCGCTTGCGCAGCCCGCGCTCACGGACCAGGCCTTCGGCCTCGGCCTGTTCACGGATACGTTGCCACACGACGCGCGGCGGCATCGTTTCGGGAAGCGCAAAGAGCTCCCGCTCGAGTGCTGCTTGTTCGTCTGCGGTCAATGCGCAAATCATTTCGTCGTCCTTCCTGTTACCGCTCATGCTGGTAACTCCTGCTGTAAAACTCTTGTCAGTAACTGATCGCAGCGCCTTCGCCCTGCGGATCTTCCTCGTTCGTTTCGAGCAACGGCCTCAGGCGCTGATAGGCGCGCGACAATTGCGACTTCGAAAAGCTCTCCGTCTTGCCCATGAATCCGGCGATCTCTTTGTGCGTGAAACCTTCGACGTCGTGCAGCCAGACGACGGCACGGCTGACGTCGGGCAGGCTCGCCAGCGCCGCATCGAGATCGAGCGCGTCATCGGGATGACGCGAGACGCCGTGGCTCAGGGCATCACCCTCGGTGACGTCGTGCCAGTCGTCGGCGAGCATCTGGCCGCGCTTGGTCCAGGCCGAGCGCAGGAACATCAGCGCCTTGGTCACGGCGATGCGTCGGATCCAGCTGCCGAGCGCCGCCTCGCCGCGAAACTTCGCGATCGAACGCATGATCTCGATGAAGGTTTCCTGGGTCAGGTCTTCCGCATGCGCCGGGACCTTGGTGAACCTCAGGCAGATCGAGTACACAGGCGCCGAAAACGCGCGGTAGATGATCTCGTGGGCACGCACGTCGCCCCGTGCAGCCTGCCTGATAATCCCCGGATCGATATCAATGTCGGCAAACTTGCTCATACCTGCCATCTTAGATGCAGAACCGCCGCAAAGGGTCGCACGGGCGCAGATCCGCGCATATACTGTGCGCCCCTGAGAACGGCCGGGATGGCGGAACTGGTAGACGCGCCGGATTCAAAATCCGGTTTCCGAGAGGAAGTGGGGGTTCGATTCCCCCTCCCGGCACCATCGACCCCAAGGATATTCTGCGTACAGCACGTACGTCGGGCCGGAGGATTGCCTGGGCGCCCATGCACTTTGCGAAGAACATCAAATACTGCTCGAGCTGCGGCAGCAACAATATTTCCTATCGCATTCCGGAGGGCGACAATCGGGAGCGGGCGGTCTGCGGCGACTGCGGGCAAATCCACTACCGCAATCCGCTGGTCGTGGTCGGCTGCGTTGCGGAGCACAACGGCAAGATCCTGCTATGCAAACGCGCCATTGAGCCGCGCTACGGCTACTGGACGGTCCCGGCCGGTTTCATGGAGCTCGGCGAGACCGTCGCGGGAGGTGCGGCACGCGAGACCCTCGAGGAAGCACTGGCCACTGTCGAACTAGGCCACCTGTTCGCGCTCGTCGACGTCGTCGATGCGGGCCAGGTACACCTTTTCTATACGGGCCGGCTCATCGGTGACTATGGCGTCGGCGAGGAGACCCTCGAAACGGCACTTTTCGGCGAGGACGAAATCCCGTGGGACGAGATCGCCTTCCAGAGCGGCAAGTTTGCGCTCGAGAAGTACTTCGAGGATCGCGGCAGGAACCAGGGCGTGCACATGCACGAGCTGCGCCGTTCGCGCTCCTGACTTCTTGTCGATTTGGGCAGTTAGTGGGGGCTCGTGCCCTTGAGCCGAACTTCGAGCGCGGCAGGCTGGAGATAACCACCAATCAGCGTGCCGTCTTCGAAGACGATCGCCGGCGTGCCGCTAAGCCCGATGTCCTGACCGAGCATGTAATGCGTTGAGACCATCGAGGCATCGCACTTCGAGGTCTGGAACTTGCGATCGAGCTTGGCGGCGGTCAGTGCCTCGCCACGATCGCGCGAACACCAGACGTCCTCCGAGGTGCTCCAGGCGCGCGATGCGGGACCGTTGCGCGGATACAGCACGTAGCGCACTTCGATGCCGCGTTCGAGATACCCGTCGATCTGGGCGTGCAGCTTGCGGCAGAAGGAACAATCGATGTCCGTAAACACCGTCACCGAGTGCTTCACGTCACTCGGTGTGAACAGGATCGTCTGCTCGTCCTGCAGCGACGCGATAAGTTCGCGACGGGCGTCACTGCGGCTCACTTCGCTGAGGTTGACCTGCATATCGAGATCGATCAAATCGCCCTGCAGGAGGTAGCGGCCATCTTCGCTGATGTAGGCGACGATTGAGCCTTTCTGTACCGTGTACCAGCCGTCCACGGGGCTCTTCGACACGTCCTTCGGCTCTATGGCTTCGAACATGGCGGTGACCTTCTCCTGGACAGCGGCGAGCTTGGGGTCATCGGCCGCGGACGCGGCAGTCACGCCCCACAATAGGGTCACGGTCAGAGTTCGGAACGTCCAGCTGAAACGGCTCATAGATAAGGTCCCTCGGCGAAGCGCGCAAAGTCTACCAAAGAGACCCGGGAACCAGGCGATTTGTTGCAGCGATCTTGTACCGCGGGCCGTCAACCGCGCGGATGATGCTCGCCGTGCAGGTCCTTCAGGCGCTCGCGGGCCACGTGAGTATAGATTTGCGTGGTCGAGAGATCGCTGTGGCCCAGCAGCATCTGCACGACCCGCAGATCCGCTCCGCGGTTCAGCAGATGCGTGGCAAAGGCGTGGCGCAGGCTGTGTGGCGACATCTTCTTGCGAACCCCCGCTTTCTCGGCGTAGCGCTTGATGATGTGCCAGAACGCCTGGCGCGTCATGCGATCGCCGCGGCGCGTGGGGAACAGGTAGTCCGTCTGCCGCTCGAGAAGGATCTCCATGCGCGGGCCGTTGATGAACTCCTTCAGCCAGCGCTGGGCCTCATCGGTCAGCGGAATCAGGCGTTCGCGGTCGCCCTTGCCGACGATGCGCAGGACGCCCTGGTTGAAATTGATCTGCGACTGCTTGAGGTTGATCAGCTCCGATACGCGCAGGCCGGTGGCATACAGCAACTCGAGCATCGCACGGTCGCGATGGCCGAGTGGCTCGTCGGTGTTCGGCGCGTTGAGCAGGGATTCGACCTCGTCCTCGGACAGTGTCTTGGGCAAGGATCGGCCGATACGCGGCATCTCGATTTCCGCGGTTGGGTCGCTGTCACGCATCCCTTCGCGCATGATGTAGCGGAAGAATCGGCGGAAGCTCGACAGCTGCCGAGCCGTCGAACGGGGCTTGGCGCCCGATTCCACGCGCTTGGCGATGAAATCGAGCAGGTCGGCTTTATCGGCCTGCTCGATGGATTTGTTGCTCTCTGACAGTCCGCGGCCCAGCGTCATCAGATCGGCGCGGTAGGCACCGAGCGTGTTCTTCGACAGGCCTCGTTCCATCCAGATCGCGTCGAGGAAACGGTCCACGAGCTCCTCCGAGCGCTGGACCATCTGCGATTCCGGCTTGCCTTGCTTGTTGCTACTGCCCATAAGCGTCCATCTTGTGAAGTCGCGCAATCCTTTGCGACGACGATTACCTGTCCCTGCCGGCGGCTCGCTGATAGCATACCGGTTCGCGAATATCGCCAAGCGACGGATTTTTCAAGGTTTCTGAGTATGCTGGGGATACTCACAGACCGGCGTGACCGCTGTCACATATTAGGGAAGGCATTAACATAAAGTGAACTGGGTCACACGCGTGCTCGCGACTCTCTGGGGCCTCTTCGTCTGGCTCGCCTTCGGCGTAGCCGTGTTGCTGTCGCTCATTGTCGTCCTGATCGTGCCCTCAGCCGAGCGACGCCAGAAATTCGTGACCTGGGCCGCCCGCATGACCTTCGTCCTGCCCCGCTTCGAGGTGCACCGCAGGGGACTGGACAACCTGCCGACCGACAACTGCATCGTCGTCGCCAACCATGCCAGCTACCTCGACGGCGTGCTCCTCAAAGGCTACCTGCCCTGGCGTTTCAATTTCGTGATCAAGGGCGAAATGCGGGACTTTGCCCCGGCGCACTTTCTGCTGCGACGCGGCGGTTCGCGATTCGTCGAGCGCACCGACGTGCGCGGCAGCTCCCGTGACGCCCGTCAGATCGTCAAGGCCGCCCAGAGCGGCGAATCCCTGGGCTTCTTCCCCGAGGGCACGTTCCAGGCGGACCCCGGCATCCTCAGGTTTCGGCCCGGCGCCTTTGTCGCCGCCAAGAAAGGCGACCTGCCGGTCGTGCCGATCGCGATCCGTGGCTCTCGCTATGTGTTGCCGGCCGGCCGATTACTGCCGCGGCGCGGCCCGCTGCACATCGACATCCTGCCGGCGATCGCGCCGGGCGATGCCGAGTTCGAGACGAGCCGTGGACTCGCCGAGGCCGCCCGGCAGCGCATTCTCGCGGTGGTCGACGAGCCCGACCTGCGTGATGAATCGGCGCCTCCGTATAGCTAGATTGTAGTATTGCGCGCGGGCCGGATTTGGCCGAAAGTGTCCGCCCCTCACCGCTATACCGGCATAGCCTGGAGCAGACCCATGAGTTCGGACTCGGTAGTCATTGTCGCGGCCAAACGGACCCCGATCGGCGCCTTCCAGGGCGCACTGAGCGGCGCAACCGCACCACAACTCGGCGCAACGGCGATCGCGAGCGCGCTCGAAGCCGGCGGGGTTAAAGGAGCCGACGTCGATCGCGTGCTGATGGGATGCGTACTCCCGGCAGGCATGGGCCAGGCTCCGGCGCGCCAGGCGGCGCTGGCCGCGGGGGTGCCCGAAGGCGTGCCTTGCGTAACGGTCAATAAGATGTGTGGCTCGGGTCTCGAAACGATCGTTCTCGCTCACGACATGATCAGGGCCGGCAGTGCCGGCATCGTCGTGGCGGGCGGTCTCGAATCGATGAGCAATGCGCCCTATATGCTGCCGAAAGCTCGCTCGGGCATGCGCATGGGACACCAGCAGGCACTGGATCATATGTTCTGGGACGGCCTGCAGGACCCGTTCACCGGCGAGATGATGGGCCACTTTGCCCAGGAGACTGCCGACAAGTATGGCTTCACTCGCGAGGAGATGGATGCCTACGCCATCGAGTCGGTCACCCGCGCACAGCGGGCCGTCGACGACGGCTCGTTCGCCGACGAAGTCGCTGCAGTCACGATCTCCTCGCGCCGCGGTGACGTCACAGTCGATACCGACGAAACGCCTGGCACGGTCAGCGTCGACAAGATTCCGCAGTTGCGGCCTGCGTTTCGCAAGGACGGCACGGTGACTGCGGCGACGTCGTCGTCGATATCCGACGGGGCGGCGGCGGTCATCCTGATGAGCGCGGCCGAGGCCGACAAACGCGGCTTGCAGCCGATTGCGCGCATCGTCGGTCACTCCGTTTTCGCCCAGGAGCCCGCGTGGTTCACGACGGCGCCGGTCTATGCATTGAAGCGATTGCACGAAGCGCTCGACTGGGCACCGGACGACGTCGACCTCTACGAGATCAATGAGGCCTTCGCGGTCGTAACGATGGCCGCACTCAAAGACGTCGGCATCTCGCACGACAAGACCAACATCAATGGCGGCGCGTGCGCACTCGGCCACCCGATCGGCGCAACGGGCTGCCGCATCTCGGTCACGTTGCTGCACGCGCTCAGGGCGCGTGGCTTGCAGCGCGGTATCGCGACACAGTGCATCGGCGGTGGCGAAGCCACGGCCGTTGCCTACGAATTGCTCTAGGGAGACACACGTGAAACTGTCAGAAGCCAAAGCCGTCGTCACGGGCGGCGCATCGGGACTCGGGTTTGCCACGGCGCAACGCGTCATCGACGAAGGCGGCCAGGTCGTCCTGCTGGACATCAATGACGAGTTGGGCGCCGAGAGCGTGGCGACACTCGGCAGCCGGGCCAGCTACGTCAGCACCGATGTGTCAAACGAAGACTCGGTCAAGGCGGCCATCAAGCAGGCCAGCGAAACCATGGGCGGCATCACGCTCGCCGTCAACTGCGCCGGGGTTGCCGACGCCGGTCGGGCGCTTGGACGGGATGGCCCTTGGCCGACCGCCAACTTCAATCGCGTCATCCAAATCAACCTGATCGGCACGTTCAACGTGACCAAGGAAGCTGCGGCCGTCATGAACGCCAACGAGCCCACCGAAGATGGAGAACGTGGCGTGATTATCAGCACGGCGTCCATCGCCGCGTTTGAGGGCCAGATCGGTCAGGCCGCCTACTCGGCGTCAAAGGGTGGCGTGCATGCGATGATGCTGCCGCTTGCGCGCGAGTTTTCGCAGTTCGGTATTCGTGTCAATACGGTTGCGCCGGGCATCATGCTGACGCCGATGATGGCAGGCATGCCCGACGATGTGCAGGCCTCGCTGGCCGCCCAGGTACCGTTCCCGAAACGACTCGGCAAGCCCGAGGAGTACGCAAACACGGTCGCGTATATCTACGAGACGACCTACGTCAACAGCGAAACGATCCGCTGTGACGGCGCGATCCGCATGCAACCGAAGTAGATTCGTACCAGTTAAATAGGTACCAGTTACCTTTTGGATCAAAAGGTAACTGGTACCTATTTAACTGGTGCCAATTTACATGTTCGCGTAGTTCGGACCGCCGCCACCTTCGGGGACGTCCCAGAAGATATTCTGTTTCGGGTCCTTGATGTCGCAGGTCTTGCAATGCACGCAGTTCGTCGCGTTGATCTGGAACACCTTTTCGCCACCCTCATCGACGACCTCGTAGACGCCGGCCGGACAATACCGCTGTGCCGGCTCGTCGAACTCGGGCAGGTTGTAGGCAATCGGTACCGACTCGTCCCGCAGCTTGAGATGTGACGGCTGATCTTCCTCGTGGTTCGTGCTCGACAGGAACACGGACGACAGCTTGTCGAACGTGATCACGCCGTCGGGTTTCGGGTAGTCGATGGGCTTCGCGTCCGATGCTTTCATCAGCGACTCATGGTCCGGTTCGCGATTGCGCCACGTGAACGGCAGTTTGCCGAAGAAGATGTTCTGATCGATGAAAGCGAATGCCGCGCCGAGGAACATGCCCAGCTTGTGCAACGCCGGGCCGAAGTTCCGGCCGCGGTACAGTTCCTCGTGCACCCACGAGGCTTTGACGCTCTCCTCATAGTCGCCGAGTTCCGACTGCCCCTGGTCGCCGGCGGCCAGCGCCTTGTGAACGCTCTCGGCCGCGAGCATGCCGGTCTTGATGGCCGTATGGGCGCCCTTGATCTTGACGCCATTCAAAAAGCCGGCGCCGCAGCCGACGAGCATGCCACCCGGAAACGCCAGCTTCGGCAGCGACTGCAAGCCGCCCTTGTTGACGGCACGGGCACCGTAACCGATGCGCTTGCCGCCCTCGAGGTAGCGCCGCACCTGCGGGTGCAATTTCCAGCGCTGAAACTCGTCGAACGTGGAGAGATGCGGATTGCGGTAATTCAACGCGATGATCAGACCGAGGTAGACCTTGTTATTGGCGGCGTGGTAGAGGAACCCGCCGCCCTCGGTGCGGTTGTCGAGCGGCCAGCCGGTCGTGTGGACGACGAGCCCTTCTTCGTGCAACGCGGGGTCGACATCCCAGACCTCCTTGATGCCGATACCGTAGTGCTGCGGGTCCGAATTCGCGCGCAGGTCGAACTTCTGCATGAGTTGTTCGCTGAGGTTCCCTCGCACGCCCTCGGCAAAAATCGTGTACTTGCCCAGCAATTCGTAGCCGGGCGTGAACGAACCCTTTCTTTGTCCGTCTTTGCCGATGCCCATGTCGCTGGTCGCAACGCCGGTGACGCGGCCGCCGTCGTCGTACAGCACCTCGGACGCGGCAAAACCGGGAAACACGTTGACGCCCATCGCCTCGGCCTGCTCGCCCATCCACTGGCAAAGCTGTCCCTGGCTGATGATGTAATTGCCGTGATTGTGCATGGGCCGCGGGAGAAAGAAGCCCGGCACCGGCATCGCTCCGGTCTCGCTGGTCAGGTAATGAATACGATCGCCGGTCACCGCCGTCTTGACCGGGGCGCCTTTCTCCTTCCAGTCGGGGAACAGTTCGTTGAGCCCGGTCGGCTCGAAAACGTTGCCCGAAAGAATATGTGCGCCGATCTCCGAGCCCTTTTCGACAACGACGACCGAGAGGCTGTCGTCAAGCTGCATCAACCGGCTCGCCGCGGCTAGGCCGGCCGGACCTCCACCGACGATGACGACATCGAACTCCATCGATTCGCGTTCGTATTCTTCTGACATCTATTCCCGACTCCTTTTGTTGGCCGTATCTTATCAGGCATGTAATCTTGCCGTGCGCACATCCAGGCGACCTATGCCAATTTGGGGGTACTTTGAATATTCGCGAAGCCTACGAGGAAAGCCTGCGGCGCGAGGGGCACGTGCGGGATCCGGCGCAACTCGAGATCATCGCCCGCTTCGAGGACCTGCAGGACCGACTGCTTGCGCACCGGCCCGGCCGTCGCGGACTCGGCGCCCTGCTCGGCCGCCGCAAGCACAAGCCCGCGGTGCGCGGACTTTACCTCTGGGGCGGCGTCGGCCGCGGCAAGACGTTCCTTATGGACTTGTTCTACGAGGCGCTGCCCATCGAGGCAAAAAAACGCATTCACTTCCATCGAATGATGCACGAGGTTCACGATCGCCTGAAGAAGCTCGGAGGCATCGAGGACCCGCTCGACACGGTTGCCGCAGACATTGCGCGCGACACCCGGGTTCTGTGTTTCGACGAGTTCTTTGTCAGCGATATCGGGGATGCGATGATACTCGCGCGTCTTCTCGAGGGCCTGTTCGATCGCGGCGTCACGCTCGTAACGACCTCGAACTCGCCGCCGGAGGACCTGTACAGAGACGGGCTGCAACGGCAGCGGTTCCTGCCGGCAATCGCTTTGCTCAACGAGTTCACGGACGTCGTCAACATGGATGGCGATACCGATTATCGACTGCGGCTGCTGCAGAAAGCCGGCACCTACCTGCTGACACAGGATCCGACCGCGGCCGACAAGCTCACCTATTTCTTCGACGAGTCGGCATCCATGCACGTCGAAACAGAAATTGACCTCGATATCAACGGCCGGCCCATACGCGCTTATCGCTGTGCCAAGGGCATTGCGTGGTTTCGTTTCGGCGACGTGTGCGACGGCCCGCGCAGCCAGGAGGACTACATCGAACTGGCACGCTGGTACCCGTCGGTCATCGTTTCAGGCGTACCGCAATTCGACACAACAAAGGAAGACCAGGCACGGCGCTTCATCTCTCTCGTCGACGAGTTCTACGATCGCCGCGTGAAACTCATCCTGTCGGCCGATGCTGGAGTCGACGAGCTCTACCAGGGTACGCGACTCGCGTTCGAGTTCGACCGGACCAGCAGCCGCTTGATCGAGATGCAGTCAACAGCCTATCTCGCCCTGCCGCACCTTGCGTGATAAATTGACCCCATGAGCACCGATCTGAAACTCGAAGACTTCATGCCGTACCGGCTGGCGGTGCTTTCCAACACGGTCAGCACAACGGTTGCTCGCGCGTACGACAAGCGTTTTAACGTATCGATTCCCGAGTGGCGCGTCATCGCCGTTCTGGGTCGCTTTCCGGGGCTGTCCGCCGTCGAGGTGGCCGAGCGCACGATGATGGACAAGGTTGCCGTCAGTCGTGCGGTCACCAAGCTGATCAAGAACGGCCGCATCGATCGTGAGTTTGCCGACGCCGACAAACGTCGTTCGATACTGAACCTGTCTGAGGAAGGCAAGCAGCTGCACGATGAGATCGCGGAACTGGCGCTCGGCTTCGAGCGCGACCTTCTCGAGGGCCTTTCGTCCGACGAGCTCGAGCAGCTCAACAGCATCATGGAGCGCCTTCTGGCCCGTGCCCGGCTGATCGGCACACCCTGATCGGCGGCGCCGTTGCAGGCGGGAACAAACGGCTGTTGCATATGTAACTGGCGATTCATTCAGGCTAGAATCGCGGCTTCCGGGTTGGCTGTACCCATGGGGCAAACGCAGTGACATCAAAAGAACGACGGCGCAGCGGCGACCTTCGCAAGGACATCGTCGAAGGGATCCTTGCCGCACGAGTTCCATCCAGAATCATAAAGAACCAGGACGAGGTCGATCATTACCTCGCACAGTACTTTGCCGACGTGCCGGTCGAGGACTTGCAGGGGCGATCGGAGCAAATCATGGCGCGAGCCGCGCTGGATCACCTCGAGTTCGGCGCGAAACGGCAGAAGGACGAGTCGCTGTTGCGGATCTTCAACGCAACCGAGAAAGAGCATGGCTACGAATCGCCGTACACGTTCATCGAGATGGTCAACGACGACATGCCCTTCCTCGTCGACTCCGTCGCCTCCGCCATCAATCGCCACAGTCTCGCCGTGCACATCACCGTGCATCCGATCGTCTCTGTCCGGCGCGACAGACACGGCAATCTGAAGGCGATCACCGAACCGTTTGACGACGAATCCCACTCGGAGTCGTTCATACGTTTCGCCATCGATCGCGAAACGGACGAGCAGGCACTGAGGCTCCTGCACAAGGAGATCATCAAGGTACTCGCCGATGTCCGCATGACAGTGCGCGACTGGGGCGCCATGCGACAACGGATGCGCGAAACACGCGATCTCCTGCAGTTCGGGCCCAAGGGCGCCGACCCGTTGCTGCGATCCGAAAGCCAGGCACTTCTCGACTGGCTCGCGGACGACCATTTCACGTTTCTCGGCTACCGCGAATACAAACTGAAGAAGAGCGGCAAGCGCCAGTTCCTGCACGCCGTCGAAGGCACGGGCCTCGGCGTTCTGGCACGTGAGACACCGGACACGAAACCGATCGAACTGACCGCGGAAATGCAGCGCCTGACGCGGTCGCGCGACTGGTTGATCCTGACGAAGGCAAACTCGCGATCTACCGTCCACCGGCCTGCATTCCTCGACTACGTGGGCGTTAAGGTCTACGACAAGAACGGCAAGACGATCGGCGAACGCCGATTCATCGGCCTGCTGACTTCCGTTGCCTACAGCGAAAACCCACGCAACATTCCGCTGCTGCGTCACAAGGTGCGCCGCGTTTTCGAACGCGCCAAGGTCGATGAAACGGGTCACCGCGGCAAGGCGTTGTTGCACATCATTGACACCTACCCGCGCGAGGAACTGTTCCACACGACGATCCAGGACCTGACACGGACGGTCGTGGGTATCCTGAACCTCCAGGACCGGCAGCGTGTGAAACTCTTCGTGCGGCGCGATGCGTTCCAGCGTTTCTTTTCCTGCCTCGTCTATGTACCCCGTGAGAAATACACGACTGCGATACGACGTCAGATCGAAGCGCTGCTCATCGACGCCTTCGAGGGCATGTCGGTGGACTCGGCCGTACAGATTTCGGAGTCGGCGCTCGCGCGCGTCCACCTGATCGTCCGCACGAGGGAAGGCAGGCGGCCGCACGTCAGCATTGAGAAGATCGAGCAGCAGATCGCCGAGCTCGTCGTGACCTGGTCGGACCGCCTGCAGCAGGAGCTGCTGGCGACCTGCGGTCCCGAGGAAGGCCGGCGCCTGTGGCGCGCCTTCGGCAGTATCTTCCCGGTTGGCTACCAGGAGGACACGTCGCCTTTTGAGGCCTGCGGTGACATCAGCGCCATCGACGCGATGGTCCGTGATGGCATACCGCGATCGGTCGACCTGTATCGTGCCGAGGGCCTCGACCCCGGGGACCTGCGATTCATCGTATACAGTACCGGTGAGCCCATCGCGCTGTCTGACGCGCTGCCGATCCTCGAGGAAATGGGCTGCGACGTCTATACCGAGCGCCCGTACGAGACAATGCTGGACTCGGGCGATCCGTTCTGGATCCAGGATTTCCACCTGCGCCACGAAAGCGGCGAGGAAGTCGACGTCGAAGCCGTCTCCGAGCGCTTCGAACAGTGCTTCATGGCGGTGCTGCACGGCGTGGCCGAAAACGACGGCTTCCATCGCCTGATCGTCGGCGCCAATCTCGGCTGGCGCGATGTCTCGCTGTTGCGTTGCTACGCCAAGCACATCCTGCAACTCGGCCTGCCCTTCAGCCAGGACTACATGGAAGACGTGCTGGTTGCGCATGCCGGATTTGCCCGGCTGCTCGTGCAGCAATTCGAGCTGCAGTTTGACCCGGGTGTCGCGAAGTCGCGCCGCGCCCGCAACCTGCGTGAGGTTCGCGGCAAGGTCCAGCGCGAGCTCAAACGAGCGTCCAATGTCGACGAAGATCGTATTCTCAGCGCCTTTGCGGGCGGCGTCGAAGCGACGCTGCGCAGCAACTATTATCTGACGGACGACGGCGAGCCCAAGCCCTACATTTCGATCAAACTCGATCCCGAACGTCTGCCCGAGGTTCCGCTGCCGAAACCGAAATTCGAGATCTTCGTCTATTCGCCCGAGGTCGAGGGTGTGCACCTTCGTGGCGGCGACATCGCTCGCGGCGGACTGCGCTGGTCGGACCGCCGCGAGGACTTCCGTACGGAAGTGCTGGGCCTGATGAAAGCGCAGGTGGTCAAGAATACGGTCATCGTACCCACCGGCGCCAAAGGCGGTTTCTTCCCGAAGCACGCACCGAAAGGCGACCGGCAGGCGATCTTCGAGAACGGTGTGCACTGCTACAGGATGTTCATCTCGGGCTTGCTCGACATCACCGACAATGTCATCGACGGTGAGGTCGTCACGCCCAACGGCGTCATCCGCCGCGATGGCGACGATCCCTATCTCGTCGTCGCCGCGGACAAGGGCACGGCGACGTTCTCCGATATCGCGAACGGCATTTCGGCCGACTACGATTTCTGGCTCGACGACGCCTTCGCGTCGGGCGGGTCCGCCGGCTACGACCACAAGAAGATGGGAATCACGGCTCGCGGCGCATGGGAGGCGGTGAAACGGCACTTCCGCGAACAGGGCCTGGACACGCAGAACGAAGCGTTTACGGTCGCCGGCGTCGGCGATATGGGCGGCGACGTCTTCGGCAACGGCATGCTGCTCTCGAAGCACATCAAGCTGGTCGCCGCGTTCAATCACCGCCACATCTTCCTCGATCCGTCACCGGACGTGGCGGCAAGCTACAAGGAGCGTCAGCGGCTGTTCCGCAGGCAGGGCGGCTGGGACGACTACAACGAGCAGTTGATTTCGAAAGGCGGCGGAATCTTCCTGCGGCAGGCGAAAACCATCCGCCTCAGCAACGAGGCTCGAAAGCTGCTCGATGTCCCGGACGCCTCGCTGCAGCCCGACGAACTCATTCGGGCAATCCTGAAGATGCAGGTCGACCTGATCTGGAACGGCGGTATCGGCACCTACGTCAAGGCGTCGAGCGAAGGACACTCGGATGTCGGTGATCGCAGCAACGATGCACTGCGCGTCGATGCCAACGAACTCCAGTGTCGCGTCATTGGCGAAGGCGGCAACCTCGGACTGACACAGCGCGCGCGTATCGAGTTCAGCCTCAATGGCGGCCGCATCAATACGGATTTCATCGACAACTCGGGCGGCGTCGACAGCTCCGACCGCGAAGTCAACATCAAGATCCTGCTCAGCGATGTCGTCAAGAAGAAACGCATGACGCGCAAGAAGCGCGATACGCTGCTGGCTTCCATGACCGACGATGTGGCGAACCTCGTGTTGCGCAACAACTACCTGCAAACGCAGGCGATCAGCATGAGCGAGATGCTGTCACCCGAACGCGTCGATGAAGTTGCAAGACTCATAACGACGCTCGAGCGCTCCGGTTTGCTGGACCGTGACCTCGAGTTCCTGCCCGACGAGACGGAGATTGAGGAACGTCGCAACCGCAAGGAAGGCTTCACGCGACCCGAACTCGCGGTCGTCCTGAGTTACGCGAAGATCGATCTGTACGACGGTCTCGTCGATTCCGGCGCATCGTTGACCGACTTCCTCGAGATCGATCCACAGCGCTACTTCCCGACCGTGCTGCGTCGCCGCTATGAGGAACTGATTCCCGAACACCGCCTTAGCGGACAGATTCTCGCCACACTGATTGCCAACGACCTGGTCAATCGCATGGGACCCGCGTTCGTCAAGCGCGCGCAAACCGATACCGGCGCGGACATCGTCACGGTTGCCCGGGCCTATGAGACGGCCCGGATCATCTGCCGGGCGCGACCCTTGTGGCACGCGATCGAGGCGATGGACCACAAGATTTCCGCTACCGTGCAGATGCGCATGATGTTCGAAGTGAGCCGGACACTGCGTCATGCCAGTTACTGGCTGATCGAGCAATATGGCGACGAACTCGATATCGTCGAGGCGGTCGATCGTCTCAGGGACGGCATGAATCGCGTCTACTCGCGGTCCGCGACCTACGTATCACGCGCCACACACGCCCGCATGCAGGAAGCGGAGCGCGGGTGGATCTCCAAAGGAGTTCCGGAGGATCTTGCCAGGCGCGTCGCGCTGCTGATCCTGACACGCCCAGCCCTCGATATCGTCGATATCGCGGCCGAACGGCGCCGCGACGTCATCGACTCGGCACGGCTCTACGCGAGGCTCAACGATTCGCTGCATCTCTACTGGCTGCACAACTCCGCCGAAGATCTCAAGGTGCGGGGGCGCTGGCAGGCGATGGCGCGCAGTAACCTGCGCGATGAGATTTATCGCATCCGGCGTACCGTCGGCCTGCGCCTGCTGACGCGGCGCGGCAAACGGGATCCCCGGCAGATCGTCGACCAGTGGCTCGCAAAGCGCGAACACGACGTCGGACGTTACCTGCACATGATCGAGGAAATGAAGCTACGCCAGGTCGATTTTGCTACCCTCTCGGTCGCAGCGCAGGAGCTGCGAGACCTCTTATCAAGCTGATCGCGACAACGTCGCCCAACACACGGAGCAATCATGGCTGGCAAGCTCTTACTCTGCCGTCACGGCCAGAGTGACTGGAACCTCAAGAACCTCTTCACGGGATGGAAAGACGTCGACCTGACGGAGCAAGGCATCGAAGAGGCCATCGCCGCGGGCAAACTGCTGAAGGAACTCGGCTACGACTTCGACATCGCGTACACGTCCGTACTCAAACGGGCGATACGCACGCTCTGGATCATGCTCGACGAGATGGACCTGATGTGGATCCCCGTCGTGCGCGACTGGCGCCTGAACGAACGGCATTACGGCGCGTTGCAAGGCCTCAACAAAGCGGAAACCGCCGCCAAGTACGGCGACGATCAGGTTCACATCTGGCGCCGCAGCTACGACATTCCGCCGCCGGAGATGGAGACCGATGACGAACGCCACCCAATGCACGATCCTCGTTACGCAGGTATCGACGGCCTGCCCGGCTCCGAGTCCCTCAAGCTCACGCTAGAGCGCGTCATGCCCTGCTGGGACGACGTGATCGTGCCGGATCTCAAGGCCGGCAAGAATGTCCTGATCGCAGCGCACGGCAATAGCCTGCGCGCGCTCGTGAAGATGCTGGACGAGGTCTCCGATGAAGAGATCACCGGTTTCAACATCCCGACCGGCGTACCACTCGCTTACGAACTGGACGACGATCTGAAGCCCATCAAACGCGAGTTCCTGGGCGACCCGGAGGAGATTGCCAAGGCAGCGGCAGCCGTTGCAGCGCAAGGCAAGGCCAAGTGATCTACACGCTCGGCGAGCGTTCGCCCGAGCTTGAAGGCGACGGTCACTTCATTGCCGACAATGCGACGATCATCGGCAGCGTTCGGCTGAAGGACAAAGCGAGCGTCTGGTACAACGCGGTACTGCGCGGCGACAACGACTGGCTGGTCGTCGGCGAACGCAGCAACATCCAGGATGGCAGCGTGCTGCACACGGATCCGGGTATCGAACTCGTCATCGGCAGCGACGTCACTATTGGCCACAAGGTCATGCTGCACGGTTGCCATATCGGCAATAACTCCCTGATCGGCATCGGCAGCACGGTGCTCAACAACGCCCGCATTGGCAATAACTGCATCGTTGGCGCGCACGCGCTCGTCACCGAGAACAAGGAGTTTCCTGACGGCTCGTTGATCCTCGGCGCACCCGCCCGCATCTCGCGCGAACTGACCGACGAGGAGATCGCGTCTATCGGCTGGTCGGCCGAGATCTACGTGAAGAACGCGGCGCGATTCAACGCCGAGCTAAAACCTAAACCTGATCTTTAGGGTTCGAGCGCTTGCTAACGCGCGCCGGATCGAGGACACGTACCAAACCCTCCTGGGTCGTCGATGCAACCAGTATGCCGTCGCGCGTGAAGAACTGCCCGCGCGTGTAACCGCGCGCGCCGGAGGCATTCGGGCTTTCCATCGAGTAGAGCAGCCATTCGTCGATGCGGAATGCGCGGTGGAACCACAAGGCATGGTCGAGGCTCGCGAGAATCAGATCCCCGCGAGTAAACGGCAAAGCGTGCGGCAACGTGGACGTCGTCAACAGCTCGAAATCTGATACGTAGGCGAGCAGGTTCTGGTGCAATGCCGTGCCGTCCGGGACGGCATCCACCGCACGAATCCAGACGTGCTTGACGGGCGGCCGCTTGCGCGGCTCATCGAGACTCGATTGCTCCACCGGACGATACTCGAAGGGCCTCTGATCGGTCATGAAACGTCGCAATTTCACCGGAATCTTGTCCAGCACGTCCTGCGCCAGGTGCGTCAGATCCCTGAGGCCTTCGGGTTCCGGTACCTCCGGCATCGCACACTGGTGCGACAGCCCGTCTTGTGGCAACTGGAACGATGCCGCGAGATTCAGGATCGGCCGACCATGCTGGATCGCGACGACACGGCGATTCGAAAAGCTCCTGCCGTCGCGTGACCGATCGACTTCGTAAACGATAGGTGCATTGATGTCGCCACGGCGCAGGAAGTAGGCATGCAGCGAGTGGGCCACGCGGTCCTCGACCGTATGCTGCGCGGCCGACAGCGCCTGGCCAAGAACCTGCCCGCCGAAGACCTGCGGGCTGCCGATGTCACGGCTATCGCCTCGAAAGATGTTGTCTTCGATTCGCTCCAGCTGGAGCAGCGTGATCAGGTCGTCGAGTACGGGGTGCATCAGTCGCCGAGGCGGCCGCCGTCGACAGCAACACCCGTGCCGTTCACAAATACGGCGTCGTCGCTGGCCAGAAACAACGCGACTTTTGCGACGTCGACAGGCTCGCCTAGGCGACGCTGCGCGGATCCCTGGATGCAGAGATCACGCAGGGCCTTGTCCTTGCGAAAGACCTCGCGGCTTTCGGGAGTCATGACCGCGCCGGGCTGAATGTAATTGGCCGTGATTCCGGACTCGCCGGCCTCCGCGGCAAGCGCCCGCGTCAGGTTCGCAAGATCCTGCTCGGCGCGGGCCCGCGCTTCGCCGCCATTGGCGGCGAAACAGCTGCGCAGGAAGCCCATGTTGATGATGCGGCCCTGCGGGCTTTTGTGCAGATGCGGCAACGCGGCACGGCACGCGGCCATGGTCAGGACCGCACGTAGCTTCAGGTGATTCTCGAGCGCCTCGTCGGCTTTCTCGAACGGACCATCCTGCCGCAACGGAAAATCATTGACCAGGATGTCGAGACCGCCGAGCTTCTCGGCGGCATCCTCGATCAGAGCGGCCAGTCGATCCGCGTCGGTCAGCGGGGCGGCGATGCCGGTGATGCCCCTCACCCGCTGAAACAACTGCTCTACGCCGCTGTTGGGCGTATCGGCGGCCACTACCTTTGCCCCGTGCTTCAGCAGCGTGCGGGCGATCGCTTCACCGATGCCGCCGCCGGCATTGATCACAAGAGCGTTGAGACCATAAAGGCGCTTCGGGTCAGCCATGCGGGATCCTTGTTGCTGGGTCAGTCTTCGGGAAGCGCATAGTCCGCGAATTGCTTGCGCAATTCAATCTTCTTGATCTTTCCGGTCGCGGTATGCGGCAGCTCGTCGACGAAGGCAACATCGTCCGGAATCCACCAGCTTGCGACCCTGCCGTCAAAGTACGTGAGAATCTCGTCCTTGCCGGGATCCTGCCCTTCTGCCCTTACCACAACCAGCAGCGGGCGTTCGGTCCACTTCGGGTGCGAGACACCGATGACAGCGGCCTCGGCGATGGCAGGATGGCCCATCGCCGTGTTCTCGAGTTCAATCGAGCTGATCCATTCACCGCCGGACTTGATGACATCCTTGGTCCGGTCCGTGATGGCCATATAGCCGTTCTCGTCGATCGTCGCGACGTCGCCGGTTTCGAACCAGCCGTCGTCGGTGTGGGTGCCCGCACTGCCCTCCAGCTTGAAGTAGTCGCTACAAACCCATGGGCCCCGGACTTGCAGGGCGCCGTAGGCGACGCCATCCCACGGCAGCTCCTTGTCCTCGTCGTCGACGATACGCAGTTCGCAACCGTAGAGGCCGCGCCCGGCCTTGGTCGCGAGGTCGAGCTGCTCGTCACCGGATAAGGACTCGAGCCCCGCCTTCATCGTATTGATCGTGCCGAGCGGGCTCATCTCGGTCATGCCCCAGCCCTGGATAGCCTGGACACCGTGTTTGTCGCGGAATGCCTGAATCATCGCGCGTGGTACGGCCGCCCCGCCGATGACCGTACGGTCCAGTGCATCGAGCGTCTTGCCCGCCTGATCGCAGTACTGCAACAGGCTGAGCCACACGGTCGGCACGCCGAGCGCGAGATTCAC
>JAAUYD010022520.1_pt1 | contig 46555 bp, 38 predicted proteins | sample 7278101 | NCBI WGS metagenome assembly JAAUYD01 (sample SAMN14350128, study PRJNA611818) | marine sediment metagenome | isolation source: surface marine sediment (0.6m) | place: French Polynesia: Moorea | collected 2018-08
CGGCTGGCCAGCTCGCGCCGCAGCTGCTCGGCGCCCGCCTCGGTGAGCGGCCGGTGGCGGCGCGGCTCTGCCAGCTCGTCGTGCAATGCCCGGGCGCGGGTGCCCTCGGCGGCAGCCAGCACGGTGTCGGCGTCGCCGAGGCCGACGGCGAGCTCGATCGTCAGCTGGCTGAGGTCCTCGCCGAGTCGCATCGCCGCCGATCGCCGTTCGAGCGTCGGCGACTCGGCCACGATGTCGTCGAGCAGATCGAGGCCCGATCGGCAGGCGTCGAGGCCGCCCGGATCGTCACCGTTGATCGAACGATGGATCGCCTCCGCGTACCACCCGGCCAGCGCCGCGTTGCGCTCACCACTGCGCGCGCCCGGACGGAGCCACTCGAGGTCGCGGGCGACCTGCCCGTGGGCGCCCCACGCGAACGCGGCCCGTACCCGTTCGACGCGGAGCTCGTCGGCGAGCTGATCCCACCCACCGTCGACCAGTTCGTCGAGCAGGCGTGCGGATTCGGTCAGCGCGGCGTTGACCGACTCGAACCGGTCGGCATCCAGGAGCGCCGCCTGCAGCTCGACCAGCGCCGCGTGTGGCTCCATCCGCTGCCGGCCGCTCGAGCGGAACACGTCGGCGGCAGCGCGTGCTGCCCGACGCGCCGCCCGCCGCCGGCCGGCCGCGAGCAGCGTGCGCGCCAGCAGCAGGCGACAATCGCCGACGACCACCCGGTTGCCGGTCGGCTCGACGTGACGGAGCCCGTTCTCGGCCGCCTCGACGGCGTCGGCGACCAGACCGGCGTGCATGAGCGCTTCGGCGCGGTCGATCTCGGTGACGGCGACCATCCGGCCGGGCTGCCCGACCTCGGCGTGGATCGCCCGTGCGATGTCGAACTGTCGCAGTGCGTCGCGGAGCTGCCTGCGGCGCGCGAACACGATGCCGAGATTCGAGGCGATGCCGGCGCGCATGGCCGTCTGGCCGAGCGTCTGCGCGAGCGAGTCGGCCCGGCGGAAGTCCCCCTCGGCCTCGGTGAGCTGTCCTCGTTGCAGTTGGACGACGCCGCGATTCACGGCGAGCCGCAGCACACCGAGTTCGTCGCCGTCCTCGACCAGCAGCAGCTCGGCGCGCTCGAACTGCTCGAGAGCAGCCCTCGGACGCCCCGCGTGGGTCAGGACGTACGCGCGCTGGACCAGGACGCGTCCGAGGCTGGCCAGCGCCTCGGACTGCTCGACGAGGTCGAGCCGCTCGAGCGCGTCGTCGACCAGACCGGCCTCAGCGAGGATCGCCGCGCCGCTCATGTACACCGAGACCACGCGTGGATCGCTCTCGATCGATCCATCGGAGTGATCGCGCTCTCGGTCGATGCGACGGATGTTCTCGACGGCGTGCTCGACAAGGCCGAGCTCGAACAACGCTCGTGCCATGCCGCCACGGACCACGACCCGATCGACGCCGGCCGCCGGATGCGACGTGAGCCACTCGCGGCTCAGCGCCAACGCGTCGGCAGGCCGGGTCTGCACCAGCTTGTCGAGGACGCCAGGGGCGAGAATATCGACGTCAGCGCGGTCGGTCACGTGCCATGCTTCCCGTGTCGAGCATCAACCGGGGGCCGAGACATGAGCGCAGCGTACGTCGATCGACTGACCACCGACCCATGGGACACGAGGGTGCAATTCCGGACCGACGGGGCCGGGCAGCCGTTCGCGTACCGACCCAACCAGCTGATCGTCGAACGACGCGCGCTCACGGCACTGCGCGAGCGTGTGGGCGACCTGGCCGATCGCTCCAACGAAGCGGTGCTGTCACGCACCGAGCCGACCGATGACCAGCTGCTGTTGATCCGCGGCGTGCCCGACCCGGTGGCGGCCGGCCGCGAGCTCAGGTCGAGGGGCTTCGCCGCGCGGCCGAACCACGTCTTCTTCGCTCACCCCGGCGGCTACCCCAACCCCGGCGGCTACCCCAACCCCGGCGGCTACCCCAACCCCGGCCGCTACCCCAACCCCCGCGGCTAACCCAACCCCGGACACGGTGCGGGGTGTGATTGTGGTGCTCCGAGTTGCGGCGGTTGGGGTCTGCAGTCGGTCGCACCACGGTTCAGCTCTGCACGCCCCGCCCTCGAGGCGCCGCTCTACGAGCGATCGTTCCGCCGTGCGATCACCGGGTCGACCTGCCGGATCCTCGTGCTCGACACGGGGATCTACAAGGACGTCGCAGTGGTGCCGCCCGCCGGCCCGCCCCCGCCCCACCCCACGGCGCTGACGGCGGCGAGGGCTCGTCTCGCCCGGATCACACTGATCGGCGACCCCGACCACTGGGACGTCGACGGCAACAAGGTGCTCGACCCGTTCGCCGGCCACGGCACGTTCATCGCAGGGTTGATCGCCAACCTCGCTCCGGGCGCCCACGTCGACTGCGAGCGAGCGCTCACCTCGTTCGGCGACACCGACGACGTCGTGATCGCCCGCTCGCTGACCGACAAGTTCGCAGCTGCGGGCAAGGACCCGTACGACATCGTGTCGATGTCGTTCGGCGGGTTCTGCGAAGAGGACGACCCGCCCATCGCCATCGCCCGCGCCATCTCCCAGATCCAGGCGACCCACCGCACCGCCTCCGATCTCGACGACCCGCCCGAGCTCATCAACGAGCGGGTCGTCTTCGTCGGCTCGGCCGGCAACGACGCGTCGTGCCGGCCGACGTGGCCGGCCTCGTTCGAGAACGTCATCGCGGTCGGCGCACTGGGGCCGGCAGGCCCCGCGTGGTTCACCAACTACGGCCCTTGGGTCGACGCCTGCGCCCCCGGTGTCGACATCGTCAGCACGTTCTTCGATCTGAGCGACCAGGCGGCCTTCGACGGCGAGGACTTCGACGGGTGGGCGACCTGGAGCGGTACGTCGTTCTCGGCGCCCATCGTCGCGGCGTCGATCGCGTGGGAGTGGATGACGCGGGGTGGTCGCGAGATGCTCAGCCCCTCGCCCGAGCTGGGCGTCGGTTCCGGCCGACCGGGGCATGCTGCGACGTGGCTGCTCGATCGGCCGGGCCACTTCCGCCAACCCGGCCTCGGGACCGTCGTCAATCCCCACTGACCGCCTGCAGCGGGGTGTCGCAACCCGAGGTGGCTACCAGCCGTCTCGGGGAACGACCGCTGGTAACGTCGCTCCCCGAGACGGCCCGCCCGTCCCGCGCTTCCTGTGGGTGGTTCCCGCGAATGTGCTGTCGGTCACTAGCCCGTGACCCAGGGGGTCACAACCGTACCACTCGGCAGCTCGACCTCAAGTCGGAGTGGTAGTTCCGGCGCATCGATCGCCAGTTCACCGAGCTCGTCGGTTCGATGCTCGGTGGTGCTCCGCCGCCCCTCGCCGTCGTCGGTCGCGATGCGGCAGACCACCGAGCGCGGCGGGTCGAGCATCACGATCAGCGTCGCCGCGGTCAGGTGGAGGCGAACGACGCCGTCGTCGGTGCCGAACCGCATCGACGTGCGGTCGGTCGCCGTGCCGCGCACGCCGACGAGCTCGTCGGTGCGTGAATCGAAGAGGATGGTGGCGAGCTCTGCGTCCGCACGTCGCCAGGCGAACGCATCGCGGGCGACGCTGGTGAGCGTCGGCGGCACGGGCCCCGGATCGAATGCGTCATCGATCAGATCGAGGAGTTCGTCGCTCATGCGCCGGCTCCTTCCTGGTGCTCGAGGGCGGTCCGCATCTTGTCCAGACATCGCCGCCGCGACGGTCCGAGCGAACCGATCGGACGGTCGAGCCGCTCGCTCGCCTCGTCGTACGGGACCGGTGGATCAGCCAGGACCAGGACGGTGATGATCTCGCGACAGGCCTCGTCGAGCCGCCAGAACGCGTCTCGCACGTGGCGACGCTGCTCATCTCGCAGCAGCCCTGCGGCGTGCTCACCGGTGTCGTCGGCGAGCGTGTCGATCATGTCGCCGAGACCGTTGGTCCGCGAGTCGTGGAGCGAGACCGTGTCCCGGCCGCGGTGGCGGAGGATCTGGCGGACCTCGTTGCACGCCGTGGTGGCCAACCAGCCGGGCAGCTTCTCGGGTTCACGGATCGTGTCGAGCCGCTCGGCGAGCCGGAGCCAGGTGGCGGCGAATGCGTCGTTTCTGACCTCGTGGTCGTAGGTCATCATGTTCACCGACTTCCAGACCACGCGCTGGAGGCGGTCGACCAGAGCGTTCCACGCCGCCTCGTGGCCGGCTCGAGCACTGTCGACCAGGCGGGCCAGCGTGTCGTCATCGGAAAAGCGCAGTTCACCCACCACCTTCGTGACTCTACGTCGCAGACTCGTGGCGACTGGGATGGCGTCATACCTCCACAGAGGCATGGCCGGCTGCCCTGATACGTCGGGGCGGGTGATTTCTTGCCGTCAGGCGGCGGAGACCGTGCCGTGCGTGCCGCGGCCGTGTCCCCCTGCGTGCTCGAGACGGTCGGCGTCGTCATGGTGCACGATCATCAGGCTGGTCGTGGCGTGGTTGGCCACCCGCGCCGACACGCTGCCGCGCAGGAAGCGCTGGACGCGACCGAGCCCGCGGCTGCCCATCACGATGAGATCGGCGGCCACCTCGTCGGCGAGATCGAGGATCGCGGCGGCGGGATGCTCGTCGACGAAGTGGCCGACGTGGGCGACGCCCTCGTCATCGAGGAGCAGTTCGGCGTCGCGCAGGTAGCCGCGTACCGTTGCGCTCGGGTCGAACCCTTGTCGGTACTCGTCGGGCATCGCAGCCATGACCTCCATCAGCTGCGATCTCGACAACTCGTGGTACGCGGTCACGACGTGGACGACACCATCGTCGGCCACGTGATCGACCGCAACATCGAGCGCCTTGCGCGCATCAGCCGAACCGTCGTATCCGACGACAATGGTGTGGGCCTTCACGGCTTCTCCTCTCAGGGGTCCACATCCACCGTGCTCGCGCTCTCCCCGGCAGCGCCAGTGCCGAAGGTCACGACTCGCCGGCGACGACGCCGCCCCCCGTGCCCGACGGCGGCGTGTCCACGTCTCCGGACGCGTCGGACACCGTCTCGGCACCGCCGGCCTCGCCACCGCCGTCACCGCCGTCACCGCCGTCACCGTCGTCACCGCGGAGCCGCCGGCGCGACGCCCACCACCACTCGATCGTCAGTCCGGACAGCGCGACGATGGCGCCGCCGACCACGTCGAGCACCCAGTGGTTGGCGGTCGCGACGACCGCCCATGCCATCGCCAGGGGCATCGTGACGCCGAGCGGGCCCCACCAGCGGCTCCGGCCGAGACGGAACCACATGATGCCGGCCAGCAGGTTCCAGCCGAAGTGCAGGCTCGGCATCGCGGCGTACGGGTTCACCAGGCCGGGCGGCTGGAGCACCCGGTACGAGTTCGACCGCTCGGTGACGGTGTCGACGTACTCGATGCCGAACAGGCGCGGCGGCGTCATCGGGAGCAGCGCGAAGATCACGATGCCGATCCCGCCGGAGATGAACATCGCGTTGCGCATGAAGTAGTAGTCGTCGCGGTGGGCGATGGCGAGCCAGAGCAGGCTGCCGATCAGCACCGGCCAGTGTCCCCAGATGTAGATCCAGTTCGAGAGGTCGACGATCAGCTCGCGACCCTCGATCGCCTCTTGGATCGAACGCTCGACCGCGACGCCGATCGACTCCTCGAGGTCGAGCAGGCGGCGGGCGTTCTTGTCCGCGGTCGACTGCTTGCCCTCGGTGATGTTCCGCACCGCGAAGTACGACAGCGCGGCCCCGGTGACCAGCAGGAACTGGCGCGCGATGAACCACACCGTGCGCATCGCCGGCGTTCGAACCGGTGCCCTCACGCGTGGGATACCTCCGCATCTCGCCCGTGACCGACGAGCTTACGGATCTCGTCGGCGACGAGCACGACGCTCGCGAGTCCGGCACACGTCGCCCACTGCGTCAGGGTCAGCGGCTCGGTCCCGAATGCGGCGCCCAGCGGCGAGACGTGCACGACGGCGACCTGTGACACCACGGTGACCGCGGTGGCCAGCCAGAGCAGCCGGTTGTCGAACGGCCGCACGAACGCGCTGACACGATCGGAGCGGGCGTTGAACGCGTTGACGACCTGGGAGAGGACCAGCGTGACGAAGACCATCGTGCGGGCGGTCTCGATGTCGCCCGAGCCACCGAGCAGGCCGCCGGACAGCTCGAGATCGAGCGCGACGAGGCCGACGATCGCGGTGACCCCACCGACCAGCAGGATCGTGACCAGCATCTCGCGGTCGATGACCCGCTCGGTCAACGGGCGCGGGGGTCGGGCCATGACGTCCTCGACCGACGGATCGACCCCGAGCGCCAGCGCGAGAGCGCTGGCGGTCACCAGGTTGATCCAGAGGATCTGGGTGGCGAGCAGCGGCACGGCGAGCTCACCCGACGCGTCACCGAGACCGAGCGGCACGGCCAGGAGCACGCCGAGGAGCACGACCAGCACCTCCCCGGTGTTCGACGCCAGGAGGTAACGCAGGAACTTCTGGATGTCGGCGAAGATCTCGCGGCCTTCACGAACCGCTCGCAGGAACGTCGCGAAGTTGTCGTCGGCGAGGATCATGTCGGCGGCCTCCTTGGAGACCTCCGACCCGTTGATGCCCATCGCGACGCCGATGTCGGCCTGCTCCAGCGCCGGCGCGTCGCTCACACCGTCACCGGTCATCGCGGTGATCTGCCGGTGCTGCTGGAGCGCCTCGACGATGCGGAGCTTGTGCTCGGGCTCGACCCGCGCGTACACGCTCGCGGTCGTGACCACGTCGGCGAGATCGTCGTCGGACATCGCGGCGAGCTCGCAACCGGACACGGCCGGTCGATCGCCGGTGGAGATGCCGAGCTGCTCCGCGATCCTCCCCGCGGTCCGCGGATGGTCACCCGTGATCATGATCACCCGGACCCCGCCTCGCTGCGCGTCGTCGACGGCGTCGTAGGCCTCGGCCCGCGGCGGGTCGACGATGCCGACGAAGCCCAGCAGGATCAGATCCCGCTCGATCGTCGGGTCGGCGGGCTCGTCGGTCGTCGCCGGCCGATACGCCACGGCCAACGTTCGCAGCGCCTCGTCCGTCAGCTCGTCGATGCGCCGCATCCAGTCGTCTCGCCGTCCGTCGGTGAGCGGTTCGATCGCGCCCGAGCGCCGTTCGTGTGTGCATCGCTCGACCAGGACGTCGGGAGCACCCTTGGTGAACAGCACCAGCTCGGTCGCGGCGTCGCCGTATCGCCTCGGCGGGCGCTCCCGGTTCAGCGTCGACATCAGCTTGCGCTCGGAATCGAACGGCACCTCGTCGTGGCGCACGTACCCGGGGTCGCGCGACTGGAGCAGCCCGATCTTCTCGGCTGCGACGAGGAAGGCGATCTCGGTCGGGTCGCCGCCGACGGCCCAGCGGCCCGTGGTGTCGAGGTGGAGCGAGGCATCGTTGGCGATCGCACCTGCCGCCACCACGAGCTCGACCTCGTCGATCAGCACCTCGTCGGTCAGCGGTTGGTAGTCACGGTAGAGCCCACCGACCGGCTCGTAGCCGAGACCGGTGATGTCGGCTCGACCCGTTCCGGTGACGACGGTGACGATCGACATCTCGTTCAACGTCAGCGTGCCGGTCTTGTCGGTGCACACGACCGACGCCGATCCGAGCGTCTCGACGGACGACAGCCGCTTGACGACGGCACGGTGCGATGCCATGCGCTGCACGCCGAGCGCCAGCACGACCGCGATGATCGCCGGCAGCCCCTCGGGCACGGCGGCGACCGCCAGCGACACCCCGACGAGCAGTGCGTCGACGACGCCGCTGAAGCCATCGACGTCGGACACCAGGAGGATCGTCACGACGACGATGGCACAGAGCACGACGACGACGAGCCCGAGGGCTCTGCCGAGCCATTCGAGCTGCCGTTGCAGGGGCGTCCGCTCGCGTTCGGCGCGCTCGATCATCGTCGCGAGGCGCCCGATCTCGGAGCGCATGCCGGTGGCGACGACGACGCCGCGTCCTCGCCCTCGCGTGACTGCGGCGCCCTGGTACGCCATGTTGGTCCGGTCGGCGAGCAACGTCTCTGCCGGCACGATGTCGGGCGACTTCAGCACCGGCTGGCTCTCGCCGGTCAGCGGAGCCTCGCCGATCATCAACGAGGCGGACTCGACGAGCCGGCAGTCGGCGCCGACCGAGTCCCCCTGTGTCAGGAGCAACAGGTCACCCGGGACGAGCTCGATGCTCGGGATCGTCGCGTGGTGCCCGTCTCTCGGGACGGTCGAGGTGGTCGTCGCCATCCGCCGGAGGGCAGCGACCGCCTTGACCGCCCGATCCTCCTGCCACGTGCCGATCGCCGCGTTCAACACCACGATCACGGCGATGACGATCGCCTCGAGTGGCGCGCCATCCTCACCATCGGCGATCCAGGCGATCAGCGAGATCACGATCGCGACCAGCAGCAGGACCACCAGCGGGTCGGTGAGCTGGCGAGCGAGGCGACGCCGGATCGGTGTCGGCGGTTCGGCCTCCAGCTCGTTGGCGCCACAGCTCAGCAGACGCCGCGATGCCTCGGTCGACGTCAGACCCGCATCGAGGTCGACCGTCAGGCTGCCTGCCACTTCGTCGGCCGGTATCGACCATGCCGCCGCCTCACCCACGCCATCGGGCGGGACGGCATCGCTCGAGGAGGTCGGTGCCACGGTCATCGGAGGGTCGATCACGCTGGGTCGCTCTGCGTTCCAGCGTGATCGATCCCACCGGAGGGCGCCAGGGCCGATGGGCTCGATGGCCGGTCCGCTCCGGTCGGGACGATCGGCCCTAGTGCCGCAGCCGCGGCCGCCCGGATGATCAGGTTGAGACGGGCCGATGGGTGGCCGACCGTGGAAAGGAGCAACCATGAAGGCGGCCGTGGGAGACCGATTGATCGTGCGGGGTCACCGGGTTGGTGAGCCCCAACGCGAGGCCGAGGTCATCGAGGTTCGCGGCGACGAGGGCGGACCTCCGTACGTCGTGCGCTGGACGGAGAACGGGCACGAAGGGCTGTTCTTCCCGGGCACCGACGCCTACATCGAGCACATCGAGCCGAAGAACTGACGCCCGGGGCGGGTGGGCGGACGCTGCGCTCGGCCGCTGTTCGTCGCGCTATGTCGCGTGGCGGGTCGGAGCGTGGCCCGAGCGCAGGCGTTCCAGCCCGACCAGCACGGCGACGGCGAGCGCCGCGCCGCCGAACACCATCAGGGTGCCCGTCAGCGACTCGAGCTGCTCGGGTGCGAACAGCATCGTGATGGCCAGCACCACCATCAGCACGCCACTCACGAGCTTGAGCATGCGCCCGTGGTGTTCCTGCAGCTTCGTCGCTCGCATCGTCACCACGGCGGCGCCGAACAGCGCGAGCTCGTCGAGCAGGAAGATCGCCAGGTAGAGCGAGAAGAGCGCCACCGCTCCCCCCGCCGACACGTCGTTCGACGCCAACAGGTCCGTCCACAGCAGGGGCAGCCCCGCCGAGCACGGCGTCTCGAGCAGCGAGACGCCGACGGCGAGCGTGGCGGTTCCGGTGAGCACGGCGGGAAGCGATCGCTCGGATTGGGCCAGCGCACGCATCCGCCTGTAGAGGCCGGGCTTGCGCGAGTCGGGAATCGACAGCGACGGGCCACCGGAACGGAAGTAGCCGCCGAGATGGATCAGCCCGAACGCGCCGGCGACGGCTGCGATCACGAGTCGGATCCACGCCGCCTCGTCGACGTAGTCGAGCGCCGAGTACGCACCGACGATGAAGAGCCCGTAGAGCAACGAGGTCACCAGCAGGAACACGGTGCCGACCAGGAGCACCCGTGAGCGCGACTGCGAATGGAGCACGAGCGCGAGCAGCACCGACAGAACCCACAGCGAACACGGGTTCAGGCCGTCGACGAAGCTGATGAGCACGGTCGCGACGATGAGCGAACGGTCGCCGACATCGACCGAGCCGAACCCCGGCACGTCGACCGTCGTCGACTCGGCGGCCTCAGCGGCCTCGGCCGGGTCGACGTCGCCGAGCAACGAGCCGACGGTCAGCTCGATCTGCTCGCCGATCGCATCGCTGAACCCGACCCAGACGCGGTCCCCGACGACGGTGGTCGGCACCGAGCTGGCATCGAATCCGAGTGACTCCGCCGTCGCCCGGAACAACGCCCGGTTGTCGACGTCGTACCAGACCTCGTACCGCTCGACGACCAGGCGGGGCCAGCGCACCTCGAGCTCGTCGAGGAACTCGTGCTCGCGCTCGCAGTGCGGACACCCGTCCCCCCAGAAGAGCAGCAGCCGAGCCGCCTCGGTCGGTTCCTCGTCGGTCGGTTCTCGGTCGGACGTGTCCGGCGTCGTGTCCGGCGTCGTGTCCGGCGTCGTGTCGGCGGGGGGTGCCGGCGGGCCGGTGGCGGCGCCGGTCGAGCCGGTCGCGACGTTGACGATCAGCGCGGTTGCGAACACGGCCAGGAGCACGACCAGCAGCCGCCTCGTCCGTCGTCGTCTCGATGCCATGGGGGTCGGAGACGAGCGGTGATCACACGCCGCTCGTCCAGTCTCCACACAAGTCCCCCGGCGCGGTGCAGTGAAGGGGACTTCGGCCCTGTCGGCACGGCAGCGACCAGCGTTCACTGAGAGTGACACGGGAGGAGGGTCGACAGGAGCGACCGAGATGACGACATCCACCTCTGGACGGGCCGCCCCGGAGCGGCGCTTCGATCTGGCCATCATCGGTGGCGGCATCGTCGGATGCGCCATCGCCCGCGAGCTCTCGAGGTACGACCTCGACACGGTCCTGATCGAGCGCGCCGCCGACGTCGGGTTCGGCACGTCGAAGGCCAACAGCGGCATCATCCATGCCGGTCATCACGCAGCGATCGGTTCGCTCAAAGGGCGCCTCGAGTGGGCGGGCAACCGGATGTGGGGGGCGCTCGCCGAGGAGCTCGGCATCAGCTTCGATCGCGTCGGCGACCTCACGGTCGCGTTCGACGCCGACGAGGTGGCAATCCTCCGTGAGCTGTGCGAACGAGCCGAGGAACGTGGAGTCACCGGCGTCGAGATGTGGGGTCAGGCGCGGGTTCAGGACGAGGAGCCGGCCCTCTCCGACGAGGTGCTCGCCGCCGTGCACGGCCCCACCGCCGGTGTGGTGAACCCGTACGAGGCGTGCTTCGCGCTCGCCGACGACGCCGTGGCCAACGGCGTGACGTTGCAGCTCGACGCGCTGGTCACGGGGATCGCCCGCACCTCCGGCGGCTTCTCCGTCGGGACGACCCGGGGGGAGTTCGGCGCCGACGTCATCGTCAACGCGGCCGGGCTCGCCGCCGATCGGGTCGAGGCGATGGTCGGGCTCGAGACGTTCCGGCTGACCGGGCGCAAGGGCGAGGAGTACCTGCTCGACAAGCGGCTGCGCGGCATGGTGAAGCGGATCATCTTCCCGTGCCCGACGCCGACGTCGAAGGGCATCCTCGTCATCCCGACCTTCGACGGGACGCTGATGGTCGGGCCGACCGCGCACCCTGCGGGCGACCGCGACGACACGACGACCACGGCCGACGGCGCGCGTGAGGTGTTCGAGTCGGTGCAGCGGCTCGTGCCGGGCATCTCGGCCGGCGACTGCATCGCCGAGTTCGCGGGCGTCCGCGCGGTCACCGACACCGGCGACTTCGTCGTCGGAGCGACCGAGGTGCCGGGCTTCGTCAACGCGGCGGGCATCCAGTCGCCCGGTCTCACCGCTGCCCCCGCGATCGCCGAGCTGATCCGCGACGACCTGGTCGCGCACGGGCTCGATCTGCGGCGCAAGGAGCGCTGGGTCGCCCCTTCGCTGCCGCCGACGCCGATGCGATCGAGCGACCGCACCGAACAGATCGAGCGGTCGGCGGCCGACCCAGCGTTCGGCCGCGTGATCTGCCGCTGCGAGCTGGTGACCGAGGGCGAGGTGGTCGACGCGATCGAGCGCGGCGGCCACACGCTCGACGGCATCAAGTTCCGCACGCGGGCCGGCATGGGCCGCTGCCAGGGCAGCTTCTGCACCTGGCGGGTGATGGAGCTGATCGCGTCCGAGCTCGGCATGCCGATCGCCGAGGTGACCAAGCGGGGCGGGGGCTCGTGGATGGTGCTCGACCGCGACCAGTTCCACGACGAGCGATCCGGCGAACCGGTCGAGGTGGGGGTGTCGCCGTGATCGTCACGAGCCCCCACCACCTCCAGGACCGCTACGACGTGACCGTCGTCGGCGCCGGCCCGGCCGGACTCGCGGCAGGCCGGGGGGCGCTCGAACGAGGCGCCGAGAACGTGCTCCTGCTCGACCGGGAGATCGAGACCGGCGGCATCCTCAACCAGTGCATCCACAACGGCTTCGGCGTCCACACGTTCGGCGAGGAGCTGACCGGGCCGGAGTTCGCCCAGCGGTCCGTGGACGTGCTGGCCGAGGCGTCGTCGGGGCACCAGGTCGACGTGCTGACCGAGTCGTACGCGCTCGATCTGACCGACGACGGCCTGGCGGTGATGTCCGCTCAGCACGGTGTGCAGGTCGTCGACACCGCGGCGACCGTGCTGACGATGGGCGCCCGCGAGCGTACCCGCGGCGCGATCCGGATCCCGGGCTCGCGACCGGCCGGGGTGATGACCGCCGGGCTCGCGCAGAAGTTCGTCAACGTACTCGGTCAGCTGCCCGGTCGCCGGGTCGCGATCCTCGGGTCGGGCGACATCGGGTTGATCATGGCCCGCCGTCTCCACCTCGAGGGCGTCGAGGTCGTCGGCGTGTTCGAGCTGCTCGCGCACCCGAACGGACTGAGCCGCAACATCGTGCAGTGCCTCCACGACTTCGACATCCCCCTGCACCTGTCGACCACGGTCGTCGAGGTGGTGGGCGACGAGCGCGTGACCGGCGTGACCGTGGCGCCGGTGAACGAGCGGCTGGAGCCGATGCTCGATCGATCCCGGTTCGTGCCCTGCGACACGGTGCTGCTGTCGATCGGGCTGATCCCCGAGAACGAGCTGACCCGGACGATCGGCGCCCACATCGACCCGGTCACGCGTGGGCCGATCGTGACGAGCACGATGGAGACGTCGCGGCCGGGCGTGTTCGCGGCGGGCAACGTGGTGCACATCCACGACCTCGTCGACTACGTGGCCGACGAGGCGCTCCTGGCCGGGCGGAGCGCCGGCGACCACGTGACGGGCCACGCGCCGTTCGCCGACAACGTGCGGCTCGTGCCCGGCGAGAACGTCCGCTACTGCGTCCCGCACACGATCTCGACCGATCGTGACCACACGGTGTACCTGCGGGTCCGGCGACCGCTCGAGAAGAGCTGGCTGCGCCTCGGCGATCTCTACGAGAAGCGGCTCCGGTACGTGACGCCGGGCGAGATGGTGTCGCTGAAGGTTCGCCCGAAGTTCCTCGCTGACTTCCACGACGCCGCGCTGCGGATCGACATCGTGGCACGGGACGACGACGCGGGAGGAGCGGGCGATGACTGACGTGCCCGTCTCCCACGACACGGTTCGCAGCGACTCGGTGCTCGACGACGACGGCGCCGTCCGGACTGCCGCCGACGACCGGGTGACCGCCTACCTGTGCATCGGCTGCCCGCTGGGGTGCCGCCTCGAGGTGGAGGAGGACGAGGCACACGACATCGTCGAGATCCGAGGGTTCAGCTGCAAGAAAGGCGAGCGCTTCGCCCGGCAGGAGCACACGGATCCGCGCCGGATGGTCACCACGACGATCGGCGTCGACGGCGGCCGCTTCCCCCGGCTGCCCGTCAGCACCGCCGACGCGATCCCGAAGGATCTCGTGGTGGCGCTCTGCGAACGGCTGCGGGCGACCCGCGTGGAGGCCCCCGTGTCGATGGGAGACGTCGTGCTCGGCGATGCCCTCGGCACCGGCGTCGACGTCGTGGCGACGCGCCACATGCCGACCGACTGAGCGTGACGCGCCGCAGCTCAGCCGGCGAGCACCGCCGCCGCAGTGACGCCGATGACGACGAGACCGAACACCGTCTGCTGGACGCCGATGACCACCACGCGTGGTGGCGGCCGGCGAGCGCCGACCGCGTTGACCGCGGCGAGCGCGGCCAGTGCGACGACAGCGGCGAGCGGCACGGCGTCGGCGACCCAGCCGGCGGCCGCCGCGCCGACGGCGACCAGCTGCGCGACGTCGCTGTGCCGCACCACGGCCGGGCGCTCGTGCACCCGCAGGATCTGGTACCGCACGTACGGCACGGCGGCCAACGATCGGGCGCCGATCACGCACCACAGGCCAGCCGCGACGAGGTTGCTCTCGCCACCGGCCAGCGCGACCGCCGCGGCGACCGAGCCGATGCCGATGCTCCCTGCCAGCTCGGGGATCAGGCGGCGGCTCCGGCTTCGCATGTCGTACCAGAGCTCGAGTCCGATCAGCGGCGCAGCGACGACCAGTGGCACCCAGAACGATCGCTCGGCCGACAGCACGGCGACGCCTGCGAGCACGACGATCGCGAGCACTTCGACGCATGCGATGCGAAGCGCGAGCGTGGTGCGGGCGAGCCATCGGTGTCGCCAGCGGTCGACGAGCACGAGCTTGATCGGCGTGCGGGCGACGAAGGCCAGCATCGCCGCCACGGCGAGGGCCAGCCCGGCCCCCGAGAAGGCGACGAGCAGCCCCAGCAGCGCCGGTTCGGCGGTGAGGCTCCAGCCGCCGTGCTCGGCCGGGACCGCGACCGTTCGCCAGGTCGCCCGCCGCCCGACGCCGGAGGAGGCCGGGCCGGGGGATGTCCCGTCGAACGGGTGCCCGACCGTGCTCATGTCATCGGATCGTACGGGTGCGCGCCGGACCACGAGCAGGGCCGATCGGCCCCTTCCGCGGCGGCCCGAGCCGGCGTCACCGATCGGCGAGGTCGACGAGCTTGCGGACGGTGTTGAGGTTGCGCGCCGTCGCGGTGACGTCGAGCGACCGCTCGAACACCTCGATCGTCAGCTTCGACCGGCCCGACCCGTCGGGGTAGCGGACGTAGATCTCGCGCCCGTCGACGGTCCACCCGTCGGGCTCGAACCGCGCCGGGTCCAGCGCGGCCGTTGCGCCGGTGGTGGGCATGCTGTCCAGGAAGAGCACGTGCAGCAGCTTCGGGTCGATGCCGCGGCCGGCGTCGGGGTGCGAACGGGCGATCCGCGCCAGGTCGTCCGCCGGTCGGACGACGACGGGCACGGCGAGACCGTGCTCGGTGTCGAGTGCCCCGGCGATGCTTGCGCCGAGCGCGTTCTCGTCGGCATCGGCGCCCGCGTCGAAGATCGCGTTGCCGCTCTGGATGTACGTCACCACGTCGTCGAACCCGAGCATGGCGAGCGTTGCGCGGAGGTCGGCCATCGACAGCTTGTTCGCGCCCCCGACGTTGATCCCCCGCAGGAGGGCGACCCACCGCGTGCTCATCGACGCGATCATGGCACGGCGGGGCCGACGTCGAACGAGGTCGTGAGGCTGGTCAGCACCTCGCCCTCCCAGGTCAGTCCCTGCAGCTCGACGTCGATGCGGTCGCCGCCGGTGTCGGTGACCTCGACGACGCCGAACTGACCACCTCCGGGGAACGTCCCGTGGCTGTACGGACCTCCCTTGACGCTGCCTGGGCGGTCGAGCGACGCCGCCTGCAGGACCGGGAAGCCGTCGTGGCCGCCGTAGCCGCTGTTGGTGCCGTCGTCGATCGCCACCATGTGGGCGTCGGCGCCGACGAGGACGACGTTGCCGATGTCGTGCTCGTCGAGGAACGCGCCGATCCGGTCGCGCTCCCCCGCGTAGCCGCCCCAGTGGTCGGCGCCCAGGGCCGCCTCGCCGATCCACGCCGGCGGGCTGGCGATGATCGTGAGCGCGTGGGTGTCCCGAGCCGCGAGCAGCTCGTCGAGCAGCCACTCGAGCTGATCGTCGCCGAGCAGCACGCCGCCGGGGATCGACCGATGCGTGCGGCCGTCGAGCATGACGACGCGCACGCGCCCGATCGTGAACGCCTGGTGGATCGCCCCGCCGTCGCCGGCCGGCAACTCGTAGTGCGGCACGAACTCGCCGTAGGCCTGCCGCGCTGCCGGGCGGCTCGGCGACGTCGCGTCCGCATCGTTGGCGCCGTAATCGTGGTCGTCCCACACGTAGGCGACCGGCACGTCGCGATACAGCAACGACTGTCCGGGCGAGGCGTGCACCTCGTGGAACGCGGCGGCGAACCGCCCGGAGTCGTTCTCGCCGATGTTGCGGTAGTGCAGGTCGCCGAGCATCACGTACAGGTCGGGGTCGACGGCGCGGATGGCGTCGAACACCGCGCCGTTCGCGTCGGTGCGGGCGCAGGCGCCGAACGCCAGGGTGAGCGACGCCGGACCGTCGGGGAAGGTCGTGACGGTGCCGGCGCGCAGCTCGTCGGGCACCCCGCCCGACTCGAACACGTACCGGTAGTCGGTGGCCGGCTCGAGGCCGTCCACGTCGACGCTGACCGGTACATCCTCGTCGACGACCATCGGGCCGAAGCGCCCGGCCACCTCACCGCCCGGTCCGGTCACCTCCAGCGTGAGATCGTCCGTGGCCGTGCGGAGCGCGGCCGTGACCGTGAACCGGTCGGATCGGACCGCGCCGGCCCACGACCAGCGGACGAGCGAGTCGTCCAGACGGGGAGCAACGGACTCCGGGTGGGTCGGACCGAGGTATCGGTCGTAGAGGCTGGTCGACCCGATCCAGCTGATCGCGAAGAGTGCCGACGTGCCAACGGCCAGCACGGCGATCTTGCCGAGCGTCTCGCGACACTGCCAGTCGAGCCACATCATGACCGCAGGGAGCAGGAACGCGATGGCGATCAAGAGCGGGGCAGGCGCGTCGTACTGGAGGGCCGAGATGATCGCGACGCCCGAGCCGCTGAGGGCGACGACCACCGCCGCCACCGCCATCCACCGGAAGCTGAGCAGCAGCCCGATCGCGGCGACGACGAGCAGGAAGCTCTGGAGGGGCACGAGGATGTCCTCGGTGAACGTGCCGCCTTCCGGCTCCTCGGGCAGGTTGCCGTTGATCATGTAGGCGACGAAGACGACGATCGCGACCGCGAGCAGGACTCGGGCGCCGATCCGCAGCACGAGCTCGACGCGCGGCGGCAACACGATCACGCCGCGTCGCCGGTGATCGGCCGCGACGGAGTTCACACCCCCATTCTCGCCCTTTTCGTGCGACACTCAACCTGTGAGGTTGCGGAGCGGATTCGGGCTCGTCGCCGTGGGCGTCCTCATGGCGACCGTGACCGCCTGCGGCGACGACGATCCCGCGGCCACCGCAGCGGGGCCCGAGGACGGGATGCGGATCGCGAGCTTCGACTTCGCCGAGAGCGAGCTGCTGGCCGAGATGTACGCCCAGGTCGTCGAGTCGACCGGCACGCCCGTGGTCCGGCTCGGGCCGGTCGGACCGCGCGAGATCGTCGCACCGGCGACCCAGCAGGACCTGATCGACCTCGTTCCCGAGTACCTCGGCACGGGGTTGCAGTTCTCCGGCGCGATGGAGACCAACCCCGACACCCAGTCGGCGCTGTCCGACTTCAACGACGTGCTCGAACCGCTCGGCCTCGTGGCGCTCGACGCCGCACCGGCCGAGGACAAGAACGTCTTCGCCGTGAACGCCGAGCGGGCCCAACAGGAGGGGTGGGAGGCGATCAGCGACCTCCACCAGCTCCGTGGCGAGGGGCGGTTCGGCGGGCCGCCGGAGTGCCAGGACCGAGCGCTGTGCCTCGTCGGTCTGCGCGAGGTGTACGCGCTGCAGTTCGCCGAGTTCGTGCCGCAGCCGTCGCTGGTGTTCACCGCCGAGGCGCTCCGCCGCGACGAGATCGACGTCGGGTTGATGTTCTCCACGGCCGCCGAGCTCGTGGCGTTCGATCTGGCCGTGCTCGAGGACGATCGCGGGTTGCAGCCGGCGGAGAACATCGTGCCGATCATGCGCCGGGATGCGCTGGACCGGTGGGGCCCCGAGGTGGCGGACTCGCTGAACGCGATGTCGGCCGAGCTGACCACCCGCGAGCTGCGGATCCTCAATGTCGAGGTCGGTAACGGTGAGCCGGTCGAGGTCGTCGCCGGGCGGTGGCTGACCGAACGCGACCTGGTGGGGTGAGCGCGGGCGACCGGGTCGGGGTTCCATTGCGACAGCCGAGGTGACGCACCCGACCTGCGTCCACAGGTCGACGTCCTAGGTGTCGACCGGTTCGAATCGTGCGGTGAAGTGGCGGAGCGGGCGCGGGTCGCTGGTGATGCGATAGCCGGTCAGCTCGTGCGCACGTTCTGCGACGGACAGGCAGACCTCGATGACGTAGTCGACGTGGCTCTGGGTGTAGGTGCGGCGCGGGATCGCGAGCCGCACGAGTTCCATCGCCGCCGGATGCTCGGTGCCGTCGGGCTGGAGGCCGAACATCACCGAGCCGATCTCGCAGCCCCGGATGCCGCCCGCCTCGTAGAGCGCGACGGCAAGTGCTTGGCCGGGGAACTCGAGCGGTGGGATGTGCGACAGCAGCCTGCCGGCGTCGACGTAGACCGCGTGGCCGCCGATCGGCTGCACGACCGGCACGCCGCCCTGGGCGAGCGCCTCGCCGAGGTAGGCGGTCGAGCGGGTGCGGTACCGCAGGTAGTCGTGGTGGACCGACTCCCGCAGGCCCTGGGCGAGGGCGTCGAGGTCGCGACCCGCCAGCCCGCCGTAGGTCGGGAAGCCCTCGGTCAGGATCAGCAGCGTGCGGCACCGCTCGGCGAGCGCTGCGTCGTTGGTGGCGAGCCAGCCGCCGATGTTGCCGAGCGGGTCCTTCTTGGCGCTCATCGTCATGCCGTCGGCGAGCGATGCGATCTCGCGCACGATGTCGGCGACGTCCCGGTCGGCGTGGCCGGGCTCGCGCTCTCGGATGAACCAGGCGTTCTCGGCGAACCGGCACGCATCGAGGAACAGCGGGATGCCGTGGCGGTCGCAGATCGCACGCACGCCTCGCAGGTTCTCGAGCGACACCGGTTGCCCGCCGCCCGAGTTGTTGGTGATCGTGACGAACACGACCGGCACCCGCTCGGGCCCGTGCTCGGTGAGCAGCGCGTCGAGCGCGTCGAGGTCCATGTTCCCCTTGAACGGGTGCATCGAGGCCGGGTCGTGTCCCTCGGGGATCACGAGGTCGACCGCCTCGGCGCCGGTGTACTCGACGTTGGCGCGGGTCGTGTCGAAGTGGGTGTTGTTGGGCACGATCTTGCCCTCGCCGCCGAGCACCGTGAACAGGATCTTCTCCGCCGCCCGCCCCTGATGGGTCGGGATCACGTGCTCGAACGGGAACAGCTCCTGCACGCTCTCGAGGAAGCGGTACCACGACGGCGACCCGGCGTAGCTCTCGTCGCCGCGCTGGATCGCCGCCCATTGGTCGCGCGACATCGCCCCGGTGCCCGAGTCGGTGAGCAGGTCGATCAGCACGTCCTCGGCCCGCAGCGCGAACAGGTTGTTGCCGGCCGCAGCCAGCGCGGCCCGCCGCTGCCCGGGCGTGGTCATCACCAATGGCTCGACCGAGTGGATCCGGAACGGCTCGATGATCGTCTGGAAGGCCATGGTCCATGTTGCCCGATGGGACGCACGACGGAGCCGTGCCGGCGCCGCGGGCGCACGACTGGGGGCGCTCGGACTTGCGGCCCCGGCTGGTCTACGTTGCATCGCCATGAGTGCGCGACTTCGGCGGGCGCTGACGGCCGTGCTCATCGTCTCGGCTGTCCCCGTCGTCCAGAGCGGCGATCCCGTCCGTGCGGCCGACGTCGCATCGATCGACTGCAGCACGTTTCCGTCGGCTTCGGCGGCGCCCGACGTGTCGCTGGCGAGCTTCACCGGCGAGACGCCCCGCCGACTGGTCGACACCCGCAACGCGATGGGCGGTGTGCAGGGGCCGATCGACGCCGGCTGCACGCTGCGGCTCGACCTCGACGAGGCCGGCGTCACCGCCGACGCCTCGGCCGTGGCGCTCTCGGTCACGGCGCTCGCGACCGACCTCGGCTTCATCACGGTCTTCCCGTGTGCGCTCGGGCAGCCGCCGACGTCGAACGTCAACCCGCGTCCGGGGCAGATCCCCACGCCGAACCTGGTCGTGGCGATCCCGGACGACGAGAACCAGGTGTGCCTCTTCACGCTGTCGCAGACCGAGCTGATCGTCGACCTCGGCGGGTGGTGGACCGACGACGGCGACCAGCGCTTCGCCTCGATCCCGCCGACGCGCGCCTATGACTCCCGCATCGACGACGGTGGGCAGCCGGTTCCGGCCGACAGCATCCGGACCATCGACCTCTCGAGTGTCGTGCCGGCCGGAACGACATCGGTGGTCGCCAACCTGACCGTGACGGAACCGGCGGGGCTCGGGTTCATCACCGCGTTCGGGTGTGGTACGCCGGCGCCGCTCGCCTCGAACCTCAACTTCGTCGCCGGCGAGAACCGCGCCGTGGCGGTCATCGTCGGGCTCGGAACCGGCGAGGAGCTGTGCGTGCGCTCGAACGTCAACCACCACGTCGTTCTCGACGTGGCCGGCTACTACGGGCCTGCGCCGCAGTTCGGGCCGGCCGCCGAGCTGCGCCCGCAGGTCGGCGACCGTCTCGCCGACTCGCGCAACGGCACCGGCGGTTGGAGCAGGTTCGGGGCGGGCACCGTGCAGCGGATCACGCCTGCGGCCGGCCTGCCGTTCGAGTCACAGGCGACGGCCGCCGTCCTCAACGTGATCGCAGTCGAAGCCGACGACAACGGGTTCGTCACGATCTACCCGTGCGACGTCGACCGCCCCGAGACGTCGGCGGTCAACTACACGCCCGGCACCCAGGCCACGAACCTCGTGACCGTCGAGCTGCAGGCGAGCGGGGACATCTGCGTCTACACGCTGACCGGCGCCGACGTGATCGTCGACCTCTTCGGCATCATGGCCGCGCCCGACGGCGCGCTGGCCGAACGGATGAGCTTCGACCACTTCACGTGGCCGCCGTTCACGCCCGACGGCGGCAACCACGCCGTCGAGTGCGGCGACAGCGCGTTCTTCATGCCCCTCGAGCTCGACCTGCTGTCGGGGACCACCGCCCGCGTCAACGGCGTCCCGGTGACCGGCTCGACGACGGTGGGCGTCGAGCCCGACGCCCTGACGCGCGTCCAGCTCCGGCGCGGGGCGACCGTGCGCGACTACTGGTTCCGCTGTGTCCCGACCGGCTTCCCCCGCCTCGAGGTCGACCGGCCCGGCGAACCCTCCCCCGGCTGGTATCTCACGAACCTGAACGCCGACCAGGGCCAGCACGTGTTCACGGTGATCCTCGACGAGCGAGGGGCCCCCGCCTGGTACAAGCGGATCGAGCGACCGGTGATCGACGTGAAGCGCCGCGACGACGGCCGCCTGCTCTACACCGCGACGACCGGCAACGGGTTCGGCATCGATCCGGACCGTGGGTACCGGGTCACGAGCCTGACCGGCACCCTGATCGACGAGCATCTCACGGTGCCCGACCCGGCCGACCCGGGCACCGTCATGCCGAGCGACCACCACGACTACGTCACCCTGCCTGGTGGTCGCCGGGCCATGCTGTCGTACCCGCTCCTGACCGGCCAGGACCTCAGCGTGCTCGGCACGGGGTACACCAACCCGCCCGACACGATCGTCGACGGCGTCATCCAGGAGATCAGCAGCGACGACGAGCTCGAGTGGATCTGGCGGGCCAGCGACCACTTCTTCTACGACGAGGTGACGTACCCCCAACGGTTCGGCAACTACCCCGCCGAGCCGAACGGCGGCGAAGTCGACGTCTTCCACCTCAACGGACTGTCCACCGTCGACGACGGCAGCGGCGACTACATCGTCACCGCCCGCCACCTCGACGCCGTGTTCCGCATCGATCGCGCGACCGGCGACGTGGCGTGGATCCTCGACAGCCAGCCGGCGAGCACACCGAACAAGTCCGGCGGCACACGGCTCGACATCGTCGGCGACCCGCTCGGCGGGCCGCTGCGGCCGCACGACGGTCGGCTCGACGGAGACGTCCTGACGCTGTTCGACAACCGCGTCGACTCGGGCCAGCCGGCGCGCGCCGTCGCCTATCAGATCGACGCGGGCGCCGGCACCGCGACGTTGCTGTGGCAGATCGACGAGCCGCTCGGGCGTGAGAGCTTCGGGCTCGGCAGCGTGCGCGTCGGCAGCGACGGAGCACGCCTGATCGACTGGGGCGGCGGGCTCCAGCCCGTGTTCCAGGAATACGACGCCGCAGGCGACCTCATCATGAGCATCACGATGGTCGGCGGCGGCACCTCCTACCGGATCGTGAAGGAGCCGCCGAGCTCGTTCTCGGCCGGCCTCCTCAGGGCGACCGCCGGCGGCGAGGCGGACGCGCCCTGAGCGGAGCGGGCCGTCGCGCACCCGACATCAGCGCAACACCGACCACCACCAGCGAGACCGCGGTCCCGATCAGCACCTCGGTCGTGGCGCCGGTCGCCGGTAGCTCCTGGGCGAGTCTCGGGGTCACGAGCGTGGTCTCGTTCGCCGCGTTGCACACGCCCGAGACGGCGGCGTTGTTCGCGTCGCCGCTGTAGAACGCCCGCCAGCGGTAGAGACCGGCGGCGACCGGCGTGAACGGCGGCGAGGTCACGGTGCCGCCGGCCACGGGATACGGCACGGGGGCCGACTCGAAGATCGGGGCCTGCGCACACGTCGCATCGTCGGGGCCGTACAGCCGGAACGTGATCGTCGCTCCGGGCTGCGGGTCGACACGCCCGGTGACCGTCGCCCGGTCGGTCAGCACGCCGGCGCCGACCTGGACGCTCGCCGACGCGTTGGTCGTGATCGACGGGGTCGCCTTCGAAACCACGGTCGACTCGCCGGGGTCGTTGCACGCCCCGCTGACCGGGGCGTTGTTGGCGTCCCCGCTGTAGCTCGCCACCCATCGGTACGTCCCGGGTGCGGTGGGCGTGAACGGCTGCGAACTGACCGCACCACCGGCCACGGGATACGGCACCGCCAGCGACTCGAAGACCGGCGCGCCGCTGCAGTCGGCGTCGTCGGGGCCGTAGAGGCGGAAGTCGACGGTGCCGCCGGCGACCGGGTTGACGCGATCGAGGACGGTGGCGCTGTCGGTCAGGGCGCCCCCACCGATGACCACGCCGGCGGATGCGGCCGTCGTGATGGCGGGCGTGCCCCGGGTGACCTCCGTGGTCTCGGACGACTCGCCGCACGCGCCGATCGCCGGGGCGTTGTTCGCATCGCCGCTGTATGCGGCGACCCAGCGGTACACGCCGGGCTCGGTCGGTGTGAAAGCGCCGGACGAGACCGCGCCGCCGTCGACCGGGTACGCGACGCCGAGCGTCTCGAACGCCGGCGGCCCCGAGCAGTCGGCGTCGTCGGGGCCGTAGAGGCGGAAGTCGACGGTGGCGCCCGGCTGCGGGTCGAACCGGCCCGAGACCGTCGCCACATCGGTGAGGTCGGAGCCGAGGCCGGTGTCGGGCGAGGCCGTCGTGACGATCGTCGGCGTTGCCCGGCCGACCTCGACGGTCTCGCCGGCGTCGCCGCACGCGCCGGACACCCGGCGGTTGTTGGCGTCGCCGCGGTAGACCGCCACCCACCGGTACGTGCCGGGCGCGGTCGGCGTGAACGACGCCGAGGTCACGGTGTCGCTGTCGACGGGGACCTCGACATCGAGCGACGTGAACACCGGCGCGCCGCTGCAATCGGCGTCATCGGGACCGTAGAGCGAGAAGTCGACGGTGGCACCGGGCTGCGGATCGAACCGACCGGACACCACCGCCGTGTCGCTCAGCGCGGCACCGCCCAGTTGTGTGCCCGGGCTGGCGGTCGTCGTGATCGAGGGCACGACCCGGCGGATCGTGCGCACCGACGTGCCGCTGCCCGAACCGGGCACCGACCGGTTGGGCGAACCGACCTCGACGATCTGGGTGTTGGCCACGACCTGGGCCGTCTGCACGCCGGGCTGACCCGGATCCTGATCGATCGTGGGCTTCTTCACGACGTTGTAGGTGAAGTCGATCTGGCAGAACGCATCCCGCTGCGACAGCGTGACGTTGCCCGCGGTCGGGGTGAACCGGTACTTCCCGAACACCGGATCGATCAGGGCGACGGTGAAGTCGATGCCCCCGCACTCGGAACCACCGGCCGCCGAGCCGGTGGCGGTCGGTCCGAGCACGAACACGCCCGCGTCGGCACCGGTGGGATCGCACGCGGTCGGGGCAGCGACGACACCGCAGGACGGCACCAGCGTGATCCCCTCGCCGCCGGCGGGGCACGGGAACGCATCGCCGGCGTTGCAGATCGTGTTCGAGCGGGTGTCGTCGCCGTCGGCGTCGACGGTGTTCTGGTTGCGCAGCACGATCGAGGCCGTGACGCCCGTGTCGCCCAGCGTGATGACGCTCGGGAACGACGGTACCGCACTGGCTCCCACCCCTGCCTCGACCGAGGCGGGCGCGATCGCGAGTCCCAGGGCAACGGTGGCCGTGACGACGACCGCGCGCAGCAGATTCGACATCGTGAACGTCTCCAAATTCTGCCCGCTGACCTGGGGGTCCCCAGGCCTGCCCGCAGCAATACTGCCACGGCGCCCGCGCCGACCCGTCACCGGCCGAGGACCAGCGGGTTCACTCGCCGGCGCGCCCCTCCATCACCGCCAGGATGTCGATGTCGTCGAGGTCGAACTCCTCGTCCTCGTCGACCTCGTCGTCGGCCGACCCGCCGAGGACGTCCGGGCCGCTGCTCACCTGGATGCGCTTCTTCTCCCCGATGAGTGCGGTCCATGTCTTCGGCCCGACCTCCCGATCGGGACGCAGCGCGGCGAGCGTCTGGAACTGCCGGATGACGTCCTGGGTCGCGGACCCGTAGACGCCGTCGCGATTGCCTGCGGTGTCGCGGATCATCCCGCGGACGATCAGCGTCACCTGCAGCACGCGAACGTGTGGCCCGGTGTCGCCCGGCAGCACCTCGGTCAGCAGCGCACCCCACGTCTGCGGGCCGACGATCCCGTCGACGACGAGATTGCCGCTGCGCTGGAAGTCCTCGACGATCTGCCGGTCGGCTTGGTCGTAGCTGCCGTCGCGGCTGGCGTCGGCGTCGGCCAGCAGCTCGCGTGCGATCAGCGCCTCGATCATGACGGTCGCCGCAGGACCCGTGTCGCCGGGCCGAGCCCGCAGCGCAGGTGTGAGCGCCCCGCCGGCGGCAGCTCCGCCGGACGCCGAACCGCCCGGCGTCGACGGGCTCGCGTCGGCACCGCCGGCACCGTCCCACGGGGGCATCCCCCACTCGGGGTCCCGTTGGTAGCTGGACCGGCCGCGCGGCAGCTCCGTCGGCTGCACGTGCCAGGGCTCGTTGTTGACGTGCTCGAACGTCTGCAGGTCGAAGCGGGCCGCGTTGTCCCGAACCCAGCCCATGTCGCCGACCAGGTCGGCGGCGAGGCCGATCTCGTGCATCGACCGCCCGGGCGGGACGGCTGCGGCGACGCCCTGGTGGCGGCTCCACTTCTTGCCGTCGTACGAGTACTTCCCGTTCGGGTCGACGTAGTGGCGGCTCAAGAAGAGCTGGAGCTGTTGCTTCGGGTCGCGGAGGCCCTGGCCGAGACCGACCTTGCCGCCGGACGCCTCCATCAGCCGCTGGATGCGGTCGCGCATCTTCGGGTGCAGGCCGCCGAAGGTCTTCGACGACGTGATTCTGCTCATCGACACGCGCTTCGAGTAGGTCGGGTACAGGGTCATGGCAGCTCCTTCATGTGGCGGATCCTTCTTCCTCGGGCGCAGTTCACGTCACCCACCGACGTGCGCGTTCGACCGAGGGGATGTCGAGCAGCGGGTAGCCGAGGAGGACGTGGGCGTTCACCATCGTCAGCACGTAGGCATGGCGCAGCAGCCCGGCAGCGCGCTCGACGGGGATCTTCGACAGCGTCGTGCCGACGTTCTCGTTCTCGCCGGCCTCGCGCTGCCAGAAGTCGCGCCCGCCGGCCGCGTCGAGCCGGGCGATGGCAGCCTGCGCGCGCTGCGCAAGCTCGTCGCCGTACTTCGCGTACGAGTCGGCGAGCTCGTACGGCGAACGGTCGATCTGGATCGTGGCACCGCGCAGCAGATCGTTCGGGAGCGCATCGGGGGCGCGGTCGGCGATCCGGTAGCGCAGGTTCAGCCAGCGCCGCCGCACGGCCGTGGTCTGGTCGTACATCACGTCCTTGACCGCCAGCAGGGTCATGACCTCGCCGAGCAGCGGGATCCGGGCCTTGCCACGGTTGACGACGTCCTTGGCCGCGGACGAGTTGACGACGATCGCCTCGTCGGCGGTCGGCACCTCCGTCGCACCCGCATCGTCGTCGAACCCGCGCACGACCCGGAAGATCCACTCGGTACCCATGTTGTCGTACACCCCGCCGTCGGTCAGCAGGAAGCTCGTGAAGCTCGGCGACTTGGGGAACCGGTGCGGGGCGAGCGGGATCGAGACCGGCGTGAACGCGCCCGGCAGCGCCGCGGACGCCTGTGCCGCGTCGGCGACGTGGAGCCCGTCGGCGACACCCATTCCGGTCCGGTACGAGTACACGTACTTCGACGAGAAGTACACGTGCTCGGCCGTCTGCAGGTCGGTGGCGCAGATCACGTGGTGCAGCGAGGTGTGCAGGTCGCTGAGCGGCTTGCCGTGGAACAGCCCGTGCTCGAACGACTTGCGCGCCACCCAGCTCCGGCGCTGCGTCAGCACGCCGAGCAGCACGATCGCCACCAGCCAGACGAGCCACGCGACGGCGCTGCCCCAGATGACCGTGGCGACGATGGCGCCCGCGACCACGAGGAGCATCGCTGCCACGAGCGCGTACGTCATCCAGTACGCCCAGAGCGTGCCCTTCCGTGCGATCCGGGTTGCGAGGGTGCGGGTGAGCTCGTCGAACTCGTCGGTGCCGACGGTCGTCAGGTCGGCATTCAGGCCGACCCAGCCGTTGGTGAGCGAGCCGCCCGAGATCGACGAGATCGTGGAGATCTCGGGCCCCTTGCCGGCGTCGACGAGGTACGTGAGCGCCCCGAGGCCGAACAGCGAGGCCCGGTGCCCGCCGCCGCTGAGCGAGACGGCGATGTGCTGCGAAGCCATGTCAGACCCCTTTCCCCTCCGCACCGGCCACGTGGTCCTCGCCAGTGGCCTGGAGCGCCCGTCACCGCAGTATGCAGCGGGTTCGCGTGGCCCGCAAGCGATTATCGCGCCGGGCGACCCGCGTCACGAGCCGTCTGCCCCGTCGCTGGCGGGCGAGTCGCCGGTGGCGGGTTGCGTCGCCGTCGTCGTGCCGGCGACCGACGGCGCCATGATCGCCATGAAGCCGGCGACGTCTTCGTTGATGATCCACTCGACCCGTTCGACGAAGCGCGGGTGTGCCGACCCGAGCGTGTCGAAGCCGGCGTAGTCGCCGGAGCGCGAGACGAACATCCACCATTCGCTCCGCAGGAGCTCGGCGGTCTGCCGGTACTGCAGCCACTTCTCGCCGGGCCGCAGGAAGCTCTCGGTGGCGACCGCAACGCCGACCACGAGGCTCACGCCCACCGCGACCGCCTGGATCCACGTCTCGGCATCGTCGGTCGAGAGGTTGACGATCAGGGGCAACGCGACGCCGCCGATCAGCGCCACCATCCGGAGCCAGCGGTGGTTCGTCTGGTTCGACGCCGCCTTCCGCTCGAACCAGAGGAGCTGGTCGAGCCACCGGTCCTTCAGGTGCGTCGTCATGTCGGGCGTCAACCCGAGCGCGTCGATCGATGCCCGCAGCTTGTCCGACTCCGCGGCGTTGCTCACGCGCTCAGGGTAGACCGTGCGGGGAGTACGCCGATGCGGCCCGCCGGACGCGACAAAACCCCAGGTGATTCACCCAGGGTTTCGGAGTGGAGCTAAAGGGAATTGAACCCTTGACCTCTTCCATGCCATGGAAGCGCTCTGCCAACTGAGCTATAGCCCCGGAGACCCGCAACGATACCGAGCCTCCGTCGTCGTTGACAACGGCCGACGCCCCTCCCGGGCGCCGACATCACGCAGGTGAGCTCAATCGGCTCCGCGTCAGCCGCCCCGAGCGTCGCGGAGGGCCTCGGCGAACTCGCCGCCCAGATCTCCCTCGATCACGACGGTGTTGTCGACGACCTCGACCACGCGCTCGCCGATCGTCGGCTCGGTGGGGGAACTCGCTCGCGTAGCAGCGGGCGAACGCGTCGTCCGCAACGACCGCGACGTCCACGTCGGTCGCCTTCGCTGTGCGGTCCTCCGAGCGCATCTGCACACCTGGTTGACACCCGAGCGCATGGTTCGGTTCCACGAACGGCCCGCTCGACCGCCCGTCGCCTCAGCTCGCCGCGGCGTCGGCCCAGTCGATCTTCGGCACGTCGGTGTAGAGCCGCTCGATCTCGTAGAACTCGCGGATCTCGCCGAGGAAGAGGTGGACGACGACGTCGCCGTAGTCGATCAACACCCACTGGTTCTCGCGCACGCCCTCGGTCCTGATCGGCGATCGGCCGGTCAGGTCGCGCACCTGCGCCTCGACCTCTTCGACCACGGCGTTGACGAGGCGCCGGTTCGACGCGCTCGCGACGACGAAGTACTCGGTCACGCCGAGCACGTCGCCGACGTGCAGCACGAGCACCTCGGTCGCGTGTTCGGCGTCGGCGATCCGTGCGGCGAGCACCGCGAGGTCGCGGGCGTCCTCGTCGATCACGCGGGACCGTCGATCATCGGGTGCCGGGTCGATCGTCGAACATCATCCGGCCACCAGCCTGCCACGTCAGCCCCGCGCCTCACGAACCTCTTCCAGGAACGAGCGCCCGAGCGTCACCTCGATGTCGATGCCGTCGATCGCCACGTCGGTCGCCCGCACGTCGACCTCGCCGAGCAGCTTCGAGTACTCCTCTTCGACGGCATCGATCACCGACGGGTCGGCGACCTCGACGAGCGTGACGTCGGGAACCCCGGCCTCGCGCATGTCCGCCACGGACAGCACGTTGACCCGGGCGAAGATCAGCCGGTCGATGGCGACCTTCAACACGTCGCCGGTGTTCACCCCGTCGCCGGGGAGTGTCGACAGATCACCCGACGAGTAGCCCGCGAGGACACGGAACCGAGGGCCCTCGAGCGGTGCACCGAGGCGACCCGGCGCGATCGCTCCCAGCACCATCGCGACCTCGGCGCGGTCGTGGGCGACGGCCGCATCGACCGAGCCGGGTCCGAACGCGCCCACCAGATCGTCGACCAGCTCCTCGGCGAGGCGCTCGTCGTCGATCACCGCGTACGTCATCGGCCGGAACACGACCGGCCCGGCGAACAGCCGCGCCATGAACTCGTCGAGCGACGTCGGGGCGATCAGCTGCTCGTCGGACTCGACCGGCGCGGCGGTGCCGATCCCGGCGCCGACGCGCTGCGCGATCGCCCGCCAGACGGCTGCCCGCGCCGGTTCGCTGAACCAGTCGGGCATCGATGGATCGGTCGCCGTCACCGCCCTCGCCGCGGTCGGCGCAGCCATGACGGTCTCGCCCGGAGGCCACTCCTCACCCGTGTCGGCGTCGAACAGCGTCGACGGCACCAGCACCGACAGGTCGCCGAGCGGCGTGATCAGCTGCGCGAGGCGCTGCGGGTCGACGATCTCGATCACGTCGAACGACATGCCGGTGATGCCGGTTGCGGCCTCGCGGAACCCGTCCGCACCGTGGCGCTCCAACACCGCGTTGATCGGCTGGAGCTCGGGCGTGTTCCCCGACTGGGCATCGGCAGAGCCGGCGAAGCCGACGATCGTGCCCCCGGTACCGTCGGGCTCGAGCGCCATGACGACGGTCGAGGTCAGCCGGCCCTCGTCGTCGGCCGTACCGACGAGCGCCGTCACGGTGTTCGGCAGCCGGCGCGTCGGGGTGATGTCGGTCGGACCGTCGGCGGCGCGGCCGGCCGTCGAGTCGGCCAGCGTGCGGACGCCGGCCACGACCAGCACCGCGGCGAGCACGAGTCCGACCAACGCCGCCGTGAGAGCCGCCCAGGTGCTGGTGCGACGACGCTGCCGGCTCGCGGTCACCCGCCGACCTCGTCGGTCTGCGACGCGCCGGACCCGTCCGCCGTGCCGTACAGGCCACGACTGCGGATGACGCCGAGCACGTCCTCGGTCACCAGGTAGTCGAGCGGCCGGCCGTCGGTGAACCGCTCACGAAGATCGGTGCTCGAGACCTCGAGGCGCGGCACCTCGACCCGCACCCAGTCGACCTCGGGATCGAGCTCGACCGGGGCGCCCGGCCGATCCACGACCACCAAACGTGACCGTTCGACCACTTCGCGGGCCCGTTCCCAGGTCTGGAGACCGGCCGCCGCGTCGTCGCCGACGATCGTGAACAGCTCGGCGCCGGGGTGGGCCGCCGCCAGCGTCGCCAGCGTGTCGGCCGTGTACGAGTGCCCGCCGGCCCGGATCTCGTGATCGCCGGCCACCAAGCGTGGCACATCGGCCACAGCCGCTGACACCATCGCCAGCCGGTCCTCGGCCGCCGTGATCGTCCTGGTTCCCAGCTTCTGCCAGGGCACGTTGGCGACCATCAGGATCACGGGGTCGAGATCGAGCACGTGCGCGACGTTGACGGCGGTGACCAGGTGGCCGACGTGCGGAGGGTCGAACGTACCGCCGAAGACCCCGATACGCTGGGGTTTCACGTCGTCGGTCGGCACGAAGGGCCAGTGTAGGGGCTCGGTCGGCAGGGGCGGCGGTCCCGTCCTGCCGCCAACCTGTCCGGACAAGGCTTGACAGCTTTGTTACAGTAGAAAGCCGGTCAAACCCGTGTCGTGGAAATCCCACGGAGAACGGGAACAGACCGGGCGAGCCGGGCGTTTCACCACGTAGCCGGCGCCAACCGCCACCAGATCGAACCCCCCAAGCAGCCCCTCCAGAGATCATGCCGAACGTCACGGCCTGCCCTGGAATGAACACCACGAAGAACGGTTGAACCAAACACCATGAATGACTCCATCGGCCTCTACCTCAATGACATCGGCAAGGTCCCGCTCCTCACCGCTGAGGACGAGCGGGAGCTGTCGCGCATCATCGAGACCGGCCGCGAAGCAGCCGAGCTGCTCGAGAACGGCAAGCGTAGCGCCGATCTGAAGGCCAAGGTCGCCGCCGCCGCCGACGCGAAGGACCGCTTCATCCGCGCCAACCTGCGCCTGGTCGTCTCGATCGCCCGCCGCTACCCGCTCCCGCAGGGTATGGATCTGCTCGACCTCATCCAGGAGGGCAACCTCGGCCTCGAGCACGCCGTCGACAAGTTCGACTGGCGGCGCGGCTTCAAGTTCTCGACGTATGCGACGTTCTGGATCCGTCAGGCGATCGGCCGTGCGCTCGACCAGAAGGCGAGCCTGATCCGCATTCCCGGCGACCGCTCCGCCAGCCTGCGTGCCGCGCTGCGCCAGGCGTCCGGCGACGGCGAGACCCTCGACCAGGCCAACGCCGAGCTGCACCGGCTCACCACGCCCGTCAGCCTCGACAAGACCGTCGGCGACGACGGCGACGCCACGCTCGGCGACCTGATGGCCAACGGCGACACCACGCCCGAAGACGCCGTCATGGTGCTCGTCGAGAGCGACCTGCTCGACGAGCTGCTCGGCACGCTCGACGCTCGGGCCCGCTATGCGGTCGAGGCTCGCTTCGGCCTCCTCGACGGAGAGCGCAAGAGCTTCCGCGAGGTCGGCGAGAGCCTGGGCGTCACCGCCGAGGCCGCCCGCCGTCTCGTCAGCCGCGCGGTCGCCGGCCTCCGCGACGACGCCGAACGGATTCTGGCTGTCTGAGTCCGCCGCTGGCTGCGTTGCCGTCGCCCGTTCGCTGACCGAAGTCAGCTCAGGGACTCGGCTGCCTGGCCACGCCGAGCTCATCCTCGCCAGAATCGACGACGCAAGAACCTGACGACGGACCGGTTGCAGAGATGCAGCCGGTCTGCCGCGTCAGCGGTCGGAACTGCCCGCAGGCAGCGAAATCGGCGCCGGTAGGCTCTCCGCATGGCGAAGGACTGGTCTCCCGACTCCTGGCGCGCGTTCCCCATCAAGCAGCAGCCGCACTGGCCCGACGAGGCCGAACTCGATCGGGCGCTCAAGCAGATCGCGTCCTACCCGCCGCTCGTGTTCGCCGGCGAGGCCCGTTCGCTGCAGACCGGGCTCGCCCAGGTGGCTGCCGGCAACGCCTTCCTGCTCCAGGCCGGCGACTGCGCCGAGAGCTTCGAGGACTTCTCGGCCGACAACATCCGCGAGAAGCTGCGCGTCATCCTGCAGATGGCGGTCGTGCTGACCTACTCGATGGGGGTGCCGGTCATGAAGGTCGGGCGCTTGGCGGGCCAGTTCGCCAAGCCACGGTCGGCCGACTTCGAACGCATCGGCGACGAGGACATCCAGTCCTTCCGCGGCCACATCGTCAACGCCGAGGGTGCCACGGCGGCCGCACGCGTGCCGTCGCCCGAGCGGCTCGTGCAGGCCTACCACCAGTCCGCAGCCACGCTGAACCTCGTCCGGGCGTTCACCAAGGGCGGTTTCGCCGCCCTCGACCGGGTCCACGCCTGGAACCAGGCGTTCGTGGCGTCGAGCCCGGCCGGTCAGCGCTACGAGCAGCTCGCGCAAGAGATCGACCGCGCGCTCCGCTTCATGCGGGCGACCGGCATGGACACCGAATCGAACCCGAGTCTCGGCACCGTCGATGTGTACACCAGCCACGAGGCACTGCTCCTCTCCTACGAGCAGGCGCTCACTCGCCAGGACTCGACCACCGGTGCCTGGTACGACTGCTCTGCACACATGCTGTGGATCGGCGAGCGCACACGTGAGCTCGACGGCGCGCACGTCGAGTTCCTGCGTGGCGTCGCCAACCCGATCGGGTGCAAGGTCGGCCCGACGATGACCGGTGAAGAGCTGATCGCCATGTGCGAAGCCGTCAACCCGGCGCGGATCCCCGGCCGGCTCACGCTGATCTCGCGCATGGGCGCCGACCGCATCGAAGACGGTCTACGTCCGCTCCTGCGGGCCGCGAAGGATGCCGATCATCCGGTCGCGTGGTGCTGCGACCCGATGCACGGCAACACCTACACCAGTCCCGGCGGTCGCAAGACGCGTCACTTCGAGGCCGTCATCGGCGAGATCGAGGGGTTCGTCCGCGCCCACCGCGCCGAGGGGACCTGGCCCGGCGGCATCCACGTCGAGCTGACCGGCGAGGACGTCACCGAGTGCATCGGCGGCGCCGACGACCTGCAGGACGCCGACCTCGACCACCGGTACGAGACGGTCTGCGACCCGCGCCTGAACGGCCGGCAGTCACTCGAGCTCGCCTTCCGAACCGCCGAGCTGATCCGATCCGGCAGCTGAGGGCGAGCCGTGACGGCCCTCAACACGGTGACCGAGTGGCCGGTCGACCATGTCGCCGCAGCCATCCTGACGCCAGAGCACGGGGGCATCACCGTCGACCTCGTCGGCGACCCCGAGCGCCGGTACCGACTCGCCTCGCTGAGCAAGCCGATGAGCGCCTGGGCCGTGATGGTCGGCGTCGAGGAAGGCATCGTCGAGCTCGACGCGCCGCTCCGCTGGGTCGCCGCAGCAGAGGGCGCCACGCTACGCCACCTCCTCAGCCACGCCTCCGGCTTCGGCTTCGACGGTGACGTCCCCGTGACCGAGATCGGCCGCCGCCGGATGTACTCCAACACCGGCATCGAGCGGGCGACCGACGAGCTCGCGGCGGCGGCCGGGATGCCGTTCGAGCAGTACCTGCGAGAGGCGGTCTTCGAGCCGCTCGGCATGGCCTCCGCCGACCTCCGCGGCTCACCGGCGCACGCGGTCTGGTGCTCCCTCGACGATGTCGTCCGGTTCGTTGCGGAGATGCTCCGGCCCCGCCTCCTCGCGGCGTCGACCTATCACGACGTCATCTCGCCGCAGTATCCGGAGCTCGGCGGTATCGTTCCCGATGTGGGCCGCTTCGATCCGTGCCCGTGGGGCCTGGGGGTGGAGATCCGTGGCGCCAAGGCGCCGCACTGGACCGGGCGCGCCAACTCGGCGGCCACGTTCGGCCACTTCGGCGGCGCCGGCACGATGATGTGGGTCGACCCGCTCGCCGACCTCGGGGTCGCCGCGCTGACCGACCGACCGTTCGACGAGTGGCGCGACGAGGCGCTGGTCCACTGGCCGGCCTTCGCCGACGCCGCGCTCGCCGAGGCCAGAGGCTGATGTTCAGGCCCGGCGACCGTGTCAGGTGGGAGACCACCGGCGACGACGGGCTCCCGATGGTTCGGTACGGCTTCGTCGGAGGCACCAACGGCGACGGCGACCGTGTGGTCGTCATGCTCGACGGCGATCTCAAGGGTGACCGGGTCGTCGACCTCGACCAGCTCGCGCCGGTGACGATCACCAACGTCGAGCTTCGGCTGCACGGCGCCGATCTGCTCGAGGACCCGTCGCTCCGGCAGGGTCTGGTCAACCTCTGGTGGGCCGAGGCCGACGAGGCCGGGCTGGAGATCGTGTCGATCGAGACGCTCGGTACGGGCGTTCGCGACGTCGTCCACGACGGCTTCGCGCTCGCCGAGCTGCGTGCGGGCAGCGAGCAGTACGTGCTGCGCGCCTTCCGGGGGCCGTCGAGCGACACGGTGAGCGTGCGCGCCGACGACCCCCGGCGCTGGGAGACCTGAGCTCCCGATCCCCGGAAGGCGTGCGCGGTTCACCTCAACCGATCCGGCTCGACCGATCCGGCTCGACCGGTCGGCGCAACCGACCGGTTCAGCGGTGCTGGATGACGGCCAGCAGTGCGTGCGCCAGGTCGGCGCCCCAGGCCTCGGCCCGGTCGTCCTCGGCGGGCAGCAGGTGGTTGTGCTTGTCGACGAGGAAGCTCTCGGGCTCGACGATCGGCTGGAAACCGTGCTTGACGAGGCGACGGTTGATGCCCTTCGAGGCCCGCCCCGTCAGCGCGGCGGGCGCGTCGACCCGCGTGTCGAACGCCGCCGCACGGTGGTTGCGCCCGTACCCGAGCCCGTCGAACCAGTCGCGCAAACCAGCGCCCTCGGCGTCGGGTTCGAGCTCGAGGTCGGGCTCCTTGGCGGCGGTCTCGGCGGCCGTCTCCCGCGACCTTGCGCTGGAGAGTCCGTGGGCGTGCGTGGGTCCGCCGACGATCAGGCAGTCGTGCGCATCGACCAGCTCGTGGGTGGCCTCGGTGGCCGGGACCACGGTCACCTCGAGCTCGGTCCGGAGCCCTGCTGCCACCCGGTCGGCGACGGTGTGGGTGTTGCCGAACATCGACTCGTAGACGACCAGTGCGCGCATGACTCCTCCCTTCCGGTGGGTACACCCCCACGTTGCACCCGCCACAGACCGGGCGCCAGAGCCGAACGTCACCAGCGAGCCGGGCAGCGAGCGGCGAGCCGCAACGCCGCCAGCGACAACAACCCGAACCGCGCTGCGGAGCCCGCCGCGCTCGGAGGAAGCATCAGGTCCATGAGCCGAGATCGGTTGCGCCGCTCACGAGGCACGACGAGACGGCGTGACCGGGACCGCGTCGCAACGACTGCCAGCCACCGACGAAGCATCGGCTCCTTGAGCTGAAGGCCGTTCGCCGTCTCGCAAGGCCGATGAGCCCGAGCTGCCTGGGGGCAGCGAGCGGCGAAGCGGAACGCAGCGAGCCGGTGAACGGGTTCAGCTCAAGCGTTGGACGATCATGGCCATGCCTTGGCCGCCGCCGACGCACATCGTCTCGAGACCGAACTCCTTGTCGGCTTCTTGCAGGCCGTGGAGCAGCGTGGTCATGATGCGCGCACCGGTCATGCCGAAGGGGTGACCGAGCGCGATCGAGCCGCCGTTGACGTTGAGCTTGTCGAGGTCGATGTCGAGGTGCTTCGCCGACGGCAGCACCTGGGCGGCGAAGGCCTCGTTGATCTCCACGAGGTCGATGTCGTCGATGGTCATGCCGGCGCGCGCCATGGCTTGGCGGCTCGCCTCGATCGGACCGAGGCCCATGATCTCGGGGTTGAGGCCGGACACCCCGGACGACACGACACGGGCAAGTGGCGTGATGCCGAGCTCGGCAGCCTTCGTGTCGCTCATCACCATCACCGCGGCCGCGCCGTCGTTGAGGGGGCAGGCGTTGCCGGCGGTGACCTCGCCGTCGGGCCGGAACACCGGCTTCAGCTCGGCGAGCTTCTCGACCGTCGTGCCCGGCCGGGGACCGTCGTCCTTCGACACGACCGTGCCGTCGGGCAGCGTGACCGGCGTGATCTCGTGCTCCCAGAAGCCGTTCTCGACGTTGGCGACGGCGCGCTGCTGGCTGCGCGCCCCCCACTCGTCCATCTCCTGGCGGGTGACGCCCTCGGACTGCACGACGTTCTCGGCGGTCTGTCCCATCGCGATGTAGAGGTCGGGCAGGCCCTCCGGCGGGGTCCACGTCGGTGCGCCACCCTGCGAGCGCTCGGCCGTGCGGGCGCCGGCGTCCTTGAAGATCGGGTTCGGCGCCGTGTCCGAGGCGCCGTTGCCGTAGCGGCTGACTGCCTCGACACCGGCCGAGATGAAGCAGTCGCCCTCACCGGCCTTGATCGCATGGGCTGCCATCCGGATCGTCTGCAGACTGGACGAGCAGTACCGGTTGACGGTCACGCCGGGAACGTCGTCGAGCCCGGCGAGCACGGCAACCGCACGTCCGACGTTGAAGCCGGCCTCACCGGCGGGCTGGCCACACCCCATGATGAGGTCCTCGATGTCGTCGGCGCCGACCTGGGGCACCTTCTCCATGAGCGCGGTGACGATCTGGGCCGCCATGTCGTCGGGGCGGAGGTCGACCAACGAACCCTTCGCGGCTCGCCCGATCGGGCTGCGGGCGGTGGCAACGATCACTGCTTCAGTCATGGCGAGCAGCGTAGTTACCCGCGAGTAATCGGAGCGAGTCAGCCCGCGCCGACGGCGACGGTGGCCGGCATGTCCATCGTGTCGTAGCCGACCAGGATGTCGTTGCTCGCCCCGTGGATCGGCGCGACGCGAACCTCCAGCCTGCGGCCGGTCTCCAGGTCGTGCGGCGCCGGCGTCAGGTCGAACGAAACGGGGACGAAGGTCCCCTCGATCGCGGCGACCATCACCTGGTCGTCGGCGAGCCAGACGCAGGCGGTCCGCGCCTCGTCGCAGTCGAACAGGCCGGCACGAACATGCAGCCGCCCTGACCCGACTGGCCCATCGGGTGCGATCCAGACCCCGAGTGTGACGGCACCGGTGATCGCCTTCACCTGCGCCGGGAATCGCCAGACCTGCACGGCCTCCGGGTCGGAGCTCTCCAGCACCTTCGGAGATCGCTCGATCGTGAGCCCCGGCTCCTTGTTGCGGTCGACGTCCAGGTTCGGCAGCACCTCGTTGAGCATGCGACGCTCGGCCACGAGATCGAGCACGGCCTGCGAGGTCTGGTCGCCCGGCGCCGGCGACGCCACGACCCAGACCCCACCCGAGCCCGGCACGGTCGTCGTCGTCGTCGGCGTCGTGGTCGTCGTGGTCGTCGGGGTCGTGGTCGTCGAGGTGGTGGTCGTGGTGGCCGGGGTCGGGGTGGTGGTGGTCGAGGTCGTCGGGGTGGTCGTCGGGGTGGTCGTGGGCGTCGGGTTCGCGGTCGTCGGAGTCGTCGCGCCGACGGGGGCGAGCGTCGTCCCCGGAGAGGTCGCAGCGGCCGTGGTGGTCGTGGTGGCCGCGGTCGTGTCGGCCGTCGTGGTCGGGAGGGTCGGCTCCAACGTGCTGGCCGGCACCGTCGTGGTGGTCGTCGTCGCGCGCGGTGCCTCCGACGTCGGTGACGGCTCGCCGATCGCCCCGACCGGCGGTGGAGCGCCGGACCCTCCCGCAGCGACGGCGGGCGGGCCGCCGTCGCCGCCACCGACGCCGTCATCGCCTGCCGGCCCGCCGACGTCATCGAGCGGAGGCGGCGCCGCAGCGCGGGCGGTCGTCTCGACGACCGCCGGCTGCGGTGGCGGTGGTTCGTCAGACGCTGCGCCAGCGACCACGGCCGCGCCCGTCAGTGCGGCGGACACGGCGCCGGCGACCAGCGTGCTCGACGCCGGGCCACCAGCCGCGGCGAGCGGGCGCGGGAACATCCCGGCCTGCGCCGCCCACGACATCGCGCCCATCGCACGCCACAGCTTGCCGAGCGAGATGTTCATCATCGCCCGCACGACGGTCGGGTCGAACTGGGTGCCGGCACAGCGTTGGAGCTCGGCTCGGGCCTCCCGAGCTGAGATCGGCGCCTTGTACGACCGTGCCGACGTCATCACGTCGAAGGCGTCGGCGACCGACACGATGCGGGACGTCAAGGCGAGCTCCGCGCTCGGCACGCCGGTGGGGTAACCGCCACCCTCGAATCGCTCGTGGTGTTCGAAGACGGCGTCGGCGGATGGTCCGAGCCAGTCGGCCATCGGTGCCACGAGCGTTCGCCCGGCGATGGTGTGCTGCTTGACGATCTCGAACTCCTCGTCGGTCAACTTGCCCGGCTTGTTGAGGATCTCCTCCGGCACGTGGAGCTTGCCGACGTCGTGGAGCAGAGCCGCCCACCGCAGGTGATCGAGCTCCTCGGTGGCGAGGTCCAGCTCCTCACCGATCATGACCGCATAGGCGCGGACGCGCTCGGAGTGCCCGCGAGTCATGCGGTCGTGGCGCGACAGCGCAGCGACCAGCTCGAGCAACGTCTCGGCCGCCTCACGCGGCGTGTCGCCCAGACCGTGTTCGTCGATCGCGTCGAGCTTCTTCTCGAGCTGTCGCGCCGACGTGCCGCGCAACGCGATGCCGAATCGAGACGGTGTCTCGTCGGGGAACACCATCGTGAGTGAGAGCAGCGCCGCGAGCGGCAGCAGGCGGCGCAGGACCCGCTCGGTGCCGATCATCACCAGCGTCGCGATGGCGGCGATCGAGAGCCAGCGCGCGACGCGATGCCAGAACGGGTCGGGCATCGCGAGGCTGCGTGACAGTCCGTAGGCCACGACGAAGGAGAGGATCAGCGGGCCGAGGAAGACGAACGTCCGGATCAGGCGCGCCAGCCACTTCCGCTCCGGCCAGCGATCCGGTGTGCCGGGCGGAGGTGCCGTGGTCGGGGCGCGCTGGGCCGGCATCTGCCGTTCTCCCGCCCTGGGCTGAGCAGTGTCGATGCTCACGTGGACCCCTGACCGTTCGTCGCGTCCTCCGTCGCCTCGAGCGTGCGCTTCACGCGCGCCGACGACCATGAATGAATCGGCAGCGAGGGGACTGTGCTTGAGCTCGGTGCGGTCGGCCTCGCCGAGCCGCCCCTCGAATCCGCACTCCGAATTGACGCGCGCAGGGCCACCGTGAAGACTCCCCCTGCTCGGTCGCGGCTGCCCGGGGGACGGTGGGCCGGATGGAACGGGCGAAAGGGGTCAGCCATGCAAACGCCAGCGCCGTTCAGCTATGAACGGGCCACCAGCGTCGATCACGCGATCGAGCTCCTCGAACGGCTCGGACCGGACTCCCGGATCGTCGCCGGCGGGCACAGCCTGCTGCCGATGATGAAGCTGCGGCTCGCGCAGCCGGAAGCCGTGATCGACATCAACGGGCTCGCCGGCGAGCTCGGCGGCATCAGCATCGACGGCAGCGAGCTGGTGGTCGGCGCAATGGCACGCCACAACGACGTGCTCGACTCCCCGCTCGTCGCCGAGCACTTCCCGATGCTGGTCGACGCCGAGCAGGTGATCGCCGACCCGGTCGTGCGCAACCGCGGGACGGTCGGCGGTTCGCTATGCCAGGCCGATCCGGCGGAGGACCTGTCGGCGGCGCTGTCGGCGCTCAACGCGGTGGCGACGATCCGCGGGACAGCCGGCCCGCGAACGGTCGCGGTCCGCGAACTGCACACCGGGCCGTACGAGACCGTCGTCGGCGACGCGGAGATCCTGACCGAGATCCGGATCCCGATCCGTGACCGGTGCGGGAGCGCGTACGAGAAGGTCGAGCGCCGCGTCGGCGACTGGGCCATCGCTGCTGCGGCCGTCGCCGTCTGGATGGACGGCGACACGATCGCCGACGCCGGTGTCGGTCTTGCCGCCGTGGGCGCCGAGCACTTCGTGTCGCCGGCTGCCGAGGCCGCGCTGCGAGGGCAGCAGCCGACCGACGACGTCATCGCTGCCGCGGCCGCCGCAGCTGCCGCCGACTCGAGCCCGACCACCGACCAGCGCGGCCCGGCCGAGTACAAGCGGCATCTGGCCGGCGAGCTCACCGCACGTGCACTGCGACGAGCCGTCGCCCGAGCGCAAGGAGGCAACTGACATGAGCGACAACATGCACGTCGACGTCGGCGTGACGATCAACGGCGAGGCCCGCTCGGCGACCGTCGAGGCTCGCACGCTGCTCGTCCACTACATCCGCGACCACCTCGGACTGACCGGCACGCACTGGGGTTGCGACACGAGCAACTGCGGCGTGTGCGTCGTCAGCGTCGACGGGCAGCCGATGAAGAGCTGCACGGTGCTCGCGGCGATGGTCGACGGGTCCGAGATCACCACCGTCGAAGGCCTCGCCGGCGAGGAGGGCCTCAGCCCGATCCAGCAGGGCTTCATGGAGTGCCACGGCCTCCAGTGCGGCTTCTGCACGCCCGGCATGATGATCGCCGCCGACGCCCTGCTCGACCGCAACCCGAACCCGTCCGAGGAGGAGATCCGCGACGGGCTCTCGGGTCAGCTCTGCCGGTGCACCGGCTACGACAACATCGTGAAGGCCGTCAACTGGGCGGCCGCCAAACGGCAGGAAGCAACGGAAGGAGCCTCGTCGTGAGCACGACCGAAGTCCCCACGAGCGAGGCCGGCAACCCGATCGGCTTCGGCCGGATGCTGCGCAAGGAGGACGTCAGGTTCGTCCAGGGCGCCGGCCACTACCTCGACGACGTCGTGCTGCCCGGGATGCTGCACGGCGCGATCCTTCGCAGCCCGTTCGCGCACGCGACGATCAACTCGATCGACACGTCGGCCGCCGAGGCACATCCGAAGGTCAAGGCCGTCATCACGGGCGCGACGCTCGAGACGCTCGGCCTCGCGTGGATGCCGACGATGTCGTACGACACCCAAGCCGTGCTCGCCACCGACAAGGTCCGGTTCCACGGGCAGGAGGTCGCGTTCGTCATCGCCGAGGACCGCTACTCCGCCCGTGACGCGCTCGACCTCATCGACGTCGACTACGAGCCGCTCGACCCGGTCGTCGACGCCAAGAAGGCACTCGACGACGGCGCACCCGTCATCCGCGACGACAAGGACGGGCAGACGGACAACCATATCTTCGACTGGGACGCCGGCGACGCCGACGCGACCGCGGCCGCGTTCGCCGACGCCGAGGTCGTCGTCACGCAGGACATGCTGTACCCGCGCTCGCATCCGGCGCCGATGGAGACGTGCGGCATGGTCGCCGACATGAACCCGATCACGGGCAAGCTGGTGATGCACTGCAACACGCAGGCGCCGCACGCACACCGAACGGTGTATGCGATGGTCGCCGGGCTGCCCGAGCACAAGCTCCAGGTGATCTGTCCCGACATCGGTGGCGGCTTCGGCAACAAGGTGCCGATCTACCCGGGCTACGTCTGCGCGATCGTCGGGTCGATCGTCACCAAGAAGCCGGTGAAGTGGATCGAGGACCGCTCCGAGAACCTGATGTCGACCGGGTTCGCCCGGGACTACCACATGACGGGCGAGATCGCCGCGACCCAGGACGGCAAGATCCTCGCCGTCCGCACCCACGTGCTCGCCGACCACGGCGCGTTCAACGCCACCGCGCAGCCGACCAACTACCCCGCCGGCCTGTTCCACGTCTTCACCGGTTCGTACGACTTCCCGGCGGCGCACTGTTCGGTCACGGGCGTCTACACGAACAAGGCGCCCGGCGGCGTCGCCTACGCCTGCTCGTTCCGGATCACCGAGGCGGTCTACCTCATCGAACGGCTGGTCGACTGCCTCGCCGACGAGCTCGGGATGGACCCCGCCGAGCTGCGGTTGAAGAACTTCATCCAGCCCGAGCAGTTCCCGTACCACACGCCGACCGGCTGGGAGTACGACAGCGGCGACTACGAAGCGGCCATGCGGATGGCGATGGACATCGCCGGCTACGACGAGCTGCGCAGGGAGCAGGCCGAGAAGCGCGAGCGCGGCGAGCTGATGGGCATCGGCGTGTCGTTCTTCACCGAAGCGGTCGGTGCCGGCCCGATCAAGCACATGGACATCCTCGGGCTCGGCATGGCCGACGGCTGCGAGCTCCGGGTCCACCCGACGGGCAAAGCGGTCGTCCGGCTGTCGGTGCAGACCCAGGGTCAGGGCCACGAGACCACGTTCGCCCAGATCGTCGCCCACGAGCTCGGCATCCCGCCCGAGGACGTCGAGGTGGTCTACGGCGACACCGACCAGACGCCGTTCGGCCTCGGCACCTACGGGTCTCGCTCCACGCCGGTGTCGGGAGCTGCCGCCTCGATCGTGGCGCAGCGGGTGCGCGAACGAGCGAAGATCGTCGCTGCGACCGCGCTCGAGTGCTCGGTCGACGACCTCGAGTGGGAGCTCGGCCGGTGGCAGGTCAAGGGCGACCCCGACCAGGGCAAGTCGATCCAGGAGCTGGCACTGCTCGCCCACTCGAACCTCGAACTGCCCGACGGCGTCGAGGGGCACCTCGACGCCCAGGCGGTGTACAACCCGCCGAACCTGACGTACCCGTTCGGCGCCTACATCTGCGTCGTCGACATCGACCCCGGCACCGGCCACGTCAAGGTCCGCCGCTTCATCGCCGTCGACGACTGCGGGCCACGGATCAACCCGATGATCGTCGAGGGTCAGATCCACGGTGGTCTCACCGACGGCATCGGGATGGCGCTGATGGAGGTGATCGCGTTCGACGAGGAGGGCACCAACCTCGGCGGCTCCTACATGGACTACCTGCTGCCCACGCCGATGGAGGTCCCGAGCTTCGAGATGGGCGAGACCGTCACGCCGTCGCCGCACCACCCCCTCGGGGCGAAGGGCATCGGTGAGTCCGCCACGGTCGGCTCGCCGCCCGCCATCGTGAACGCCGTCATCGACGCGCTGAAGCCGTACGGCGTCCGGCACGCCGACATGCCGTTCACGCCCGCCCAGGTGTGGATGACCATGCAGGGCCGGCCGCTGCGCACCGACCTCGCGTTCACGGACTGAACGATGGACGACCGCGCCCGCGAACTCCGCGCCTCGCGGGTGCCGTACGTGCACGCACGGGTCGTGCTCGCCGAAGCCCCCACCAGCGCCAAACCCGGTGCCGAGGCGATCGTGCTGGCCGACGGCACGATCGAGGGCTTCGTCGGCGGCGACTGCGCCGAGTCGACGGTGCGCGCCCAGGGCATCGCGCTGCTCGACAGCGGCGACTCGCTGCTGCTGCGCATCACCCCCGAGCCCGAGGCGGACCAGCCCGGCAAGCTCGTCGTGCACAACCCGTGCCTCTCGGGCGGCACGCTCGAGATCTTCCTCGAGCCGGTGCTGCCGGCGCCGACGCTGGTCGTGGTCGGCACGGCGCCCGTGGCCGAGGCGCTCGTTCGGCTGGCGGGCCACGTCGGCTTCCACGCGGTGGCGCCGAGCGCGCTCGACACCGACGTCGTCGCGGACGCGGCTGCCGTCGTCGTGGCCACCCACGGCCGCGACGAGGCGGCCGCGCTGACGGCGGCGCTGGACGGCGAGGTGCCCTACGTCGGGCTGGTGGCGAGCAAGAAGCGCGGCGAGGCGGTGATCGGCGCCCTCGACGTGTGTTCCTCCCGGTCCGCGCGGATCCACTCGCCGGCCGGGCTCGACATCGGCGCCCGGACGCCCGAGGAGATCGCGCTGTCGATCCTCGGCGAGATCGTGTCGCTCCGGCCCCGGCCGTCGGGCCGATCGGTGGCCGAATCGCACGCCTCGACCAGTGACGCCCTCGATCCCGTCTGCGGCATGTCGGTCGCGATGGTCGACGCCTCGCTGCACCTCGACCACGAGGGCACGCGGGTGTGGTTCTGCGGGAGCGGGTGCCTGCGCGCCTTCGCGTCGAACCCCGAGGCGTACCAGCCGGCGTGAGCGGCCTCGACGAGCTCCTGCCGGACGTCGCGGCGCTCGGCCGCGAGCTGGCCGGCGTCGGCTACCTCGCCGATGACGGCCTCTCGACCGCCCTCTTCTGCGCCGCCCGGCTCCCGCAGCCGATCCTCCTCGAAGGCGAGGCGGGCGTGGGCAAGACCGAGGCCGCCAAGGCGCTCGCCGAGGTGCTCGACACACCGTTGCTCCGCCTCCAGTGCTACGAGGGCATCGACGCCGGCGAGGCGCTCTACGAGTGGAACTACACGCGCCAGCTGCTCGCGATCAGGCTGGCCGAGAGCCGTGGTCACGCGCTGGCCGACGCCGACATGTTCACCGAGGAGTTCCTCGTCGAACGCCCGATCCTCGCCGCGCTGCGGCACGCCGGACCACGCCCCGCCGTGCTGCTCGTCGACGAGGTCGACCGTGCCGACGACGAGTTCGAGGCGTTCCTGCTCGAGGTGCTGGCCGACGCGGCGGTCACCATCCCCGAGCTGGGCACGCAGACCGCGGTCAATCCGCCGATCGCGATCCTCACGTCCAATCGCACCCGCGACCTGCACGACGCGCTGAAGCGGCGCTGCCTGTACCACTGGATCGAGTACCCGTCGACCGACCGCGCGACCGAGATCATCCGCACCCGGGCGCCCGACGCTGCCGTCTCCATGGCCCGCCACGTCGCCGAAGCCGTGGCACGGCTCCGGACGCTCGACGTGCAGAAGGCGCCGGGCATCGCCGAGGCGATCCAGTGGGTCAACGCGCTCCGGCTGCTCGGCCTCGACGTGCTCGATGCCGAGGCCGCGGAGCTCACGATCGGCTCCGTGCTCAAGTACCGCGAAGACGCGGAGCTCGTTCGCCAACGGTCGCTCGGCTGGCTCGTCGGCGCCGATGCCTGAGATCGATCTGGCGACGGCCGCAGCCCGGCTGGCCGACCGGTTGCACTCGCTGGGCGTGGCGGTGGCTCCCGACCGGGCGGGTCGCTTCGCCAGCAGCGTGCGCCTCGCGAGACCGGTGACGACCGACGAGCTCTACTGGCTCGGTCGCGTCACCCTCACCTCCACGGTCGCCGAGATCCGGGCGTACGACCGCGTGTTCACGTCGGTGTTCCGGGGCGTCGCCGACGTCGCCGATGACCGGGGCGACCAGCACCAGCCCGACATCGACGACTTCAGCGCGGGAACCGAGCTGGCGGACCGCCGTGACAGCGGCATCGACCTCGGCGGCGGTCGCTCGCGGCCGGCTCCTCGCTCGGACGACGCCGTCACCGATGTCAGCGAGGACGACCCGACCACCCCCGTCGGCGCACCCGCCGCCGCCGACGAAGTGCTCCGGCACCGTGACTTCGCGTCGTGCACCCCCGACGAGCTCCGCGACCTGCGCCGGCTGGTCGCACAGCTCGAGCTCGCGCAGCCGCGCCGACCGAGCCGGCGACGGCGCCGCCACAGCGCCGGTGAGGCGATCGACCTGCGTGGCACCTTGCGTCGTGCCCGCCGCACCGGCGGCCACCCGGCGCGACTGGTCACGCGACGGGAGTCGGACCGCCGGCGCCGCGTCGTGCTGATCGCCGACGTGTCCGGGTCGATGGAGGCGTACGCCCGCGCATACCTCTATCTCCTGCACGGCGCCGTGCGTGCGCTCCGGGCCGAGACGTTCGTGTTCTCGACCCGACTGACCCGGCTGACCCGCCACATGCGCGTCGCCGACCCCGAGCGCGCCCTCCGAGCGGCCCACGCCGACATCGAGGACTGGTCGGGTGGGACGCGCATCGGCGCTGCGATCGCCAGCTTCAACGACCGGTGGGGTCGCCGGGGCCTGGCACGAGGCGCCGTCGTCGTCATCGTGAGCGACGGCTGGGAGAGCGATGACCCGGCCGAGCTCGGCGAGCAGTTGGCCCGGTTGTCGCGGATGGCTCACCGGATCATCTGGGTGAACCCACGCAAGCAGAGCGACCGCTACCAGCCCCTGGCCGGCGGGATGGCGGCAGCACTCCCCCACGTCGACGTCTTCACGAGCGGGCACTCCCTCGCCGCGCTCGACGACGTGCTCGCCGCCATCGCCGAGTAGCGATGGGCGAAGCGACCCCATCGTTCCTGCGCACGATGTCGCCTGCACAGCGAGGCGACGAAGAAGCCACTCGCCTCGTGAGGCACATGCGGTGGAGCCCCACGCACACGTGAGTGACACCGGGCACCGCCGTCCGGCTCTGCAACGATGAGCGGTATGGAGTCATTCACCCCCGCGGAGATCGCTCGGGCCGACGAGGAGCTCGCCTTCACCGCGTTCGCAGCGTTCAACGACCAGCACCTCGGAGTGTTCCGGGTCACCTCGGTCGAGGGCGCCGGGCCATGGGAGATGCATCCCGACACCGACGAACTCCTCCACGTGCTGGAAGGATCGGTGACGGTCGAGGTCCACGACCCCGACGGCAATCAGCTGGTGCCACTCCGGGCCGGGCAGCTCGTGGTGGTGCCGCAGGGTCGATGGCACCGCCACGTCGACGCCGTCGACCTCGTCGAGTTGTTCTACACGCCAGGCGAGAGCCTGCACACCGACGATCCCGCAGCCGAGCCCAAGGGCGGTTGAACCTGGTCACGTCGTTGCCCGTTCGAGCCCCTCGCTCGGGGCGCTGACATCGACGAACG
>JAAUYD010027196.1_pt1 | contig 46355 bp, 43 predicted proteins | sample 7278101 | NCBI WGS metagenome assembly JAAUYD01 (sample SAMN14350128, study PRJNA611818) | marine sediment metagenome | isolation source: surface marine sediment (0.6m) | place: French Polynesia: Moorea | collected 2018-08
CAGCGGCAAGTCGACATTGCTCGGTCTGATCGGTCGCCTGTTCGACCCGCACGAGGGTGCCGTCGTCATCGACGGCCAGGACATCTCCCGTGTCCAGCTCGCGTCGCTGCGCCGCCAGCTGGCCTACGTCGGGGCCGATGTGCCGCTGATCGGCGGCACGCTGCGCCGCTGCCTGTGCTACGGCGCCGGCCGCGTCGATGACGAGCGCCTGCAGCAGGTGTTGCGGGATTGCGAGCTCGAGCGCGTGGTCGCGCGTCTCGACGGTGGCCTCGCCGGCCGGATCGGCGAGGGCGGCAGCAACCTGTCGCAGGGTGAGCGCCTGCGGGTTGCGCTGGCACGCGCGTTGTTGCGCCAGCCGCGGATCCTGTTGCTCGACGAGCCCGACGCCAATCTCGATGCACAGGCCGTGCGTGCGCTCAATCGCACCATCGCCGGGTTTGCCGGGACCGTGCTGCTGGCGACGCACCGCAGCTCCAGCCTGATCAGCTGCGACGTGGTGTGGCAGTTGCACGATGGCAAGCTACAGCAGCAGATCGTGCAGGACCGGCACGTGGCGGCGTCCGCCAGCGACGCGCTGACCAGCGTCGGACCGGGTGCGGCAGCCTCGCGGTGAGCGGGGCCGAAGCGGATTCTGCGTGGCGAGCCGCGCAGGCCCTCGTCGACGGGCATGCGGGCGCTGGCCAGCGCGGACAGCTGGTCGAGTTCCAATCGGGGTCGCGACCGCGGCTTCCGGTCTGGGTCTACGTCCCGGAGAGCGTCCCTGACGAACCGCGCGTGCTGGTCTCGGTGCACGGCGTCTCGCGCAATGCCGAGGAGCATGTCGCACTGTTCCGCCACCTCGCCGACCGCTACGGCGCCGTGGTCATCGCACCCACGTTCGACGCCGAGCGCTTCCGCGACTACCAGCGCCTGGGCCGGTTGTCCAAGGGGCCGCGTGCCGACCTGGCGCTGATACGGGCGCTGAACGAGATCGGCGTCAGGACCGGCTGGAACACCAGCAAAGTCGATTTGTTCGGGTTTTCCGGTGGTGCACAGTTTGCGCACCGTTTCACGTTCGCACATCCTCAGCGGGTCAGGCGCCTTGTGTTGGGTGCCGCCGGCTGGTACACCATGCCGGACTTGACGGCCCCGTACCCGCACGGGGTCGCTGACGCCGCAGGGCTCGACAATGCGCGCCTCAATCTCGTGGCCGCGGTACAATTGCGCACCCTGGTCATCGTCGGCGCACGCGACAACAAGGTCGACGACATGGAATTGAATCGCTCGGCCAGGATCTGCCGCCAACAGGGCTTCAGTCGTCTCGAGCGTGCCCATCGCTGGGTGAACGCGATGAACGCCGTCGCGCGGCAGCGCGGCGTCGCCGGCGGCGTCGAACTCATCGAGATGGACGACGTCGAGCATTCGTTCCGCGAGGCCGTACTGAAGGGCGACCTGGCGACCAAGGTGTTCGAATTTTGTTATGGCTAACCAGACTTGAGGTTTGTAGATTCTGATATGGCTAAGCACAAGATCCATGCGACGCCGTCGGTCGGTGCCGGGCGCGCCCGGACGGCGGCGTCGCGGTCGCCGGGCGATGTCGCGGCACGTCTGCGCGTAGCGGTTGCCGTGATGCTGGTCGCCGCAGCGACCGCGCCGCTGGCGGCAGTGCCGGTCGGCACGGTCGCGCTTTACTCGAACGGCAACGTAGAGAAGTTGTTGTCTGCCGACCGTGCCGGTCTGCTGTGGGAAGACGATCGCAAGCGCCGCTACCTGCGGTCACGCAATCCGGTGGTGCCGGTAGTGACGCGTTCGACCTTTCTCAGCGGCAGACAGACCCGGCGCGAGGTCGTCGCCGGCGATCCGGACGCGATCGCGACGGCGGCACGGGGCGCGTGGGTCGAGTTCACCGTCGAGCGCACGCGTTACACCGGCGAGCGCTCGAACCGCTCTTGGCGCTGCGCGCGCGGCAGGACGCACATCGCCAAGGTGGCGGGTGCCGACCGACGCGTCACCGATTTCGTCTGCGAGCGCTTCGTCGTTCACCGCAAGTACTGGCAGCCGGTGATCAAGGAGCGTCGCGAGTTCTCGTACAGCGAAGACCTGGGCCTGGTGACCCGGATGGCACGCACCCGCGGTGAGAAGACCAGCCGCTGGCGGCTGGTCAAGCTGATCGCCCCGAAGCGGGCGACCTACAAGCGCCTCAGCAAACAGGTGCGCAAACTGCGCCAGCCGAAGAAAGGCAGGTAAGACGATGACGCAGAGTTCGAATAACCGGCGGCGAGTGGCGCTGTTCATGGCGGGTACCGCGTTGTCGCTGCTGACAGCGTGCCAGACGACGCCGTGGCGTGGCGGAGACGGTCAGCTACCGCGCGACGAGGTGGTCCGTTTGTTCGTCGGCAACACCGTGGAGTCGTTCAATCTGAACACCCGCTTGACCAGCTTCACGTACTACGATCCCAACGGAACGGCGCTGCAAGAACGCCTTTGGCAGCGGCGCAAAGGTACCTGGCGGGTCCGCGACGACGGCCAGATATGCCTTGCATTCGGCAAGCGGCAGGCCAAGTGTCGCCACATCGTTCGCTCCGGTGGACGTTATTTCAAGGAAAGGACCGACAGTGCCGGAAAGCGTGAGAGGATCGTGCGCTACCGCTACTTCGTCGCCGGAAACTCGCTAAACGCGAAGTAATGCGTTGACGCCTCGCCCGGCGACCGCCGCCGGGCGAATACGGCCGTTCTGGATCAATCCTCGTTCTCCGAGTCGCCCCAGTCTCCGAGCAGCGATTGTTCTTCGTCCACGGTGACGGGCAACAGCACCTTGGTGCCGATCTGCCGCGACGTGTCGCCGAGCGCCGCGCTGCCGTCCTCGCTGTCTTCGATCTCGTCGCTGTCGGCGGTAGGGTCTGGGGTGGCCGCCGGCGTCGCGTCGGCCGCCGCTGCCGACTCGGCGCCGCCACCGGCTGCCAGGCCAACGGACGGGCCCAGCAGCAGCATGCAATACAACAGGCCGGCGGCCGAAAAACCGCGCAGCCCGTGCTCGATCTGTGCCAAGCGCTGGTTCAACGGGCGAAAATTCTGCGAAACTGCCATCGTGGTAGCCGGCATCTTACGCGTTGCCGGGTTTTCAGACATCCTTAAGGATGAAACGCTGCCGGGCGCCAGTTTCATCCCCGTGCATGCGCCATTTCTCGGCGAAACGACCCGGTGTTTCGATATTTTTGCGATCGGCAGGGGATCAAAACCGGTGTCGAGACCGTTTAAATCAATGACGAGGCGCACGACGAATGCGCGGATGGGAACGTGCGGCAGGATCTGAGCGAAAAACTGGTCGAGCTGATCCCGCGCATGCGACGGTTTGCCGCTGGTCTGACCGGCAGCACGGATGCCGGAGACGAGCTGGTGCAGGGTGCTTGCGAGCGCCTGTTGCGCAACCGCGACAAATTGCGCCCTGATACGCAGCTCGACAGGTGGCTGTACCGGGTGATTCGTAACCTGCACGTCGATGGGATACGTGCGCATGCGACCCGGGATCGGCATCTGCAGGAGATAGGACGGACGGCGGAACTGCATCTGGTGACGAACAACACGCTCGAAGACCGGGTGCACGTCAGCGAGGTTGACCGGGCGATGCGACAGCTGTCCGACGAGCACCGCGCGGTGCTGATGCTGATCGCCGTCGAAGGGCTGACGTATCGAGAGGCCGCGGGTGTGCTGGACGTACCGATCGGCACGGTCACGAGCCGGCTGGCGCGCGCACGCGGTGCGCTGATGGACAAATTGCAGGCGGGGCGGGACGACGACCCCGTAGGAGCCGCAGGATGAACGAAGAACAGCGTTTGCTTATCAATGCGTACAGCGACGGCGAGACCGATCGGCTGTCGACGGCGCGGGCACGTGAGCTGATTCACGCCGATGCCGACGCGCATGCCTACTGGCAATCCCTGCAACACACCGACGAGCTGCTGCGCGATGCATTTGCGCCGATCGCCGACGCCGCCGTGCCGGCACGATTCGATGCGGTGATCGACGCGGCGCGACCGCGCTGGCGCATGCGTCAGTTCGCGCCACTCGCCGCCGCCGCGTCGCTGGCGCTGGTCGTCGTAATGCTGGCGCGCGAACACAGCGTGACCGAGCAGATGGACGCGCAGCTGGCGCAGATGCGTGGCGAACTCGCGGCGCTGAAGAATCACACGCTCGAGAACAAGCCCAGCGGTTCGCCGGGTTCGTGGATCGCGCCGGTGGGGTTCGCGCGCGCCGAGGTCACGCCGCTGCAGACCTACCGCACGCGGGACAACCGTTTCTGCCGCGAGTACGAGGAGCGTGTCGAGGACGCCAGTGGTGTCGAGATCCGCCGCGGCATCGCCTGCCGCGTCGGCAAGGGCGATTGGCCAGACGTTGCGGACGCACCGTCGCTGCCGGCCGATCCCGCTGCCGCGGGCCGCGATGTCCGCCTCTGACGTAAAATAACCCCACCACAGCCGGGTGAATATCCCGCTTCGCAGCGGCCGGTGTCCGCTGCCTGCGCCGGTCCGATCGCGGACCCACGGACACAATTGCGCCTAGAATTGACCTGAGGCATGGCGCGCCGTTGCGGCGTCGCTAAGCTGGCGGTCCTTGCGTCGCTGAGCAAGGCTGCGCAGTTGCGTGCCGGATGTCATGCGCAGCTTGCGCAAAATCCTGAAAAACATAAAGATTTGCGTACGCCGCAGATGGGGTTTAGGGTCGCACCATGCAACAGACGCTCGTTCTCGATCAGCAGCTGATCAGTCGCTACGACCAGTCGGGTCCGCGCTACACGTCGTACCCGACCGCGGTTCAGTTCCACGACGGCTTCGGCCCCGACGACTACCGGCGCGCGGCGCGTGCGACCAACGCCAGCGGCCGGCCGCTGTCGCTGTATTTCCACATCCCGTTCTGCGACACGGTGTGCTTCTACTGCGCCTGCAACAAGATCGCGACCAAGGACCGCACGCGTGCCCAGCCCTACCTCGACCGCGTCTATCGCGAGATCGCGATGCAGGGCGAACTGTTCGACCGCAGCCGGCCGGTCGAGCAGCTGCACTGGGGCGGCGGCACGCCGACCTTCATCAGCGCCGCGCAGATGCGCGAGCTGATGGCCGTGACCGGCCGCCACTTTCGACTGCTCGACGACGACAGCGGCGAGTACTCGATCGAGATCGACCCGCGCGAGGTCACCGATGAGACCATCGGCCTGCTGCGCGAGATCGGCTTCAACCGCATGAGCCTCGGCCTGCAGGACCTCGACGCCAAGGTGCAGAAGGCGGTCAACCGTATCCAGACCGCCGAGGAAACGTTTGCGGCGCTCGACGCCGCGCGTCGCGAGGGCTTCCGCTCGATCAGCATGGACCTGATCTACGGACTGCCGCTGCAGACCCCGGACGGCTTCATCGCGACGCTCGACCGGGTGCTCGACGCCGAACCGGATCGCCTGTCGGTGTTCAACTACGCCCACCTGCCGGAGCGTTTCAAGCCGCAGCGTCGGATCAACGAGGCCGAACTGCCGACACCGGACCAGAAACTCGAGATCCTGCAACGCGTCGGCGAACACCTGTCGGCGGCGGGTTATGTCTATATCGGCATGGACCATTTCGCGCGCCCCGACGACGAACTCGCGGTCGCGCAGCGCGACGGCCAGCTGTACCGCAACTTCCAGGGCTACTCGACCCACGCCCACTGCGACCTCGTCGCGCTGGGCGTCACGTCGATCGGTATGGTCGGTAACACCTACGCGCAGAACGTGCGCACGCTCGACGACTACTACGCTCGCATCGACGCCGGCGAACTGGCGGTGTTTCGCGGCATCGAGCTGTCGCATGACGACGAGCTGCGCCGCGACGTCATCACCCAGCTGATCTGCAACTTCGCGCTCGACATGCAGCGCATCGACGCGGCATGGGACATCCGCTTCGAGGACTACTTCGCCGCCGAACTGGAGCGCCTGCGCGTCATGGTCGACGATGGCCTGCTGACGATCGACGGCCGCACCATCACGGTGCTGCCGCGCGGGCGGCTGCTGATCCGCAACGTCTGCATGGTCTTCGATCGCTATCTCGGCGCCGACGGCCAGACCACGCGTTTCTCGAAGGTCATCTGACCGCGCCCGGACCTGGCCGCTGTCACCGGCGGCGGGGTAAGCTGTGGCGCTCGTCAACCGACCCGGAGGCGTGCCATGTCGCGCGCAGCACTGTCCATCCCGCAGGCCTTCGGCGCGGCCGTCGCGCGTTTCGCCGCCGACCCGCTGGTCGTGTTGCCCGAGTACTCGCTGAGCTTCGCCGACATCGACGGCCAGTCGAACGGTATAGCACGCGGGCTCGCAGCCGCAGGCATTGCGAGCGGCGATCGCGTCGCGCTGTACTGCCCGAACGTCCCGGAGTTCGTCAGCGCCTACCTCGGCATCGTCAAGGCCGGGGCGGTGGTCGTGCCGGTCAACCTGCTGATACAGCCTGGCGAGATCGCGTTCATCCTTGGCGATGCCGCTGTCCGCGGCCTGATCTACCACGCGGCCCTGGCCGACAAGGTGGCCGCGGTCCGCGCGCCGCTCGGTGACGACCTGTTCGGCATCGTGATCGGCGACCAGGGCCTGTCACCGGGCGATGCGACGTTCGCCGAGCTCGCCGTCGACCCGGCACCGGTCGCTGCGCCGGCGCTCGATCCCTGCGCCGACCTGGCCGCGATCCTGTACACCTCGGGCACCACGGGGCGCCCGAAGGGCGCGATGCTGACCCACGACAACCTGGTGTCGAACACGTACAGCGTGGTCGCCGGACTGCACCTGCGACCGCGCGAGGACCGCCTGCTGGTCGTGCTGCCGATGTTCCATTCCTTTGCCGCGACGGTCGGCATGCTGACCCCGGCGCTGCACGGCCTGGCGCTGGTCCCGGTGCCGCGCTTCGACCCGCAGCTGGTCAGCGACGGCATCGCGCGCGCCGGCGCCACGGTCTTTCTCGGCGTGCCGTCGATGTACAACCTGATCCTGCGCGTCGACGACACCCAGGCGGCGCAGTGGGCCGGGATCCGTTTCGGCGTGGCCGGCGGTGCGGCGATGCCGGTGGAGCTGCTGCAGCGCTTCGAGGCGCGCTTCGGCTTCCCGGTCCTCGAGGGCGACGGGCCGACCGAGTGTTCGCCGGTGACCTGCGTCAACCCGCTCGACGGCGAGCGCAAGCCGGGCTCGGTCGGACTGCCGGTGCCGGACGTCGAGATCCGCATCCTCGACGCCGCCGGGGCGGAGCTGCCGGTCGGCGAGATCGGCGAGATCGGCGTGCACGGACCGAACGTCATGAAGGGCTACTGGGGGCTGCCGGACGCGACCGCCGAGACCTTTGCCGGCGACTGGTTGCGCACCGGCGACCTCGGCTACGTCGACGACGACGGCTACATCTTCATCGTCGATCGCAAGAAGGACATGGTCATCGTCAACGGCATGAACGTCTATCCGCGCATGATCGAGGAGGTGCTGTACCGCTACCCGGCGATCCTCGAGGCGGCCGTGGTCGGCGAACCGCACGGCTCCCACGGCGAGATCGTCGTCGCCTACGTCGTCGCCCGCGACGGCGAGTCGATCGACGACCGCGAGCTGCGCGGCTTCTGCCGCGAGCACCTCGGCCAGCACCAGATGCCGCGGCGGTTCGAGATCCGTGACAGCCTGCCGAAGAATGCGACCGGCAAGATCTTGAAGCGCGAGCTGAGAAAGACCGGCGAGATCGAGCGCGGCATCGATTCACGCTCCGGGTAGGGCTCCCCGGAAGGGACGCAGAGATCGCAGAGCAGCGCAGAGTTCGCCGAGATCTCCCGCGCATCAACCGCTGTGCTCCCAGCGCTTCTCTGCCTACTCCGCGTCCTTGCGAGCGGGCCTGGAAACGCACCAGTAAACACCCATGATCGCGACCAGCCAGATCGTCGCCATCCAGCCGGTGATGTGGTCGTAACCCGCAGCGACCCAGAATGACGCCCTGCCGTCGACGAGCGTCGGGTCGGTCAGGTACTTCATCAGCTTGATGATCATGACCCAGCCGGCATGGATGCCGATCGCCCACAGGACGTTGCCGGTGCGCTCACGGACCATGCTGAGAAACACCCCGACCACGACCAGCGTCACGAAGCTGTCGGCGATCGGTGCAAAATCGCCCGGGCGCGCCAGACCGTCGCCGATCATCCGGAACGCCTCGGCGGTCGTGAACGCGGCCGTTCCCAGTTCGGCCGGCTTGACGAAATGCAGTACCGCGTACAGCAGCGCGGTCAGCAGCGCGGTGGCCCAGAAGCCGAGCGTCCGGCGCATGCCGGTATGCATCAGGCCGCGGAACAGCGTTTCCTCGATGAAGCCGACGGCGAGACCGGACAGCAGGCCGGAGATCAGGGTCCTGGCGAAGTATTGCGGCGTCCAGCGGGATTCGCGGACGGCGAAGTGGTGGATGTCCAGCAGCCACTGTGCCGCCGTCAGCGCGAGCATGATCGCGATGCCGATCACCAGGCCCCGGGCGAGTGCCGACCAGGCCGCGTGCCGTGGCAGCGTGTATCCGGCCGCGCGCCAGCTGTCGAGCGCGACCACGCGCAGGAACAGCGGCAGCGCCAGTGCCGCCACCAGCATCGGCACGCGGTACAGGCTGCTCGCAGGCTCCAGGCCCAGGGCGTCCAGGTAGGGTGTCTGCAGCGTCGGCACGACGGCGGCGGCGAGCACCAGGAAGCCTGCCAGGTAGGCGAAAAACAACAGGAAGACGCGCATGTTCTCGGTCTTGCTCGGGGGCGCGGCGCGGTTTTTGGGGGCGCCAGGACTTGTTATAATGCGCGATTCGGACCGAATTGGCGAAAGTGGCGGAACTGGTAGACGCGCTGGATTTAGGTTCCAGTGGGGCAACCCGTGAGAGTTCGAGTCTCTCCTTTCGCACCAGGCGGTCGCGGACACCGAACATAGCCGCTCCGGCCGGGTGCCGGAGGTTATCCAAACGACGACTATCAACGGGCAGCCGGGCTGCCGGAGAGTATTGGAATGCAAGTCTCTGTCGAATCGGGCGAGGGTCTCGAGAAGCGTCTTCTGGTCGATCTGCCTGCCGAGCGCGTGTCGGCGCTGATGGACCGGAAGCTCAAGGACCTCGCGAAGCACGTTCGCCTGGACGGATTCCGTCCCGGCAAGGTGCCGATGCGGACCATTCGGCAGCGTTTCGGTGAGCAGGTACGCCAGGAGACCTACGGCACGCTGATCCAGGAGACGCTCTACGAGGCGGCGAGCCAGCAGAAGCTGATGCCGGCAGGCGAGCCCCAGGTCGAACTGCGCGAGGCCGCCGAAGAAGGCGGACTGGGTTATACGGCGACCTTCGAGATCATGCCCGAGATCACGCTCGGCGACCTGTCCGGGCAGTCGGTGCAACGCGTCGTCGCCGAGGTCGCCGACAGCGACGTCGACGACATGATCGAAAAGCTGCGCAAGCAGCGGACGACGTGGAACGACGTCGAGCGCGCCGCACAGGACGGCGACACCGTACACATGGACTTCAAAGGCATGATCGACGGCGAGCTGTTCGACGGCGGCAGCGCCGAGGACGTGCCGCTGGTACTGGGCTCGGGATCGATGATCGACGGCTTCGAGGCGGGGCTGCTCGGCGCCAAGGCCGGCGACGAGCGCACGCTGCAACTGACGTTCCCCGACGACTACCGTGCCGAGCACCTGGCCGGCAAGGACGTGACGTTCGACGTCAAGGTACAGCGCGTCTCCGAAGCGCAGCTGCCCGAGGTCGACGAGGAGTTCGTCAAGGCGTTCGGCGTCGAAGACGGCACGGTCGAGGGGCTGCGCGCCGATGTGGTCAAGAACATGCGCCACGAACTCAAGCAGAAGCTCGCTGCGCTGACCAAGGAAAAGGTTATGGACGCGTTGATCGCGGCCAACCCGATGGACATTCCCAAGGCGATGGTCGGTCAGGAGGCCGAGCGCATGAAACAGCAGATGCTGCAGGACATGCAGCAGCGCGGCCAGCAGTCGAGCGTCGACCTGCCGGCGAGTGTGTTCGAGGAGCAGGCGAAGCGCCGCGTCCATCTCGGCCTGCTGGTCGCAGAGATCATCAACACGCAGGAACTCAAGGCCGACGAACGCAAGGTGCGCGAAACCATCGCCGAGTTCGCCGAGTCGTATGAGAACCCCGAGGAGGTCATCGATCACTACCTGCAGGATTCGACCGCCCGCAGCAGCATCGAGAACCTCGTGCTCGAGAATGGCGTCGTCGACTGGGTACTGACCCAGGTCAAGGTCGATGACGAAAACAAGACCTTCTCCGAGGTCATGGATAACGCCGGGTAAAGCAGGCTTGCCCGGGTCGGTTTTTGCAGGTAGGTTCAAGGAATCATTGGCTAACCCGATAATGCAGCGTATGAACAAGCTGGAAACGACCAACCTCGGCCTGATCCCCATGGTGGTCGAGCAGAGTGCGCGGGGAGAGCGTGCGTACGACATCTACTCGCGGCTGCTCAAAGAGCGCGTGATCTTCTGCGTCGGTCCGGTCGAAGACAACATGGCGAATCTGATCGTCGCGCAGCTGCTGTTCCTGGAATCGGAGAACCCGGACAAGGACATCCACCTGTACATCAACTCCCCGGGCGGCTCGGTCACGGCCGGTCTCGCGATCTATGACACGATGCAGTTCATTCGCCCGCACGTGACGACGATGTGCATCGGCCAGGCGGCCAGCATGGGCGCGCTGCTGCTGGCTGGCGGCGAGAAGGGAAAACGCTACGCCCTGCCGCACTCGCGGATCATGATCCATCAACCGCTGGGCGGTTTTCAGGGCCAGGCGACCGACATCGAGATCCATGCCAAGGAAATCCTGCTGATTCGCGAGAAGCTGAACAAGATCCTGGCTCACCACACCGGCCAGGATCTGTCGCAGATCGAGCAGGACACCGATCGCGACAACTTCATGAGCGGCGAGCAGTCGGTGGCCTACGGGCTGGTCGATCAGGTATTGGATAGACGTCCAGCCCGGGACGAATGAGGGTCCGAAATGCCACGCGAACCGGGTGGCTTGTCATCCAGGACCTTTCAGATATCATCGGGTGCGAAAGCGCGGCCGTGGTCACGGCGACCCCCGGCGGCGCAGATGAGGGCTGAGTGCAATGAGTGACGACAAAAAGCAAGGCAAGGGCGACGACGGCAAGCTGCTGTACTGCTCGTTCTGCGGCAAGAGTCAGCACGAGGTTCGCAAGCTGATCGCGGGCCCCTCTGTCTTCATCTGCGACGAATGCGTCGAACTCTGCAACGACATCATCCGCGAGGAGATGCAGGAGAGCGTCGGCGAATCGTCCGACAAGCTGCCGATTCCGAAGGAAATCAACGCGACCCTCGATCAGTACGTTATCGGCCAGGGGCGCGCCAAGAAGGTCCTGTCGGTCGCGGTCTACAACCATTACAAACGGTTGGAGGCCAAGGGCAAGAAAGACGACGTCGAGATCGCGAAATCGAATATCCTGCTGATCGGGCCGACCGGCTCGGGCAAGACCCTGCTCGCCGAGACTCTGGCCCGTCTGCTGAACGTGCCGTTCACGATCGCCGATGCGACGACGCTGACCGAGGCCGGCTATGTCGGCGAGGACGTCGAGAACATCATCCAGAAACTGCTGCAGAAGTGCGACTACGACGTCGAAAAGGCGCAGTCGGGCATCGTCTACATCGACGAGATCGACAAGATCTCGCGAAAATCGGACAACCCGTCGATTACCCGTGACGTCTCGGGCGAGGGCGTGCAGCAGGCCCTACTCAAGCTGATCGAGGGCACGGTGGCATCGGTGCCGCCGCAGGGCGGTCGCAAACACCCGCAGCAGGAATTCCTGCAGGTCGACACGGCAAACATCCTGTTCGTCGTCGGCGGTGCGTTCGCCGGCCTCGACAAGGTGATCCGCGACCGTTCCGAGAAGGGCGGTATCGGTTTCTCCGCCGAGGTGCGCAGCAAAGAGGACAGACGCAAGGTCGGCGAGATACTCAGCAACGTCGAGCCCGAGGATCTGATCCACTACGGCCTGATCCCCGAGTTCGTCGGCCGTCTGCCGGTGGTCGCGACGCTCGAAGAACTCGACGAAGACGCGCTGGTCAAGATCCTCACCGAGCCGAAGAACGCGCTGATCAAACAATATAACCGCCTATTCGAGATGGAAGGGGCCGAGCTCGAGGTCCGCGAGGACGCGCTGCGTGCGATCGCGCGCAAGGCGATGGAGCGTAAGACCGGTGCGCGCGGTTTGCGCACGATTCTCGAACACACGCTGCTCGACACCATGTACGACCTGCCATCGCTCGAGGACGTCAGCAAGGTCGTCATCGACGAGGCCGTGATCAAGGGCGAGTCGGCACCTTACATCCTGTTCGGTGGCGGCGCCGAACAGCGGCAGCTTGCGGCGTCGGACTGACCCACCGTCTCGCCTGACGACCAGCGCGGCCTGCAACGGCCGTGCCTCAACCCGAGGCGTCGAGCGGCCGACCCGCGCGGCTTTGGCGCCATGCCGCTGCCACAACGCCCTCCTGCCCGGAAACCGACGAGTTTACGCAGCTTTTTGCCGGTTGAATTCTGCAACCGGAATCCGCATGTTGCCGGTAGAGAATTGATTCGTTGACGCGTGCGGCGACCCTGTTGCCCGCTCAATCGCCGCTTCAAACAGCGGCCGTGGAGGTTAGTGATGGGAATGGAAGATACCGCCGTAGGCGTACGAGACGAAATGCCGGGCGCCGTGCCCGTGCTCCCGCTGCGCGATGTCGTGGTGTATCCGCACATGGTCATCCCGTTGTTCGTCGGCCGCGAAAAATCGATCAAGGCACTCGATGCCGCGATGGCAGACAACAAACAGATTCTGCTGATCGCGCAGAAGAGCGCCGATGTCGACGAGCCGAAGCCGGGCGACATCTACGAGATCGGCACCCTGGCCAGCATCCTGCAACTCCTCAAACTGCCTGATGGCACCGTCAAGGTACTGGTCGAGGGCGGTGAGCGAGCCGCGATCCGCAAGATCGACGAGACCGACGACTTCTTTACCGCAGAGATCGATGCCGCCGAAGACATCGTCGAGCTGCCCGAACGCGAGATGGAAGTCCTGATGCGCTCGGCCACGGCGCTGTTCGACCAGTACGTGAAGCTGAACAAGAAGGTGCCGCCGGAGGTGTTGACGTCGCTGGCGAGCATCGACGACGCGTCGCGTCTCGCCGACACGATGGCCGCGCACATGGCGCTGAAGCTCGACGAGAAACAGCACGTGCTCGAGATGTTCAACGTGCGCGAGCGCATCGAGCACCTGATGGCGCTGATGGAGGGCGAGAACGATATCCTGCAGATGGAAAAGCGCATCCGCGGTCGCGTCAAGCGGCAGATGGAGAAGAACCAGCGCGAGTACTATCTGAACGAACAGATGAAGGCGATCCAGAAAGAGCTCGGCGAACTGGACGACGCGCCGAACGAACTCGAGGAACTCGCCGAGAAGATCGAAAAGGCCGGCATGAGCAAGGAAGCCAAAGGCAAAGCGACGGCCGAGCTCAACAAGCTGAAGCTGATGTCGCCGATGTCTGCCGAAGCGACCGTGGTCCGCAACTACATCGATGCCTTGGTCAGCGTACCGTGGAAGAAGCGGACCAAGGTGCGCAACGACATAGCCAAGGCCGAGGAAGTGCTCGACACCGATCACTTCGGTCTCGAGAAGGTCAAGGAGCGGATACTCGAGTATCTCGCCGTGCAGCAGCGCGTGCGCAAGCTCAAAGGGCCGATCCTCTGCCTCGTCGGTCCGCCCGGTGTCGGCAAGACATCGCTCGGCCAATCGATCGCGCGCGCGACCAATCGCAAGTTCATCCGCATGGCACTCGGCGGCGTGCGCGACGAGGCCGAGATCCGCGGTCATCGGCGCACATACATCGGTGCGATGCCGGGCAAGATCGTTCAGAACCTGACCAAGGCCGGGACCAAAAACCCGTTCTTCTTGCTCGACGAGATCGACAAGATGGCGATGGACTTTCGCGGTGACCCGGCGTCGGCGCTGCTCGAGGTGCTCGATCCGGAACAGAACCACACATTCCAGGATCACTACCTCGAGGTCGATTTCGACCTCTCCGAGGTCATGTTCGTCGCGACGGCCAACAGCATGAACATCCCGCCGGCACTGCTCGACCGCATGGAGGTCATCCGGCTGTCCGGCTACACCGAGGACGAGAAAGTAAGCATTGCCCAGAACTACCTGATTCCGAAGCAGAAAAAGAACAATGGCCTGAAAGACGAAGAGCTCGCGATTCGCGAAGGCGCGGTACGCGACATCGTGCGCTACTACACCCGCGAGGCCGGAGTCCGAAACCTGGAGCGCGAAATCTCGAAGATCTGCCGCAAGGTCGTCAAGGACGTGCTGCTCGAGGGCAAGAAGGGCAAAGGCATCAGCGTGACGCCGAAGTCGCTGGAGAAGTACCTCGGCGTCAAGCGCTTCCGTTATGGACGGGCCGATGAGCACGATCAGGTCGGTCAGGTGACCGGCCTCGCGTGGACCGAAGTCGGCGGCGAGTTGCTGCGCATCGAGACGGCGTTGACGCCGGGCAAGGGCAGGCTCACGCACACCGGGCAACTGGGCGACGTCATGAAGGAGTCGATCCAGGCCGCGATGACCGTCGTCCGCGGCCGGGCCATGGCGCTCGGCCTGGAAGACGACTTCTATCAGAAGATCGACGTGCACATTCACGTGCCCGAAGGCGCGACGCCGAAGGATGGACCGAGCGCGGGTATCGGCATGGCGACGTCGCTGGCGTCGGCGCTGACCGGTATCGCAGTACGCGCCGATGTCGCAATGACCGGCGAGATCACGCTGCGCGGTGAAGTGCTGCCGATCGGCGGCCTCAAAGAGAAGCTGCTGGCCGCGCATCGCGGCGGCATACAAACGGTGATCATCCCCGAAGAGAACGAGCGCGACCTCGTCGAGATTCCGAAGAACATCAAGCAGAACCTCGACATACGACCGGTCCGCTGGATCGACGAGGTGCTCGAGATCGCGCTGGCCGACCGTCCGACACCGCGTGTTGCACCGAGCGACGAAGATGTCAAACCGTCATCGGAATCGGCCGACGACGACAGCGACGACAGCATCGATTCCGCGCGCCATCATTGATCTCCGCTGGCAACGCTGGTAGAAGAACACCTATCGACGACCGGCCCTGGAAAGGGCCGGTTTAGTTGACAGTATTTTTCAGCGACTGCTATAAAGCGGCCCGCACCAAAAAACGGCCAGGCCAACTGGCGCTACTACACCACCAAGGCACAGCCGCAAACACGGACCCGGCTGTGCTTCTTCTTCGAAAGGGGGCACCTACCTAATGAACAAATCCGATCTTATCGACGCCATGGCCGATTCGGCAGATATCTCCAAGGCGGCTGCCGGCCGCGCATTGGACGGGCTTCTGGACGCGATCACGGCTTCGGTCAAGAACAACGATCCCGTCTCGATAGTTGGCTTCGGTACCTTCCTGTTGCGCGAGCGCGCTGCCCGCACCGGTCGCAATCCCAAGACCGGCAAAACCATCGAGATCGCCGCGTCGAAAGCGCCCGCTTTCAAAGCTGGAAAAGCGTTCAAGGACGCTGTAAACTAACGCGCCTCGCTCGCGGGGTGCTTAGCTCAGCTGGGAGAGCATCGCCCTTACAAGGCGAGGGTCGCAGGTTCGATCCCTGCAGCACCCACCACGAATTTCGGAGTGGTAGTTCAGTTGGTTAGAATACCGGCCTGTCACGCCGGGGGTCGCGGGTTCGAGTCCCGTCCACTCCGCCAAATACCGGGTCATACGGGGTATCATTCGGTACCCCGTTCTTCTTTCACGACTGCACGAAGCCGGAACCAAGATGCTGCAGGCCATTCGAGATAAGGCGCAGGGCTGGATTGCCTGGGCAATCGTCATACTCATCAGCATTCCTTTCGCCCTATGGGGGATCCAGGAGTACCTCGGTGTCGGCAGCGAGCCGGAGGTTGCGATCGTCAACGGCGAACCGATCACCCAGCGCATGCTCGACCAGCGAACACGCGACTTCCGCGAGAGCATGCGCGACACGCTGGGAAATGCATACGACCCCGACCTGTTCGAGGACAGTACGCTGAAGCCGCAGGTGCGCGACGCCATGATCGAGGAGCGCATCCTCGGCGACACCGCGCTCGACTGGAACCTGCGAACCAGCGATGTCCAGGCGCGCGGCTTCATCGCGTCGGTGCCGGCGTTTCAACGCGACGGTGGTTTCGACCAGCAGTCGTACGAGGCCGCCGTGCGCAACCGTGGCATGAGCCGTGCCGGATTCGAACAAACGGTGCGCCAGGAGCTGGCCGTGTCGCAGTTACGCACCGGGATCAGCGAGTCCGCTTTTGTCACCGAGTCCGGCCTGGCTGCCCGCGTCCGCCTGTTCGAACAGACGCGCGACGTCAATTTCGCGCGCATACCGGCCGCCGCTTATGCCGACAGCGTCGAGGTCTCGCCCACGCTGCTGCGCGAGTTCTACGACGCGAACCCGGACCTGTTTCGCACGCCCGAACGCGTCAAGCTGGCGTACGTTATCCTCGATGCGACGTCGCTCGGTGGCCTGATCGAGGTAGACGAAGCGGCCCTGCGTCAGTATTTCGAGGACCATCGCAGCGAGTTCGTCGCGCGCGAGGAGCGCCAGATGCGGCACATACTGGTCGCCGTGAGCGCCGGTGCCGACGAGGCAACCAACGACGCCGCGCGTGACGAGGCACAGTCATTGCTGACGCGACTGCGTGACGGCGAAGATTTCGCCGAGTTGGCGCGGGCACACTCCGACGATCCCGGCTCCGCCAACAACGGCGGTGACCTCGGTTGGGTGGAGCGTGGCCTGATGGTGCCCGAGTTCGAGGAAGCGGGTTTCGCGCTCGCGCTGGAAGCGATCAGCGACGTCGTGCGTACGGACTTCGGTTACCACATCATCCAGGTAACCGGCGTGCGCGGCGGGTCCGACGCGGATTTCGCCGACGTGCGCGACCAGGTCGACGCCGCCTACCGCAAGTTCGAGGGCGAGAATCTGTACTTCGACTATGCCGAACGACTCGCGGAGTCCGCTTACGAGAACGCCGACAGCCTGGCGCCCGCCGCCGAGGCGCTGGGCCTGCAGATCCGGCAGACCGACTGGGTGACGCGCGACAGTAGTCTCGACGGTGCGCTGGATTCGCCGAAGGTGTTGAATCTCGCGTTCTCCGACGACGTGCTGGTCGGTGGCAACAACAGTGAACTCATCGAAGTCGGTGCACAGCAGGCGATCGTGCTGCGCGTCGCCGAACAGGAGCCGGCCGGCATCAAGGACTTCGACCAGCACCTCGCGACAGTCGAGGAGTTGTACCGTCGCAGCAAAACCGCCGAGGCCGCGGCGAGCACCGGTGAGTCACTGCTTACGGAGCTGCGTGACGGTGGCAAGACGCTGGCGGACGTGGCCTCGACGCATGCCTGGAAGTTCGAACAGTTCGGTGATTTGGCGCGCAACGATTCCCGTGCACCGGCCGACGTGGTGCGCGCGGCATTTGCGTTGACGCCGCCGGCTGACGGGTCCGCGGCGCTTGCCGGTGAGCCGGCGGCCAACGGCGACTACTGGCTCATCGAGGTGGCGTCGGTCGAGGGCGGTTCAGTCGACGACATCGGCGCGGCCGAGCGGCCGCTGGTGTCGCAGCAGATGGCCGGCGACGTGGCCGCCGCGCAGTTGCGCTACCTGACCAGCAGCCTGCGCGAACGCGCCGACGTCGAACTGAAACCGATAGCGGACGAGTAGCGGCCGCGCGCCACGCCGATCGAGTGGCCGCCCGGTCGTTGCGCAACGGTGGCCAGACGTGTCAGGCCATGCCAAGGATGTGGTAACCGGAATCGACGTACAGCACGTCGCCGGTGATGCCGGACGCGAGGTCAGAGCACAGGAAGGCAGTGGCATTGCCGACTTCGTCGATCGTGACGTTGCGGCGCAGCGGCGTCTTCTGTTCGGCCTCTGCCAGCATGCCACGGAATCCGCTGATTCCCGAGGCCGCGAGCGTGCGTATCGGCCCTGCGGAGACCGCATTGACCCGCGTGCCCTCCGGGCCCATGGCGTCGGCGAGGTAGCGCACGTTGGCCTCAAGCGCCGCCTTGGCGATGCCCATGACATTGTAGTTCGGCACGGTGCGGACCGCGCCGAGGTAGGTCATCGTAACGATCGCCGCGTTGCGGCCGCGCATCATCTCACGCCCGGCCTTGGCGAGTGCCGCGAGGCTGTATGCGCTGATGTCGTGGGCGATACGGAAACCCTCGCGGGTTACCGCGTCGATGTAAGAGCCTTCGAGCTGATCGCGAGGCGCGAAACCGACCGAGTGGATCAGGCAATCCAGGCCGTCCCAGCGTTTGCCCAGTTCGGCGAACACGGCGTCGATCTGTTCGTCGCTGCCGACGTCCAGCGGCAGCACGATGTCCGAGCCGAACTCCTTGGCGAACCCGGTCACGCGGTCCTGCAGTTTCTCGCCCTGGTAGGTGAAGGCCAGTTCCGCACCCTCGCGGTGCATGGCCGCCGCGACGCCGTAGGCAATCGAGCGGTTGCTCGCAACACCAACGATGAGCGCGCGCTTGTTGTGCAGAAATCCCATGAAAAGTTCCTCGAGTTGGCGGTTCAGGACAACAAACCGGCTGACAGGGATAGCCGGCGGTGCCATCATCGACCGGCCGCAAGCCGTGCCCACAGCGTTATGATTAAGATCGAAAGTTTGGCGCGTAAATTACCCGAAAGCCCGGGTGCGTTCAAAATACCGGGCAGTATCGGCCGCGTCGCGCTGTTCGCGTGCCTGCTGACCGTGACGATCGTGCTGTCCGGGTGCTCGCGGCAGGCGTGGAACGATCCCTACCGCGCCGGTGAGGCGGCGGGCCCGATCTTCTACAGTTCGTTCTCGGAACGGCCGAAGCACCTCGATCCCGCCCGCTCCTACAGCGCCAACGAATGGGCCTTCATCTCGCAGGTCTACGAACCGCCGCTGCAGTACCATTTCCTCAAGCGGCCTTACGAACTCGTGCCGCTGACGGCCGATGCGCTGCCCGAGATACGCCAGTATGCGTCGGACGGCACGCTGCTGCCGGATCACGCGCCGGCCAGCGACGTGGCCTATACCGACTACATCGTGCGCATCCGCCCTGGCATTCGCTACCAGCCCCACCCGGCGCTGGCCCGCAACGATGACGGCAGTTTCGTCTACTGGCCGCTCGACGACGAGACCCTCGATCGGGTCGATGCCCTGGCAGATTTCGAACGCACCGGTTCACGTGAACTGGTCGCAGCGGACTACCTGTACCAGATCAAACGCCTCGCCTTCTCGCCCAACCATTCACCGGTCGCCAGCCTGATGGCCGAACATATCCGCGGTTTCGCCGATTTCAGCGAACGCGCGAAGGCCGCGCACGATGCGCTGCCGAGGCAGGGCGGCATGCGACCCTGGCTCGACCTGCGAGGCCTGGACATGAGCGGGCTCGCTGAAATCGACCGCTACACCTACCGTGTGCGCATCGAGAACAAGTACCCACAGTTCATCTACTGGTTGGCGATGAACTTCTTCGCACCGATGCCGTGGGAGGCGGAGCGTTTCTATCACCAGCCCGGCCTCGACGAGAAGAACATCAACCTGCACTGGTACCCGATCGGGACCGGCCCGTTCATGCTGACCGAGAACAACCCGAATCTGCGCATGGTGCTGGTCCGCAATCCGAACTTCCACGGCGAGACCTACCCGGTCGAAGGCAGTGACGAGGATCGCCGTATCGGCCTGCTCGACGACGCCGGCCGCGAGATGCCCTTCATCGAGCGCGCTGTTTACTCGCTCGAGAAAGAGGCGATCCCACGTTGGAACAAGTTCCTGCAGGGTTTCTACGACAACTCGGGGATCGGCTCGGACAGCTTCGACCAGGCCGTGCAGTTCGGCAGCGGCGGCGAGGCGACGCTGACCGAGGCGATGCGCGAACGCGGCATCCGCCTCAGCACGGCCGTCGAAACGTCGTTGTTCTACACCGGTTTCAACATGCGCGACCCGGTCGTCGGCGGTGACAGCGAACGCGCCCGCCTGCTGCGCCAGGCGATCGCGATTGCGATCGATTTCGAGGAGTTCATCTCGATATTTCGCAACGGCCGCGGAGAGGCCGCGCAGGGACCGCTGCCGCCCGGGATCTTCGGCCATCGTAGCGGGGAATCCGGCGTCAATCCTGTCACCCACGAGTGGCGCAACGGCACGCCGCGACGTCGATCGATCGACGATGCCAGGCAGCTCATGGTCGAAGCCGGCTATACGGATGGTCGTGATCCGGCGACCGGCGGGCCGTTGATCCTGTATTACGACACGCCGGCCGCAGGTCCCGACAGCAAGGCCATGCTGCAGTGGTACCGCAAGCAGTTGGCGAAGCTCGGTGTCGAGCTGGTGATCCGCGCGACCGACTACAACCGCTTCCAGGACAAGATGCTCAAGGGCACGTCGCAGATCTTCAGCTGGGGCTGGAACGCGGATTACCCCGATCCGGAAAACTTCTTCTTCCTGCTGTATGGCCCGAACGGCAAGGTCGAGTCCAAAGGCGAGAATGCCGCGAACTTCCGACATCCAGAGTTCGACGCGCTGTTCGTCGAGATGAAAGACATGGAGAATGGCCCGGCGCGACAGCAGGTCATCGATCGCATGGTCGAGATCCTGCGTGTCGAATCGCCCTGGTTGTTCGGCTTCTATCCCAAGGCCTACAGTCTTCACCATAGCTGGTACCGCAACGCCAAGCCGCACCTGATGGCGAACAACACGCTGAAGTACAAAGGGGTCGACGGCACATCGCGGATCGAGGCCCAGAGCGCGTGGAACGACCCGGTGTTGTGGCCGTTGGGCGTGTTGCTCGCGATATTGATCGTATCGATCATCCCGGCGGTGCGCGGCTTCCGCGCCCGCGAGCGGAGTCGCGCCCTGTGAGCGCCTACATCATCAGGCGGCTGCTGTACGCGATCCCGATCCTGATCGGCGTAAACGCACTGACCTTCGTGCTGTTCTTCGTCGTCAACTCGCCGGACGACATGGCGCGGATGCACCTCGGCGGCAAGCGTGTCACCGACCAGGCGATCGAGGCCTGGAAAGAGGATCACGGCTACAACAAGCCGCTGTTGTTCAACGAGGCGGCCGCGGGCACGGCGGCGTTGACCGATACCATCCTGTACGAGAAGTCTATCAAGCTGTTCCTGTTCGAGTTCGGCCAGTCCGACAGCGGCCGCGACATCAGCGAGGACATCTCGCAGCGCATGTGGCCGAGCCTCGCGATCGCGGTGCCGACACTGCTGGTCGGCCTCGCGATCAATATCACCTTCGCGCTGCTGCTGGCATTCTTTCGCGCCACCTACCTGGACTTCTGGGGCGTCGTCATCTGCGTCGCGATGATGTCGATTTCGTCACTGTTCTACATCATCGGCGGCCAGTTCCTGGTCGGCAAGCTCCTCAACCTCGTGCCGATCTCCGGTTACGACACCGGTCTGCACGCGTGGAAGTTCATGATCCTGCCGGTCATCGTCGGCGTCATCGGCGGTATCGGTTCGGGGACGCGCTGGTACCGTACCCTGTTTCTCGAGGAGATACACCGCGACTACGTGCGCTCGGCGCGCGCCAAGGGCCTGTCCGAGCACTGGGTCCTGTTTCGGCACGTGTTGCGCAATGCGCTGATCCCGATCCTGACTGGCGTCGTCGTCGTGCTGCCGCTGCTGTTCATCGGCAGCCTGCTCGTCGAATCCTTCTTCGGCATACCCGGGCTCGGCAGCTACACGATCGATGCAATCAACAACCAGGATTTCGCGATCGTCCGGGCGATGGTGTTTCTCGGTGCCGTGCTGTACATCATCGGCCTGCTGCTGACCGACATCTCGTACACGATCGCCGATCCGCGCGTGAGGCTGGACTGAGTGATGGCGTTCCAACCGGTGATTCTGTGGACGGATGCGCTGGTCTACCTGCTGCTCGTGCTGATCGGCCTGATGGTTTGGTATACGCGCCGTCACGAGCACCTGCTGACGCCGTGGCGCCGCGTCAGCGGCAGCCGGACCGGGCAGGCGACGATGGTCGTGCTCGGTTTCTACATCGCCGTTGGCCTGATGGACACGCTGCATTTCAACCCGCAGACCGGTGTCGACGATGCCGGCAAGCCGATCTATTCGACCGAGGTGCTGAGCGTTTTCGACGTCGTCGCCGGTCCGTTGCGCACCCAGCGCGAGAAGACCTATTCGGCACCCTTCGCAACCCACCTGTTCAGCAAGGAGAACGTACAAACGGCGGATGGCCGCATGGAAAGGATCTTTCCGCGCCTGCAGTATGGCGGCGCCCACCTCGATGCCAGCGGTGCCGGCAAGCTCGCGGATATCGTGCAGAAGGGGGCGATCGGCGCGGCTCAAGGCGTGGTGGCCTGGGCGCTGTTGATCCTGCTGTTGAACAAGTTACGCATTGGCCGCATCCGCGATCTGCTGGCCGGTCGGCGGCCACAACCCTGGCACGTCGGTGCCTGGACGGCGCTCGCAATGTTCGCCTTTGTCGGCGCGTTGTGGGAGCTGTCCGGGTACTATCACGTGCTGGGCACCGACAAGGTCGGCGAGGACGTGTTCTTCCAGTCGCTGAAGAGTATCCGCACCGGCCTGATCATCGGTACGCTGACGACCCTGGTCATGCTGCCGGCGGCGATCCTGCTCGGCATCATGGCCGGCTATTTCCGCGGTTGGGTCGATGACGTGATCCAGTATCTGTACACGACGTTGAACTCGATTCCCGGCGTGCTGTTGATCGCGGCGGCGGTGCTGATGATGCAGATCTACATGAGCAACAACGCCGACCAGTTCAACAGCCTGACCGAGCGGGCCGATCTGCGCCTGCTGTTCCTGTGCTTGATCCTCGGCGTGACCAGTTGGACCGGCCTGTGTCGGCTGTTGCGCGGCGAGGCACTGAAGCTGCGTGAACTGGAGTATGTCCAGGCCGCGCGCGCGTTCGGTGTCAACCATTTCCGCATCCTCGTGCGCCACGTGCTGCCGAACGTGATGCACATCGTCCTGATCACCGTGGTACTCGATTTCAGCGGCCTGGTCCTGGCCGAGGCGGTGCTGTCGTACATCAGCATCGGGGTCGATCCGGCGACCAACAGCTGGGGCAACATGATCAACGGGGCCCGTCTCGAGCTGGCGCGCGAGCCGGTCGTCTGGTGGTCGCTGCTGGCGGCGTTCACGTTCATGTTCACGTTGGTTCTGGCGGCCAACCTGTTCTCCGACGTCGTACGGGACGCGTTCGACCCGCGCCTGAGGGAGCAGCGATGAGCTCGATAGAGGCCGCGATGCACAAGGTCCAGACGCCGGCCGAGCCACTGTTGGCGGTCGACGCGCTGACCACCCACCTGGGCAGCCAGGCCCACCCGGTGCGTGCCGTCGACGGTGTCAGCTTCGAGATCCGTCGTGGCGAGACCTTCGTGCTGCTCGGTGAGTCCGGCTGCGGCAAGTCGATGATCGCACTGTCGATCATGCGCCTGCTGCCGCACACCGGACGTATCGTCGGTGGCGACGTCAAGCTGGACGGCAAGTCACTGCGGGCCCTGTCAGAGGCGGACATGCGCGCCGAGCGCGGCGGTCGCGTCGGTATGATCTTCCAGGAACCGATGACGTCGCTGAACCCGGTCATCACGGTCGGCGAACAGGTCGCCGAGGCGGTTCGCCTGCATGACCCCGACAGTCGCGAGCGGGTCGCCGCGCGGGTGGTCGAGCTGTTCCGGGCCGTAGGCATCCCGGACCCGGACAAACGGGTCGGGGAGTACCCGCACCAGCTCTCCGGTGGCATGAAGCAGCGGGTAATGATTGCGATGGCGCTGGCGGGGCGCCCGGAGGTGCTGATCGCCGACGAGCCGACCACGGCCCTGGACGTGACCATCCAGGCCCAGGTGCTCGACCTCCTGAAGGACCTGCAGCGCGAGACCGGGATGGGCATCCTGCTGATCACCCACGATCTCGGCGTCGTCGCCGAGATGGCCGACCGGGTCGGCGTCATGTATGCCGGCCAGATCCTCGAGACCAACGACGCCGAGCGCTTCTTCGACCGCCCAAGGCATCCCTACAGTCGCAAGCTGTTCCGCTCGTTGCCGAAGGCGGAGAAGCGCAGCGAGGGGCTGGACGTGATCGCCGGCATCGTACCGCCGCTCGACCAGGCGTTCACGCACTGCCGCTTCGCCGATCGCTGCGAACTCGCCTTCGATGCCTGCCGGACGACGCTGCCGCCGTGGCGCGGCGGCGACGCGGACGGGTTCCGCTGCCATCTCGAGGCCGACGAGGTGCGCGACCAGGACGCACCGCTGGCGCCGGCCGCCAGCGACCGTCATGGCGACGACACCGCGTTGCTCGACGTCAGCGGACTGAAGATGCACTTCCCGATCCACAAAGGCGTGCTGCGCCGGGTGGTCGGCCACGTCAAGGCCGTGGATGGTCTCGATCTGAAGATCCCGACGGCGCGCACCGTCGCACTGGTCGGCGAGTCTGGCTGTGGCAAGACCACGGTCGGCAAGGCCATCCTGCAGCTGCATCGGCCGACTGCCGGCCGCGTCGAGTTCGACGGTGTCGACCTCGCGCACGTGCGCGGCGCGGAACTGCGCCGGCTGCGGCGCGACTTCCAGATCATCTTCCAGGATCCGGCCTCGTCGATGAACCCACGCATGCTGGTCGAAGACATCGTTGCCGAGGGCATGGTCGCACAGGGCATCGGCGGCAATCGCGCCGAGCGCCGGCGCAAAGTCGAGCAGCTGCTGGAACAGGTCGGCATGCAGGCGCAGGCCGCGAACCGCTACCCGCACGAGTTCTCAGGCGGCCAGCGGCAGCGCATCGCGATTGCCCGCGCCCTGGCCCTCGAGCCACGCCTGATAGTCTGTGACGAACCGACCAGCGCGCTGGATGTCTCGGTGCAGGCACAGGTACTCAACCTGTTGCGCGATCTGCAGCGCGAACTCGGCATCTCCTACCTGTTCATCACCCACAACATCTCGGTCGTCGCCTACCTCGCCCACGAGGTCGCCGTGATGTACCTCGGCAGGATCGTCGAGTACGGCGCCGTCGAGGCGGTGCTGCAGCACCCCAAGCACCCGTATACCGAGGCATTGCTCAGTGCGGTGCCGGTGCCGGATCCGGACCACGAGCGCGCGGTCATCCGCCTCGAAGGCGATATGCCGTCGCCGGTCAATCCACCGTCCGGTTGCCATTTCCACCCACGCTGCCCGCAGGCGGTCGCGAAGTGCCGCGAGAGCTATCCCGATACGGTGACGCTGAGCTCCGGCCGGCGTGTCGCGTGCTGGCTGGCCAGCGAGGGTCAGCGCGGCGACTGAGTCGCCGGCGGATCAGGCGTCGGGGTCGACGAACACGGTCAGGCGCTCGCCCGGGCGGATGTAGCGGCCGACCCGGTTCCAGCGCTTGAGGTCCTTGATCGAGACCTGAAAGCGGCGCGCTATCGCGTACAGGGAATCGCCCTTGCGCACCCGGTAGCGCAGGCGCTGGCGCGCCTGCCGGTTGCTCGAGGCGCTGGCGAGGGTCACGGCGTCGGACAACGGGATCAGCAGCGTCTCGCCGGCGCGGATGCGCGAGCCGCGCAGCCCGTTGGTGCGCCGGATCGCGTCGACCGTGACCGCGTAGTCGCGCGCGATGCGGTTCAGGCTGTCACCGGGGCGGATCGTGTGGCGCTGCCAGCGCAGACGCTGCTCTGTGGTCAGCGCCGTGACGGCCCGTTCGAACTCGGCGACCTTGTCTGCCGGCAGCAGCAGTTCATGGGGGCCGTCCGGGGGCGTAGCCCAGCGGCGGTGCCCGGCGTTCAGGCCGAGCAGGTCTTCGACCGGCATGCCAGCGGCGCCGGCGGCGACGTTGAGATCGATCTGGCCGGCGGTCCGGGCGACCGCGAAATACGGCGCGTCGGCGATCTCCGGCAGCGACAGGCCGTGGCGTTCGGGGTCGCCGAGGACCCGCGCCAATGCCAGCAGACGGGGCACGTAGCGGTCGGTTTCCCCGGGCAGGTCGAGCGACCAGAAGTCGGTCGGCTCGCGGCGTTTGCCGGCACGCCGGATGGCGCGCCCGACCTTGGCCGATCCGGCGTTGTAGGCGGCCAGCGTGTGCAGCCAGTCGCCGTCGAAGCGCGCGTTGAGGCGCTTGAGGTAGGCGATCGCCGCTGCCGTCGACGCGCGCACCGTGCGCCGGCTCTCGAACCACCAGTCCTGCTTCAGGCCCATCATGCGCCCGGTCGCCGGCATGAACTGCCACAGGCCGACGGCGCCGTCCGGTGAATAGGCGTGTGGACGAAAACCGCTCTCGATCGCCGGCAGCAGCGCCAGTTCGCCAGGGATGCCGGCGGATTCGACGGCGTCGACGATGTGATACAGGTAGGGCTCGGCGCGCGCCAACAGCGCGTACAGCGCGGCGGGCGAGCGCAGCAGGCGTCGCGTCTCGGTGTCGATGCGCGGGTGCTGGATGTCGGCGAGGCGGTAGCCGGCCGTCAGGCGCGGCCAGATCGGCTGCAGTGGCGGCGGCTCGACGGCCACCTGTGTCGCCGGGTCGTCCTCGTGCAGCGCGAGCGCCGGGTCGCCGTGCACCTGGGCCTCGGCGTCGCTGCCGTCGCTGGCGATGGCGGGGCGCGGGGCATGCGATGCACAGCCCGTGAACAGGGCGATCAGCAGCAGGGCCACGACGCCGTGGCAGAGAAAACGCGCATGTTGCCCACGAACGACGCTTTGTTCAGAATCGTGCATGCCGCTCCCCTGCGCCCATGGCGTGGCACTATACGAGAAGCCCCAAGGGCGTTCCAGCATTGCCGGGAATATGTCTCAATCGAAAGCATTGAATGACAAGAATAATGATATAAACCAGAAGTTTATAGACTGGTATTCAAGTGCTCTGGGAAGTCGTGTCGCGAACAGCGAGGGCGACGCCCTGGCGAGCATGGTGCACGATCTGTTCGGCTACCAGCTGCTGCAACTCGGCGAACTCGGCAACGACGTCGACTTCCTCGCCAGCTGTCCGATCCGTCGACGTGTGCTGCTGTCGCACCGCGCGCCGGCGTTCACCGGCAGCGTCATCGTCGGCCAGGCGCAGCAGCTGCCAATCGCCGCCGACAGCATCGACGCCGCGATACTGGTGCACACGCTGGATTTCTCGCCCGACCCCCACCAGGTGCTGCGCGAGGTCGAGCGCGTGCTGATCGCCGAGGGACGGGTCATCGTCGTCGGTTTCAATCCGTTCAGCCTGTGGGGCGTGTGGCGCCTGTTCGGGCGTTGGCGGGGGGCCGTGCCGTGGAGCGGGCATTTCCTGTCGTACCCGCGGCTCAACGACTGGCTGAGCCTGATGGGCTTCGCCGTCGAGCGCCTGGATGTCATGGAGTTCCGACCGCCGACGCGCGGTAGCGGCCTGCACGGCGTCGAACGCCTCGGGCGACAGGTATGGCCGATGCTGGCCGGCATCTACGTCGTCCGCGCGGTCAAGCGCGTCGCGCGCGTAACGCCGCTGCGCCAGCGCTGGGCGCGCCTGCGCGTGCGCGGTCCGAGGGTCATCGAACCGACGGTACGCGAGATCAACGATGTCTGAGCGCGTCGCACTATTCACAGACGGTGCCTGCAAAGGCAACCCTGGGCCCGGTGGCTGGGGCGTGGTCATGCGCTTCGGCGAGCACGAGAAGGAGCTGTTCGGTGGCGAGGTCGCGACGACCAACAACCGTATGGAGCTGATGGCGGTGATCCAGGGCCTGCAGTCGCTGAAACGACGCTGCGTCGTCGACGTGACGACCGATTCGCAATACGTCAGGAACGGCATCACGCAGTGGATACACAATTGGAAGCGCAACGGTTGGCGCACCGCGGCGAAGAAGCCGGTCAAGAACGCCGACCTGTGGCGGGAACTCGACGACGCGGTGCGCCGGCACGACGTCGCCTGGCACTGGGTCAAGGGTCACAGCGGTCACCCGGAGAACGAGCGTGCCGACGAACTGGCGAACCGGGCGATCAGGAATCTGGCGCGTTGACGACACGGCGCCGTGGTCGTCGGCGGCATCGGTTATCATCGTTGTGACATCGAAACCACGAACCTCGAACCGCCCATGCGACAGATCGTAGTGGACACCGAGACCACCGGTCTCGAACCCGAACAGGGACACCGGATCATCGAGATCGGCTGCGTAGAGATGGTCGAGCGGCGGCCGACCGGCGACAATTTTCACGTCTACCTGCAGCCGGACCGCGAGATCGATGCCGCGGCGGTCGAGGTGCACGGCATCACCAACGCGTTTCTCGCCGACAAACCGCGTTTCGCCGATATCGCCAATGACCTGATCGCCTACCTGCGCGGTGCCGAACTGGTGATCCACAACGCGCCGTTCGACGTCGGATTCCTCGATGCCGAACTGGCGCGAGTCGCGGGCACGGTGCCGATCGCCGAGCAGTGCGGCGTCTTGGACACGCTGGTCATGGCGCGCAAGAAGCATCCCGGTCAGCGCAACTCGCTCGATGCACTGTGCGGCCGCTACGACGTCGACAACAGCCGCCGTGACAAGCACGGCGCGCTGCTCGACGCGGAGATCCTCGCCGACGTGTACCTGGCGATGACCGGCGGACAGACCACGCTGTCGCTCGACGCCGGAGGCGGCGACGCGGACCAGGCATCGGTTTCGGGTCGTCGCGCGCTGGCGAGGGAGGGCCTGGCGCTGCGCGTCGTCGCCGCGACCGCCGACGAGGTCGCCGCGCATGAGGCGCGGCTCGACGCGATCGAGCAGGCGTCGGGTGCGCCGCCGGTCTGGCGCCGGCCGGGCGCGCCGTAGTCGGACGTTTCAGTCGACGGTCGTGCGTGTCGCCGCCGGTGCGTTGAGGCGGCCATCGATGCGCCACGAACCGTCGGCAGGGCGGATCTCCACCTGCCAATTGGCAATCGTCACGGGATCGACGCGCCCGGAGAAGCGGCGGTCGTCGAGCGGTGTCAATTGCGCGGTCTGGTCGCGGTTCGGTACGGTCGGGTGGGTCAATGTGAGCGTCAGCACACCGGCCTCGGCGGTCAGTGCCTTGGTCAGTTCCAGCATCACGGCGCCGGTATCGGCATCGTAGCTCAGGTCGCCGGTGATCCCGAGTGCCGTGGCGCGTGCCTTGCTGTCGGCATCCTTGTGGATTGCCAGGCCTTCCTTGTAGTAGTCGTCACTGACCAGACCGTCATTGGTCTGGATCGCGAGGTTGATCGTGTACATCGACGCGATCACGACGCTCAACGGCAGGCTGATCAGGAACCACGGCCAGAACTGCTTGTACCAGGGTTTGGTGTCTTCGCGGGGCGGTCTCATCGGCGGGTCACCGCAGCACCGGACCGAGGAAGCGCGCACGCTCCTGGATCGAGATGTCGTCGGGGTTGATCTCGGATTCGATACGGAACATCACTTCGCTGCTCGATGTCTTGAGTTCGACCGGGTCCACCTGGACGCGCAGCGGCAGGTCGATGACGGCGCCGCTGGCGACTTCGATGCCTTCGGTCTGTCCGATCACCTGTAGACCCTCGATACCTGAAACCGCAAGCCGGTAACGTTGCGGCTGGTCTTCCATGTTGATGATCTTGAGATTGTAGACGTTTTGCACCAAGCCCTCATCGGTCTCGGTGTACAGGACGTTGCGGTCGCGCAGGATGTTGAATTCCAGCGGCACGCGCGTGACCAGTGCGTAGACCAGCGCCGCACTGACGAATGTCAGGATGCCGACGTAGACCAGGATACGCGGGCGGACCAGCTTGGTCGTCTTCCCCTGCAGCGTGTTCTCGGTCGTGTATTTGACCAGGCCGCGTGGGTAGCCCATCTTGTCCATGACATCGTCGCAGACGTCGATGCAGGCGGCGCAGCCGATGCACTGGTACTGCAGACCGTCGCGGATGTCGATACCGACTGGGCAGACCTGCACACACAGGCTGCAGTCGATGCAGTCCCCAAGGCCGACGTCGGCCGACGGCGTGCCACGCTTGCGCGAGCCGCGCGGGTCACCGCGTTTCTCGTCGTACGAGATGATCAGCGTGTCGTGGTCGAACATCACGCTCTGGAAACGCGCGTACGGGCACATGTAGATGCAGACCTGTTCGCGCATGAAGCCGGCGTTGCCGTAGGTCGCGAAGCCGTAGAAGAAGATCCAGAAGGTCTCCCAGGGACCGAGTTCCCAGGTCATGAAGTTGGTCCACAGCTCGGTAATCGGCGTGAAGTAGCCGACGAAGGTGAACCCGGTCCACAGCGAGAACAGCAGCCACACGGCATGCTTGGTGATCTTGACGCGAAAGTACGCGGCGTTGCGCGGGCCCTGGTCACGCTTTCTTTGTTGCCGCGAGTTGCCCTCGATCTTCTGCTCGATCCACATGTAGATCTCGGTCCACACCGTTTGCGGACAGGCGTACCCGCACCACAGGCGCCCGGCCAGTGCCGTGAACATGAACAGCGCGATGGCCGCGATGATCAGCAGCATCGACAGGTAGAAGAAATCCTGCGGCCAGAAGGTCAGACCGAAGATGTAGAACTTGCGTGCCGGCAGGTCGAACAGGACCGCCTGATGCCCGTCCCAGTTGACCCAGGGCAGGCCGTAGTAGATACCGAGCAGCGCCGCCACGGCGAGTAGGCGCAGTACCGCGAACACGCCGTGCACTTCACGCGGATAGAGCTTCTCGCGTTTCTTGTACAGGTCCTCTTCGATCGGCTGATCGTTCGGCGTGGCGGCGGGCTCGGACATGGGCAGCAGTTCCGTGTTCAGGCGTTGGATGCCGTGTCGCTGTCGGGGTTGCGTCGATGTGTCGGGCGTCGGAAATAGCAGGTCATCGCACAGCTGATCGACGTGAGCAGCCAGAAGCAGAAGAAACCGATCGTGTAGCCGCCGGTGCGGGTCAGGTTGGGAAAGCCGCCGATCATCGCCAATTCGGTCGGGTCGAAGACCGTGAAGAAGACGATCGTCGCGGCACTCGCGGTGATGAACGATGGCCACATCACCGAGATGATCTGTTGGATGACCGGCAACTCGTTCTTGTCACGTTCGGTCACGGGTAGCGTGGACATACTGTGCTCCTCCGAATGGCGGGCCGCCGAACGGCCGCAGGTCGGTCGCGCAACAAAACTGGATTCCGCGTCAAATACGGCGCCGGCAAAGGCGCGACATGACGCAGTGACGAAATTTTAAACAGTCTGAAGCGAAACCGGGCGGATGTCCTTGATAATTCGCACTATCAACAGACGTCCGCCCGGGTCCGGGTCGGGGCTGGTGGGCCTACTGCTGCTTCGACAGGCTATAGACGTACGCGGTCAGCAGGTGCACCTTTTCGTCGCCAAGCAGGTCGCTGTGCGGCGGCATCACGCCGTTGCGGCCCTTGTTCAGGGTTTCCTTGATGGCGCCGGCGCTGCCACCGTACAGCCAGACCTTGTCGGTCAGGTTCGGGGCGCCCAGCATCTGGTTGCCGGTGCCGTCGAGCCCGTGGCAGCCGATACAACCGGACGTCATGAACACGTCTTTGCCGGCCTCGGCCTTGGCGGCGTCGACGTTGCGGCCCGACAGGCTCAAGACGTAGGCGGTGACCTGGTCGATCTTGTCGTCGCCGAGGTGCGCGTGCGGCGGCATCACGCCGACCCGGCCGGCAGCGATAGAGACCTTGATCTGCTCCGGTGCACCGCCCCACAGCCATTCGCCGTCACGCAGGTTCGGGAAGCCGCGCGCACCGCCGGCATCGGAACCGTGACACTGCATGCAGTAGGTCAGGTACAGGCGTTTGCCCATGTCGCGGGCTTCCTCGTACTCCGGTTTGGCGGCCAGATCGGTGACCGCGACCGCGGCGTACTGCTGGAAGATCGGGTCGTACTTCTCGGCCGCCTTGGCCATCTCGGCCTGATACTGCGAGTCAACGGCGCCCAGGGTGTTGCCCGACGACCAGCCGAGGAAGCCCTGGAACTTGCCGAGACCCGGATACAGCGCCAGGTACACCGCAGCGAACACCAGCGTGATATAGAACAGCCACAGCCACCAGCGCGGCAGCGGATTGTTGTACTCCTGCAGGTCGCCGTCCCAGGTGTGGCCGGTCACGTCGCCCTGCGCAGACTCGCCGGCGCGTTTCTTCATGGTCCAGCGGATCAGCCAAAAGCAGCCCAGGATATTCGCTGCGGTGAGAACGATGATCCAAATACTCCAGAACTCGCTCATGACATGTTCTCCTTCTTAATCGTCGCCTTGTGCTGTTCTTCGTCAGCAAACGGCAGGTTGGCGGCCTCGTCGAACGACTTCTTGCGACGCTTGCTGTAGGCCCAGAATACGATCCCGAGGAAAAGGATCAGCAATAACAGCGTGTGCCAGGCACGGATGTCGTTGAGTTCCACGACGGTCACCACTGTTTGGAGGCGAGGCCCAGGCCCTGCAGGTAGGCAACCAGTGCCTCTGCCTCGGTCTTGCCTGCAACCTCTTTCTGGGCATTAGCCATTTCTTCTTCGCTGTAGAGTTCGCACTTCGGGCACGTGGCGCCGACCGCGATGTTCAGCGCCCGCATCTTCGCCGCCGTGTCCTCGCCGCTGAGCACGGTGTCGGACAGCCACGGATACGCCGGCATGTTCGACTCCGGCACGACATCACGTGGATTGATCAGGTGCACGTAGTGCCAGTCGTCACTGTAGCGACCGCCAACGCGGGCGAGGTCCGGACCGGTGCGCTTCGAGCCCCACTGGAACGGATGGTCGTAGACCGACTCACCGGCGACCGAGTAGTGACCGTAGCGCTCGGTCTCGGCACGAAACGGGCGGATCATCTGCGAGTGGCAGTTGTAGCAGCCTTCGCGGATGTAGACGTCGCGACCCTCGAGGTGCAGGGCGCTGTACTTATTGACACCCGGTGCCGGGGTCGTGGTCTCGGTCTGGAAGAACAGCGGTACGATCTCGACCAGGCCGCCGACACTGATCACGAGGATGACCAATATCGCCAGCAGGCCGACGTTCTTTTCAACGACTTCATGTGACATGGTTCGAGTCTCCTAACGATCAGTGGGCTGCCGGGGCCGGGATGGCGTCGTCAGCCTCTTCAGAGCTGCCGGATGCCACCGTCTTCCAGGTGTTGTAGGCCATGAAGAACATGCCCAACAGGAACAGCGCCCCGCCCAGCAGGCGGACGTAGTAGAACGGATAGGTCCGTTCGACCGACTCGATGAACGAATAGGTCAGCGTGCCGTCCGCGTTGACAGCGCGCCACATCAGGCCCTGCATGACACCGGCGATCCACATCGCGGCGATGTACAGCACGACGCCGATAGTCGCGGTCCAGAAGTGCAGCTCGACCAGCTTCATGCTGTACATATTGACCTTGCCGAACAATCGCGGGATCAGGTAATACAGCGAGCCGATCGAAACCATCGCGACCCAGCCGAGCGCGCCCGAGTGCACGTGGCCGACGGTCCAGTCGGTGTAGTGCGACAGTGCGTTGACGGTCTTGATCGACATCATCGGGCCCTCGAAGGTCGACATGCCATAGAACGACAGCGAGACGATCAGGAACTTCAGCACCGGGTCGGTGCGCAGCTTATGCCAGGCGCCCGACAGGGTCATGATGCCGTTGATCATGCCGCCCCACGACGGCGCGAGCAGGATCAGCGAGAAGATCATGCCGACCGACTGTGCCCAGTCAGGCAGCGCGGTGTAGTGCAGGTGGTGCGGGCCGGCCCACATGTAGGTCGAGACCAGTGCCCAGAAGTGCACGACCGACAGGCGGTAGGAGTACACCGGGCGCTCGGCCTGCTTCGGAATGAAGTAATACATCATGCCGAGGAACGCGGTGGTCAGGAAGAAGCCGACCGCGTTGTGGCCGTACCACCACTGGATCATGGCGTCGATCGCGCCCGGGTAGAAGCTGTAGCCCTTGGTCAGCGTGACCGGGACGAATGCGCTGTTGACGATGTGCAGCACGGCGACGGTCAGGATGAACGCGCCGAAGAACCAGTTCGCCACGTAGATGTGCTTGACCTTGCGCTTGACGATCGTGCCGAAGAACACGACCGCGTAGGCTACCCAGACCACGGCGATCAGCAGGTCGATCGGCCACTCCAGCTCGGCGTATTCCTTACCGCTGGTGATGCCGAGCGGCAGCGTGATCGCGGCGAGCAGGATGATCAGGGTCCAGCCCCAGAACGTGAACGCGGCCAACGGACCACCGAACAACCGCGCCTGGTTGGTGCGCTGCACGATGTAGTACGAGGTCGCGAACAGCGCAGATCCGCCGAAGGCGAAGATCACGGCATTGGTGTGCAGCGGGCGCAGGCGGCCGTAGCTCAACCAGGAAATGCCGTCCCAAAGGAACAGATCCGGAAAGGCCAGCTGGGCTGCGACGATGACGCCGACGAGCATCCCGACGATGCCCCAAACGACAGTCATAATCGCAAACTGGCGCACGACCTTATAGTTGTACGTGGTCTGTGACTCCATTACGCGTCTCCGAGAGGTAACCAAAAAACGAGGTAGGGGCCCTGGCGGATGCAGGAGCCAATCTCAGAGCGGAGACTAATTAAACTGAAGGCGCGTGCTTTTGATCTGGGTCAAATTGAGCGAACGCTAATACGGCGCAATGCTTTTTGTCGCTTTTGACTTGAGCCAGATCAACTGGGTGGGGTTGCCTGATGCGGTTCGCAGCTTGCCGGATGGCCGACCATCGCGCGTAGCCGTTCGAGGTCGAGTATCTGCACGTGCTTGCGTTCGACCTTGAGGATGCCTTCGTCCTGGAAGCGCGTGAACAGGCGGCTCACGGTCTCCAGCGCCAGCCCGAGATAGCTGCCGATCTCCTGCCGCGACATGCTGAGGAAGAAATCGGTCGCGGAGAATCCGCGTCGCTTGAATCGTTCCGACAGGCTGATCAAAAACGACGCAACGCGCTCTTCGGCCGTGCTGCGACCGAGCAGTGCCATCATCTCGGCGTCGTGGCTGATCTCTTTGCTGAGCAGGCGGAACATCTGGTGCTGCAGGCTGGGGATGTTGGACGAAAGGTCTTCAAGCCGGTCGAAAGGCAGCTCGCAGATCGCCGTCGTCTCGAGCGCCCGGGCACCACAACCGTGCTGGCCGTCCTGGATCGCGTCGAGGCCAAGCACCTCGCCCGGCAGATGGAAGCCGACGACCTGCTCGTCGCCCTCGTTGGTCTGCGTAAACGTCTTAACGGCGCCGGTCTTGACGACATATAAATGGCGGAAAGCGTCGCCGGCACGGAACAGGTGATCGCCGCGCTGCAGCGGCCGATTGCGCTTGACGATGGCGTCGAGGCGGTCGACGTCTTCCGGGCGCAACCCCATGGGCAGGCACAGGGTCGAGAGGGTGCAGTCGCGACAGGCGACTTTGATCTTGTCGAGCGAAATCACATTCTTGCTAGGCACGCCGGCTGTCCCAATACAGAGTATTCAGATTTCTGTCGCACAAGGGTATTGTGCGGCGAATTTTGACCTCGATCAATAACCTTCGTTTAGGTGCAAAAAAAACCCGCCCTGTACAGGACGGGTCCTTGCGGCCGTGAGACCTACTGGCCGGCGGCCGGTGCCTCCGGTGCCGGCGGCGGAGCCGGCGGCGCGCCATAACCGTATCCCGGACCGTAGCCGCCCCACGGGCCGCCGCCGTAGCCGTAACCCGGGCCGCCGTAGCCGCCCCAGTACGGTGCGCTGTAGTTGTAGCCACGGCCCCAGCCGTCGCCGGCGCCATAGCCGCTGCCGTAGCCGCGCATGTTGGTGTTGCCGCGGCCGCTCATGTTCATGCTGAAATCGCCTCCACCGGCAGCGTCGCCCGAACCCCAGCCGTCACCCCAGCCCGACGTGTTGCCGTAGCCCAGGCCGCGGTTGTAGTTGTTGTCCCAGCCACTGCCACCCCAGGGACCGCCGCCCCACCAGGCGCTGGCCGAGGACATGGTTAATGCAGCGGCGCCAGCGATGGCCGCCGCGCCGAATGCTTTTGCGAACTTCCGCATATTGGATGACTCCTTAAGTGCGTTGTCGAGTAAGAGTGGTGTGCTTCCCTGCAGCGACGATACCCGCCTTGGTTACAAAGAGAGCAGTCGGCACAGATCTCGGGTTCCATTGTTCCCGAGCACACCTCACTATAGACCAAGCGATAGGCAACCACTAGCAGAATTTGGTCGTCGCGACACCAGGTAAGGCGTTGGAACGTAAGATGTTCTAAATGTTGAGATCGGTGTCGCAGGGGGCCGTCGAAGCGGGCCCCGGGGCAGCGCCCGGCGGCGATTTCCGATTGAGCGCCAACAGGGCATCTGGTACCTTTTAGACCCGTCCGTAGCAACCCCATTTTGAGCCCTCCGGCGCATGGCTAAATGCATCTTCATTACGGGCGGCGTTGTGTCGTCCCTGGGCAAGGGAATTGCCTCCGCATCGCTCGGCGCCCTGCTCGAAGCGCGTGGCCTGAAGGTCACGATGATCAAGCTCGATCCCTACATCAACGTCGACCCGGGCACGATGAGTCCGTTCCAGCACGGCGAGGTTTTTGTCACCAGCGACGGTGCCGAGACCGACCTCGACCTCGGTCACTACGAACGCTTCATCCGCACGACGATGGAGCGCGACAACAATTTCACGACCGGCCAGATCTACGACAACGTGATCCGCAAGGAGCGCCGCGGCGATTACCTCGGTGGCACCGTCCAGGTCATCCCGCACATCACCAACGAGATCAAGGACTGCGTGCGGCGCGGCTCGGGTGACGCCGATGTCGCACTGGTCGAGATCGGCGGCACCGTCGGCGACATCGAATCGCTGCCGTTTCTCGAGGCGATCCGCCAGATGGGCGTCGAGATGGGCCGCGACAACGCGCTGTTCATGCACCTGACATTGGTGCCCTACATTCCCACGTCGGGCGAAATCAAGACAAAACCCACACAGCACTCGGTCAAGGAGCTGCGCTCGATCGGTATCCAGCCCGATGTCCTGGTCTGTCGGGCCGATCGTCCGGTGCCGGACAGCGAACGTCGCAAGATCGCGCTGTTCACCAACGTCCCGGAACGCGCCGTGATCTCGGCGATCGATGCCGACAGCATCTATCGCATCCCGCTGATGCTGCACGCGCAGGGCCTCGACGAGATCGTCGTCGACCAGCTGCGCCTGGACGTGCCGCCTGCCGACCTCGCGGAATGGCAGGCCGTCGTCGACGGGCTCGACAATGTCAACGGCGAGGTCGACATCGCAATGGTCGGCAAGTACGTTGATCTGACCGAGTCCTACAAGTCGTTGAACGAGGCCCTGATCCATGCCGGCATCAGGTCGGCGCGCCAGGTCAACATCCACTACGTCGACTCGGAGGAGATCGAGAACCAGGGTGTCGACTGCCTGCGCGACAAGGACGCGATCCTGGTGCCGGGCGGCTTCGGCGAGCGCGGCGTCGAGGGCAAGATCGCCGCCGCCAAGTTCGCGCGCGAGCACGGCGTGCCCTACCTCGGCATCTGTCTCGGCATGCAGGTCGCCGTCATCGAGTTCGCGCGCAACGCCGCCGGCCTTACCGACGCGCACAGCACCGAGTTCGACCGCGCGACGCCGTACCCGGTCATCGCGCTGATCACTGAGTGGATGAATGCCGATGGCTCGGTCGAACAGCGTGGCGCCGATTCCGATCTCGGCGGCACGATGCGCCTCGGCGCGCAGCAGTGCAAACTGGCCAAGGGCACGATATCGCGCCGGCTGTATGCGAAGGACGTCATCAGCGAGCGCCATCGCCACCGCTACGAGTTCAACAACGGCTACCGCCAGGAACTCGAAGACGCCGGCATGAAGGTCGCCGGTACGTCGATCGACGGTCGCCTGGTCGAGATGGTGGAGATCCCGTCGCACCCCTGGTTCGTCGCGTGCCAGTTCCACCCCGAGTTCACGTCGACGCCGCGCTACGGTCACCCGCTGTTCAGCGGCTTCGTTGACGCCGCGGCGGCGCAGCGGGCAAAGAAGCACGTCGACGAGGCCGTTCCCGCATGAAGCTATGCGGCTTCGAGGTCGGCCTCGACAGACCGTTGTTCCTGATTGCCGGCACCTGCGTCATCGAGGGCGAGGCGTCGGCGTTGTCGGTCGCCGAGGCATTGCAGGCGATCGCCGACGAGCTGGCGATACCGCTGATCTACAAGTCGTCGTTCGACAAGGCCAACCGTTCGTCGCACGACAGTCCGCGCGGCCCGGGTCTGGAACAGGGCCTGCGCATCCTCGAGCGGGTCAAGAACGATCTCGGCCTGGCGGTGTTGACCGACGTCCACGAGGACACGCCGCTCGACGAGGTGGCGTCGGTCGTCGACGTGCTGCAGACACCGGCATTCCTGTGCCGGCAGACCAACTTCATTCAGAACGTTGCCCGGGCCGGTCGGCCGGTGAACATCAAGAAGGGGCAGTTCCTCGCACCCTGGGACATGGCCAACGTCGTCGACAAGGCACGGGCCACCGGCAACGAGCAGATCATGGTCTGCGAGCGCGGTGTGTCTTTCGGCTACAACACCTTGGTCTCGGACATGCGCGGGCTCGCCGTGATGCGTGCAACCGGCTGCCCGGTGGTGTTCGACGCGACCCACTCGGTACAGCAGCCCGGCGGTCTCGGCAGCCGCTCGGGCGGGCAGCGTGAGCACGTACCGGTGCTGGCACGTGCGGCCGTCGCCGCCGGCATCGCCGGCCTGTTCATGGAGACCCATCCCGATCCCGAGAACGCCCTGTCGGACGGCCCGAACTCGTGGCCACTGGACAACATGAAGGCGCTGCTGCAGACGCTGGTCGAACTCGATCACACGGTCAAGCGCGGCGGCTTCATCGAACAGACTTTGTAGGACCCGCTGCGGCCGCTATGCCGACTCCAAGGCGACACTCGCTGCGTCGGCGCGGTCCGCGAGCGCTAAGTTAATCTTCAGGAGTATCCATGTCCGAAATCATCGATGTGCGCGCGCGCGAGATCCTCGATTCGCGCGGTAATCCCACCGTCGAGGCCGATGTGCTGACCGCTGACGGCGCCATCGGTCGCGCCGTCGCGCCGTCGGGTGCGTCGACCGGCTCCCGCGAGGCCCTCGAATTGCGCGACGGTGACAAGGGACGTTTCCTCGGCAAGGGTGTGCTGACCGCGGTCGGCAACGTCAACGGCGAGATACGTGATGCGCTGATCGATCACGACGTCGGCGCCCAGGCGGCGATCGACAGCCGCTTGATCGACCTCGACGGCACCGACAACAAGTCGCGCCTCGGCGCCAACGCGACGTTGGCCGTTTCGCTGGCCGCCGCACATGCCGCCGCGCAGGAAAAGGCGATGCCGCTGTATCAGTCGCTCGGTGACGGCAACTACCGCATGCCGGTACCGATGATGAACATCATCAACGGTGGCGAACATGCCGACAACAGCGTCGACCTGCAGGAGTTCATGATCCTGCCGGTCGCCGCCGGCTCGATCCGCGAGGCGGTGCGCCACGGCGCCGAGGTGTTTCACGCGCTGAAGTCGGTGCTCGGCGGCCGTTCGCTGGCGACCACGGTCGGCGACGAGGGCGGTTTCGCGCCGGATCTGCGCTCCAATGAAGAGGCGATCGAGGTGATTCTCGAGGCCATCGACAAGGCCGGTTTCCGCCCCGGCGAGGACATCTTCCTCGGCCTCGATGCCGCGAGTTCCGAGTTCTACAGGGACGGCAAGTACGTGCTGGCCTCGGAGGGCAAGTCGTTCGACGCGGCGGCATTCGCCGATTTCCTGACCGGCTGGGTCGATCAGTACCCGATCATCTCGATCGAGGACGGCATGGACGAGGGTGACTGGGACGGCTGGTGGCTGCTGACCGAAAAACTCGGCAAGCGCGTGCAGCTGGTCGGTGACGACCTGTTCGTGACCAACACCAAGATCCTCGGCGAGGGCATCGACAAGGGCATCGCCAACTCGATCCTGATCAAGTTCAACCAGATCGGCACGCTGACCGAGACGCTCGACGCGATACGCATGGCGCACGACGCCGGTTACAGCGCCGTGATCTCGCACCGGTCCGGCGAGACCGAGGACACGACGATCGCCGATCTCGCCGTCGCCACGGCGACAGGGCAGATCAAGACCGGCTCGCTGTCGCGCTCGGACCGCGTCGCCAAGTACAACCAGCTGATGCGCATCGAGGACCAGCTTGGCGGCGATGCGGTGTATGCCGGCAAGACCGCGTTCCCGGGTCTCTGAGCGCTGGCGGCGTCGGCGTGAACTGGAAACTGCAGATCGTCGTCGCGCTGCTGCTGCTCGTGCTGCTCGGTCTGCAGTTCCGTCTCTGGGTCGGCGACGGCAGCCTCGCCGAGGTCGCCAGCCTGAAGCGTCAGCTCGCGCAGCAGCGCAGCGAACTCAGTGACCTGCGCGAACGCAACGCGACCCTGCAGGCCGAGGTCGACGATCTCAAGCAGGGGCTGGCCGCGATCGAGGCGCGCGCGCGCAGCGAGCTCGGCCTGATCCGCGAGGGCGAGACCTATTTCCAGCTGCTCGATCCGAAGCAGCAGTGAGCGGACCGTCGTACTGGGCCGTGGTACCTGCCGCCGGCGTCGGCAAGCGCATGGGCAGCAGCGTGCCGAAGCAATATCTGCAGCTCGGCGGCCGCGCCGTCATCGATCACACTATCGAACGTCTGCTGCTGCATCCGTCGATCGACGGTCTCTACCTGGCGCTTAGCGACGAAGACGGCTACTGGGGCGACACCGAGTTCGCCGGACACCCGGACCTCGTGACCGTACCGGGCGGCACCGAGCGCTGCTACTCGGTGTTCAACGCACTGCAGCGGCTGCGCGCGCGCACACATGCCGACGACTGGGTACTGGTACATGACGCCGCGCGTCCGTGCGTGCGACGCGGCGATATCGATCACCTGATAGCGATGCTGCGCGGCCACGAGGTCGGCGGCCTGCTGGGCATGCCGGTGCGCGATACAATGAAGCGCACCGACCCGGCCGATCGCATCGTCGCGACCGTCGATCGCGGCCACCTGTGGCATGCCTTCACGCCACAGATGTTTCGGCTCGGGGTGTTGTATGAGGCGATGCGCAGCGCGCTCGATGCCGGCCAGCTGGTGACCGACGAGGCCGGCGCGATCGAACGCGCCGGCCGGCGCCCGATCATGGTCGAGAGCCACGCCGACAACCTGAAGATCACGCGCCCCGAGGATCTGCCGCTGGCCGCGTATTACCTCGAACGACAGGCGGCCAACACCGATGACTGAGCGTTCGCACACGCACACAGGCGCCTGACTCGCGCGCCGCAGGCCCAGACGACACCAGGGTGTCGGTACGGCGCAGTGGCGTCGCCGCAAGCCACGCGGTAGAGCAACGGAGAGTCCGTCGCCACGGGCTATGAATGGCGCGCCCCGCGGGCGCTGCCTGCGGCGATGCCACCGAACCCGGTGAGATTGCCGGACTCGCCGATGCCGGGGCCGGCGACGGCGTGCCGGTATCCGTCGCGTGCGCCCGCGCGACGTCGCCGTTGTGCAGCGCGTCCGCGAGACCCGGCGCGTCAGGGCCACTGCGGCGGACCGGCAAGTGACATCCGCATTGACGGCGCGTCTCGGCAGCGCGAGGGCTGCGACTCGACAGCTTGGCCGGCACGGTCGCAGCGCGGGCCGCGCGACCGCCAGCCGCGGCTAGCGGTCGGCAGCGCGCCGGGCGCCGTTCGGCCGCGGCCGCCGGTCGCCGACGGGCAGGCGCAGCACCTGCCGCGCATTGTCCGTGGTCGCCCGCGCGATCAGGTCGACGGCGTCGTTGCGCAGCGTCGCCAGCGTTTCCAGCACCTCGGGCAGGTAGGCCGGGCTGTTGCGCTGGTAGCGATGCGCCGCACCGGTCATGTCGGGGGCGTCGGTCTCGAGCACCAGGGCGTCAAGCGGCAGCGCGGCCGCGAGTGTGCGCAGGTGTGTCGACCGCTCGAACGTCAGCATGCCGCCGAAGCCGAGCCTGAAGCCGAGGTCGAGATAGCGCGACGCCTGCTGCAGGCTGCCGTTGAAGGCATGGCAGAAACCGCCGTTGAGGCGGTATCGGCGTAGCGTCGCGAGCATCGGTTCGTGCGCCTTGCGCACGTGCAGCACGACCGGCAGCCGGGTCTGTTCGGCGACCTCCAGCTGCGCATCCAGCAGCCGTTGCTGGCGGTCACGGTCGAGCGATCGCAGCTGCCAGTCGAGTCCGATCTCGCCGATCGCGACGGGTCGCGTCGCCGCGACCTGCTCGGCCAGCGCGGCGACATCGCCGTCGGCGTGCGACTGCAGGTAGACGGGGTGCAGTCCGAGAGCCGGATACAGCTGCGGATCGGCGCCGCACAGCGCGAGCAGCTGCGGCCAGGTCGCGCGCTGCACCGCCGGCACCAGCATCTCGGCGACGCCGGCGGCGCGCGCGGCGTCGATCACGTCGCTCCGGTCGTCGTCGAACGCGTCGACGTCGATGTGGCAGTGTGAGTCGAACAACTCCATGCGACCATCTTAGCCTGCCGGTCGTATGAGCCGGACAACGCCAAGCCGGCGGAACCCGGTTGCGCCCGATGCCCGCCGCTGTCGTGTCGGGATCCCTGCGCGTTCGCGCTCGCTGTGGCCCGGCTCTCACGCAGCCCCGGCCCTGACCGTGGCGGGGACTCTCGCACCGGGCTGGCACCACGACGCCCGCGAAGACCACAGGCCCACCGAGGGCTTTTGCAACACACGGGTCCGCGCGCGCGGCGGGTGCGGCGATGATGGCGCCGATCGCCGGCGCCGCCGTGGTCGTCCGGGGCGGGCCAGGCGGCGCGCCCGTGACGCTGGCGATAACGAAGGCGCGACCGGCGTTCGCAGGCCACCCGGCCACGCCCAGGGGCGTCGCGTGGGGCGCGTACCGCCCGCGGTGCTACCATGCGCAGCCCGAAACCCTCAGCGAGCGAGCGATATGCGCATTGGCCACGGCTACGATGCCCACCGTTTCGGCGATGGCGACTTCGTCACGATCGGCGGGGTGCGCATCGATCACGATCGCGGCCTTGAGGCGCACTCCGACGGCGACGTCCTGATCCATGCGATATGCGATGCCGTGCTCGGAGCCGCCGGTCTCGGTGACATCGGTCGCCACTTCCCGGACAGCGATGCGCGGTTCAAGGACATCGACAGCCGGCTGTTGCTGCGCCGGGTCCGCGACCAGGCCGCCGCGTGCGGCTGGCGGGTCGAGAACCTCGATGCGACCGTGATCGCCCAGGCGCCGCGGCTGGGACCGCACATCGCCGCGATGGTCGCCGCGCTCGCCCCGGACCTGGGCGTCGACAACGGACGTGTCAACATCAAGGCGACGACGACCGAGGGCATGGGGTTCACGGGCCGCGGCGAGGGCATCGCCGCGCATGCGGTGGTCCTGCTCGCGCCGCTCTGATGCCGGTGACGCTGGCGGACGGGGATCCGACCCGGGCGCTGAAGTGCGCCCACGGCGGTCCCGTGCTGCAGGGGCGCCTGCGTGCCAGCTGCGACGACTTCGTCGTCGAGGAGGTCCTCGGATACGCGCCGTCCGGTGCCGGTGAGCACGACTTCCTGACCGTGCGCAAGCGTGACCGCAACACCCACGACGTGGCGCGCATGCTGGCCCGCCACGCCGGCGTCGCGCAGCTCGCCGTCGGCTATGCCGGCCTCAAGGACCGCCGCGCGCTGACCACCCAGCATTTCACGGTGCAGCTGCCGGGTCGGGCGTCGCCGGACTGGCAGTCGCTGGACGACGCGACCCTGACGATCGTCGACGTCGCCCGGCACCACCGCAAGATCCGCCGCGGCGGGCTGCGCGGCAACCGCTTCGTGATCAGCGCGGTCGATGTCTACGGCGACCGCGACCTGGCCGAGTCGCGCCTCGCGCAAGTCGGCGAACACGGCGTGCCCAACTATTTCGGCAGTCAGCGCTTCGGCCGCGACGGCGGCAATCTGGTACAGGCGGACGCACTGTTCGCCGGGCGCGGCCGGCGGCCGAAGCGCGAGCTGCGCGGCCTGCTGCTGTCGGCGGCGCGGGCACAGCTGTTCAACCTCGTGCTCGCCGCCCGCGTCGCCGACGGCAGCTGGCTGCAGGCCCTGCCCGGCGACGTGCTGTCGCTGAACGGGGCGCAGCGCCAGTTCGCCAACGACCCCGACGACACCAGCATCGCGCCGCGGCTGGCCGCCGGCGACGTCCATGTCACCGGTCCGCTGTGCGGCCGCGACAGTCGTGCGCTGCGTCCCGGCGGCGTGGCTGCGGCGCGCGAGGCCGCGGTGCTCGACGCGTGGTCGGATTGGCTCGACGGGCTCGCACGCTTCGGCCTCGACGCCGACCGGCGGCCGCTGCGCCTGCGGGTCGACGACCTCGAATGGCGCTGGCAGGGTTCGCGGCTGCAGCTGCGCTTCGGCCTCCCCGCCGGCGCCTACGCGACCGCGGTACTGCGTGAACTGATCGACGAACGCGCGCCCGGGGGCTGACCGCGCCGACCCGCGGTGGGGCCGCGGGTCGGCGCGGTCGCGGGCGACCCGCCTGGAGCGTCTGGCCGGCATGTCGCATGAGCCAAACAGCATCTCTGCGCGGAACCGGGCGATGCAGTCCGTACCCTGCGCCGTGCCACTCGAGTAACCGGGGCTTCCGCTCGCCGCGGCTTGGCTTTCACTGAAGCCATAGCCACGGCCATCCCTTTCGCTCCGCGCCGGTGCCAGACCGGCGGCGAGAGCAGCAGCCTCTCCGAGCGCCCATGCGACTTGCCGGCTAGCCGAAACGCCGGTGCTTGCCGGACAGCAGCACGTAAACGGCGCCGCTGCCGCCGTCCCAGCGCGGTGTCGAGACGAACGCCAGCACCTCGTCGCGCTGGCGCAGCCACTGGTTGGTCTTCTGCTTCAGCACCGGCTGCGGCGCCCCGGATCCGCGGCCCTTGCCATGGATGATGCGCACGCAGCGGCGCCCGGTGGCAAGACTGTGGCCGAGGAACCGTAGCAGCGCGGGCCTGGCCTCGTGGACGCGCAGGCCGTGCAGGTCGAGTGTGCCTTCCGGCTCGATGACACCACGCTGCAGGTCGCGAAACAGCCGGTTCTGGATACCCGGCCGCCGAAACTCGAGGAAATCGGGCGTGTCGATCGCGAGATCGGCGAGGCGCTCGTCGTCTTCATCGCCGACCGGCAGGTGCAGCGGTTCCGGGCGACGCCGTCGCCGGTACGGGTCGGCGCGCTGGTCGTCGATGGGCTCCACGTCCTCCATCGCGGCGCGGAATGCCGCGGCGTCGTCGTCAGGATCGCGGTTGCCGGTCATAGCGTGATTGAAACGGCAATCCGGCGCCGCTTCAAGGTGAGGGCGCCCGGGGTTTTGCAGTATCATCGGCGTCCGCAGCAAGGGCTGCAGCAGGGCCGCGGTCGCAACCGGACTACATGCGCATTCTCCTCAGCAACGACGACGGCTATCTGGCCCCTGGCCTGCGTGCGCTGCACGATGCGGTCGCGACGATCGCCGACGTCGTCGTCGTGGCGCCGGACCGCGATCGCAGCGGCGCCAGCAATTCGCTGACGCTCGAGCAGCCGATCCGGGCGACCGAGGCCGACAACGGCTTCATCCGTGTCGAGGGCACGCCGACCGACTGCGTCCACCTGGCGATCACCGGCTTGCTGCACGACGAGCCGGACATGGTCGTGTCGGGCATCAATGCCGGCGCCAACATGGGCGACGACGTCCTGTATTCCGGCACCGTCGCGGCCGCGACCGAGGGTCGCTTCCTCGGTTACCCGGCGATCGCGCTGTCGCTGGCGTCGCACACGCCGCGCCATATCGACACCGCGGCACGCGTCGCGCTGCAGCTGGTGCAGCGCCTGCGCGACCGGCCGCTGGCGCCCGACTCGATCCTCAACGTCAACATCCCCGATCTGCCGTTCGACGAACTGCAGGGCATGCGCGCGACGCGACTCGGTCACCGCCACAAGGCCGAGCCGGTGGTCAGGGCCGAGGACCCGCGCGGTCGCCCGATCTACTGGGTCGGCCAGGCCGGGGCCGAGCAGGACGCCGGACCGGGCACCGATTTCCACGCGATACGCAACGGCTTCGTCTCGATCACGCCGCTGCAGGTCGATCTGACGCGCCATGCCGCCGTGCCGCAGTTGGCCGAGTGGCTAGGGGAAGACGCGTGACGCCCGGCCATATCGGCATCGGCATGACCTCGGCACGTACCCGCGAGCGCCTGATCCGGCGCCTGCGCGACGAGGGCATCCGCGATCGACGCGTGCTCGAGCGCATGCGCGAGACACCGCGTCACCTGTTCGTCGACGAGGCCCTGGCCAGCCGCGCCTACGAAGACACGGCATTACCGATCGGTAATGGTCAGACGATCTCGCAGCCGTACATCGTCGCGCGCATGACGGCGGCATTGCTCGAGGCCGGGCCACTGCAGAGCGTGCTCGAGGTCGGCACCGGCTCGGGTTATCAGAC
>JAAUYD010050703.1_pt1 | contig 46271 bp, 35 predicted proteins | sample 7278101 | NCBI WGS metagenome assembly JAAUYD01 (sample SAMN14350128, study PRJNA611818) | marine sediment metagenome | isolation source: surface marine sediment (0.6m) | place: French Polynesia: Moorea | collected 2018-08
CAATCACTTCCACTCCTCAGTCACATACTGCTAGTATGCTCCTTCGTCTTGTAAGCGCCTGAAATCACTTCTGCCTGCGCTGGCTCGGTCCGAATTTGAAGACAGGCCCTAAAACGTTTTTAATATTTGGACTACTTTTGAGTATCGCGACTGTCGGATGCCTCCGCGAGAATCCAAACTATAATCCCGATGCTGGAACATCAGATTCAGACACCGACACTGATACAGACACGGTCTCAGATACGGACACGGTCTCAGATACGGACACGGATTCAAGCTCAGACACAGATACGGACACAGACACAGATACGGACACAGACACAGATACTGATACGGACACTGATACTGATACGGACACTGATACCGACACTGATACCGACACCGACACAGATACTGATACGGACACGGACACAGACACAGACACCGATACTGATACCGGCACGGACTCAGAAACGAACGTGGGAGAATGCGAGATTGAAGTCTGGCAGGGAACGACCAACTTGTCACATGGCGACCAGGGATATGATTTTTCCCAAATCGAGATGGACGGCACTGGCAATCAAGCCAGTGCCGACGCAGCGTTTATTATAAGAAACACCGGAAACGCAAATTTGGAGATTTCGAGCGTTTCACTTTCTGGTGACCAAGCAGCGGATTTTGTGCTGACCCCACCCGTGGTGACGACGTTGGTTCCGAACGGATCCACGACCTTTTCGGTTAGGTTGGATCCATTAAGCACTGTCGGGCTAAAGAGCGCCACAATAACCATTGCCAGCAACGACGAAGATGAAGGCGCGTTCGAGCTGAGCGTTATCGGCCAAGGTATCGACACCACGCCGCCTATCTGTCCCAACAAAACCATCACCCTTTCAAACGTAACGACGACTGGCATGACAGTGGGGTGGGTCAAGGCAACCGATCATGTCACGCCCCAGAACGCACTATCCTACGCGGTATTTACCTCAACGACCGGCAATATCAGCACACCTGAGGACGCACTGGAATACGGCGACCCAGTGAGTGGTTGGACCACTGACATCAGCGAAATAAATATTACCGAATTGGACGTAGGCACTGAATACTTCATCAATGTGCTGGTCAGAGACACAGCGACCCCCGAAAACCTAATGACCGCCTACACCATGACCTCCCAGACCACAACGGGACCAGTGCTGTTTTACTCAGTGCCTGTCGAGAACGGTAACCTGGGAGGGCGAAACGGTGCAGACGCTATCTGTCGAAGCAATAAGCCAGAAGGAATGGAGATACCTGATAGCCAAATCCGCGCATATATATCGGTCGCAGAAAATGACGAAATCCGAGACATGCCGACCAAGTACAATGTACCCACAGACCGTCCCCTAAGAGGTTGGCCTGGTGAACCGCTAAACGAAATCGCGGATGATTGGATCACAGCATTGATGGATGGATTGGAAAGAACGCTGAACACAGCAAATGTGCTTGATTCTGAATGGTATTCTGGTTCGGAAGAACATGGCGTATTCATTGGAGACCCACTGAGTTGCAACGGATGGACCACTGGTGAACCAGGAAACGGTGCCTATTGCGGCAGTTCAGGCACTACGAACACAATAGAATGGATTTCAAACCAGTATTGTGAATGCATTAGTTCCAATAACATCCTCTGTATCGCGTGGGAGTAAAACTAAGGGCGTGGATTTATCCCACGCCGTCCCCCAACACCACCCATACATAGCCGGGGAAAAACCCCGGCCCTACGACGCGCAATCATTAAATAAGCACACAAATCCGCCGCTCTCTCGGTTATAACTCCAAGAAGTAATTTTTGACACATATTTAACGTATACAAACCATCCCGATGGTTTGTATGTTTGGCAAACGTGTTTTGATAACCATCGCGATGGTTTGTATGTGTGGCATACGTGTTTTGGGAACCATCCCGATGGTTTGTATATGTGGCATACGTGTTTTGGGAACCATCCCGATGGTTTGTATATGTGGCATACGTGTTTTGACAACCATCGCGATGGTTTGTATGTGTGGCATACGTGTTTTCAGCACCTAGCCTTGGGTCACTTTGCAGCAAAGTCCCGTGTTGCAGACCTCAGACAGGGTCGATTTAGGGACCCAGCAGTATTTCAAGACCGTCGCCCAGGTCTTTAGATTGACCAAACAGATATCGGACACCCAAGCCGACCCCGATCTACTTCTGGGCAGCCTGTTTGGACACCCGCTTTACGTAACGGGCGGCTCTTTGGCTGTTGATAGATCCGCCTACTAGGCTTTGTTTCAATCTGATCTCGCTTTGTTTTTATTAATTACTTGCGTATGGTGGAAGCAACTCGAGGGGTCAGGCAAACATGCGCGTTTTGAAAAAATTACTAAAAATCTTTGGTATTCTGGTTGGGGTTGCAATTCTTTTGGGTGTGGGGTTCTTTATCCACGTCTGGTATTTCAAACCCTTTAATATCAATCTTTTTTTCGCAAAAACCGCACTCCAATTTGCCCTGGACAGTCCAGAGACGCTCAGCTCGCTTCGCATCCTAGAGCCAATCGGCATCAACGGTCACAACGCAAAGCTAAACGATGCCTCTATGGCGTTTGTGGATCAGCTGTTCTCGCGACTGCGCCAAGCCCACAAAACGCTCATTTCCTATGAAGATGAAGACCTGAACGAAGCAGACAAAAAGTCCAAGGAGATCGCCCTTTCCCTCATGAATCTGGCCCTAGAAGCAGAGCGATTCCGGTTTCACAACTATCCGGTGAACCAAGTTTTTGGCACACAAAGTAATTTTCCATCGTTTATGGAGTCAATCCACCAAATACACAGTATCGAAGATGCGCAGCATTATATTAAGCGTCTTTCCTCTATTGACATCAAGTTCAATCAGACCATCGAAGGCCTCAAGTACCGAGAAAAAATGGGCATCTTCCCCCCCCAATTCACAGTGGATAAAGTCCTTGAAGAGATGCGCAATTTTATTGCTCTAAACCCTGAACAGAACATCCTCTACACTGCGTTTAAGAAAAAAGTAGACCAGGCAGGATTGGATGCTGACGACAAGGATCAGTTGCTGCATACAGCAGGCCAAGAGATCGAAAGAACTGTCTATCCCGCGTATCGATCGCTCATCGCTTATTTCGAGGCACTCGATCCCAAAGTCGAAGGCAACCACGGCGTCTGGAAAATGCCCGATGGGGATGCATTCTATCACCTATTGCTCAAGTTTTTCACCACCACCAATTACACGCCAGAAGAGCTACACAACTTTGGCCTTGAGGAAGTTCAACGGCTTCAAACAGAAATGCTGGCCATCCTCGACCGAGAAGGACGGGACACGAGCATGGGTTTTGAAGTGGCGATGAATGCGGTGTCTTCGGACCCGACGTTTTACTATTCAGATGATGCTGCCGGTCGGGAGCAGATTCTAAAGGATTACCAGGTTATTATCGACGAAGCAGCGACCTCGATTGAATCCGTGTTCAATGTGATCCCCAAGTCCCCGGTCACAGTAGAGCGGGTTCCTGAATTCAAGGAAAAGACGTCTCCGGCTGGTTATTACAATCCCCCGGCCATGGACGGATCCCGCCCGGGTGTTTTCTATGCCAACTTGTACGACATCAAGGCCACGCCTCGCTATGGCATGCGCACCTTGGCCTATCACGAGGCCATTCCCGGCCATCACTTTCAGATTGCTATCCAGCGGGAGCTCGAGGACCTGCCGTTCTTTCGCAGGTTGATTCCCTTTACAGCGTACATCGAAGGATGGGCCATGTACTCTGAACTGTTGGCCTTTGAGCTTGGACTGCAGCATGATCCATACGACAACCTGGGCCGTCTACAGAGCGAGTTGTTCAGAGCAGTACGCCTGGTGGTCGACACGGGCATCCACGCCCAAAAATGGTCTCGGGAACAGGCAATAGACTACATGATTGCCAATACAGCCATGGCAAAGAGCGACGTGGTGGCGGAAATCGAGCGCTACTTTGTCATGCCTGGCCAGGCGTGTTCATACAAAGTCGGCATGAGAAAAATATTGGAGCTGCGGGAGAAGGCCAAAAGCGAGCTAAAAGATAAGTTCGACCTCCGCGCGTTTCACGACGTGGTACTGCTAAACGGCGCAGTCCCCCTCACTATCCTAGAGCGTTTTGTAGATGACTATATTGAGAGCGCCAAATAGCCCTTGATTATCCCTTTTCCCACTTCGCCTTGCGGACGAATCCCGCGGGAAGGGTAAGTGCGAGTGTGGTCGGCAGGAATCACGTTCCCGTCTTTGCTAGAAGACTGGATGCAGCCAAGTAGAAGACTGATAGGATGAAACTTCCAATCATTGCCACGATAAGCCAGTGTATACTTTTTTTTATTGCCCTGTGTTTTTGTGTTGCAATATCACTTAGAATCCAGTTGTGTTTTGAGTACTCCTTCCAGATCAACTCTTCAGAGAGAAGCGCCATCTTTTCGAGATAGTCTTCCTGTTTATTTTTTGGATCCGCTATATCTGGAAAGGAATTGAGACTTGCATCGGCCTCCTTCAATCTCGGCAGCAAAACGATCAGACAGTAATAGGCAACCATACAAATGGCAAATGTAGGAACTATCGAAAACCAACAAGCAAGGTCTGCGATTAGTGATTCTATATTATGTCCAATCGTTAATAGCTTATTTACAATATAACATACAATTGTACCCAACATACCAACAGCCACGAAAATAGCACCGGCCTTTGTGTCTGCGAATTTTATATTTTCGTAGATAAATTTGTTCGTTTCATGTGCATATTCGTTTTTATCCATGTTTCAAAATTGGTTTCTTTATTACCTAAATGCAGTCAAATTCTCGCTTTTGTAGGATGAAAAAGCAGGAAACAGGCGTTCATCCTTCAGCCAATATTGACAGTCTAAAACCCTATTGACATCGTTAGGGGGCCACGGTTCGACAATTGTTAATATGGCACCCTGCCATGAACCTTGAGCATCTTCACCTAGCTCAACTTGACAACATCCAATATGATAAATAATCTCAGCTTTGCGTTCTGCCAACCCTTTAGAATCTGGCTTCAACTCAGGATTATTATCCCTTTGCTCTAGCTCCCTTTTTGCCATATTGAGATAATCCAATGCTTCTTTTGCTTTTTGTCTGTGCTGGCGCATTTTATTTTCTCTCTTTAATCGCTTTGCCTGTTGCAGGCAAATAAAGCCAGCTGTATGTAGTATCAAATGAAGTTTGAATTTCAGGTTATCGTTTGATTCTAACCGCTCTTTTTGTTTTAGTGCCTTTTCATAAGCTCTATCTAGATCAAATGGTGTAGAAACCCCATCACAATCAAAAGATTGGGCAATTGTCCACAAAAGACCATTCAATGCCCAAGGCAGCTCCATATTTTGGAGCTCTTTTATTCGATGCGCCCTTTCATGATAGTATATCGCCTGCTCAAATAACTTCTTGGCCTCTCGGTAATCCCCATTCTCCCAAAGTGCAATAACAGCTTCGCGCCGGAGACATACGCCCAGATAGTGGTTGATTCTGGCTTGCCCAGGTGCGATTTCGATGGCACGAACCAGAGCGGCCTTGGCCTCTTTGGGCCAATAGTCTCGAAAATACGCCCGCCCCTTGTATGCATGGGCCGGAGCAAAATCAGGATCAACATTGAGAACATTCTGATATTTTTCTGCAGCCTCTTCGTAGTTACCTTTGTCAAAATACATATGGGCAAGATCCAACAACAGCCACACTGCACCGGGATTGGCACTCACTACTTCCTCGTATATCTCCACTTCCGAATCAGTAAATTCTGAAATCTGGGCAAAATGTCGGTCATCAAAATGGCCCACACCCTTAGCTTCATAAATAAACGGAACCACAGGAATCCCTTTGAGTTCAGGAACATCAACTCTATCGAACGCTTGGCGAAAGTCGGCCGTAGTCCTATTGTAGATAGGCTGAGTAATAAAGATTCGACTGAACCGCCCCATACGCGATGCAGTTTCAACCCTTTTGGCAAGGTTGATGGCATATCCCTCGGCTGTATCAACGTCTTCAAGCGTTAGAGAGTTCGGCTTGAACCGCCTATCGGAAGTAACAATCACGGGTCCGGAATGTATGCCAATTGCTAGATCGAGCGGTGACTGCCCCTTGTTGATTCTCTCTTCGTTTGATTCCACCAATAACCACTTGCGCTTGAGCCGAATGGCAATTTGGAGAAAAGTGGTAACCAACTCCTCCAGTTTCTTGTCGTCTGGGTTTTTGAGTGCCAGGATTAAACAAAGCTCATCTCCGCGGACATCTACATTGAGGTGGCAGTTTGATATGATCGCATTATTAAGCGTCTCATTGACTATCTCGGTGGCACTCTTTTGAAAGTGCTTAACGATGTTGTTATATTCAATCGGTGAGAGAATATGACTGAGGATCGATGAATCCACCAAGTCGGCAAAGAGGATGATGGCGGTGTAAGAATCTGGATTGGCCCCGCTATTTGTGTTCATAGTTACCCCCTCTTGATAATGCTTTGGGTTTTATGAGCACGATGAATTTCATCTTCCACCCAGACTTTTTCAGCTGTCAAGCTTCAAATTAGGTTCGTGCCGAATTTCCCACGAAGTAACAGACTGAACATCCACTCAGAAGATCTTCGTTGGTTAGAATCAATTAGTGCATAACGTGCAAACTGGTGCTTTTTTTGACGCGTGTGGGTGCAATACGTAAGGTTTGGTCTATGTATCGCGTTTTTTTATCCCTGGTTGTTTTTTCAGGACTGAGCGGGATCTCCGCTTCTGACGAAGGTCAGGTAGACATTGAAACGCAGCCGACGGCTATCCCTGATGGAGGTCAGGCAGACGCTAAGACACAACCGGCGGCTGTGCCTAAACCCCAGCCCGATCTTCGCGGTACCCCCCCAATAATAAATCCCTTGGACGGCATTGATATCACATCGATGAAACTTGTAGATGGGGCTTATCGCTCTGTTCTCAAAGATGGACGACGCGTTACATTTACAGTCGACCCTGCACTTCAACAATACAGTGACAACCTGTTTGCAAAATACCAGGTACCAGCCGGCGCGGCTGTTATGATCAACTCCCGCACCGGTCGGGTGCTCGCCTTGTCACAACATCGGACAAACCCCAAATTCGGGCCTACTGAAGCTGTGGCATTGGATCCATCTCCACCGGCAGCTTCCTTGTTTAAAGTCATTACAGCTGCTGCCCTCCTCGAAAAGGGAGACGCTTCAATCTCAACTTCGACTTGCTATAACGGCGGCGCCAGGAAGCTGCTCCTTAGCCATCTCGAAGAACCACCGACTGACAACAGATCCTGTGCCAGCCTCGCAACTGCCCTTGGCATGTCGATCAATGCAATTTTTGCCCGGCTCTCGGATCGGCGGCTGAAGCGGCATGTGCTCCTGGAATACGCCGAGCGGTTTGGCTTTAATCGGGAATTGCCGTTTGATGTATCAATACCCCCGTCTACCGCTGATATTCCAACTGACCGACTCGAGCGGGCGCGGACAGCGGCCGGGTTTTGGCACGTCCACATCTCCCCCATGCATGCCGCACTCATCGCCCAAAGCCTGGCGCAAAAAGGCGCCATGCTGCGTCCCTACATCGTGGATAAGGTCGAAGGGCCAGATAGGGCTGTGCTTCACGAGGCGCACACCGCCTATCTCAGCCATACCGTGTCCCAGGCCTCAGCGGAATCTCTCCTCAAAGCAATGACCCATACCGTTCGCCGAGGCACAGCCCGCAAGGCATTTCGCGATCAGCGCGGCAGCACCTATTTGCCCGGGATCGAAGTTGCAGGTAAGACCGGCACCTTAAATGGAAAGCATCCCTTTCGCACCTTTTCGTGGTTCATGGGCGCTGCGCCCGTAGATCGGCCAGAGGTGGCCATTGCCGTATTGGTGGTCAACGAGCCCAAATGGCGCATCCGGTCTGCCACTGCAGCTGCATTGCTGCTAAAGAAATACTTCGAAATCACCAGAAAATCGGGGTAATGGGTCAAAGGCCAACGTGCTGAGATAGGGCCTGGATATGCTGGGGCGTTGACCCGCAGCACCCGCCGATAAGCCCTACCCCGCTCTCGATCCATTGACGCGCCAGTGCTACATAGGCCTCGGGCACCATATGGGCGCTGCCCTCCCAGTCCTGGGTTTTTTCTGCAAATCCCAGGTTTGCATACACGCCCACTGGTATATCGGCCTCGGCGAGAAAAATGCCGAGGGCTGTCACTACATGCCCGGGTGGGACACAATTGATGTTGAACGCAGCAGCACCTTTTCTTCGGGCCAAGCGGTACGCATCCAGCAAGGACTCGCCGGAAATAAGGGTACCAGTCGCGGCAGTGGTGACCCCGACGACAAACGGGATGTTTTTACCTTTTGCTGATTCCTTTGCGGCTGAGATAGCAGATTCAAGCTCACCCAGGGTACCAAAGGTTTCCAACCACAACACGTCCACGCCAGCCCGTACGAGCTCGTCGCAGAGAAGGCCGTGCATTTTCACAGCTGTGGGACCCTTGGGCGCAATGTTCGGTAGAAAACAATCCTCAAGGGGCGCAATACAGCCGGCGACCAGGGCCTCAGATCCAGCGGCCTCCCTGGCCAGTGCCACTGCCGCGCGCGCGGCCTTGCGCCACAGGCCTTGTCTTTGACCTGCTTTTTCAAACGCAACCGCAGTGGTTCGAAAGGTGGATGTGGTGATGATCTGCGCACCGCTTTGCACGTACTCCCGGTGTATTTTTATCAATAAATCTGGACAGTTAAGCGATGCCAAGCCAGTCCATAGGTCAGGGTCCAGCCCGCCTGAGCGATTGTCGAGCTCAGTGCCCACCGCGCCGTCGAGTATCACTGGACACCCCTTGCTGCGCGCGTGCCGTAACAGTGTGGCAAACGTCAATGCCCGTTCGTGCGACATGAGGCAATTAAACCTCAACAGGTCTGACGCTTCAAGGCGCAACAGCAATGCACGCCCTTGGGTTGTCAATAGCAAGAACTTTGACACGATGTAGGATATACGCCTACAATGTAGTCAAAACAGGAGGCCACGATGTATAAACGGTACGAGCTACGCCGCTCCTTTAACTTTCCACTCGAAGTGATCACATCGGATTGGGACGAGCCGATTGATCTGATCGCGTCTGATCTGAGCCCTCTTGGCGCGTACATCGAGTCCGAGCTCTTTCCCGGCGCAGGAGAGCACGTTGTATGCTCCTTCAATCTCTTGCGGGGTCGACCAGAGTACTGTTTTTTTGGCGAGGTGACCCGAATCAACTTCCTTAGGCGACGGACAGATAACGGGCGCCCTGGATTTGGTATCAAATTCTTGGACACAACACCGGTAAAAAGGATCCAAATCCGGCATTCCCTGCGCGGCCTACCGCCGCCAATCCCCAGTGTGAGGCGAACGCGTATTGAAATCGCGCGTTTAGAAGACCTGATGTAAACGATACCCTCGTCAGATGCGACTTGGAATTCTGACGCTGCGAACCATATCACTCAAACTGAAATAAATATCCAAGGCCTCGTTCGGTCTGTTCAGTGGGGTCAAGAACAGATCTCTGATGGTTTTTTTTCCAATAACGCCAGATGTCATCCCATAGTACAGGCGGTCCCCCAACATGTACCCCAACATATGGGCAGCGGCATTAAATACAATCGGGCTTGAAATGGACCTTAACTTGCGTTTTCTGAGCCGACTGCCGCGCTCGAGCATCAGGTGATCAAGCGCAAACGCAGCTGCGCGTTCATCCGGCCGTGGTTTTCCACCGCGCTTTCTCGCCTCGGCGTCGATTTGCCTGAGTTTCCCCTGATGGTCTGTTTTGCGCTTGGGGTTGATGACTTTGGAGCTGAAAAATGCCACCGCCTCGTTCAAGACATAAAAATACAACCTATCCCGAAACGCCTCTGGTGGATCTCCAGGAGACACCGAATATCGCAAATAATGGGCTGCTTCCTCTGCCGCGTGATTGATAGAGAGCGTGGCCAGGTAAATGGCATTCATTTTTGGAATGCATGCGCTCTCTTCAGCCTCAACAGCAGCCAGAATCTGTCGGCGATCGAGCAGACTGATATTGGCCTCTTCTAGAAAAGCCATCAAGTCCAGGTCGCCGGGCATCAGCACCCGCACGCTCTCTACTGCTTTTTTATAAGGCAGGTTGTAAAAGCGCCCGAGGTTTCTAATCAAGGACCGCACCGTGGATTCCAACTCGGTGTATTCCAAAAGATGCTGGTCGTAATGTATCCAATGCAGGTAGGATAATTGCTGCACCAACGGCGGCGTGTTGTTCACGCAAAAGCTCTCTTCATTAACCTTGACCACCTCGACGTGCTCGCGCCGCGCTTGGGCCAGCTGCCAATAAATCTCCTCTGCGTTTTGGTAGACGATAACCCGCCTCGGCGTCGGCATGTCAGCGCTGATAAACGCCCGTTCAACAGCGCTTGGCAGGTGGGATGGGGCCACATGCATCTGTCCGGTGTAGACCAGGATGATAGCGTCTGGAAATCGCTTTGCCACCTCGGCAATCCGCGCTGCTGCCTGCCGGTCTCGTACAGAAAGGGGAGCGCTTGCATCGCTATCAATGGCAATCATGGGAAAGCCGTGATCCGCAGCCAGTTCGAAAACAGGCCTAAAATTGGGCCAAATATCGTAAGGCCAGTTTTCCCGATAGCGGATCCGCTTTAAAAAGGTCTTCTCCTTAATTTTTCGCTTTAAATATCGATCCAGCTCAGCTTGATAAATGCTTGGAACAAATTCCATGGCGAGGACCAGGTTATCCACCTGATACATGATGCCCGTGATGAGTTTTACAAAGGTGCGTTGGGCAATTGCGAGCGTGTGGTAATCCGCAACGTAGGCGATACGGGACCGGGCAATGGCATCGCAAAGTGCGCCAAATCCCGATTCAGACACATACCCCTTTACTGATTTGCGATATTCGTTTTTATAGCGGGCAAATCCCCGTGACGGATGGGCCTCACTGGCTTCGATGGTCTTGCGCTGTCTTTCAAAGATCCGGCGCTGTAATTCGATCATCTCAGAGACAGCGCGGCGCGCTGTTTTAGATGGCCTCTCGTCCTTTTTGCGTGTGCCCACTCCACTTGCCTTTCCATCCGAATACATCAACGTACGAGTGATTTGGTATTATGGCAAGGCTATCGACTTTCTTCGATGTGTCGAGGCTGTTATACTCTTAGTTGTAGACATACGCGAGCATCGACGCGCAGGCTAAAGGAGAGATGGATGAAGTCCTTCATACAAACAAAGATACTGATAATTGCAGCGACGCTACTTGCGCTTTCCCTATCTGGTTGCGCAATGCACGCCCGTTCTGGGAACCCGTCCAAAACCACTTCCACAGAGCAGAACCGTCCCAAACGCAAAGCAAAGCCCGTTAACAAGGTAGAGAAAACCAAGCCAGAAACCGAACCCGAGGAAGTCGAACCGGTCGATACCGACACCATGCCGCCCCCACCCCCACCGACGTATTAGACATCTGTAAAGCCACCCTTCTCAATAGATGTGTTGTGTTTTGACGGGTCCGCCTCCGCCCAGCCTACAGCGGGATCATGGTTTTTCGTTATCTAACTCGAAGCTCCATAACCCCGCCGTAGGCCGGGCGAAGGCGGGCCTCGTCATTCATATGCGTCGGTTTGAGGCGAAGCTGCACTAGCTCATTTCAGGGCTGTTTTGGCTGTGCGTGGCAACCCTCGATAGCGCAGTACGGATCCTTTAGGTAGGCGGTCTTGTCGGCTGCTTTTTTCTTGGGAATACCTGCCTTGGTGTGACAATAGGCGCAGTTGACGCGAACCGTGTCCTTGCCTGTCAATCCTTTGTGCGGCTTAAAAATCTTGGGATTTGCATACAGGGCGCTGCCTGCTAGTAAAAAGATGAACATACTGATTGCGAATCGCTTTTTCAACGCCGTCTCCTCATATTTGTGTCGCGCCCTGTACGGTCGCGGTACATGCCCAGTTACCAGTTTTCACCCAGGATTTCAAAGTGGGCCTTGGGGTGGGCACACGCCGAACACATTTCAGGGGCTTCAGTGCCCTCGTGCAGATAACCGCAGTTGCGGCACCGCCAAACAGTAACACCGTCTCGCTTAAAAACAGTCCCTGCTTCAATGTTTGCAGCCAGGTCCCGATAGCGCTTTTCGTGCTGCTTTTCGGCTACGCAAATGGCCTCGAACACCATGGCAACTGCTTCAAACCCCTCTTCTCGCGCCACTCTGGCAAATTCCGGATAGAGGCTCGTATGCTCGTGGTGCTCCCCTGCTGCTGCAGCCAATAGGTTTTCGAGTGTCGAACCGATCACACCGGCTGGAAAAGCAGCCGCGACTTCGACCTCACCGCCTTCTAAAAACTTGAAAAAGCGCTTGGCATGCTCTTTTTCCTGGTCTGCGGTCTCTTCGAATATCGACGATATTTGTACGTATCCCTCTTTTTTGGCCTGACTGGCAAAATAGGTGTAGCGGTTTCTCGCCTGGGATTCACCTGCAAACGCGCTGAGCAGGTTCTTTTCGGTTCGGGTTCCTTTTACACTAGCCATGTGTATCCTCCTTGTTTTTGACTCGCCTTGGGTTAAAAAATTTCAACTGCGCTTTTATTTGGCAATTGGTGGTTCTATATCATCGCGATATTCGCAACTGTCGCGGCACACAACGTACCTGCTTCAAAATCATACATATCCAATCGCCCCTGATCGTCCAGTATTTTTTTTTCGATGGACGCTGGTATGGTTACCTGGGCCTGGCGAAGCGCTGACACAGCGCGTCCCCGAATCTCTGGCACCTCGTCGATGAGCGCTTGTAACATCAGCTGTCGGTTTTTTTGGATTACTTCTGGAAAGGACGCACTGATGCGGGCCATGGCTGCGTGGGCACTTTGCCCAAGCGATGGCTCGCAGAGATATTGGGGCAACAAGCCTGCGTATTCCTCGCCAAGGGTAGGGACGTTCACCAGAATCTCTGCAATGGCCTCGGGCGCCCGCCAGCCGATCCCGCCCGACTCATCGGTCATCAGCCAGATCAAACCGCGAATAAAGATCCGGACTTTCTCTGTATCACGCGCACTGATCTGCACCCCTGCCCGTCCGATTGCTTCAAGGGCACGCCACTGGATCAATGGATCTGGATCATAGGTCAGGGAAAACAGAACCCTAAGACACGCGGGCGTTCTGAGAACCCACTGTTCAAGGGCCCGCACATCGCGAGACGCCAAAATCGCCCGCGCAACACTTTTTTTCCGACGGCCCATTTCTAGTAGTGATTGGATTCGTTCTCGATGTCTACTTTGCCGCCAAAGGCGCGGTAGACCCAAATCGTATAGGCCAGCACCACTGGCATGCCGATGAGCGCCAGGATAAACATGGTTTTCAAGGTCAGTTCAGACGATGATGCATTGGCTGCCGTGAGGCTCAAAGCCGGATTGTCGAGGGCTGGAACGAGGCTTGGAAACAGGGCCGCACCAGTTGTGCCCATCAACGCGGCAATAGAGATACTGGACGCAAAAAATGCGCGTTTGGGTTGGTCGTTTTTGGTAAACAGGACCGCCCCGGCCATTGCCAGGATCGCGAGGGTGGGAATAGCCCATAAAATCGGGGTAGATGCAAAGTTCGCCATCAGATGGGGCTGTGTGGCAATGCTCACAAACGAAGCGATGACAAAGAGGGCGATATAGACAACGCCCATCTTCAGCGCCCATGTACGCGCCCGAAGCCCCAAATCTCCAGGTGCCTTGAGCACAATGAAGCAGGCGCCGTGAAAGGCCAACATGGCGAGACCGACCAGGCCTATCATCAGGGCATAGGGATTGAGCAAGGTAAAGAAGGTGCCGGTGTAATCGCCGGCTTCGTTCAGAGGAATGCCGCGCATGATGTTGCCTAGGGCCACCCCGAACAGCAGGGCCGCAACGATACTGGCCACCGAGAACACCGTATCCCACGTGGCGCGCCAGGTCGTTGACGGCTCCTTGCTGCGAAATTCAAGGGACACGGCCCGGGAGATAAGGGCGAGCAGCACCAGCATCATGGCCAGGTAGAATCCGCTGAAAACAGTTGCATACACCGGGGGAAAGGCGGCAAAAAGGGCGCCGCCGCCGGTTAGCAGCCAAACCTCATTGCCATCCCACACAGGCCCGACCGCGTTGAGCAGGGTGCGCCGCTCCTTGTCGCCGCGGGCTCGCAAATGCCAAAATCCCACCCCTAAGTCGAATCCGTCCAGGATCGCGAACCCGGTGAGAAGCACGCCCACCAATAAAAACCAGGTCACTTGAAGCGGGGTCATGGGGTCACCCCCTTTTCAGCTGGCAGGGGCTCAGGCCCTTTTCGAATAGCGCGGCGGAGCAAGTAAATCCAAAGGCAAAAGAGCAGGGTGTAGAGCACGCTGAACATGATAATAGAAGCGAGGATTTCACCGGCCGACACGGTTTTAGATACGGCCTGGGATGTTCGCATGCCTTCTACCTGGTAAACAATCCAGGGCTGGCGCCCCACTTCCGCGGCAATCCAACCGAGCTCGTTGGTAATGAGCGGTAGGGGCAAGGAGATAATCGCCAGCTTGAGAAAGAACTTGTTATTATAGATTTTTTTCTTCCAAAGCAGCACCAGGCCCAGGAAGGTGAAGCCCATGAAGTACATGCCGAAGTAAAACATCAGATGAAAGGAGAAAAACGTAATCAACAGGGGGGGCCACTCGTCCTTGGGGAAGTCGTTGAGGCCCTGGACTTCGGTATCTGGATCGCCGCCAACGAGCATGGACAGCGCATTGGGGACTTCAATGGCAGCATGCACCTCACCGGTCTCTGCATCGGGAATGCCGAACAGCAAGGCAGGCGCCCCTTTTTGGGTCTCGAACAGACCTTCGAACGCCGCAAGCACCGTCGGTTGGTATTTGGCAACCTGGAGCGCGTGCATGTGGCCGATGGGTAGTTGGATGGCAATGGCGATAAACGCTGCGATGAGTGATGTCTTGAGAGATAGGCGCGCAAAGTCCACGTCCCGTTTTTTCAGCAAATACCAGGCGCTGATGCCGAGCATGAAAAAAGCCCCGGTGATCAGACTGGCGTCAATGGCGTGGAGGTAGCGCGGCACAGTGGACGGATTAAAGACCGCGTCAAAGAAGCTGGTGAGCTCGGCGCGGCCATCCACGATGTGATATCCGGCCGGGGTCTGCATCCAAGAGTTGGCGGCAATGATCCAAAACGCCGACAACGTAGACCCCACGGCAACCATCAGCGAGGCAAACCACAGGGTCTTGGTTGAGAAACGCTTCCAGCCGAACAACAGCACGCCCATAAAAGTGGATTCTAGAAAAAATGAGAATATGCCCTCGGCCGCGAGCGGGGCGCCAAAAATATCCCCTACGAACTTGGAATACTCGGCCCAGTTGGTGCCGAATTGGAATTCCATGGTAATCCCAGTGGCCACCCCGACAGCAAAAGTAATGGCAAAGAGCTTGGTCCAAAATCGGGCCTGCACGCTGTAGCGCGGGTCTTTTGTCTGCATGTACCGGGTCATGAACCAGCAAATAAGCCACGCCATGCCAATCGTAATTGGTGGGAAAATAAAATGAAATCCAACAGTTATTGCGAATTGTAACCTCGCCAATAGTACGGCATCCACGTCTTTTGCTCCTTACGGTTACGGTTGCCACGCCCGGGCTGATGATGTTCCAACAACTACCCATCCATTGCGGCATTGAGCAGCTTGGCTTCTCATACGATCAGTTCTACGGTTTGTCACGGTCATGTAATGGCTTTTTTTTCGCATCCCATTGGGATATACATCTAATCAGGTGGGCGGGAACCCAAAATTCCTCAACAAAAAGATACTTCAAAATGTCACATGAAATGTTGCAATACTTGAAAAAAACCATTGACAAATATGGGTAAATTGGGCTATTGGTAGATAAGTAACTAACTGGTTATTTCCATATTTTCAGCGGGAAATAATACCGGGGGCAGGGAGTTGTAATGTCGACGCCATGACGCCAAGTAATGTATACGTGGTAAGGAGGTCATTTTATGGAGAAGAAAATAGAAAAAGCAGGCGTGATAGGTGCTGGAGTAATGGGAGCCACCATTGCCGCACACCTATCCAATGTGGGTATCGAGACGGTCCTCCTCGATATTCTACCCCCTGGAGGACTTGACGATAAGGACAAAAAAAAGGGGTTAACCGAGGAGAGTGCTGAATTTCGCAACCGGTTGGCGTTGAATGGCGTCCAGACAGCGCTGAAATCAAAACCAGCTTCCTTTTATATTCCCGAATCAAAGAAGCTCATCAAGGTCGGGAACATGGTGGACAACCTTGACTTGCTCGGGGAAGTTGACTGGATAATCGAAGTTGTTGTTGAAGATATTAAAATTAAGGATATTGTCTTTAAACAGATCGAGAAAGTGCTCAAGCCGGGTACTATCGTAACCTCGAATACCTCTGGTATTTCTGCAGAGGCCATGTGCGAAGGCCGGTCTGATCTCTTTAAGAAGCAGTTTGCCATCACCCACTTTTTCAACCCACCGAGATACATGAAGCTCCTCGAGATTGTACCGGGACCTGACACGCTTCCTGAAGTGACCGAAGTCTTGGCAGATGTCTGCGACACGCGGCTCGGCAAGGGCATTGTTTGGGCAAAAGACACCCCCAACTTCGTGGCCAATCGCATCGGTATTTTCGGCATGTACACCACCATTAAAACCATGGTCGACATGGGACTGACCATGGAAGCGGTGGACAAGCTCACCGGGTCTGTGGTTGGTCACCCAAAGAGCGCCACTTTTAGGACTGGTGATCTCGTCGGCATCGATACGCTGCTGCACGTGGCTGACAACGTGTATGAGGGCGTACCGAATGATGAAAACCGGGAGGTGTTTACCCATCCCGAATTTATGGTCAAAATGGTCGAGAAGAAGCTTCTCGGCGAAAAAACCAAAGAGGGATTCTACAAAAAGTCAAAAGATGCCGATGGCAAAAAAGTCATTTTATCATTTGATTACAACACGTTAGAATACAAGCCAAAAGGGAAGGTCAAATTCAAATCCCTGGAAGCGGCCAAGACCGCCGACGGCCTACCGGCAAAGATGTCGGCCCTTTACTACGCCAAGGACGAAGCTGGGAAGTTCACCTTCAAGACAGTTTCTGATGTGCTCATCTATTCGGCCAACCGCATTCCCGAAATAGCCGACGACATCGTGAATATCGACAACGCGATGAAGTGGGGCTTTGCACAGAAGCTGGGTCCCTTTGAGAGCTGGGACGCGCTCGGTGTCAAGAAGTCCGCAGAAAAGATGAAACAAGCGGGCTACGAGATTCCAGCATGGGTCCAGGAGATGCTCGATAGCGGGAACGAGAGTTTCTATAAGAGCGAAGGCGGGAAAAAGTATTTCTACGACGTTGCCACCAAGACCTACAAAGAGATCGAACTGCCGGCAAACGTCATCCTGCTGCCCTCACTAAAAGACCAGGAAAAGAAAATCGCCGGAAACGCTGGCGCCACCCTCATTGACATTGGCGACGGCGTGGCGTGCTTGGAATTCCACACCAAGATGAACGCCATTGGCGAAGATATCGTCAGCATGATGAATGAATCAGCTGATATCGTGAGCCAGAATTTCGAAGGTATGGTCATCGCAAACCATGCGACGAACTTCTCTGTGGGCGCCAACCTGCCCCTCATTCTCTTTACGGCTCAGGAAGAAGAGTGGGATGACTTGGATTTCATGGTCAAAGCGCTCCAAGACACGCTCATGAAGCTGAAGTTGCTCGATAAACCCGTGGTGGCTGCACCGGCCGGTATGGCCTTGGGCGGTGGCTGTGAAGTGTGTCTTGCCGCAGACTGTGTACGCTTTGCCGCAGAGACCTACATGGGCCTGGTCGAAGTGGGCGTGGGCCTGCTCCCGGCCGGCGGTGGTACCAAGGAGATGCTCATCCGCAACACCGAGCACCTCTTTGAGGTCGCCAAGGGCGGCCTCTACCCGAGGCAGATCGATATGATGCCGTTCCTGGCCCGGGCATTTGAGAACATCGCCATGGCCAAGGTCGCCGTGTCTGGCCCCCTGGCTATCAAGCAGGGGTTATTGCGGCCGACCGACAAAATGACGGTTAACCGGGATTACCTCATCGACGACGCCAAAAAGACCGTGCTGGCAATGAGGCTGCAGGGGTACACAGCGCCAAGAATGAGGGACGATATTCGCGTGCCAGGCGAAAATGCCATGGCCTACATCAAGCTCGGCCTGTCTTCCATGCATGCGGCAGGCTATGTGCTCGACCACGATTTGGTTGTTTCGAACAAGGTCGCTTGGGTCCTTTGCGGTGGGAATGTTCTTGAGGGCACAACGGTCAGCGAACAGTATCTGCTCGATTTAGAGAGAGAGGCCTTCCTGAGCTTGTGTGGCGAACCTGGAACACAGGCGCGGATCCAGCATATTTTGGATACAGGCAAGCCGCTCAGGAATTAATAAGAATGGTTTTTCCTGCAATTAAAGAACTCAACAGGGAGGAAGTAAAATGAAAGAAGCCGTGATTGTCGCCGCGTGTAGAACAGCGGTTGGGAAGGCCCCTCGCGGAACTTTGAAAGATACCCGTCCAGAGAAGATGGGCGTCACCGTAATGGACGAGCTGCTCAAGCGAGCTGGAAATCTAAACCCCGAACTTATCGACGATGTAGTCATCGGGTGCTCTTTTCCAGAGCACACCCAGGGTATGAACCTCGGACGATGCCTGGTCACCTCGGCTGGCTGGCCAGACCGGATCCCAGGAATGACCGTCAATAGGTTCTGTGCATCTGGTTTGCAATCCATTGCCATTGCTGCTGAGAAGATCATGTGCGGTTCCGCAGATGTGATCCTCGCAGGTGGTGTGGAGAGCATGAGCCAGGTGCCCATGGTCGGCGTGTCCTGTTATCCCAACCCGGCCCTCGTGGACACCCGGCCGGGTGCGTACTGCGGCATGGGACAGACCGCGGAAAACGTGGCTGTGCGAGAGAAGATTTCCCGTGAAGAACAGGATACATTTGCAGTTGAGAGTCAAAACCGGGCATCAGCTGCACAAGAGGCTGGGCGGTTCAGTAGCCAGATCGTACCTGTGATGGCCAAGAAGCAAAAAGAACTGCCAAACGGGCGCTTTGAGCTCGTAGAAGAGCCCTTTGATAAGGACGAGGGGCCTCGCAAGGGCACGACCGTGGAAGCGCTTGCCAAGCTCAAACCCGCATTTTCGCCCAAGGGATCTGTGACAGCGGGTAATTCATCGCAAACCAGTGACGGCGCTGCCGGTGTGATCCTGATGTCCAAAGAAAAGGCAAAAGAGCTGGGGTTAAAGCCCATGGCTACCTTCCGCTGCTTTGTCTCCGAGGGATGTGAGCCTGAATTCATGGGTATCGGACCGGTCGTGGCCATTCCAAAAGTCCTCGAAAAGGCCGGCATGACCTTGGATCAAATCCAGCTCTTCGAGTTGAACGAGGCGTTTGCCGCTCAGGCCCTCGCGTGTATCAAGGGCCTCAACCTGAATACCGAGATCACCAACGTAAACGGCGGCGCAGTAGCCCTGGGCCATCCCTTGGGGTGCACTGGTTCCAAACTCACGACCCAGCTGCTGCACGAGATGCAGGATCGCAAGTTGCGGTTCGGCATGGTCTCCATGTGCGTGGGCTTTGGCATGGGCGCCGCGGGTATCTTTGAGATTGAGAACTACTAAAGCGTTAGGAACTCAGAAAAAAGTAACCATTCAGAAGATAGAGGAGTAACCAATGGGTGACAGAAAAGTCTTTGTAGGCGGGGAGTTCCTGATTTCGGATGTATCCCCTGACGATGTATTTACCCCTGAGGATTTTACCGAGGAGCACACGCTCATCGGCGAAACCGCAAAGGATTTTGTAAAGAACGAAGTGACGCCAGTTGTCGAGCAGCTAGACCATAAGGATGACGAGCTGGCATTAAAGCTGCACAAACAGGCTGGGGAGCTGGGCCTTCTCGGTACAGACGTGGCAGAAGAATACGGTGGCGTTGGTCTCGATAAGGTCAGCACGACCATCGTTACGGATGCCATGGGGATGGGCGGATCCTATTGTGTGCTGTATTCAGCCCATACTGGTATCGGCTGCCTACCCATCGTGCTGTTCGGCAACGAGGAGCAAAAGAAAAAATACTTGCCTAAGCTGGCCAGCGGCGAGTGGGTCGGCGCCTACTGCTTGACCGAAGCAGGCGCGGGTACGGACGCACTTAACGCAAAGACCAAGGCGGTCCTTTCCGAGGACGGCAAGCACTACATCCTCAACGGCGAGAAAGTGTTCATTACCAACGCGGGCTATGCCAACACCTTTGTCGTGTATGCCAAGGTAGATGGCAAGGATTTCACCGGGTTTATCGTCGAGCGCGACTTCCCTGGTGTATCGGTTGGCGCTGAAGAAAAGAAGATGGGCGTCAAAGGCTCGTCCACCCGGTCGGTGATTTTAGAAGACGTAAAGGTACCAGTCGAAAACGTCCTATTTGAAGTTGGGCAGGGCCATAAGATCGCCTTCAACGTGCTGAACATCGGGCGGTGGAAACTCGGATCAGCCTCTGCAGGCGGGTGTAAAGTCTCCGTTGCCGAAGCTGCGAAGTACGCAAATACGCGGCTGCAGTTCCAAAAGCCGATTAGCTCCTTTGGCATGATCAAAACCAAACTCGCCAACATGGCGATTCGCACGTACATGAGCGAGAGCCTGGCATATCGGCTCGCCGGTATGTTTGACGACAAGCTCGGCACCCTCGACGCAGAAGCCAAAAAGCAAGGCGCTGAGATCGCCGCGGCCATCGAGGAATATGCGACCGAATGCTCCATCAGCAAGATCTACTGTTCTGAGATCCTCGACTACTGCGTGGATGAATTCGTACAAACCTTGGGTGGATACGGCTACATATCAGAGTATCCAGCAGAGCGTGCGTATCGGGACTCCCGCATCAATCGGATCTGGGAAGGTACCAACGAGATCAACCGCATGCTCATCCCCGGCACATTGCTGCGCCGTGGCCTCCAAGGTCGGCTGGCGATCCTGCCGGCCGCCATGGCTATTACCAAAGAGCTGATGACCTATTCACCCCTGTCGGTCAAGCTTCCGGACGAGCCCCTGGCACAGCAAGAGCACATGATCAAGATGTGCAAGAAAATCGCCCTCATGGTCTCTGGTGTGGCTGCTCAGAAATACGGCGAGAAGCTTGCAGATGAGCAGGAAGTACTCGGCATGGCTGCAGATATCATCGCAGAGATATTCGCCATGGAGAGCGGCTTGCTCAGGACCCAGAAAATCATTGCCAACAAAGGTGAAGACGCTGCCAAGACCCATATTGCAGCGGTCAAGGTTTATGTGGACGAAACCATTCCCAAGATCGAAATCCTTGCCAAGCAGTTGCTGAGCTATGTCGAAGATGGGGATATGCTCCGCACCCAGCTGGCCGGCATCAAAAAGCTGGCTCGGTATCAACCCATCGACGCGATCTCCCTGAGAAGGGAAGTCGCCGACAAGGTCATCGAGCTGGAGAATTACCCCTTCTAATTCCCATCCGCATTGCCCGTCCCCATCCCCAGGTTGGGATTTGTCCGGTTAGTCCCAGCTGTTGATTGATGATTTTAGATCAGTTAGGTAAGGATTCTGCCTAATCACTCCGTGTGTTGTATTGGCGATATTGGCGGAAAAGAGACCGAGACTAACTTCGTCATACAAATAGAAGGCTCGGTCAAGCCCGGTAAGGGCAGAAACGACGTTATTTGAAGAGCTTACCTTCCCCGTATTTTTGAATACTGCACCGTAATCTAGGCACTCTAGCATTGAATTTGATGTAAAGGTTAGCGTCCCTAGCCCCTCAAAAAAACACCCCCAAGACCCAGTATTTCTAATGTTATTACCATGGATATCTGTAACCCATGTCGTCGGTCTATCCTGTTACCAGTGTATCCGGTCTGTACCCCGTGTTCGGTGATCGACTTCATTCGGAATCGTTGATCGATTTGGACCGGAATACGCAGCGAATGAAACCGTAGCTGGTTTTAATGATTTTCCATTCCATGCCTCTCTTCTCGGCCGTTTTAGAGAAATGTTTCCATCATAGACAACAAACCCGGTTCGCAGAATCGGTGTGCCCAAAATCAGAGAAAACAAGCTTGATGGTTAGGGTTTCCAGGACTCTCAAAGGCACCGGGCAGTCTGCTGATATCCCCGTTTTCGCTCCTGCCAGAGCACCGCCCCAGGAGGGGCGGGATTTCTAAGAACAAAAATCAAGCCGAAAAGACGCCTCCAAACGAAGGTCCAAGGCATAAGTACGCCTGCTAAAAGAGGCCCCAAAGCGCCGCTTCAACCCTCATCCACACCGGTAACTTAACGAAATATCAATTCTTTTAGGAGCAACCACCACAAACCGACCCGCCACCGACCAAACAAAAATTCGAGACGGTTTCTGGCATTGACCCTGTCCTGCGGACAAAAATCAAGGCATCTTCCAATAATCTCACTGACCTCGGATAAAATCCCCCACGCTAAGCACCCCCACCCACAGCATCTTCGATGAGACGAAATAGCTCTTTTCGCATTGCTGGCGTTATTGTGTGAGTAGCACGAGGATACTCGGAAAGCTCCACGTCAAAGCCCTTGGTTTTTAAGTATTCCACTGCTTCTTTTGTGGGGCCTATTTCGACGAGTGAATCCCTCGCTCCGTGTAGTGTGCGAATAGGGGGATATACCTTTGATGATTTCTTTTCTTTTGGCCATAAGGATTTTGGTAGGAGTCCGCTTATGGGAATGGCGAGACCAATGTTTTCGGGATGATGAAGCGCTACAGCAAAGGAGACCATCCCCCCTTGAGAGAACCCGAGGAACACGGGGCGACCCCTTACACGGTGTTTCTTTACAAGGTGTTCCAACAGATGGGCGTTTTGTTTTGCTGCGCGGGCTATCCCCTTGGCCAGCTTATCGAAATTACCGCTTGCGACTCGAGTCTCAAACCAGGCGTAACCCGGACCCCAGCTTATTGGTGCCTCTGGTAATATCACTCGCGTTTTTATAGGTAACGCCACAACTAACCTGCGGAAGTGCTCGGGCCTGTCGCCGAGTCCGTGGACCGCCACTATCAATGGCAGCACCTCGTTTGCTCTTGCATTGCCTGTCAGCACTTCTATGTAATTTAAGAGCTCGACAGACTGGCCGCGGTTGGACTGGACAGATTCCAATCCGGGTTTGCTGGCCGGGTCGGTATCAACGCTCCTGCACCCTAGTGAGAGGGTAATGAAAAGGGTTAGGAGGGCGTCCAGTATTAAAGAGAAATTAGGTTTGCGTATCATTCTTGCCTCTGGGGTAGGGGTTTCAACTCTCGATTTGGGTTAGTCCGGCTTCTTTAGCCCAAGCGAGAACCTGTTTCCACTCTTTTTCGCTGATTCGGCGGGCAATTTTTGGGTATTCGAATGCACGGTGCTCTGGTCGGTATTGATCCATCAAATTCGTGTAAGTGTCTTTTGAGATCTCCTTTGCCACCCACTTGACGAACTTATCTGTACCGGCGATGTTGTGCGGCATTATCAGGTGTCTGAGCATTAGACCCCGTTTCGCAATTCCTGTAAGACCCGTGGTTTCCAGGTTACCCACCTGTCTGTACATCTCCTTGATGGTGGCTGCCGCAGCTTCGGGATAGTTTTTTGCTCCATTCGAGTACTTATCTGCTAGTGCACCGTCCTGGTACTTGAAATCGGGGAGGTAGATATCCACTATTCCATCGAGGGCTTTTATTGTTTCAAGCCTGTCGTAGCCTCCAGTATTGTAGACTAGAGGAACTTTGAGCCCACCCTTAATAGCAATTCGAAGTGATTTAACTATATGTGGGACGACGTGGGTTGGCGTTACCAGGTTTATATTCTTGCAGCCCTTGGCCTGAAGACCGAGCATCATGCTTGCCAGCTCGTCGTGGGAGCGAAGTGGACCATCTCCCCTGTGGTTGATCTCCCAGTTCTGGCAAAAACAGCACAGCAGATTGCAGCTTGAGAAGAAGACCGTCCCAGAGCCGTTCATACCCACAAGGGGCCACTCCTCGCCAAAGTGGGCACCAGCAGAATGAACCTTGAGCTCGGCTGTCGATTTGCACACCCCCTTCTCGCCATTGAACCGATTGACTCCGCATTCTCGTGGGCAAAGCGAGCAACTCTTAAGAACCTCCCACAACGATTCTTCGCGGCGCTTCAACTCCCCGCTTCTCTCCAGCGCCAGATAGCTGGGACCTTCAGAATTTGGTGATGGTGGTGCTTTGTTTTCCTTGGCAGTTTTCGAACCATTCGTCTGTCCTCTACATCCGATGGCACAAATCGAAACCGCGGCAGAGGCCATGGCCCTCTCGATAAACTCTCTTCTCGTTGTTCCCATCTGACACCTCTGGTGGTCTAGTCCTGCCCTCATACAAGTGTCGCGGTTTTTCTTCTAAGGTCAATAGAAACCCGAATTGTTGGACTCCGTTTGAGGATCGGGAACAATGCTACTGATCCTCCATACATCGCTCCGGCACGACCGCCACCCCAGACCGAATTCGACTATTGAGCACGAAAAGAGTCCCGAATCGGCACGCCCCCAAAATGTTCAAGGCCCAAGTATACCTCGAACCCAGGCCATCCAAATCACCCCGCGACCCTGGACAACCCTCGCAACCAATAGATATTGTTAAGTAAATTCCGTCATCCATGCAGACTGCCACCCATGACCACAAACGATTCTGGCCCATGTTCTTTGGGGAGCGGCAACCCGAACGATTTGAGCTGTTCAAAAACGGCTGAAAACGATGACTCGTCAACAGGAAGAAGGCTGTTCAGGGCCGACCAATACTCGGAGAATATACTCAAAAGGTGGTTTATTTGTCCTACGATCCAATCCCGGCAACAGATCCCAGCAAGACAATCCATCTTATCGACATAGACATCATGTACCATTCCTCTCTCAAGACACCTCAGTTCAGCACCATCGACAAAATAAGCACAGCTGTTGTAATTGGATTGTACTGTAGATCCTCTGACTCGAGATACGGTCTAGAGTCAAACCACCACCTCTCATCCCACTGCGGCACGATATCACAAATGTTGTATTTTCTACATCCGAGTGTAGGCCAGATCGCAGTATGGTCCATATACAGGGCACTAAAGTCTGCAGCACCTATAGGGTTGCTACAACCATAGATGAAAAGTGGCTTATCCTCGTGCTCGCCCTTGATCAGCGTAAACTGATTGGTGTCAATTGCTTTATTTAAAGGAACCATGGAGAAAATCGACACAAAATGATTGACATGCCAAGAATCCCCATATGAGCATGGGCGCAACATGGCATAGGGAGGTCCAACATCATCAAAACCGAGACAATAGTTTGATGCTGCATGTAAAATCTGTATCCTGTCATCTCTAAAATGTCTTGTCGTCCAGGCCATCTCACGACTAGAATTTTCGCAATCATCGAAGGTTAGGATCCAACCACCGAAGTAGTTCACACCGGTAAGACAATACCTTTTTTCGGTCAATTCCCCCGAGTGAGGATCATTGTAACTGCCGATGGTGTACCAGTATGTCCCGTGTTGACTTGTTCTCCTTGCTATAAAGTCTGAGGCCGCCCTTGAGGCTGCCCAGATATTACTCTCGGCGGTTTTGGTTGCGAGATAGTCTTCATCCGACTGCACATAGAACGTGTAGTAATGGCCAAATTTGCATCCACGTACACGTAAAAGAGGCCCCTCACAAGAAATATCCGCAGTTGAAAAACAGCGCCTATAGTTGATCAGAGCTCGATTCGTTCTAATAACTTCATAAAACGGCTCTTCTACTAAATCGTCGCTATGTCCCTTGAGGAGGCGCAAAAATGCAATTACTGGCATCAGGTTGTTGTACGCTCGAGCAACTCTAATGGCTGCTCGGGTCCAATACTCATTTTCGCCCGTAAAATCAAACGTCTGCTGTTCGAGATCAACGACTCCATGTAAAATAATGCCTTCAAGACTCGCCCTGATATCTGCAGCGTCTCGCAGCATCAGGGAAAGCTCAATATCCACTGGTTGTTCAAGCATGATAAGATCGAGCAATTCATCTAGGCTGTATTCCAAACCCCTTGCTGCATCGACAATATCTTGAGTGAAGAGATCATGCATATCAGCTCGAACAGCATCAATCTCCGTGACAATCATCGAAACAGCGTCTCGGAGTGGATCGGGTTCCTCACCGAAGATCGTGATAAACACATCTTTTACGACCTTTCCAACTGTTTTGTCATATATCTTGTTGCCTATAGATTCGGCGACTTTCTTCCCCAACCATGCTGCAGCTACTGCAAACGATTCTGGTGATGCTTTCACTGATCTGATTCCCGAGAACACCAAAAGAATCGACAAAACAATTGCCACGTGTCGTTTCATTGTTCACCTCCGAAGCGTTCGACCAATGATCTCAGGTTGAAGATTTCCGTAAAAATTGCGGCCGAAATGTAATTCAAGCACTCCAGACCATTGGCCAAAAGTTAGATTTACTTTTCGATCTTGAACCTGTATAGCTTCATCCCCGAAGAGAAATAGGATACCACTACCTACAAATTGGCCTCAGTGATTCGGAATTACTGAAATGACATATGACATATCCCATAACCGGAAACCCTTCGCAGACAATCATCCTTTTCACAACTACCGTCTTTTAGTGAAGAACAAGGTTCTCATAACTCACGTCAAATCGAGATCCCTCCTACCACATATGCAACCCGACAACTTTTGGACGGCCAGAAGAGCCAACCCTAGAACACTCACTGTCTGAAATAAATAGAACGACATGCTTGTTGGCAATCCAAGCTGTCATCAAAGCACTCAGTATGTGCTTGTGATCAACTGTGAACTCAAAGTTTGTTTCGTTTGGACAGGAATTTGGATTGTTGGCTCCAGAAGCCGTTTGTTGCTCAAGCTCCACATAAAGGCCTGTCTCCCAAACCGAAAGCTTCTTTATTTTGTCTGCAGTGACGGCAACATTGCCGGCAGTGGCACTGCCCACAAAGGCCAATATTGACAATAGAGGCAATAGCACTTTAACAGTGTTCATTGTTTTCACCTTTCTCTGGGATGATATTGACTCGCGCAACATTTATCGATAGATTTTGATATAAAAGTACAAACATTCGTTTCACTATTGGCGGCGGCAGCACCTCCTCTCATCATGTCTTTCTCACATGAATTTCCGTCTTTGGTATAAAATCGTCCTTGACGATAGTTGAGCGCATTTATTTGCAATTCGCCCCCCAATATCTCTTTTCCTTTGTCTTCCCTTCTTCCGCAGGTCACTCTTCGGCTAAGTGGGCAGCAAAAAATAGCGGGAAGTACAGCAAACTATGTGCCAAATTCCATCATCATCATTCATAATACCTAATCAAACGACCCATGCCCGTCATCAGCGGGGAATGGCACTTGCGTAATAGAATAACGCACTGCAATGGCGCTTGCGTTTGTTGTGACAGATGTGTCGAAAAGAGTCAGAAGTGTCAGTCGATATGTATCAGAAGTGTCCGCGAGGTTGGCAAATGGATAAGGGGACGAGGAGGGCGTGGCGATGCGGGGATTGAGATGGCGCCTGAGTGCCGCTGTCTTTGGTCGCTCCTTTACCCTGGCTGAATTGGACAAATTGAGGGGGCATGGCAATCGCCAGCGATGCTGATGGGGGCATGGGTCCATTAGCCCGAAAAAACACGTCAGGCCGCTTGGCGCGTAGGGCTTGTCCAGGAGAGAAAGCCGCCACCCCAGGCCAATGGGCTGTTTTGGCGACCAGGCCGGCTTCAACTGGATTGCAGATGGTATAGGCGATTTTGTCGAGGACATCTTGAGGATTTTGTAGTGCAACCGCGCTGGGTTTTTCCGAAGCCCAGAAGTTTTCCCAACGTCCGAGTGAAGCGTTGATGGTTTTGGCCACGTATTTGTGCAGGTATTCCATGAACTGGGGGAGGTTGCCTTTTGTATCAGTAACGACGGCGTGGTAGTGGTTCGATAACACGCAGATGGCATGGACGAGGACGCCGGAATTCTGAGCGGCTATCGCGAGGCAATAGGTGAAGATGTTGGTATTGAGCTTCGTAGGTTTGAGGAGGAATTGTCTCTGGGTGCACCGTCGAGTAACGAGATAGGTCGTATTGGGAATAATTCTTCTGGGTAACGTCATACCCCCTATTTCGGACAGATTGAGAAAATGTTTCCTCTTTCTCGAAAATAATTAACCCGGGTGGGGATCTGGGATTTTTGCACCTCAGGGGGTTGATCCTTGGAGTTTAGAAATTAATCTCTATGAAAAGGTATAGGAATAAGGCAACCAGGTATTCTGGGTTGGAGAAAAAGGAGATTTGGGAAATGACGACACTTGTTAAAAAATCAGTTTCTATCACGCTCCTCATTGTCGGACTGATTTCTGCTGGTTTGGCTGAGGCGCATCTGCCCGCATATGAGGGCGAACGAGTTCGTAACGATAACCACTTCACCACTGGTGGTTTTGCCGCGCCAGTCCGCGGAGAGTGCGACTTTTTCGCCAACGGTCCGACCGATCCCAGCCTGGGATCAGCTAACATATACCTCGGTGGCGCGAACGTGCCGCCGAACTTCTTTTGCCTGTTTACTTCACAGGATGACTGGAGCTTTGGGCAACCGCTAGAGATCATCGAATCGGCCCGCACGCCGTCACCAGATCCGCGAACCCTCGGGCTACCGTTAGAGGAGGGTTACATTCCCTGCTCACCGATCAACCCCGACCCTTTTCAATGTCCGCGACAGATCGTCAACCCACAGAATCCCGGACAGCCCATACAACTACCCGGGGAGTGCGTCGACTTAGGGCAACCGGATGATCCGGCGGCCTCTCCCGAACCCGACGGCGAGTATCACTGTGCGCTCCTGCCCGGCGCGCCGCGACCCCGAACCAGCTCGGTGGCGTTCAGCACACTGACCGGCCCGGACGATGTCGATTGGGCGGTATACCGCTACGATCCAGTTTTTGCCGAAACTCCAATTGTTGGGGCGCCCCAGGTACCGGCCTGCAGACAGACGCTTAACTCGTTCGTGACCTTTGCCTACGCCGGGCCGCTCGGGATGCTCGACGCGCGTTCTGATGAGCCTCTGTTTGTGCCGCTAGATGAAGCTGGTCCGCTCCCCGAGGAGGTCGAGGACAACCTACCGTTGGGGTATGGCGTTCGCGTGTCGCGGCCATCGAGTTATCGTCCGAGCTGGCACGATCCGAGACTCGGGTACGCCTCGGGTTACGGGCAGAACGGTTGGTTATTGGCCGAGGATTCAGTGGTGGAGTGCATTGACAATTTCGAGAAGTGCCTAGCAGACGAGACCGGTGAACTAAAAAAACACTATAATTATAACGACATCTTTTTTATAAAAGAAGACTCCCATGTCGACCTCTATCTGATGTGGTGGGTCGACGACAGACGGCCGGGAGGATTCTGGGATCGCTGGGTGCGGCCCAGGCAGTTGACCGACGTATCGATCACCACCGGGGTGATAGATCAATTCATCGTCGGCGATTTCGCGAGCATTGGCGTCACCGGTCCATTCTCGGCTAACGGTCGCTACATCCACGGGCGGTGCACCGATCCCCGCCCCTCGGGTAGGGCCGAGATAGTGATCGAGACCAACCAATAGCGCCATCGAGTTTTGAACAACATTCAATCCTCTTCCCTGATGATCATTCTTGTTTCTTAGAGATCTTCGTGCTTGCGGTCGCTGGGCAGGATGAAACCGATTCGCCCTTCGAAAAAGAGCCATTTAGTCGGCCAAACATCTAGGACAAATGCGGAGGGGAGTAGTCCGGAAACGTAGTTTTCATAGGAAATTTCGGAATGGGTGTCTCCAGCGCTCCAACTCATGGCATCAATTTGATGGCTCATGTAGCCGACCATCAGTGCAATGGTGAACCCAACCCAGACCTTTTCGGCGACACGCCACTTGAGTCCTAACTCCCCGCCATTGACAAAGCCGCCAAATAGGTGCCGTCCATCCTTGATGGCTACACCTGGGTCTTCGAAAGCATAAAACAGTCCCGTTACTGCTCCGAGTTCCATCTATTTAATCTTTAACTTGTATTCAGCTTCCGGAGCAGCCCAGCTCGCTTCAGATCTAAGCCATAAAACCAGCGCGACCCATACAACAGGATTATGGCGGTCTGCAATATATTAGTTTAAGAAAGTGTTTGAATCTTTGTATATTAATTGGTAATTTGAAATTATAGAAAGCAAAGGTTTAATAGAAAGGATCTATTCATGAAACCCCCAATTATTGTATTAGTGCTGATCAGTATTTGGTGCGGTACAGCGTGGGCAAAAAAAGAGGTGCCGCTGCAACGACAAGCGGATGGATATATTCTGGATTTGCTTGTTCCAGAAGTGGTGGTTGAAGCGGTGAGCAAGACAGGCTTACCTGCAGAGGTCGGTGTAAAAGGGCCTGTTTTTTCGCACGTCCGTATCCCGAATTACCACCCATCTGAGACCATCGGTTATGCGGATCTGCCGATTTTCTATTTCTATTTGACCCTCGCTGATGCCTCAGAGATGCCGGTCTTTGAGTTTCTCGACGTTGTGAGCGAAGATATACCGATTGCTCACGAAGTGTTTCCTGTTCAGATTCCCTGGCCCAAATCCCAGTCAGTTTTGGATAGACCGTTCTCCTACAATGAGGCCTTTTACAATTCCGATGGCATCAAGGGACCAGCGATTCAAGTGGCCGAGACCTTGTTCATCCGAGGTATCCCATGTTCTCGGATTATGGTTGCCCCCTTTTCCTACAATCCAAAGACCAATGCGTTGACCGTGGCGCGATCCTTGCGGGTTAAAATCCACATGTCCACCGAATCGCAGATAATCACGATGAACTCGCGCATCTTCGAAAAGTATCTACGGACGGTTACGGCGAACTTCGATGATCTGTACATTCCCGTACACAATCGCCAGCAGGATGACTACCTCATCATCTCAGCGCCGAGCTATGAAGCGGATGTGGGTGATTTCGCCAACTTTTTAGGGGGGTATTTCGACGTGACCCTGGTCACGACCGACGAGACAGGGGACACGTCAAGCGAAATCCGCTCATATGTCGAGGGATTAAACCCGACACCTTCCTATATCTTGCTGGTGGGTGATACCGATGTCATCCCGCCGAACCAGACATCCGACCCTGTGACAGACCTGTATTATTCGGTTACCGGCAGCGGGTATCACCCAGATATTCTAGTGGGGCGTTGGTCGGTCTCAAACTCGACAGATCTCGAAAATATTATTCACAAAACCCAGTTCATGTATCAGAATTCTGTAACGGTAAACAATTTCGTCGGAGGTGTGGACTCCGGATCCGGTCATATTGCCGAGCAAACCCACAATCATGTTATTGATACGTTTTTTGAACCAGATGGGTATACAAATAATAAATACTATACCAACAGCAACAGCTCTGCGACGGAAAGTGCCTATACATCAACGTTCAACGAAGGATTACAGTTCAACATCTATTCAGGACACGGATCGAGTTCATCTTGGGCAGTGGGGGCGAGTAACTTCGGTAGCCTAAACGGCAGTGACATCTCTTCGTTTACCAACACCACCGCGTATCCATTCACCTATACATTTGCCTGCCATAGCGGCGCGTTTGACGGGAACTGTATATCTGAGAAATGGATTCTCGCGGAGAACGGTGCGGTGACCTCGTGGGCGTCGTCTATTACCTCGCAATGGGGGCCGGACGATACGATTGAGCGGATAATGGTGGATGCGATGTACAACGATGACCTCACCTCGGTAGCGGCGTCGTTCAATGCTGGGCTCATGGAACACGGCAGTAAGACCTACTTCGAACAATATAATTTGATGGGAGATCCAGGGCTGGATGTTTTCGGCGGGCAGGATACCGATACCGACACTGATACCGATACCGACTCTGACACTGATACCGATACCGACTCTGATACTGATACAGATACCGACACTGACACTGATACCGATACAGATACAGGCACTGATACAGATACAGACACCGATACAGATTCTGACACCGATACAGATTCTGACACCGATACAGATTCTGATAGCGATTCCGATACTGACTCTGACTCTGACTCTGACTCTGATACCGATTCTGACAGCGATTCAGATTCAGATAGCGACTCTGATTCCGACGGCGATCCTAGCAACGACGATTCAGATGATGATGGGTGTGGCTGTAGGGTAGTGGGACGCAGCCTGGGAAGTGGACCGAGCAACCAGGTCGCGCGACTGCTCGGTTTCTAGCCGGCGATCATTGTTTTTTTGCTCTTCTTTTCTTTAACCAGCTCTCGTATGCGAGAAATTTCTTAAGATTCTCGTTTTCCGGAATGGCCCGCAACGCTTTGTGGTAGTTTTCCGCTGCCATTTTCAAGTTACCTTCGGATTTGCTGATGAGCGCGTCCATAAAGTGGTCTCTACCAGCCATGTACCTAAGAAGCTTCTCATTGTCCTCGACATTTCGGATAACCTCATTGGGAATCGTTTTAAAACGCAACAGCTCCAATAGATTCTCTTGCCAGTTCTCTTGGCGAATGCCCTTGGGGCTATAGAACTCCAAAAAAGGTCGGTTATCTCTATGTATATCAGCAGATATCGTGAGTCGCGCCGTGGCCTCCTCACTCAGCAAAACAGCAGCGGCGATTTGGTAGGGATCGTTTAACATCGAATCGCTCATTTTTTGGACTGTTTTATGTAATTGCTCGAAATCAATACTAGTTTTGTTAGCGGTGCCGAGCAGGACGGTATGGGAATGACCGAGCCACACTGTTGTGTGTGGAAAAACAGCCTGAAATGTTCGAATGGACGACTTGAACGCATCCTTTGAGAGCCTGTGGAGCGGCAGGTACTGCACTACGACGCCGTTCTCATTGAGATGTGCCTTACACAGCTCGAAGTACTCTTCGGTATAGAGATTTGCACATCCCAACGTCGGATGGGTGGGATCCGATGAGATAATATCGTATTTCTTATCGGTCATCAGCAGGTGATTTCTTCCGTCCCCGTCGATGTACGTGAGCTTTGGATTATTGATGATATCCCGGTTGAGATTCGAGAAGAATCGCGCGGCTTGCCGAACGCCCGGGCATATCTCTACACAGTCGATAGATTGGACGTCGTGTTTGCTCACCTCAGATGCCGTAATACCGATGCCGAATCCCACGACGAGCACGTCCTTGGCGTCGGGATTGACAAAAAAAGGCAGGTGACCGAGCATCTTTACGACGCTCATAGCATCGTATGTCACCCCCATGACTCGGTTGTTATTTACATAGAGTGTTTTTTGGCCTGTCTTCTGGTCTTCGCGCACCAACACTGTGCATTCGGATGATTCATCATAATGAAGAATTTTATCGTCATATATAGCGGTTCGGAAGATGGACGGCGGGTGAATCACCGGATGCGCAATGACGGATTTTAGGACGAAAAAACTCCCGATGAAGACGATTATCAAAGCGAAAACCCCGGCGCGCTTTAGGTTCAGTTCGCGTTCTGAGATAAGAAGGACCATTCCCAAGCAAAGGCACACGGCTGCGATGACGACGATCCCTGTGACAACCCCGATCAACGGGATGAGGATGCCGCCAGTGCAAAGAGATCCCAGGACAGCACCTATGGTATTGAAAAAATAAACCTCTCCGACACTCCGGCCGATTCGCCCTGAGCTCACCGCAACCATGCGGCAGACCGCCGGGAAGATGATTCCCAAAAGCAACGCTGGGACAAACAACAGGGCGGCCGAGAGGGTGAGACTCGGTAACAGTACCTTGAGAATTAGCACGCGTCGGACGGTGTCTTCCAAAGGAATGAGCAGGGCTGGAAGATCGTTGATATTGGCCGCGATCGCGATCAGGTAAATACCGATGCTACTTTCCGAAATCGCCAGAATGGTCATTTGGCAGGGCACATGAGACAAGAATCTGGAAAATATATAGCTGCCAACACTGATGCCGAGGAGAAAGACAATGAGGATACTCGTAAAGCTGTAGGTGGAGTTCACCACGAAAATGCTGAGCGCTCGCGTGCAGAGGATTTCGTAGGCCAGGCCGCAAAGGCCCGTCGCAAATGCGACGCCGAGACACAGATAGACTATCCGCAGGGAGTGTTGTTTTCCGTTATCCATGGTGACTTCGTCGCGTAACAGGATACCGTCTTTTCCGCGGGGGAGCAGCATGGCTGTCCCACCCGCCATTAAACAGAGAGAAGCGGCGAGGATCTGGGACTCAACTTGACCGAGCCATCCGATGAGCAGGTAACCGGCCAATCCGGCGCCGACAATTCCACCCGCAGTGCTAATGGCGTAGATTTTGCCGACACAAGCGCCGATTCCCTGGTGATTGTTGACCATGTATTTCGCAACCGCTGGCAACGCACCGCCCATGAAAAATGTCGGCGGGATCATCAGTACAAAGGAGAACCCGTAGATGAGCAGTGTCGTCGTATGTTGCGACGCGCCTAGCAGATGATGGATTCCGGTGTAGATATCCGCTAGGCCGAGGAACGACGTCATGACAATGAGTCCGAACAAGCCGACACCGAGCTGGAGCAAGGCGAACAATCGCATGCTGTCCTTGCTCGCGTCGACCCGCTTACCAAAGTAGAGGCTTCCTAAACCCAATCCGAGCATGTAGACAGTGACGACCGCTGAAACAGCCAGGATTGTTCTCCCGAAGACGATGGACAAAATCCGCATCCACACGAGCTCGAAAATGAGGCCAGAGCAGCTCGTCAGAAAGACCAGAGCGAGCAAGATTCCGTGAGTGTGCCTCGAACTCAACCAGTGCAGCCTGGGAAGAAGTTCTGTGTTCATAGCGGATAGACCTTTGAAGCCAAATTATCGTAGAAAGATTAGACTGCTTTTTCCACCTACCGGCAAGTCACAAGAGGCGATTATCGCGATTCTTTGGAAGTTCAAGCATCGAGTTGCCAGCGACGAACGATGTCCCAGGTTTGATCTTCGATATTACAAGTCCGGCAGGTCGCCTATCGGGACGACCAATACAGCTTGGGCGACAGCGCGGACCTGGAAGCGCGCCTCGCTGCAGTAGAGAAGCTGTAACCCGCCGCTTCCATCACGAAACCATTATCTCCACGATCTTCACTTTGCTGAGATCGGCGCACCCGATGCCCATGCGACGGGCAACTGCGATGTGGCCGATATCGAGCGGTTCCTTTTGTCCTTATTGCAGATCAGATACATCCGCCTACGCCGACAAGGAAACGTGCACAAGAAAATGAACCTTTTATTTCTTAGTGCATTTAATAGGTGTCTTGTCCGGTTTCTACCGGGCAGGTCAATTTAACATAGAGCCCATCGCACGAACGCCGTTACTTCAAACATTCAGATGACGGCTACTGCGGCTTGGGCCTCTGCTGGGTGGTTTTTTATAGTGGTGGCATCCGTGTGCAGTCTGTGGAAATCCTGCCGACTAACGTGTATTCGGACCACTACTGGAGGGGTCAGTGAGATGAAAAAGAGGGATCAAATTAGTACAGAGATAACAGCCAGAAAAAAGAACAGTTTAGCCCAATTAAGAAAAAGGTTAAAGCCCGTTTGTTTATGGCTACTTTTCGCAGTTTTTACCTTCTCAACAGGAACTGTGTTGGGCTGCCTGGACGACGTGGAAGAAACACCGATTGAAGAAGTTGCCCCTGAATCAGAGACTACTGACATCCTTAAGGCCCGGGTACCCATGGACAAATTCTCACGGGCAATGTCGTTCCTTCCTGCCGAACCGGACCGGCTGGTAGTGAAATTCAATGAGGGTACAGGCGTCAAGCTGGCGTCGAATCGTTTGATCAGTCGTGCACCAAGAGGTCTCTCATTGCCAGTCTCTGCCGGAGTGAAGAACAGTGACGCATTGCTAGATGAACTAGCTGTAGTGGAGGAACTGTTGTCAAAGTCGAACCTCTCCTTTTCGCCATTGTTTACTCAAGGAGAGAACGTTTTGGATCGCTTGAAAACCAGCGGTGAACAGCGGAGTGGGAAACAATTGGCAGATCTCACCCTCTATTACGCAATCCCAAGCAGCGCGTTTTCATCGCCAATACAAATGACGAAACTGCGCGACGCGCTAAACCAACTAAACTCAGTAGAGGGTGCCTATATCCAACCGAAATCCGGACTCCCAGCCGCTCCAACCCGGGACTACAGCGGTGATCAGACCTACACAAAACCGGCTGCTAATGGGGGTGTGGATGCGGATTACGCTGCAGGCCAGCCAGGAGGGCGCGGCGCGGGTGTCAAAATTATTGACGTGGAAAAGGGCTGGAATGTCAACCATGAGGATTTTCCACCCCTATTTTATCCCGAAGATACCGCCACCCTTCCCGATGATGTTGATGGTCACGGGACTGCGGTGATGGGTATCATCGGGGGTGTCGTTAACAAACCAAAGCCATTCGGGGTAACCGGCATTGCAGCAGATGCCCAATTCGGCTGCTCCATATTGGGGCGTATTATGGCGGCGATCGATCAACTGAGACCCGGGGATGTATTGCTATTGGAAGTTCATCGCATGGGACCAGTCGTGGGGGACTGCGACCCAGCTTCAGGCAACTGCAATTGGATTCCCATTGAGTTTTGGCAAGCCGACTTTGATGCCGTTGAAATCGCTAGGTCAAACGGGATTATTGTTGTCGCAGCTGCTGGAAACGGCACGACCCGTCTCGATCACCGTTACTATGGAGGCCTCTTCGATAGGCAAGTCCGCGACTCTGGCGCCATTATTGTCGGCGCTAGCTATCCGAATCCGCGGCAGCCGGTGAATTACAGCAACTCCGGTACTCGTGTGGATGTACACTCCTGGGGAGATATGGTGGTCACCATGGGGGGCAACGGAGACTTAAAGCAAAATCACGAAGGGGAAAATGACAAGTATACCCAAACTTTCGGCGGTACTTCGTCGGCTGCGGCCATTGTGGCCGGGGTGGTTACGGCAATGCAGGGGGTGGCCAAAGCAGAGCTGGGAGAAGTGCTCTCTCCCGGGGAGATGCGCGCCCTGCTCACAGCCACCGGGACACCGCAAACAGCCGAGTTGGACCGCCCGATCGGCCCCCAGCCGGACATGAGAGCCGCTATCAATGTATTGTACAATCGCAAGCCGATTGCCGACTTCAGTTATAAATGCAGAAATAAAGTGTGCAATTTCATCGATCTGAGCACTGATACCAATTCGTTAGGATCGATTGTCGGTTGGAACTGGGATTTTGGGGACGGTGCGGGGTCGAATGAAAAAGACCCCAGCCACACATTCGCTGAAGATGGCACTTACACTATCACGCTGGTTGTGACAGACGACAACAATAATAGCAGTGTTGCCCTCAAGCGATTGGTGAAGACCGATACCACAAACTGCCCGTTCGAATACTTTTACGCTCACACTGTCACAGCATCGTCTGAGGATGGGGAATATGTTGCGTCGCATGTTATCGATAGAGAACAAGGCACAACATGGCAGAGCGGTGCCAATGACAGTACACCGACACTAGTGTTTGATTTGGGCATCAAGCGAAAAGTCGAGCAGGTTGTAATCAATTGGTGGTATCCTGGCACTACCGGCTTTGACATCGATATGAGCAATACCGGCATCAACGGCCCTTGGACCAACGTTTATTCAGATAACGATGTATATAACGATAGGGTGGTAGTTGATATTCCTGATGTAGTTGCTTCGCGAGGACGGTTTCTTAGATTGCGCTCCAAGGGGCCCATTTTGAACTGGAAATTCGTAACGCTAGAAGAGGTATCTTTTTACGGCCAGCATAACGCAGACTGCGGCGCCTTCAGCCTGCAGTACGTGTGGAATATGGACAGTGAACCAGGCTGGATCCCTGAGGGGCAATGGTCCTGGGGACAGCCTGCGGGGCAAGGCGGTAAAAACGTGGGTCTAGGTCACTACGGGGAGCCGGACCCAGACAGCGGGTACACCGGCAACAATGTCTATGGATACAACCTTGCGGGGAACTACGGCAATTACCTGAAAGAAGAACACCTGACCACCACGGCGATTGATTGCTCCGGTCTTACCGACGTGACGCTGAAGTTTCAACGGTGGTTGAACGTAGAAAGATCTCGATACGATCACGCTCATGTCCGGGTAAGCAACGATGGGATCAAGTGGATACCGCTCTGGTCAAACCCTTACAGTCCGCACGTTACCGACTCGGTGTGGCAGTTGCAGGAATTCGATATCTCGACCCATGCCGACAATCAGCCAACGGTGTACCTCCGCTGGACAATGGGTACCACAGATCAAGGATGGCAATACAGCGGCTGGAACATCGACGACGTGGAGATCTGGGCCATCTCGAATGATTCGGTATGCCAAGTAGCCGATGACTGCAACGACCTACTATTCTGCAACGGAGTTGAGGATTGCGTGAACAACCGCTGCGTAGACGGTACCCCGGAGGATTGTAACGACTTAGTAGACTGTACAATAGATTCGTGTGATGATCTCGTCGATACATGCAAGTACACGCCGGATCATTGGTTTTGCATGGACACTGAGTTTTGCAACGGTCCGGAGAGCTGTAGTATAGTTGAGGGACGTTGTGTAGATGGTGAACCTCCATGTGCTCTAGAGCTTTGTAACGAAACCGACAACACATGCATCGATCCCTGCAGTTATGACGAAGATAGTGACGGCGATAATGATGTGGTTCACCAACCCGGTACATCTCCCCCGGTGTGCTGGCGCCGCTGCCCGATACCCCAAGATTGGAACGGCACGGCGTGTGTTGGGAATGCAGAAACTTTCACCCAAGATGAGGCGGCGAACGCCTGTATGACAATCGGGAACTACCATTTGCCCACCGTCGACGCGTTCAAAGAGATACTGGACCCATGTGCTGCCTCCGGTGAAAATTGGGATTGTACGAGCTGCCCGTCCAGCCTCTGCGGTGAAATGTTCTTTGATACAACATACTACTACTGGACTGATACACCACACGGCGTTGACAGATTCTACCGGGCAGACTTCGATGGCGGGTCAATTAAGCACATGTACAAAGAGATGTCCGTTTACCGCGCTCGGTGTGTACTCAATTGAATTCCTGCTCATGTGGTTTTCGACTACAAAAAACTCAAACACAGAACCGGATAAATCTAAATCTGTTTGACGAAAACTGACGTGGCCGGATAATCCGCCGAGACCACATCGGTTTGATCGCGATTGGGCCAACGAGCGCGATCCATCGCCCGATGGTCGATGAATAGCTCGAGCGCTGACGTGGGGTTCCCAAAGATTAAAATAGGGATACCCCCCTAAAAAATAGGGATACCCCCCCAAAAAAATAGGGAACGATTCCCGATGTCCCTCATGGAACTGACTGGTAGGCCTTTTTGTGAAAGGAGGTGACAACGGTACCGTATGAACCCTTATTGACGAGCCCTATTAACTGCAAAAATCAACAACTTCGAAACATTGAAAGATTGTGAGGAAAAACATGAAATCATTAACTGTGTCGCTACTATTGGTTCTGGGCCTGAGCTTTGCCACTGCGCCCGCCTCTGCCAATTCAGGTAAAAACAAAGAGAATGCTATCTCTTTACAAGGGATAGAAAGTCAGAGCAGTTCTCGCGGGGCGGGGTCGGCGGCAACCCTATTCAAAATCATTGGATATCTCCAAAAAGCGTACAATTTCTATCAAGAATATGTTGCGGGAGCTGATCCGGATCCAGCCTTCGCTTATTACCAAGATATTATGAACGCGATTGAAGCGGCAGAGTACGCCATCATCTCTTCTATCGAGGGCGTCGCGGGCGCCGGCCTCGAATCCTGCGTCAGTGGCGCGATAATCTATGATTTCGAGGATTGGCCCTATGAGTCGCTATTTTGGCAACGGCAAATCGAAGCAGACGCCAAGGACTGTTACCAGCTTGGGGAGGCCTATGGCTACCAGTTCGAGATAGGCCCCGAGCTCGACGAGGTCGCCATCGCCTTCAACCTCTTGGTCCCGACATTACTGTACTACAGAGACGAGCTGGGCAAATCCCTGCGCATATACATCGACAACGCTGTCTATCTGAATGACTACATCATGGACGAAGTGGAGCCCTACTGCCGTTGGGACCAAATGGGCACCTACGAACCCACCTATAGGGTGATCTGTACCACTCACTACGGTATCAATTACTACAGCAATGACGCGACTCCCAGCACTTCCTCTCCCTACGCGCAAAATCTTTGGAAAAGGACCTTCAAAAAAGCCGCGTCCACGACCTCGTACTACGTCTGCAAAACAGCCATCAACGGTCTGTGCGATGTGCGGGATGACCTGAATTATCGCCAAAGTCACCCCCTGTGCAATTAGCATTCCGCCCCCCCCAATCCCGTACCCTGGTTGACTAAAGCGCCCCGAGGCGCAGTGGTGTTGTATATTCCAGTACTGGGTTTTTCCGAGGCCCAGAAGTTTTCCCAACGATCGAGGGAAGCGTTGATGGTTTTGGCCACGTATTTGTGCAGGTATTCCATGAACTGAGGGAGGTTGCCATTTATATCAGTGGATCGGGTCAATGCGTCATCCGACACGGAACAACCGAATAAGCAGTACCCTGGGCCCAAGTCTGGGCGCGGGCTAGATCGTTACGAAATCTACGTACTCGCCGTGGTACAGACAATGCCCGTATACGCGAATCAGATCCCCCTTGGTCACATCCTTGGGTAGGGCCACGAGGTACACGGTGTTTTTACCGGAATCTGCTGTGATATCGCCACCGCCGAACACGGCGAACTGCCCGGATTGGTCGTCCCCAGGCTCTGGCCAGCTAGTGAATTGGCTGTGTACCTCTTCAACGTCTTGGTCCACTGCCTTGCGCACCAGAACCCAATTGTACCAATGGCCCTCGGGATAAGCGGGATCGCCCTTGGGAGCGTTGGGATGGCGCGCATACCCGAGCTCGGGATTGCCCCACATGAGGGGCAAGTAGCCATTGGGAACCAGCCCTTCGGGGAGCTCGGGGATATAGGGCAAGTGCTTGCCCAAGTGCTTGTTCACCCCATCTGGGCCGTTGATATCGGCGTGATAGGATGCCGGAATGGCTCCGGCATTGCCCCGTTTCCGGTTGAACACGAGGGGATCCCAGTCGACCGGCTGCACCAGGGGGATGGCGTCCGGATCACTGCCCTTGGTATCTACTGTTACCGGCGGTTTCACCTCATCTGGTTTAGCCGGCGGTATCGCGCCCTTTTGCCCACCACCGCAGGAGACCACCATCGGTGCAATGGCCATACCGCCGGTAAACGCTGCCAGCTCTTTTAGAAATGCTCGTCGCTCTTTTATCGCGTTCATTTTCTCAAAACTCCCTCCCCATTCCGGCTGTCTTACCACTTTCCACGGGCCAGGGCCAATAAGAGGTATCGGCTGTAATATCAATACATTCTGTTCAAATAAAACACCCAGTCCAGGTGTATCCGATACCACCACGAATCGTGGCCCTTCGATCAACCAGGGGGCGGAATTCAGAATCGAATGCCCAGAGCGACAGTGGGGAGCCCGCCGGCGAAATCAGAACGATGGTGGGCGTAGGTGAAACCCGCACGTATATAGGGCCGCGGTATGCAGTGATTGAGAAAGGATACCCCCACTCCCCCACCGGCGGCGAAGTACATCATCGGTTCGTGCTTGCGGTCGATAGGCAGGATGAAACCGATTCGCCCTTCAAAAAAGAGCCATTTTGTAGGCCAAAGATCTAGGACAAATGCGGAGGGGAGTAGTCCGGAAACGTAGTTTTCATAGGAAATTGCGTAATGGGTGTCTCCAGCGCTCCAACTCATGGCATCAATTCGATGGCTCATGTAGCCGACCATCAGCGCAATGGTGAACCCAACCCGGACCTTTTCGGCGACACGCCACTTGAATCCCAACTCCCCGCCGTTGACAAAGCCGCCAAATAGGTGCCGTCCATCCTTGATGGCCACACCTGGGTCTTGGAAAACATAAAACAGTCCCGTTACTGCTCCGAGTTCCGTCTCTCTAATCTTTAACTTGTATTCAGTTTCCGGAGCAGCCCAGCTCGCTTCAGATGTAAGCCATACAACCATCGCGACCCATACAATTTGAACCCACTTTTTTTTCATAGTGGCTTTTTATAGCATAAGTGAGGTTCCTTTCCAACAACCGCTGAATTCGCCCAAGCGAGTCCTTGCTGCGCTAGCGCCAGCGTCTAAGGCCGAGGAGTAGTGATACTAGGCCCAAGGTATTGATGACCGCACAGAATCCGCCTAGCAGTGGTAGCCCGCCCAGCAGCCAGATCGGTCCGCCGAGTAAGGCGCCTAGAACTCGGCCCAGCCCGGCGGCACTGAACATGCTGGCCATCATCGTGGCTCGGGAGGCTGGGGCTAACTCGGTGCAGAGGGAGATGTAGCTGACGATGGAGAACTCGAATGAGAGAAAGATGCCAAACAGTAGGGCCAGGACGCTCGGCAGTGAGCCGCTGGCTAGGGGGGTGATAAGGTAGCAGATGGTGGCCAATCCCGCTCCCAGGGCTATGGCGCGCTTGAGGCCTAGGCGATCCGATAGTCCGGCCGTGAGGCCCTCTCCGGCCAGCTCGGCGGCTCCGATGATTGCAGCTCCCAGGCCGATGCCTCCTACGCTCAGTCCGAATTCCCTTTCCAGCCATAGGCCCGAGATCACGAACAGACTGTCGTTGGCCATCGACGAAAAGAAGGCGAATCCCAGGGCACCGGGGATCGATCGCTGGGCAAATAGAGTCCTGAAGGTCTTAATGAATGCCACGGGTCGCTTGGCCGACCGCAGGTTTTTAGGGGCGTCGTTGCGGCCCAATATGACTAGCAACGATAGCAGGCAGGCGAGACCGAAGATGCCGAGGGCGAAGAACGGTGAGCGCCAGCCGTATCTTTCGATTGCGAGCCCGATCAGGGGGATGCCGATCAGGGTGCTACCGGCCCAGGCGACCTCCATCAGGCCGACGACCAACCCCCTTCTCTCAAAGCGTACTCTCGCGCCCACATAGGCCTGAATCGACGCGTCGAACAGGGTCTTGGAGAGGCCGGCGATGAACAAGGCGGCGAGGATCATGCCGTAAAACGGTAGCAGGCCTCCGGCAAAGGTACAGACGGTAAACAGGGTCATGCTGAGCAGCATGGCGGTGCGATAGCCGACCTTATCAATCAGTGGGCCGAGGAAGATGCCCACTACCGCCGTGGCCTGATTGAGCGCGATCATCGAAGTGATGGCAGTGAGCGGTACGCCCAATCCGCGGGCCAACGCCGGGGCAAAGGGGTAGGCAAATCTCCTGGCGACGTTCAGAATCCAGCGGCTGAACGTCGCGCTGATGATGATCAGCGGCATGGAAGGGCGCGATGTTGGGCCTTGGGCCAAGGTTTCACCTCTTACAATCCGGTCGGCACAGTAGCAGCTAAAGCAGTTGCTCAACAAATGGTTTGCAATGGGGAGGATAAGAATCTTTAAACTTCAAAAAGAATTAGGGACAGGTATTCTAACTGCATGTGGATTGGAATTTTGATGGATCTTGTCGTAATGGGAGTTTTGGTTGGTGTATTTGGTACTGTTGCGATGGATCTATTGAATAGTCTATTTGCGCGGTCTGACTTGATTGTCAAGATCGATATGGCAACTATCGGACGCATGTCTGCGGGGTGAGTGCGTGGTCGATTCCGCTACCACCATCCAAAAGAGTTGGCGCCAGTCTCGAATGAAATTTTGTTGGGGTATATAACCAACTATGTCATTGGTGTGGGGCTTGCGGCGCCATTCGTTTTTTGTTGGGATCTCGTGGCTGGGAAGCCATTATCGCCGGTATGGGCTCTTGTCTATGGCATCGCGACAACGGTGGCCTCAGTATTATTCGTCTATCCCCTTGCCGCGTTTTCGTTTCTTGTTCACATTGGAATTGCGATATGGCTCTTCAGGTTGTCAAAACAGGTAAAAGATGCAAGTGTTTGGATGTGGACCTTACAACTACTCCTCATGCGATTTTGCCTACATCATGGATCGATCTCATTTGAATCGAGGAATCGAGCTTGCTTTTTTTTTATCGCTCTATAATGTCGAAATCTGCACCTCATTTATTTTCAACAATTGTATTGCAGCAAAGGAGAGAGTGATGAAGAATTCGAAGAAACGAGTTTATTGGGGCGGTATTTTTATATTGATCTCCATGATAGCAAGTTCGGGGTATCTTCAGGCAACTGAATACACGCCCGGTGTCGTTGAAGGGCGGGTTACGGATGCAAGTGGCGCTGGAATTGAAGGCGCTAAAATTACCTTCTGGAGTGCATCTCAGCACACCGTTTCCACAGATGCAAATGGGTATTATTCGAGTGAAGTTCAAGCCGGGGATGCGACTTTGACCGTCAAGACCGGGACGGGCGTAGGGATTGGGATAAGCATTGTAACGGTTGTAGCTGGTCAGACGCTCAGCGGTGTTGATTTTGTTTGGAATCCGGGATCTATTGAAGGGGTGATTACCGACGAAAATGGCGTTGGCATCGAGGGTGCCAAAATTACCATTTGGGGGGCCCCGCAACACACGGTGTCTACGGATGCGAGCGGTTATTATTCGAGTGAGGTTCAGTCAGGTGACGCAACATTGACAGTCAAAAAGGGCACGGGTGAAGGCATTGGCATTGTGTCGGTCACAGTGGCTGCCAATCAAACACTCAGCGGTATCGATTTTGTTTGGAAGCCCGGGGCTATCGAGGGGGTGGTTAAGGATGCAAACGGCGTTGGCATCGAAGGGGCAAAAATTACAATTTGGGGAGCGCCACAGTACACGGTTTCTACGGATTCAAATGGTTACTATTTTAGCGAGGTTCAATCAGGAACCGCTACCGTGGTCATCAAATCCCCTACTGGAGTTGGTATTTGTACAACCGTAGTGGAAGTTGTTCAAAATGCAACCATAATGGTTGATTGCGGAGCGTCCAATACCCCTCCAATCGCTGTTTGGAAACCCACGCTTACAGAGGAAGGTGCACTTGCACTTGATGGAACTGATTCTACGGACGAAGACGGACAGATAGTCAGTTATGATTGGCAGCTCTTCGATGGACAAAATACCTACAGCCTTCAGGGGGAGCTAGTTTCTCTGGGCGATATCCAGTGGGGTTGCTACAATGGAACGCTGGTGGTTAGGGATGGTGGGGGCTCTTCAGGAACCGTGTCGTTCCCTGTATGCGTACCGAAGTGTTCGCCGTTGGATAACGACAATGACGGTTATTCTGTCGAAATGGGTGATTGTAATGATAACGATTCCGCAGTGAATCCGGGCGCGCCCGAAATTTGCGACGGTGCTGACAACAATTGCAATGATCAAATTGATGAGGGATTTGACGAGGATCAGGATGGATTTACGCAATGTGGTGGAGACTGCGACGATCTCGATGCCTCAATCAACATTAGCGCCCTAGAATTGCCTGGTAATGGCATCGATGAGAATTGTGATGGATCCCTAGGTGATTGTGATCCCAATGCATCCTGGAAAAACCATGGAGAATACGTCAGATGCGTGGCAAATGAAGTCAATGATTTGGTCGACCGGGGTCTGATTTCCGAAGATGAAGGCGACGTGTTGGTCAACGCTGCAGCACAGTCAGATGTTGGGAAGAAATAAATTATCAAAGCGGCCCTGTGGAAATTCCCAGAGCATTGGATCATGTGCATCGGCATTTGGGGGCCAAGGCCAAACCATATCTGGGTGAAATATCGACACAAGTGCTTCTGCATCCTGCTCATTCCAGGCAACGGTTTCCTTAGAAATCATTTCCTGAATCTGTTCTTCTACCGTTTTCATTTGCCTCCCCTTTTGTTTCGAACAAGTCGGTTCCCAATTTGAACCCAAACTTCCAAGCTGAGGCGCACTATCAAAGAACATCGTATAGCGTAAAGTCCACCCAATAAACCCCCGCAGTGTTGGGAATACTCTCGAGCAAGCCATGGGTAAAGTCCAAGAGCGGATCGTCAAAATTCTCCCACCAGAATTGGTCTTCCGCGTAACCGTATTGGTACCCGACCGTTGCCGGCCAGAAGTAATCCCCCCAAACGATTTCTTCGTATCTGCACTGCTCCCAGGAATCAAAGATTTGTGTATCGTCGACGAAGATTATGCCGTCCCTGTAAGTTTCAGGCATCCTGTCGGTCTCGAAGTGTTTGAGCAGAATGTCTTGCCCCGGTTGTCAACTGGAATTTTTCTAGGTTGATTTGTGAGAGACTTTCCTGAGCCTGGGTTTCCGAAATTGTCCGATCGATTTCCTTTTTCTTTCCCCCAAAA
>JAAUYD010248749.1_pt1 | contig 46119 bp, 46 predicted proteins | sample 7278101 | NCBI WGS metagenome assembly JAAUYD01 (sample SAMN14350128, study PRJNA611818) | marine sediment metagenome | isolation source: surface marine sediment (0.6m) | place: French Polynesia: Moorea | collected 2018-08
CTAGTTTTGTTAAGAAATTTCCCCAAGCGACATCTAAAATACTCTTAGCCAATTTAGTTCTAGCTAACCCTTTGATGTTTAAGTCTTCACAAGCAATAAAATCATAATTATTGACCAACCAATGTGCTGTTTTATAGTGCCAGTCTTTTCGATATCTAGCAATTTTTTGATGAGTTAAAGCTATTCGTTTTTGTTGTTTATCATAGTTTTTTGACCCCTTAACTTTTCTGGCTAATTTACGTTGCTGCCGAGCTAAATGGTTTTGTTTATTACGATAAATCTTTTTATCCTATGGGTTCACTAATTAAACTGCATCTATCAATGGCACATCGAGTCCGTCTTAACCAGTCCAAACGCTGACCTAGTGCATAGTTCCAGTGACGACGTAAAAGTTCTAATCACTGGTCTATCAACTCTGTTTGCTTTAGATTAGCCTTGATTCGGTACTCGAATGTCAGTATCATAATACTATCATTGTAACACTTATCGTTGTTGATGAACAATAGTTATAGTAAAGAAAATAGGTCAGTTTATTTACTTACTGCACACATTGTCTTAGTGACTAAGTATCGCAAACAGGTTATCAACTCTGACATCCTATCTCGTTTACAACGAATTTTCACAGATACTTGCAGTAAATGGGATTGTCGATTAGTTGAATTTAACGGAGAAATCGATCATGTTCATCTACTTGTTGAGTTTAATCCTAAAGTTCAACTTAGTAAATTTATTGCTAATTTAAAAACTGTTTCTTCTCGTTTAATCAGAAAAGATTTTTCAGATCATTTAACTCAATTTTATGGCGAAAAACCTGTGTTCTGGACTGGTTCTTATTTTATTGCTACTTGCGGTGGCGTAACGATTGAACAACTCAAACAATATGTTGAAAAACAAACCAATCCTGTTTAAAAGGATGCTACGCAGTTTATTTTTTGGTCGGTAATTCCCGAGTGGCTGTCTGTCGAGGTCTCCTCGACAGTTTATACGCCACGTCTCTCGTTAACATTCGTATAACGGGAGACCCCTTACCGACATTAAAGTTGGTTTTTAGTGGCGTTCTTTAATCATAACGTAACCTAGATTAAAAACAGTATAAAAATGTCACAGATAAAATGTTCCACTTTAAGATATCCCTAGTTTTTGTAATATAGATTTTGTAGACACAACATGACGACTTAACCCTAATTTTTCGGGTTCAATGCCTAGGGATAAAGCCACTAATTGGGGTAAGTGCAACACAGGTAAACCGAGTTTTTCTCCAATCACGTTTTCTACTTCTGGTTGTCTAGAATCTAGGTTTAAATGACACAGAGGACAAGGGGTAACTAAACAATCTGCTCCTGCTTCTATGGCTTCTTTAATATGATTTCCTGCCATTTTAAACGATTGTTCTGTAGCATAACTTGACAGTGGCCAACCACAACATTGTGTCCTTCCTTGATAATAAATCGGGGTAGCTCCCACTGTACGAAAAACATTTTCTAAGGATTCGGGTTGAAATCGATTGTCATAGGGCAGTTTGTCTTGTGTTCTTAATAAATAACAACCATAAAACGCTGCACACTTTAACCCAGAAAGTTTACGTTTTACTTTTTTAGCTAACGCATCTAATCCATAATCAGCCACTAAAGCCCATAATAAATGTTTAACCTCTGTACTCCCATGATAGGGGGAACACTGCTCTTTTTTGAGAAAGTCGTTGACCTTCTCAAAATAAATAGGATCATTACTTTTAGCCTCTTTTAATCGTTCATCGACATGGCCAATTACCCCTTGACAGGTGCTACAATGGGTTAATAGAGGTAAATTTAGGGATTCTGCTAAAGCAATGTTTCTCGCGTTAACCGTATCTTCTAATAGTTGAGAATCTTCTTTATAGGTTCCTGAACCACAACAGGCAGCTTTTTTTAGTTCAATTAATTCTATGCCTAAAGCTTCTGTTAAAGCTGCGGTTGATAAATACAGTTCACGGCAAGCTCCTTGGGCAACACAACCTGGATAATAAGCGTATTTTAGCATTTAATTTCAGAGATGGACTTCAATATCAACAATTTTCCCTTGTAAAAACCCTATCTAACTCAAAGTTTATTAGATAGGGATTCTTGAGTCAATTGTATTTAACAACATTCGAGTAGAGACGTTTCCTGAAACGTCTCTACAACTTCTGATTCCATTCAAGCAAATCCTTTTCCCTTAGTTGTAGCAGGAAGGGATAAACAATGTTCTATTTGTTGATATAACTTATCTTCATCAAGATTTTGTCCAATCAAAACGAGTTGATTTTTGGGAGTTCCTTTCCATTCATCATCTTCTAAGGTAAACCGTTTACCACTAAGGTGAAAAATGTGACGTTTCTCACTTTCGTTAAACCATAAAATACCTTTAGCCCGAAAGACATTAGCGGGTAATTGATTGTCTAGAAAATATTGAAACTTGCGAATCGCAAAGGGTTGATCGCTTTCAAAAGAAATGGAAGTAAATCCATCATTTTCTAGGTGATGGGAATGATGTTCATGGTGGTGATGATCGTGATCGTGATCGTGATCATGATCATGGTGATGGTGGTGATGATCATGATCGTGATCATGGGTTGCTTCTTCGTGATCAAAATATTGATCTGACTCAAACAACCCTACACTGAGAATTAAAGGTAAGGGAACTTGGGACTTTTGAGTGCGTAAAATTCTAGCAGACTCTTTAATATCTCTAATGCGAATTTCTAAACCATCCACATCTCCTTCGTCCACTAAATCAGTTTTATTGAGAACAATAATATCCCCGTAAGCAATCTGACTATGAGCAGCTTCTGAGTTAAATAAATCTAAACTAAAATTAGCACAATCTACCATTGTAACGATAGAATCAAGACGGGTCATGTCCCTTAATTCTGTTCCTAAAAAAGTCAGTGCCACTGGTAAGGGATCAGCTAATCCTGTGGTTTCAACAATTAAATAATCAACTTTTTCAGGTCGTTCTAAAACCTTGTAAACAGCTTGGACTAAATCTTCATTAATGGTACAACAAACACAGCCATTATTTAGTTCCACCATATTATCATCGGTGGTAACAATTAGCTCATTGTCAATACCAATTTCCCCAAATTCATTGACTAAAACTGCGGTTTTAATACCTTCTTGATTGGTGAGAATATGATTAAGAAGGGTAGTTTTTCCACTCCCGAGAAATCCTGTAATAATGGTGACGGGTAAACCCTGTTTAGGTGCGTCCATTGTGTCAGAATTTCCTAACTTTTTATCCACTGTCTGCATAATCTTTCCATTAGTACAATTTCAAAAGACTGAAAGTAAGGTTATCATCCTATAACTTCAATGATAACGAAAAATAATTGACAACAATCTTTTGTCTCACCCTTATATTATAGAGCAAGGTTAAATTATTAGGCTAACAAAAAAAAAGCCGGGGATTCCGGCGCGATTAAGTTTGGAAAGGAAAGAGAATAATCTATGATTACCTAACTCTTTTAATCTTGATTGGAGTCAGGAGACTGGGGATGAATTTGTTCCGCTTCCGGACAATCATCAGAAACGAAAATTTCTGAGTTGTATCTGGGAACAGAGGCTAATTTTTGGCTTACTGAACCAATACTTTCAAGTCTGACCATTTCTTCCCAAGAACTGACTTCGTCGTCCTCTTCGGTTTCATAACGAATGGTTACTAAGTCTCCTTCCAAGGAAACAATAGTGGCACATTCGATCCAACGTTGCTGATCCCGCAAGAACAGACAAACTTCTCGGCCTTCTGTACAAAGTTGATAAATCTTGCGGTGTAGCATAGATATCTCCTTAGCAGGTAAAAATCTTTGATGACTTTACCTTAACATTAAAAATACTTTCTGGGCTACGTTAAGAAGACTGTTTTTTGTAAAGAATTTTTCGTTCGGTTAAAAGTAAATGTTAAACAGCATCACTTAAATACGATGTAGACCGATGATTGCAAAGATACATGGTTAATCAAGGAGAATGCAATCTATATCTACATTGCCATTAAGAAGATGTTAAATTAATCTTCATCCCATGCTTCAACCACTAATACTTCGCTAACGGGATCTTGCATGGTAAAACCAAACTCTAATAGTTCCTTTTTCCAGTAAGACCAGTCATTTCCGTATAGAAGGGCTAATTTCCATAGACTATCACCGGGTTTGAGAACGTTTGATTCTACTAGAGAGGAAACCTTGCGTTGAAACTTCATCATAGGATGAGCGACTTGATTAGTCATAGACTCAATTAATTTGCGTTTACTAAATTTTACAAATGCTCTGTTGAGCAACACTTCTCTTGATAGGTTTGTGTCTTATTAAATCGTAGATATATATCCTAGGGAATGTGTTGAGAAGTATTTTCACTCTCTCAGTTATAACTGATTGATTCAATTTTTGCAAGTCTTTTGACTCAAAAGTTCGGGAATCACTACCTAGATCTTTCATTGATCTCAGCTTAAGACTGATATTCTGAAGCCACAATCATCGAGCCAATCCCGCGATCGGTAAAGATTTCCAGTAGAATAGCATGGGGGATGCGACCATCAATAATATGGGCAGCCCGAACTCCTTGAGCGAGCGATCGCACACAACAATTCACTTTTGGGATCATTCCTCCCCCTACGATACCTTGAGCAATCAAGTCCCTGGCTTGTTTAATATCTAGTTTCGTTAACAATGTATTGGGATCTTTATAATTTTCCAGAATGCCTGGAGTATCAGTTAACAAAATCAATTTTTCTGCCCCCAAGGCTGCTGCAACTTCGCCGGCAAAGGTATCAGCATTAATATTGTAAGGCTGTCCCTTTTCATCGGCGGCCACGGAGGAAATAACAGGAATATAGTTATTGGTCACTAAAGAATGAACAATTTTGACATTAACTTTACTGACTTCTCCGACAAAACCAATATTTTCTTGATCCACAGGACGGGCTTTAACTAAGTTACCATCTTTACCGCATAGTCCTACTCCTTGCCCGCCAGCTTTATTAATTAATGAGACTAACTCTTTATTAACGCGACCGACTAGAACCATTTCTACCACATCCATCGTCGCAGCATCCGTGACCCTTAATCCATCTTTAAATTGAGCTTCAATACCTAGTTTATCTAACCAACTATTAATCTCTGGTCCTCCACCATGAACCACCACTGGATGAACCCCCACACAAGCGAGGAAAATGATATCCCGAATCACTTTATCTTTAAGGGAACTATCTTTCATGGCAGCCCCTCCATATTTGATGACCACAGTGCGTCCAGCGAATTGTTGGATGTAGGGAAGGGCTTCGCTTAAAACTCGGACACGGTTAGCATCCGCTTCTTGAATATGGTCTTTTTCGCTACTCATAGATTAATGATAATAACTCACATAGCATTAAGAATGATAGCATTATTATTGGTAATTTGGTGATAGTTTTAATTATAAAATATTATTAAACTGTATTTGGCTTTCAATAATAGTAATAAAAAACATCAAAAAACAAAAACTGTGAATAAGGAAATATCTCAGGAATGGTTAGGATTAATGATTGGTAATTCTCGATTACATTGGGGATATTTTCAGGGTAAAAGTTTACAAATAACTTGGGATACAATTCATCTTCAAGAAATGGTTAATCCTTTGATATTACCTGATGGTTGTCGTCCTTGTAATATTTCTACTACCTTACCTTTAATGGTTGCTTCTGTAGTTCCTTCTCAAACCAAACTATGGCAAAATTATCAAAACTTTAATCTGATTAAGTTAGAAGATATACCCTTAAAAAAGCTTTATGCAAGCATGGGAATTGATCGCGCGTTAGCTGCATTGGGTGCAGGAGACAGGTATCAGTTTCCTTGTTTAGTAATTGATGGTGGTACCGCTTTAACTTTAACAGGAATTGATCGCGATCGCACTTTTATCGGGGGAGCTATTTTACCCGGATTAAAGTTACAATTTGATTCATTATCAAGCAAAACAGAAGCCTTACCTAATATTAATTTACCGAAACAATTAGGCGTTCGTTGGGCAAATGATACCGAAAATGCGATCATTAGTGGTATTTTATATACGCTGTTAAGTGGAATTAAAACGTTTATTGATGATTGGTTAAATAAGTATCCTGACAGTAAAGTTATTTTAACCGGTGGAGATGCTGAAAAATTATATAATTATTTGCAACAAGAAGATTATGAATTATTGGAAAATTTGACAGTAGATCAAAATCTAATTTTTTGGGGAATGCGATCGCTTTATCTTTCAGGTTTGTATATTTAGGAATAAGTTATTTATTAATATTTTTCTATAATATCCTGCTAGGGAGTTAAACTTATTCATCTTCCTTTCCTCGTATTAGAAAGCGTACCTCTTCTAGTAAAACATTGAATCGTTGATCACTTTCAGTTTGTCGTTGCTTCATCAACTCCATTTCTTCAGCGTGTCGTTGCTGTTGTTGTTTCATTAACCCTATTTCTTCATCGAACATATCTATTCTACGTTGAGTTTGAGCAGCTACTTGTAACAAAGCTTGTGCAGTTACTCTCAACCCATCAACACTATCTTTGACTTCACTAATACTGTCTCGCATTTGTGTCATGCTATCTCGCATTTCACCCACAGTAGAAGCCAACTCATCTAACATTTCATCAGTCCAACGTTCTGTTGTCATAGTATTTCCTTGACTCTGATTTCTGACTCTATTTTACTCAATATCTAAAAAAATTATAATCTGTTACCACTTAATTAATCTTCTTCCTTTCCTCGTATTAGAAAGCGTACCTCTTCTAGTAAAACATTGAATCGTTGATCACTTTGAGTTTGTCGTTGCTTCATCAACTCCATTTCTTCAGCGTGTCGTTGCTGTTGTTGTTTCATTAACCCTATTTCTTCATCAAACATATCCATTCTACGTTGAGTTTGAGCAGCTACTTGTAACAAAGCTTGTGCAGTTACTCTCAACCCATCAACACTATCTTTGACTTCATTAATACTTTCTCGCATTTCACCCACAGTAGAAGCTAACTCATCCAACATTTCATCAGTCCAACGTTCTGTTGCCATAGTATTTCCTTGATTGTAATTTCTTACCCTATATTACTAACTAAAAATGATAACCAATAACTGGCCAATGATCACTGGTGACAACTAACATTGATATACTATTCTTATAGATTGCTATCATATCGAGGGATAAATTTAGTCACTAATGCAACCTACTGACTCTGAAAAGTTTACCGAACAAGCTTGGGATGCTATCGTAAAATCGCAAGAAGTTGCGCGACGGTTCAAAAATCAAAATCTAGAAGTTGAACACGTTATCTTAGCCCTTTTAGAACAGGAAAAAGGCTTAACTCTCCGTATTTTAGAACGGGCTGAAATTGATATCCCTCGGTTGCAACAACAAGTAGAAACCTTTACCAACCGTCAAGCTAAATTTGTCACCGTCGAACAGCTATACTTAGGTCGAAGCTTAGATGTTATGCTCGATCGCGCGGAAGCATCTCGTGAAAGTTGGGATGATAAGTTTATTTCGGTAGAACATTTATGGGTTGGGTTTGCAGAAGATGATCGCATTGGACGACGCTGTTTACGCAGTTTTAACCTTGATCCTCAAGACTTAGAACAGGCTATAAAGTCGGTCAGAGGAAGCCAAAAAGTGACTGAACAAGATCAAGAAGATCGGTATGAAGCGTTAGAAAAGTATGGTCGGGATCTCACTGAAGCAGCAAGAGAGGGAAAGTTAGATCCAGTAATTGGAAGAGATGAAGAGATAAGACGCATTATTCAAGTATTATCCCGTCGTTCTAAGAATAATCCTGTTTTAATTGGAGAACCCGGTGTCGGAAAAACAGCGATCGCTGAAGGGTTAGCACAACGGATAATTAACGGAGATGTGCCAGAATCTCTAAAAAACCGCCAATTAATCTCCCTAGATATGGGTAGCTTAGTCGCAGGGGCAAAATATCGTGGAGAGTTTGAGGAACGTTTGCGGACAGTGATGCGAGAAGTCACCAACTCCGATGGCCACATTATCCTCTTCATCGATGAAGTTCATACGGTGGTTGGAACGGGGTCACGGGAAGGCAGTTCCATGGATGCAGGGAACCTCTTAAAACCCATGTTAGCACGGGGAGAATTGCGCTGTATTGGTGCAACGACCCTGGATGAGTATCGAAAGCATATTGAGAAAGATCCGGCCTTAGAACGGCGTTTTCAGCAAGTGTATGTAAAGCAACCTTCTGTAGATGACACCATCTCTATTTTACGGGGACTCAAAGAACGGTATGAAGTGCATCATGGGGTGAAAATAACCGACTCTGCGTTAGTTGCTGCGGCCATGTTATCCCATCGTTATATTACTGATAGATTTTTACCCGATAAAGCGATCGATCTTGTGGATGAAGCTGCTGCAAAATTAAAGATGGAAATTACCTCTAAACCCGTCGAGTTAGAAGATGTAGATCGGCGTTTGATGCAGCTACAAATGGAAAAATTATCTTTAGAAAGCGAAGAAACCAGACCCGGTATAAGGGTTGATAAAGCATCGAAAGAACGGTTAGAAAAAATTGAACAAGAAATTAAAGAATTAGAAACAATTCACGAAAATTTAGGTAATCAATGGCAATCTGAAAAACAGATGCTAGAAGAAATTAATTCTTTAAAAGAAGAAGAAGAACAGTTAAGAGTGCAAATTGAACAAGCAGAACGAGCTTATGATCTGAATAAAGCTGCTCAATTAAAATATGGTAAATTAGAAGGATTGCAACGGGATTTAGAAGCAAAAGAAACCAAATTAATTGAAATTCAATCCCAAGGAGAAACCCTCTTAAGAGAACAAGTTACTGAGTCCGATATCGCTGAAATTGTAGCAGGATGGTCAGGTATTCCTGTTAACCGTTTATTGGGGTCAGAACGCCAAAAATTATTAGAATTAGAAGGTCATTTGCATCAACAAGTTATCGGTCAAGAAGAAGCGGTTGCTGCGGTTGCTGCTGCTATTCGTCGCGCAAGGGCCGGAATGAAAGACCCCTCTCGTCCCATTGGTTCCTTTTTATTCATGGGACCGACAGGTGTAGGAAAGACAGAATTGGCGCGAGCATTAGCTGCCTTTCTCTTTGACTCTCAAGATGCCATGATTCGCATTGATATGTCCGAATACATGGAAAAACACGCGGTTTCTCGCTTAATTGGTGCGCCTCCTGGGTATGTGGGTTACGATCAAGGGGGACAGTTATCGGAAGCGGTTCGTCGTCGTCCTTATTCCGTTATCCTCTTGGATGAGGTAGAAAAGGCACACATTGACGTTTTTAACATTTTATTACAAGTGCTTGACGATGGACGCATTACCGATTCTCAAGGTCGTGTCGTCGATTTCCGTAACGCTATCATCGTTATGACCAGTAATATTGGTAGCGAATATATTTTAAATTTAGCAGGGGATGATGACAATTATGAGGCCATGCGTAAGAAAGTTTTGCAAGCATTACGGAAGCATTTTCGACCTGAATTTTTAAATCGTATTGATGATTTAATTATCTTCCATACCCTCAAAAAACAACAATTAAGACGTATTGTTACTTTACAACTTAAGCGTATTGAACGGTTACTAGGAGAGCAAAATATTAACTTAGAATTGAGTGATTCTGCCCTTGACTATATTGTTAATTCTGGTTACGATCCTGTGTATGGTGCAAGACCTTTAAAACGGGCGATACAACGGGAATTAGAAAACCCTATAGCTACCAAAATATTAGAATTGACCTTTGCTTCTGGGGATACTATTTTTATCGATTGTAAAGATAATCAATTACTGTTTGATAACAAGAAAAATGAAGAAGTTCCCAGTGTTGAAGTTGAAGTCGTTTCCTAATCGTAGGGTGGGCAAAATATAGATAGTTTAATCAGCATAATTTATATTCAAAGTTTGCCCACCTTACAAGTTAAATTAAGAAGAGTACAACAATGCGTTTATTCATTTATTTATTTAAGGTAGGTCTTGAAACATTCTGGTTCCCGTGATAGAAATATAAAGCACACGATTGATCATTTCTCTTCCCGCTTTAATTTCCGCTTCTATAGTTTTCACTGCTTTCGATACTACCGTAATTTGTTCCTCTCGTAATAAATCTCCTTCTTGCAAAAATACAATTCCAGAATGTACTTCTATCAATGTTGCAAACCGTTCAAAGTCTACTATATTTGCTGTTATTAAAATTCTATCTTCATTAAACGCATAATTTAAAACAGTTCGATCATCTTTACCTAATAAACCTCTATCTCTCACTGCTACTGCATCAATCAAATAATTTTTACAGAGATATTGGGCAACTTTTGGAGAAAGATCCTCATCTATTAAGAATTTCATTATTTTTTGATTTTTTCAACCAGAGGATAAGTTTTTACATACATCTCTGCAAATTTGAGATCCTGGAGACTTAAATAGGGATAATCTTCTAAAATAACTTCATAAGATTCTCCTTTTTCTAACATTCCTCCAATATGATGTACCGATAACCTAGAATTAGGGAAAACTGCTTCTCCTCCCATTATATTTTTATTTATTACTAGATTTTTTTTCCATTCAGCAAATTGTTTCATAATTTTTTTAATTACTCAATGTTTCTTAATTATAAGGTAAGCAATTCCAACCTTACAAGTTAAATTTAACATGGCAAAATATTAGCTTAGGATCGAGTAATTTGACCCTATCTTAAACTTTCCATTTCTTGTTTAGCCCATTCTTTATATTTAGGATTAGGATCAAATTGATAGATATATTGTAGAAGTTTTAACTTTTCATAATCATTTAAAGATTTATTAGTTAAATACTCTTTTTTCAAATCTTCTGTTGTTTGAACTTCCTTTTGAAGATACCATTGATAATTAATGATTTTTGATTCATCAGTTTGATCATTCCTAGCATCCAACAAGATTGAAGCAACAAGAACCGTAATCGTAATAGCTGCAAGCAATGCAAGGAATGAATATTTAGAATAAAAAGTTATTTTTTCTTTTCTAGGAATTGAACTATTATAATAATTGTATGTTTTTTGATTTATTACTGATTGTGTTTCTTCAATACCTTCCTGTTTCTCAATTGACTTCTGAACAGAAGGTGCAGAACCATCATCAAAATCACGATATTTATCAGTTCCCATACTACCCCCTTATTTAACCATTACCGATGCTATTTTTATTTTTAGCATAAAAACATAAATCTCTGACTAATTCCGGTGGTGGGTTTATTGATGAACCAACCATGACTTTGAATTCAGCATATTGAATTTTTCGGCCACTTTCCCTATCTATATAATATACTCGATTTTGTAATCTTTCAATTAATCGAGTGTAAGCCTCTTTTGCTTCCTGTTCTGCATTAGATTGTCCACTATTCTCCCATTTATCTAATTTATTGATAAAAAGAACAATATATCTCAAACTTTCTCTTGTCTGCATTCCAAACAGTGCATCTAGTGAATTTTCATTTTCTCGATCTTCTGATTGTAATATTGGTTTATCTAAAATAAAATAAACTCTATTTTGAGTTGCTATTAATTCCTCATCATTTTTAATGGGACGAGGAGGAAATTCTATCACTAATTTTAAATAATAATTATTAGATTCTTTTAAACCAGTCATCATTTTTCCAAGTCTCTTCACCGAATAAATTATAAAATCCTATTGATTAAGTTTTTTCCAAATTGCTTGTTTCATAATTTCTATGTTTTCTGCGGTATTGGGACAAGGATAACTTGTGGTTGATGTGTTAGAATTAAGTCGATCCATCAAAGCATAAAAAGCAGCTTTATCATCCCTATTTTGTAGAACATAACGACGTAATTCTGGGGTACTCATGGCAGAAAAATCAATTTTCATTTTAAAAACCTCCATTCTACATCTGGATCAATTGTTATTTCAATTTTATCCCCTGCTAAGATGAGAACAGACTGTTGATCAACAAAATCTCAAGACCGTAGGGTGGGCAAAGTTTTCTATTTTATGGTTAGTCTAAAAAAATTTTTGATTTGCCCACCCTACAAAACTGGGTTTTAATGTTCGTTTAAGAAACTAATAACACGAATTTTAATTTTATTGATTCAATTTTATTAAATAATTATATAATAAAAAGAAAATCAGACAAATCAACCAATGGTTAAAACACCTCCAAAACCTTTAACTCTAGAAGAATTTTTAATCCTTCCTGAAACGAAACCAGGGAGTGAATTTATTCAAGGAAAAATTACACAAAAACCCATGCCACAAGGAGAACATAGTTTATTACAAGGCGAACTCTGTGAAACCATTAATCGTGCAGCAAAACCGCAAAAAATAGCTAGAGCATTTCCAGAATTACGTTGTCCCTTTGGAGGTAATTCTATTATCCCTGATGTTTCTGTGTTCCGTTGGGTAAGAATTCCCATAACTTCATCAGGAAAAATTGCCAATCGTTTTGAGATACATCCTGATTGGTCAATCGAAATTTTATCTCCTCGTCAAAGTTCAACTAAAGTATTAGAAAATTTGTTACATTGTTCTCAGCATGACACAGAATTAGGTTGGTTAATTTATCCTGAAGAAGAAAGCATTTTAGTGGTTTTTCCTGAACAAAAAGTCCAATTGTTTCGAGGTGTTCAACAATTACCCATCTTAACAGGAATTGATTTACAGTTAACGGTTGAACAAATATTTAACTGGTTAAAATTTTAATGATTTTTCCCTTACAATTACTATCTGCTATAATAAAAAAGTTAAAGTTTTTGTAAGCGACAAAAAAGGATTAAGGTTAAGGAGTGATATGAAAATTGGTGTTCCTAAAGAGATTAAAGATCAAGAGTTTCGGGTAGGCTTAAGTCCTAACAGTGTTAGAGTCTTATGTGATAGAGGGCATCAAGTTTCAGTGGAAACCCAAGCAGGTATAGGATCGGGTTTTAGTGACCAAGAATACGAACAAGCAGGGGGAAAAATTGTTACCAAAGCTACCGAAGCATGGGAACAAGAATTAGTGGTAAAAGTCAAAGAACCTTTACCTCAAGAATATGACTATCTTAAGATGACTAAAATGCTGTTCACTTATCTACATCTAGCAGCAGATAAGGACTTAACAAAAGCATTAATTTCATCGAGAATAACAGCTATTGCTTACGAAACGGTGGAACTTCCTGATGGAAGACTCCCTTTATTAACCCCCATGAGTATCATTGCAGGTCGCCTATCCGTGCAGTTTGGGGCGCGATATCTAGAAAAACAACAAGGGGGTCGTGGGGTTCTTTTGGGGGGCATTCCTGGGGTTTCTGCGGGGCGCGTGGTTATTTTAGGCGGGGGTGTTGTGGGTACAGAAGCAGCTAGGATCGCCGTAGGAATGGGGGCGCAGGTACAAATATTTGACATCAGTGTGGAACGTTTAGCCTATTTGGAGACCATTTTTGGCTCACGGGTAGAATTGCTATATAGTAACGCTTTGGCCATTGAAAAAGCAGTTCCCAACGCAGACTTATTGATCGGCGCTGTATTAGTCACAGGAAGACGCGCCCCAATCTTAGTTTCTAGGGAATTAGTCTCTAAAATGCGATCGGGTTCCGTTATCGTAGATGTAGCAGTGGATCAAGGGGGATGTATCGAAACCCTACACACTACCTCCCATAGTTCCCCTACCTACGTAGAAGAAGGGGTAGTTCATTTTGGGGTTCCTAATATGCCTGGTGCAGTGCCTTGGACAGCGACTCAAGCCTTGAATAATAGTACCTTACCCTATGTTTTGAAATTAGCCAATGAAGGGTTAGACATTTTAGAAAAAGATGCCAGTTTAGCCAAAGGGGTTAATGTTAAAGATGGGGTACTGGTTCATCCTGCGGTACAAGAAGTGTTTAAAGATTTAACCTTCTAGGCAAAAGGGATCTCTCTTTTATCAACCTAGGTACAAGAATAATAAAAGTCATCCCAAAGATAGACTAAGTGAAGAATAATGCTGATGTGTTTGGTAGGGATAAAGCTATATAGCAGTACAAAAAAATATTATGACATTATCGTAAGGTGGGCATTGCCCACCCTACGAGATTTAGCCATTTTATCAATGTCCTAACCATAATGCGTAATGCTATGATTTCGGCTATAATTGGGCTTGAAATTAGCTAAAGTCCCACTAATTGAATTTGATCAATTTGAGTAATCATAATATCCGCTTGATTAAGATGGACAGCTATATTGTTAGCCCAACAAATACCAATGGTTCCAGCGACTCCTGCTTGTTTTGCCATGATAATATCCCCTTGAGAGTCCCCTACCATCAACGTCTTATTCGGTGATGTTGTCAGGGTTTGACAAGCTTTAATGAATAGTTGGGGGTCAGGTTTATTTAATCCTTGATCTCCTCCCATCATTAATTGAATGTAATGAGAAAGATGGTGTTCTCGGACAAAATGTTCAACGTCTTGGGTAGGGGCAGCGGAAAGAATTCCTAATTTTAATCCAGCCTCAGATAAGGTTTTTAACACATCTAAACTGCCGGCAAATAAGGGGGAGGTGGTTCGATCTTTTTTGAGATATTTGTCAACCTCCCTAAAAGCATTTTCCGCCATTTCTAAAGATTCAAACCAACTTCTTCCGGTTTCTGCAATATAAGCAGCAGCAGCAATTAAGTTTTCTTGACGACTGCCTACAGCCATTAATCCTGTGGGATCTAATTGATTATTTTGTAAGCCAAAAGCCATTAATAAAGGTTCCCCAATCCCTGGTATTTGGGCATCTAATAAACGGGCGCGACGAATACTTAATTCTCGTAAAAAGTGATTAGAGTCTTCTAACGTACCATCTTTATCAAAGATAATGGCTTCAATATTATTAAATTCAATGCTACCACAGCGAATGTTTACCAAGATATTTACTCCTAACGTCATACTTTTTAAATCGTAACAGGAGATTCTACATAAATTGTGGGTTCTTGAACTGTAAATTTAATGCCGTAATTATTGAGTTTGTTGGTGATAGTCTCATTGGCTAGTTCTAATAACCGTTTTCTTAATTCAATAGAATTTTCACTAGAACCCAGGATAAAAAAGGTAACTCTTGCTCGAATTCCGTCACTCTCTTCTCTGGGGAATAAAGAAATTTTGGTACTACCTGGATCGATACCAAATAAAGCGTCGGTACTGTCTTTTACCACTTGTTCAACTAAGGCTTGTTCTGAGTCTTCTAGCTTTTTTAGAAAGTCTAAATACAGCAAAACCATGACTTTTTTCCCACGGGTAACGTTTTCGATTTCTAGGTTAGCCATGATAGAATTCGGCACGATCATTAGGGTACTTTTAGCTGCTGTACGGATTTTTGTTGACCGTAAACCAATAGATTCAACTCGACCAAATAACCCACTAGGAAGCCGTATATATTCCCCAGGAATGAACGGGCGATCAAGATATAATACGCAGGTTCCTAATAGCTGTTCTAGGGTTTTTTGTGCTGCAAAGGCAATAGCTAAACCCCCAATTCCTAAACTAGCTAATAATCCCACTAGGTTGACTTGTTGACTTTGGGCAAAGGCTAATACAGCAATAAAACCAATCATCACATTGGCAATGGTTTCAAACACTAACAGCAATTCATCCACTTGTCTTCCAAGTTTTCTAATCAATTCGATGCCATAAAAACGCACAAATTGACGAAATAACCGAGAACAAAGCCAAGCTAAACTACTAATTACAGCTAGATCGACGAAGAAATTAAGAAATCGATAAATCCCTGGATAGTTAACCAGAAAATTGAGAGAAATGGAAATTAAAATTAAAGTGCCTGTAATGCGAAATAATTCTTCAATGGGAGTAATTAAATTTTCGTAAATACTGGCAACTTGTTTTGGGGAAAATCGTTGAATAATTAGTCTAGCTAAAAGGGGTGTATAACGTCCAATTAAAAAGGATAAAAGGACAAAAACCAGAAAAACAAGTAATTGTAAGCCAAAGGTAATAATATACTTTTGGGTTCCCTCATCAAATTGGAATAAATTAGTCAAATATTCGATAACAACTGTCATGATCAATGATTATTAAACAGTAATGGGTGAGTCAACATTGATGGTTCTATCTTCTATGTCAAAATCAATACCATATTCTTTGAGTTGATGGGTAATTTGTTGATTAGCAACCTCTAAAAATTGATGGCGTAATTCCATAGAAACTTCCCCTGATCCTAAGATAAAGAAGTTGATTTGTGCTTGAGTGACTAAAGAATCTCCATTATTGGTGGAGAGTTGTTTAAAGATAACATCGGTACTGCGAGAATCAATCCCAAAAATATCGCTGGTACTGTCTAAGATAACTTGACGAATTAAGGCTTCTTCATCTTTGGGGATTAAGCGATAAAAGGTTAAATAAATCAGAGAAACAACTTTTTTAGCACCGGTATAGTTCTCAATACTCATCTGGGTTAAGGAACTATTCGGTACGATCACTAGGGTTCCTTTCCCTGATGTTCTAATTTTTGTTGACCTTAATCCCACTGATTCTACTCTACCAAATGTACCATCCGGTAAGCCAATATAATCATCAGCAATGAAGGGTTTATCTAAATATAAAACAATTCCTCCTAATAGTTGCTCTAGGCTTTTTTGTGCTGCAAAGGCAACCGCTAAGCCACCAATTCCTAAACTAGCAAATAAACCCAAAACATTAATGTCATGGCTTTCTGCAAAGATGAAAAGCACAATGATAATTACAGCAGTATTTGCTAGGTATTTGGCAATAAGAATAAATTCACTATTGAGTTTGCTACTATTAGTAATGGCAAGTTGTAATAAATGGTCATCAAAAAAGGTTTGACAAATTTGCAACCCTACCCAAATAACCGTAAAAACAATGGCTAGACTTAAAGGAATTTCTAGAAATTTCAACCAACTGGGTAAGGAAAAAATTAGCAAACTTACATCTGTAATGGATAATAATACGATCAATCCTAACCAATTTTGATAAGGAGGAATAGTCTTATCATAAATAACTTTAACTTCATCAGAAAATATTCTTGTCGTCATGTTTCCTAAAATTCTGGGTAATAAAAAAATGCCAACACCAAGAACTATTAAGATTAAAGTAGCAACAACAAAAATAATGAGGGTATCGATATCAATACTCAAGGAAATACTCTCGTCCATTTTCTTTTATTACTGCAAGATATTAACTATTTCAGCAATGTCTAAGATTTAAAACACTGTTATCATAACATATCTTAACAAATTGTAAAAGGTTAAAACTGTATCTGTACTGAGGAATAGGTATTACGATATAATTGAACAAAGAGTTTTATCTTCCTTATTATTCGTCATTTGATTTATATGATGTTAACGGGAAGGAACAAAATTTAATTATCAATGACAGAAACGGATAAGATTTAACAATTGTTGTACGATAAACTATACTCCCATTATTGTTCTTATCTTAAGTTTTTCAATTATGCCTCAACCTAACTTTATTATTGCTGGCGCTCAAAAAGCAGGAACTTCAGCGTTTTGGGAAATGTTAAAACAACATCCACAAGTATTTTTTTCCCCTATCAAAGAGCCGACTTATTGGATAGTCAAAGATTGGCCAGAAGCTCCAAAATACATGAAAAGCCTCAATCTTCCAGAGTCTCAACGTCCCTTTCGTATCGTGGAAGATTCAAATAAATATGAACGCCTGTTTGAAGGTTCAGAAAATTATCCAGCCATTGGAGAAGCCTCAATCATTTATTTATCATGTCCATGGGTAGCCGAGCGACTAAGGAATAATCTTCCCAAAGTTAAACTAATATTTATTCTACGAAACCCAAAAGAACGAGCTTTTTCTCACTACTTAATGCACGTTCAAAAAGGAATCCGATCCCTAGCAACTATAGAGCGAGATATTTGGGAAGTGGAATCTCGTATGTTTGGGGTACAGTCATGGGAAGTGGGTTATGTTCCCTTTGGATTCTACTACAAACAATTAACCAGATATTTTGAATACTTTCCTCGTGAACAGATTAAACTCTTTTTATATGAAGATTTTTGTGAAAACCCTATTAAAGTTATGAAAGAAACTGCACTATTTTTGGGAATTGACACTGATTTTGAAATTAACACTAACAAGAAAATTAACATTAGTTATCGTATTCCTAAAAAACATATATTACATAACTTGATTGGCGAAAATTCAATGTTATTGAAAAAAATAGTGAAAAAATATCCTAAACTGGCAAAATTTATAGAATCCAAACAAGAAAAACCTAAACTTAACGATGATTTAAGCAAGGCTTTAACAGATTATTTTACCCATGATATTACTCAATTAGCAACCTTGATTGACAGAGATTTGACAGCTTGGTTGCAATGATTAAACTAAATTGGTGAAAAGAAAAATATGATGATTAGCCCAGAAATTACACAGAGAGTTAGCCAACTACGTCAACAACTTCAAAAAGCAAATTACGCTTATTACGTTCTTGATAATCCCATTATGGAGGACGCTGTTTATGATCAGTTATATCGAGAACTAGATGAATTAGAAAAAGAATATCCTCAGTTAATTACCCCTGATAGTCCCACTCAAAGAGTCGGAGATCAACCTGCGTCTCAATTTGTTTCCGTTGCCCATAATATTCCCCTATATAGTTTAGAAAATGCCTTTAATTTAGAAGAGTTAAAGGCTTGGGAAAAACGATGGCAACGATATAGTCAAAAAGAGGATTTAGAATTCATTGAATATGTGTGCGAATTAAAAATTGATGGATCTGCGTTAGCCTTAACCTACGAAAATGGCTTATTAATTCGGGGAGTAACGCGAGGGGATGGAACCACAGGGGAAGACATTACTCAAAATGTTCGCACCATCCGTTCCATTCCTTTAAAGTTAAATTTAGATAATTCTCCTCCTATTGTAGAAGTTCGAGGAGAGGCTTTTTTACCCTTAGATGAATTTGATCGCATTAATCAAGAAAGAGAAGAAAAAAAAGAAGCTTTATTTGCTAATCCCCGCAACGCAGCAGCCGGAACCCTAAGACAGTTAGATCCAAAAATTGTTGACCAAAGACGCTTACAATTTTTTGCTTATACTTTGCATCTTGAAGAAGTAGAAATTAACAGTCAATGGGAGTCTTTAAACTATTTACAAAACAGCGGCTTTTTAGTTAACCCTCACCGAAAATTATGCCGATCGCTTGAGGAAGTGGCTGACTATTTTCAGCAATGGGAAACTGCTAGAAAAGACTTAGCTTATATGACGGATGGTGTGGTTGTCAAAATTAACGATTATTCCTTACAACAAGCCCTAGGATTTACCCAAAAATTCCCCCGTTGGGCGATCGCCTTAAAATACCCCGCCGAAGAAGTTCCCACCATCGTCACAGATATTATCGTAAACGTAGGAAGAACGGGGGCTGTAACCCCTATGGCTGTCATGAAACCGGTTCACGTAGCCGGAACAACCGTACAAAAAGCCACCCTTCACAACAGCGATCGCATCGCCCAACTGGATATCCGTGTCGGGGATACGGTGATTATTCGCAAAGCAGGAGAAATCATTCCCGAAGTTGTGCGTGTTTTAACCGAGTTACGTCCCCCCAACACTCAACTCTATCAAATGCCTGATTATTGTCCTGAGTGTCATTCTCCTCTAAAACGTCCTCCAACAGAAGCGGTTATTCGGTGTATGAATTTGTCTTGTAAGGCAATTTTACGGGGTAGTTTGGTTCATTGGGCTTCACGAGATGCCTTAGATATTCGGGGTTTAGGAGAAAAAATTGTTATCCTCCTTATTAATAATGGGTTGGTCAATTCTATTGCTGATTTATATCATTTAACCCCCGAAAAAATTGCCAATTTAGAACGCATGGGCAGCAAATCAGCCGACAATTTAATTAAGAACATTGAAGGTAGTAAACAGCAACCTTACTCACGAGTTTTATACGGTTTAGGAATTCGTTATGTCGGCAGTGTTACCGCTAGTTTATTAGCAGAAAATTTTCTGAATATTGACCAATTATCTCAGGCTTCTTTCTCTGCTTTAAGTTCGGTTTATGGAGTAGGAGAAGAAATTGCCCAATCCATTATTGATTGGTTTAGTATTCAAAAAAACTGTGATCTGATTCACCAATTAAAAAAAGTTGGGCTACAATTAGAAATAACTCCACCTAAAATGACCACTGTTAACACTTCCTTAACCCCTTTATCTGGCAAAACTGTCGTGATGACTGGAACCTTACCCACCTTAAAGCGGAATGAGGCCAAAGCTTTAATTGAAAAAGCAGGAGGAAAAGTAACGAGTTCTGTTAGTAAAAAAACTGATTATTTATTAGTAGGAGAAAATCCAGGATCTAAATTAACTCAAGCAGAAAAGTTAGGAATTACTCAACTTAGTCAAGCTGACTTTTTAAATCTTCTCAAGTCAGATTAATTATTTCTAGTACATTTCATCTAGATCATGAGCAATTAATCAGAATTATCCATCAATTAACTATGAATATGATTATCCATAATTGTCGGATTGAAGAAAAACTTTATGAAAGTTCTCATTCTTTAATTTATCGTGGTATTCGAGAAGAAGATCAGCGACCAGTTATATTAAAAATTCTTCAAGAGAATTATCCAGATCCCATAACTTTATCACAATTTAAACAAGAATATAAAATACTAAGTCAGTTAAATTCTCCAAGAATCATTAAAACCTATGGAATTCATAAATATCAAAACACTTTAGTTATTATTCTAGAAGATTTTGGAGGAATCTCTTTAGACTTTTTATTAAAAAAAAATAGGTTAAACATCGAATTTTTTTTAAATCTTGCTATTAAAATTACTGAAGGATTAGAAATTGTTCATGATGCTAACATTATCCACAAAGATATTAATCCAAGTAATATTATTATTCATCCCAAAACTCAGGAAATAAAATTGATAGATTTTGGGATTTCCACCCAATTAGCTTTAAAACATACTCAAGACCTTAATCCAAATTTAATTGAAGGAACCTTGGCTTATATGTCTCCTGAACAAACAGGAAGAATGAACCGAAAAATTGATTATCATACTGACTTTTATTCCCTTGGAGTAACTTTTTATGAAATGTTAACCCAACAACTTCCTTTCATTACTGAAGAACCCCTAGAATTAGTCCATTTTCATATTGCGAAAGAACCGATTGATCCCCATGACATTAATTCTAATATTCCTGGAGTCATTTCAGATATTGTTATGAAACTGTTAGCAAAAACTCCAGAAGAACGATATCAAAGTGCCAGAGGAATTAAAACGGATTTAGAGAAATGTTTAAATCAATTTAAAGCAAAAAATGAAATTAAAAGATTTTCTTTAGGAAAATATGATGTTTCTGATAAGTTTCAGATTCCCCAAAAACTTTACGGTAGAGAAGCAGAAATAGAGACGCTAATAAACACTTTTGAAACAGTTACTAAAGGACATAATGCCCTAATATTAGTGTCTGGATATGCTGGCATTGGCAAATCAGTTTTAATTCGTGAAATTTATCCATCCGTTAGTCAAAAAAAAGGATATTTTATCTCGGGAAAATTTGAGCAATTTCAACGTAATATTCCCTATGCAGCTATCATACAGGCTTGTCAAGAATTAGTTAACCAATTATTAACAGAATCTAACCAAAAGATTAAGGAATGGCGTGATAAATTACTTATTGCTTTAGGGGTAAATGGACAAATTATCATTGATGTGATTCCTGAAGTTGAACAAATTATTGGTTCACAGCCAGATGTTATTCCCTTAGAATCAAAAGAAGCACAAAATCGTTTTAATTTAGTCTTTCAAAACTTCTTAAAAGTATTTACTAAACAACAGCATCCTTTAGTTATATTCCTAGATGATTTACAATGGTCTGATACTGGTTCACTACAATTAATACAGTCGCTAATTACCACATTAGATGATCAATCTTTATTGATTATTGGTGCATATAGAGATAATGAGGTTGATTTAGCACATCCTTTGAAATTAACTTTAAATGATATTTATAATCAAGGAGTAATTATTGAAGAAATTTTGCTCGATAACTTAGCCGTTTCCCACATTGAAACCTTGATTCAAGAAACGATTAATTTAGAAGAAAAAAAATGTAAAAAATTGGCTAAATTGGTTAAGAAAAAGACCAATGGTAATCCATTTTTTATCATAGAATTTTTACAATCTCTTTATCAAAACCAAATTTTAGTTTTTGATAATATACAAAGACAATGGAATTATAATGCAAATAAGGTTGAATCTTTACAAATTACTGAAAATGTTGTTGATTTAATGGCTAATAATATTAAAACAACTCCAAAAGAAATACAGAAAATTTTAGAAATAGCAGCTTGTATCGGTAGTAAATTTGATTTAGCCACTTTAGCAAGGGTTAGTCATAATTCACAAATTAAAACAGCTAATAATATTATCAAAGCATTAGAAAAAGGTTTTATTTTACCTATCAATAATGAGTATAAACTTATTAATAATTATCAAGAAGATAGCGAAATACCTCACTCATTAAAAATTAGTTATAAATTTTCGCATGATCGTGTACAACAAGCAGCTTATTCTTTACTATCTAAGCAAAAACAAGAAGAACTGCACTTAAGGATAGGAAAAATATTATTAGATAATATACCCAAAACAAAACAAGAAGATAAAATATTTGATATTGTTAATCAAATTAATATTGGTTATCATCTAATCAATGATCCCTTAGAGTACGATCAACTTGCTAAGTTGAATTGTATGGCTGGTAAAAAAGCAAAAGCATCAGCAGCTTATAAAGTTGCTTTAAATTATTTACAATTTGCTATTAATGTTTTAGAAAAAGATAAAATTTGGGAAACTCAATATCAATTTTCTTTAGAACTCCATTTAGAAGCAGCCGAATCAGCTTACTTAACTGGTAACTTTGAAGTTATGGAAGTTTTGGTTACTACTATTATAGAACATACTCCATTTGTTCTGGATAAAGTTAAAGCGTATGAAATAAAAATTAAAGCCTATACATCCCAAAATAATTTACTAGAAGCGATCAATTTATCTTTATCAACTTTAGGATTATTAGGGATAATTATTCCTAATAATCCTACCGCTTCAGAAATTGAAAAATCTTTACAAGAAGCGAATACATTACTACAAGAAAGAGTTATTAAAGACTTAGTTAACTTACCCCTGATTACTAACAATAATGCTATGGCATCTTTAAGAATTTTAGTAATTATGAGTATGGCAGCATTTTTAGCTAATCCTCGACTCTTTATTTTAATTGTTACTCAACAGATTAAGTTATGCCTTAATTATGGAAACTTTCCTGAAGCTTGTGTTGTTTATGCTTTTTATGGTGAACTATTATGTCAAATTAGTAATAATTTTGATGCTGGTTATGAATTTGGAAAATTGGCTTTATCCTTATTATCGAAACTTCATGCAACAAGATTAGAAACACAAACTTCTTTTATTGTTATCTTATCTATCAGACATTGGAAAGAACCAATAAAAGAACTTTTAAATCCTTTACGGTTAGGTTATGAAAAGGGATTGGAAACAGGTAATATTGAATATGCCATGTGGAATGCTCAATTATATTGTAATTATTTATTTGCTATAGGAAAAGAATTAAATGATGTTAAAAGTGAACTACAAAAATATATGGAAGCTGCTAAAAAAATGCAAAGCAAAAATAGTTTATATTTCTTAGCAATGAATTATCAACTTGTTCTTAATTTACAGAATGAGTCTGAACTTCCTTGTCGTTTAGTTGGTCAAGCATTTAATGAAGATCAGATGCTTCCATTGTATAAAAAAACTAATTATCATTTAGCATTATTCCATATCTATACTCATAAAACTATGATTTGTTATTTATTTAGTCAATTAGAAAAAGCCTTGGAATTTGCAAAAGAAGGAGAAAAATATGCAGGAGAAATGTTAACCGCAGGATTACCAAAATTTCTGTTTTATTATTGTTTAACCTATTTAGCAATTTATGACAAAAAATCTAAAAAGGAACAACTTAACATTATCAATGAAGTAAACCAGCATCAAACAAAAATGAAACTTTTAGCAACTCATAACCCTGAGCATTATTTAGGTAAATTTTATTTAATTGAAGCTGAATTATATCGTGTATTAGATGATGATCAAAATGCCAGAGAATCTTACGATAAAGCTATCGTTGCTTTTGAGAAAACAAATTATATTCATGAACAAGCTATTGCTTATGAATTAGCTGCTAAATTTTATTTGAATAAAGGACATAATCATATCGCTTACTATTATTTACAAGATGCTCATTACTATTATAAGATTTGGGGCGCGATCGCCAAAGTAAAAGCCTTAGAAGAAACCTATCCTCAGTTAGTAGCAAAAAGTTCTTATGTCCCTAAAAAGTTGAAAACGAAAACAACAGGAAAAACTTTAGTAAAAGTGTTAGATGTTAATAGCATTTTAAAAGCATCTCAAGTTATTTCTGGTGAAATAATTTTGAAAAATTTAATAGAAAAGTTAATGAAAACTATTATCGAAAATGCTGGCGCACAAAGAGGATTTTTACTGTTAGAAAATAATAAGAATTGGTTTATCGAAGCAGAAGGAAATATTGATCAAGAAAGTGTTACGATACTACAATCAATCCCCCTAAATTCTTCTGAACAGATTAATTGTGATATTAAACTGTCAATTCCTATTATTAATTATGTGGCTCACACCCAAGAAAGTATTGTTTTAAATAATGCTACTCAAAAAGGAAAATTTACGCAAACATCGTATATTATTCGTAACCAACCCAAATCAATCCTTTGTACTCCTATTCTGAATCAAGGAAAACTCAACGGTATTATTTATTTAGAAAATAATTTAACCACAGATGCTTTTACACCAGAAAGAGTAGAAATTGTTAAAATTTTATCGAGTTCTGCTGCCATTTCTATTGAAAATTCTCGTCTCTATGAACAATTAGAAGACTATAGTAAAACCCTAGAAAAGAAAGTCCAATTAAGAACGCAAGAATTGCAAAATAAAAATCAACAATTAAACCTAACATTAGCTCAATTGAAAGCAACACAAAATCAAATTATTGCCCAAGAAAAATTAGCTTCTCTTGGGGCATTAACGGCTGGAATTGCCCATGAAATAAAAAATCCCCTCAACTTTGTTAATAATTTTGCAGAGATTTGTGTTGAATTAACGGAAGAATTGCAAGAAGAAATGGAAACCCAAAAAGATAAATTAGATGAAGAAACAATTGACTATATTGAAGAAATTTTAGAAGATGTTAAACAAAATTCCCAAAAAATTCATGAACACGGACAACGGGCTGATAAAATTGTTCATGGAATGCTAATGCACTCAAAAGGAAAACCAGGACAAAGACAACTAACAGATATTAATAATTTATTAGCTGAATCGGTTAATTTGGCTTATCATGGAATGCGGGTTAAAGACCCATCTTTTAAAATAAAGATTAACACCCATTATGATACTAATATTCCAGAACTTAACGTTGTTCCCCAAGATATCAGTCGTGTTTTTCTAAATGCTATTAATAATGCTTGTTATGCTGTTCATGAAAAAAGCAAATCTTTTAAAGATGGCTTTACACCAACTTTAACAATAACCACAACAGCCAAAAATGAACACATAGAAATCATTATTCGAGATAATGGTCAAGGTATTCCTCAAACCATTATCGATAAAGTTTTTAATCCTTTTTTTACTACTAAACCCACTGGACAAGGAACGGGTTTAGGATTATCTATCAGCCATGATATTATTGTACAAGGCCATCAAGGACAAATTTTAATAGACAGTCAAGAAAACAGTTATACCGAATTAAAAATTATTTTACCCATAGGGAATATTATGGGAAAAAACCAATTTAAAGAGAAAAATTAGTTAAAGATAATATCAGATTTGAGATGAGAATTAAACTTAACAGAAGTAATAATAATATGGCGATCGCTATCAAAACTAAGCCATCCTTGCCGTTGAAACTCTCCTAATAAACGAGTAACTGTTACTCTAGTTGTTCCGATGGTTCCAGCTAAATTTTGATGGGTTAAACGAACTTGAATTCGGGTTCCTGCTTCTATGGTTTCTCCTAATTCTTGTTGCAATAAACATAGTAATTGTTGTAGGCGATCTTCAACCCGTTTTAATCCTGCAATAGCTAATAAAGCTTCTGTTTGACGCATTCGACGGGCTAATTGACTAAAAGCCATTTGACTTAATTCAGGGGAGTTGGTCAAATCTTCTAAACAATGCCACTTCAAATAAAGATCCGATAACCCTTTAACTTGATAAGATTCAATAGCGGTTAAACAGGAACCAAAAAAAGTCCCAGGTTGGGCCCAACCTAATAAAATTTCTTCTCCGTGGGGAGATAGTTGACTTAATTGGGCAATACCCCGATAAACTTGCCAAACACCCTCTGTCACTAGAGGAACCGCTTCACCTCGTTCATAAAAGTGTAGTCGCCCTCCCTCCGTATCTTCAAGGTTTAGAGGTTGCGTTGGGTTATAGGCTAGTAGCATTTTAATTTTAGTCTTCCCACCGTTAAACGACAATACTTTACGCAACAGTCTAAAAGATCAAGGTAAACATTGGGTAATCATCAGATTAAAAGATTTAAGACAATTGATTGAACTTTACAAAAGTCCATTTTCTGCTACAGTGGCTTACAACTCGTTAACTTTCTTAATGAAAGGTCAACTCCTACACTGAATCCTTAACCCATGAAATTATTATCCAATCGATTAATTATTGCTGGTGTGAGTGTTTGTCTCTCTTTAGTCTCTCATAGCCTAGTGGTGGCCTCTGGAGAGGAGGCGACTGGGGTCAAGTTACGACCCCTTCCTTCTGATCGCTATTTGCCCCAAACCCCCATATCTTCTAGAGGTTATATTTGGCCGTCTCAAGGAAACTTGACCTCTGGTTTTGGGAAGCGTTTTGATAAGTTACACACAGGGGTTGATATTGCTGCGGCCATTGGTACTCCCATTGTTGCTGCTGCTTCGGGTGTAGTGGTCTTTGCGGGTTGGAGTAATAAAGGGTTAGGGTATCAAGTAAGTATCCGTCACTCCGATGGAAATGTCAGTGTTTATGGTCATAACCAACGACTTTTAGTCACTTCAGGCCAAACCGTAGAAAGGGGTCAACAAATTGCTGAGATGGGCAGTACCGGATTTAGTACCGGACCCCATTTACATTTTGAAATTCGTCCTGGAGGCAGAAAAGCGGTTAATCCTATGGCTTTTTTACCCGGTCAAAAACCCGCTTTAACCCCAGAACAAGCTGAATTGATTCGGCGTTAATATAACCTGAGTTCGACGAAATTAGGTTACGGTGATGTGAGGGAGTCAGGAGTTCCTCACTCCGTTCCGGCTCTAGCGAACAGGAGTCAGGAGTCAGAATATTTAATATTTCGGCAAAATAATGAATAATAAGGGATCCAGTTCTTGAAAAATAAAACTTTCTTGTTTATATTGCTATTTTCTTCTACTCTCTCCTGACTCCGACTATTCTTACTCCTTGTCAAAACTCGTAGATTTCTGATATCGAACTCAAGTTAATATATACTTTCTCTAGCTAGTCTATTTAAGTCGAAAACTGCTGTATATCCTTATCGATGAAACGGAATGGAAATTAAGGGTAATAGGGTTAACAACATGAAATACCAATCAATTCCATCAAATCTAAAATAGTCTGATTCATTAAATAAGGCATTTATTCTTTCTTCCAGTCGGTTATCCATAGCTAGATCGTGAAAGGTTGCTTCTACCACTCCTAAAGACTTAGCTGTTGCTATTTTATTAATTTCTTCAGCAATTATTAATAAAGATTCTGCTAGGATTAACGGGTCAACGGTTTGAGCCGCTTGTTGATCAGCCCGTATTTCTCTTAATAGTAATAACTCTTGCCATAGTTCATTTGTTCTAGGTAGCCAAAAGCTAATTCTCTTTAACCAACCTAACCAGAAAAACCAAAACGTATCATGGTAATAAGCATGAGCTTGTTCATGGGCAATTACTGCGTTTAAATGGTCATTATCCAGGGTTTTTAGAAGACCATTGCTAATAATTAGTTCCGAATGCCAAAAGCCAACTTGCGCGCTATAAGGCAAACTCGTATCAATAATTCTAGCTTTATTATTATCAATATTTTTGTGAGGATAATTTTTTATTTTTTGAATCGAAGACCATCCCTGATAATTAATTTCTATGACTCTTATTAAAGCAAATCCTAAAAAAACTACCGCTAATAGATAACTGTAACGACTTGCAGGAAACCCGAGCATTTCTCCATGATAACCCATCGCAATGACCGCAATAGCTGTCATTAACAATAATAAAGGTGGAACCACAAAAGCAATCAGCGATCGCTGCCAACGACTGATTCTATAATCCCATAGCTTATCAAAGAATCGTATTCCTAGAGCCAAAGCTAACGTCGTTAAAATCATCATTAAGTGCATGATTAAGGAGTCCCCCGTTGACGACGAATGGCTTTTAAACGAGTGGCGATCGCCTCTAATTGTTCTACACTGGTTGTATCCAAACTATCAGCAAATGACGCTACCATATCGGGATTACTAATAGCAAGAAATTGTTGTAATTGTTCATAAGCTTGTATTGCCTTAGCTTGTTCACGGGATACTAAAGGTTTCCATGAAAAAGCTTTATTTTGCTTAGAACATCTGAGCCAACCTTTTTTAGTCAAACGGTTTAAAACTGTTGTAACAGAAGCATAGGCTAGTTCCCGTTCTGGATCGGCTAAAATGCGATCGTGAATTTGTTTAACCGTAGCTTGGCCAAAATCCCAAACAATTTCTAAAATTTCTGCTTCTAACGAGCCTAAAGACAATTTTTGGGGACGATACTCAGGTAAAGGAGACATAACTTAATTATCAGAACAATTGAATAAAAATGCAATCAACTCATTACGTTGTTAGTTGTCATCTTACTCATCTTTTTGAACTAGGAATGGTAAATATTGTCAAAATTTAAGACTTGCTCTCTATTATAACTGCTAATAGCGGTTTTCAATTAGGTGTATCAAGATTTTATACCAATTCTCAAAAGTTATTGGAGACTTAAGTCGTCATCGTCAGGAGAAACATACAAATCAACGCTTTGACACTGAAGCAATGATGATAGAGCAATGATAATACTGTTAATAAAATTCCAATATTTATCATTTCTTTGAAGAGGAAATCTACGAGTTACAAAAATTTTTTTAGCAACATTTTTATTAAAGCTTTCTTCTAAGTCAAAAATGAAAAGTTTACTTACACTCAAAACCTTAATTGTTGATATTTCACTTTCAAAATATTCAGGTTTCCAAGCAACAATTGTATCCAAATTCATTTGAGTTGCACAAATAACCGCAATAGCTGCGTCAAAATCTCTTATATTACTTTTCCGTGCCTCTTCTATAATATCTTTATTAACGGGGCAAATTTTTATTTTTTTTTGAAGACTTTTAATAATTTTTATTCCATCATTTGTATTTGTTAATCGACTAACATAAAAACGAATCTTTTCTAATCCGTTTTCTGTAACAAATGCTTCAAATCTCCGAGACTCTATCATTTTCCAGAGAACCTCAGCTTCTCTCTTAAAATCTCCTCGATTCAGCAAATACTCTAAAATAATGTCAGTATCTATTAAAATCTTTCTCATCAATTAAGTTCCTATTTGACTGAGCTTTTTTGAGGAGTTTGATCTTGTTGTGTTGGTGCAGTTTCAGTTGTCCCTAAAATGTCACGCATTTCTTCACCACTTAATTCTAGAGTTTCAGATGTTTCTTCACAATTACTGATTATTTCAGAAGAAGATTCTTGATGCTCAAAAGAATCATTCTCAAAATAAACATATTCCCCTTCATACGCATTTTCAATGACATATAATCCAGGTTTAACTTCTTTAGTAATGGGTTTATAACCTTTTGGATGTCGGATGCTACTAGGTTCCATGATAAATCCTTCCTCTATTTTAAGATTAGTGCTAGGATATCAGCCCATAATTCAAGCTCATTTTTACACATACTATCCTCCTCTAACCATAACGTATTTTCTAGGGAAGTGCTAGTATCTACACAAAGAATTCCTAACATTTCTAAATTCTCTACTGGTTGACTACGGGATAAACTTAAATCAAATATGGGAACGCTATAGATTGCTTTTCTATCTTTTCGGATTTTATTAACTTGAATTTGAGTTAAATTATAATCTTCTAAGTTATTTTTCATCACATCAATATTGACTCGTCCATGTTTCCGAAAAACCCATGTATAACCCATACTTCCAGCATTAACAGGAATTTCCCAATCTATATCTGGATCATTATCCATTCCATGTTCATACGCGACAATTAGTGTATTTCGCTCAGTTGGTAACATAATATAAGCACGAATATTCTCTGTATTGCAAGAATTGTCAACAGCTAGAGCAACTTTTTCTAATGTCTTTTCAATCAACTCTATTTGACCATATAAAACTCTTAATCTTTCTCTTTCAGTCCTAACTTTTTTGATAGCTTGAAAAACATTCTTATTTAAGTAAGAACTTACGTCCCTATATCCTCTATCAAATAGTCTTTCTCTATCTTGTTTTGAAATTTCAAAATCAAGCGTACCAATATCTTTCGGGAGTTTTATAGAAATATAATAAATATTCTTAATTAATGTTTCAATTAAATTATCGCTTGCTTCTAAAACTGTCCCTAACATATCAGGAATAAACTTTAATAATCCATAGTTACTCTGATCTAAAGAATAGTTTGATTGATTATCACCATCAACTACTAAGTCAAGTGCAATAACTGGAATATTATTGGCTTTTCTTTCTTCTTCAAATAAAAATAGAGGTAAATTACTACTTAACCCACCATCAACTAATAAATAATTATCAATTTTTACTGGAAAAAATACAAATGGAAAACTCATAGATGCTCTTACTGCATCAATCACAGAATAGTCTAAACCTTGTTCTTGATCTAAAGGGTAAATAACGGCTTTACGACTGATTAAATCTGAAGCAACTACTTTTAAAGGATAGCATCCTTGCTCTTGAAGTTCTCGAAAAGTAATATCCGTTTTATTTTTAAGAGAGTCATGTTTTTTCCCAATTTTATCTAATAAAAATTGCTTTAATCCATTGGCATCAGATAACCCTAAATCTTGATTTAATTTTTTAAGAAAATCCAATAAAATCTGTAATAATTTAAAATTTTCGGGATTAAGTAGATCACGACGCTTAAAATTATTGATTTTTTCAAAAAGCTGTCCTAAAGAATCTTTCAAATTTTCTAATTCAGATGCAGAGTCATCGAGAAACTGAGTAAAATCAATTTCTTCAATCATAATTTTTTTCAGTTCTTCCGATGTATATCCAACACTGGCTAATAAAGCAATAATACTACCTGCTGATGTTCCTCCATAACCCACAAATTGAATATTATTTTGTTCTATTGCTTGTAGTCCTCCTACTAATGCTGCGCCTTTTACTCCCCCTCCGGCTAAAATAGCATAAGCTTTAGTTAACATAATTTGTCTTGATTGATAAATACTCTATTGTTCTCAATTATTTCATATTTTCTATCTAATTAAACAAAGTAGTCACAAAAAAAATGTGGGAGTACCAAAAACTCCCACAACGGTTCAAAAAGTAGTTAAAGTTTCACAGTTACTGTTTTAATTTCTGTGTATTGTTGTAGGCCATATTCTCCTAATTCTCGACCTATACCAGACTGTTTAAAGCCACCAAACGGCGCAGCCGCATCAAACACATCATAACAATTAACCCAGACAGTCCCGGCACGCAACGCATTAGCGATCGCATGACCTTTACTAATATCCTGAGTCCACACAGCAGCAGCTAGACCGTACATGGTATCATTAGCCCGTTGAATCACCTCATCCATGTCTTTGAACTTGATAATACTCATCACAGGACCAAAAATCTCTTCTTGGGCAATTTTCATGTTATCCTGAACGTCAGCAAAGACGGTGGGTTCAATGAAGTAACCGCGATCGCCCACACGGCCACCACCACATAACAATTTTGCCCCTTCCCGTTGTCCTGACTCAATATACTCCATCACCTTATCAAATTGAGTCTGATCCACTTGAGGTCCTTGGGTGGTGTTATTATCGAAAGGATCGCCAACAATACGCTGTTTTGCCTGTTCCACGCTTTTCGCCACAAACTCGTCATAACATTTCTCTTCTACAAACAGACGAGATCCAGCACAACAACATTGTCCTTGATTGAAGAATAAGCCAAAATGCGCCCCTTCTATAGCCTGATCTAGATTAGCATCTGCAAAGACAATATTGGGGCTTTTACCCCCTAATTCTAGGGTGACACGCTTTAAATTGGTTTGAGCAGCTGCTTCCATGATTAAATGGCCCACTTCCGTCGACCCTGTAAAAGCCACTTTATCGATATCATGATGACGGGCGATCGCTTGTCCTGCTGTTGGCCCATAACCCGACAGTAAGTTAACCACTCCTGGAGGAAAACCTGCTTCTAGGATCAATTCTCCCACTCTCAAAGCAGATAAAGGGGTTTGTTCAGCAGTTTTCATGACTACTGTGTTCCCTGTGGCCAAAGCAGGAGCAAGTTTCCATGCTTGCATTAATAAGGGGAAGTTCCAAGGAATAATTTGACCCACTACCCCCACTGGTTCATGACGAGTGTAACAAAAATAAGGGCCATTGATAGGAATGGTTTTCCCTTGAATTTTGTCCGCCCATCCAGCATAATAACGATAACAAGCAACAACAAGCTGTAAATCAGCGTTTAAAGAGTCTTGATAGGGTTTTCCGTTATCTAAGGTTTCTAGACGGGCTAATTCTTCGATGTTGGCTTCGATTAAATCGGCTAATTTATAGAGAAGTTGTCCCCGCTGAGTAGCGGATAGTTTCGGCCATTCCCCTTGGTTAAAGGCATTTCTGGCTGCTTTGACGGCTTTATCTACATCCTCTGCATCTGCTTCTGCTACATCACAGATTACTTCCCCTGTGGTGGGATTAATGGTTTCAAACCGTTTTCCTGAAGCACTTTCTACCCATTCATTATTGATTAATAGTTGAGTTGGACCTATGTTAACCTTCCTTTCTGGTCGTGTTGCTGTGACCATCTTAAATTCTCCATATTTATCTAGGCTTTATATGTTTTAGGGTGAAACATTATTATTGATTTAGGATATATTTTTTTCAAAAATTAATATTTCGTTTTTTTAAGATCATGAAATTCCGTTAAAAATAGGGAGAATTAACCTTATCACGATATGACTAAGAATAAACTTTATGGATGAATTGAATTATGGAAAATTTAAAGATTTTTTGCAGAAGTTTAAGCATTTTTTGTTTAACTTTATTGTGGGTATTTGCATTAAGTTTTGTTGCTTCTCCAATGGCGATCGCTGCTGAAGACTATGAATATTATCAACCCGTTGAATGTGAAAAATCAAATACAACTAATTCTCATCCTACCCCTGCGGTGATGTTAATTGGAGGAGGAGAAGTAGGAGCAGAGGGAGGAAAAAAGGCAACTCAATGGTTTTTAGATAAAGCAGATAAAGGAGATTATTTAGTAATTCGTTTTGGAAGAATCGGTCGTCAAGCTAAATGGATTTGTGATAATTTTCCTGATGCTATTCATTCGGCTGCTGAACTTAGTATTAATACAAGAAGAGGAGCTAATAGTCAAGAAGTTGAAAATCATATTAAAGATGCAGAAGCGTTATTTATTGCAGGGGGACAACAGGATAACTATGTCAAAACTTGGAAGGGAACTTCTACAGAAGATGCAATTAATTATCTAATTAATGAAAAAAAAGTTCCCATCGCTGGAACCTCAGCAGGAATGTCCATTTTAGGGGAATATTATTATTCTCCTCGGGGGAAAGGACTGGTTAGTTCAGAAATTTTAAACAATCCTTTTCATCCTAATGTTGATGATATTAATAGAGGGGATTTTATTGACCTTCCTATTCTAAAAGATACCATTACCGATTCTCATTTAGATCGTTTACATCCTCCTCGATATAAAGAGACAAGATATGGTCGAATTTTTGGATTTTTAGCAAGGCTTGTTGATGATAATTCCTTACCTTCCTATGCTATTGGTGCAGAAAACGGAGCCTTTATTGCTATTGATACAAATGGCATAGCTACTGTATTTGGAAATGGGACAAATCGGGGTGCAGATGCTTATTTTTTACGAGCAGAAACGCGACCAGAAAATCTTCGGGAAGATGAACCTTTAGTCTGGGATAGTGATGGCAAAGCAGTAAAAGTTTATAAGATTCAAGGAACCACTGAAGGAAGTGGTCAATTTAACTTAAAGGACTGGAAAGGTGCAGAAGGGGGAGAATGGGGTTATTGGTACACTCGTTATGGTATTGCAGGGTTTCATCACTGTCCTTAGTCTTACTAAAAATGTTCTTTACTTAAGAAAGAGTTAAAAGATATCATAGAAGGGGTGAAAATAAGATATACAGTAATTAAGGGAGATTGAGAGAAAATTTAAAAATGTGTGGCGATCAATCAATTTTAAGGCTTTTCTCAATCTCCCAGTTTTTTGCGATAAAATCTCACAATGTTGGAGTTTAATAATGTCAGGAGAATTTCTAGATTTTCTTAAGCATAAGTACGCTTATGTTGCTGTGGGAGAATTTAAACCAGGACAGTTTTCTGAGGCTCAAAAACTTTATGAAAAAGCAGTTTCTACCTATAAAGATGGGTTTCAGGGGGCATTTTTATTACAAAAGCCTGGAACAGATGAAGGAATAGCTGTCATTATGTGGGAAAAAATTGAGGATATGGACGCTAATCAAAGTGAGGCTTATCAACACATTCTTGAGCAAATGACTCCCTTATTTGTTAAACCTCCCAAAACAGATTTTTATGAAGTTTGTAGTGAAATTGATGGGTTTTCTGAAAAATAGTTTTAGAATTATATCCTGATCATTGTCTAAAGTTAGACTTGCACAAACAGTACGGGGGCTTTTTTAATGATAAATTTCTAAATTCAGGATATAATTACCTAATTGAACTTTTCCCGACCATAACTCATATTCAATTCTTAGATATTCTGGTAATGTCTCTCCCTCTAACTGTAAACGTCGGGTATAATTACGAAGGCGGAAGGCATTGGCTATTTCCCCACGGTTATCGTTTAACCAGTAACGGCTTAAACCATAGATCCCTGGTTCCCAAAAGTGGCGATAACAAAATTTACCATTACCCTGTAGGCTCATAATAACCCTTGCAGGAGAAATTTCTAGCCACAACATATGCCTAGCGGTTTCAACCGCTGAACTGCCTTCCCCTTGGTCTACTGACTGAGGTGAATCTGGTTGATTTAGTAGCAAATCAAACCTAGAACGATCCTTTTGATAAAGCGTCCCAGAGGTTTCTAGAGTAGAGTCAATGGGTAAGTCCGTAGACATTAAAGATAATGATACAGGACGATGATGATTAATAGGCATGAGGAGTTCCATGATGAGGAGCATACTTATACGATAAAGCCCGAAGGTCAAAATTAACAACGCCTGGGTTAATGATTTTTGTTAAGAAAGATAAAGCAGAGACTTGCCAAATGGTAGAAGTTGTTGCTATAGTTAATAATTGTGTGAGCAATCCTCAGTAGCTCAGCGGTAGAGCGGTCGGCTGTTAACCGATTGGTCGTAGGTTCGAATCCTACCTGGGGAGTTTAATGAAATTTGAAGTGACAAGTCCCCTGCCTCCCTCCGAAGCGATCGCACGGAAGTTGGATTTCTGCGTTTATCGGGGCATTAGTCTACAATTTATGTTAAGTTAAGTTTTGTAACTTACTCTTACGCTCTATTAGGGAACACTTTATGACCATAGATATTCCAGAACCAATAAAAGTCTGGTCACAGTTTGGCCATCCTATTCTTATGTGGGTTTTATTCGCCTTGACTGTTTATGCTCTATATTTAGGGATTCAATGGCGACGAACTCGTTTTGTTGATAAAGATACCAAAAAAGAATTAATAAAAAAGGATTTTCGGACTCGACACTATCAATTAGGGTCATTACTCTTAGGTTTAATGGTATTGGGTAACATCGGTGGTATGGCTGTTACCTATATCAACAACGGTAAATTATTTGTTGGTCCCCATTTATTGGTTGGTTTAACCATGACTGGCTTAATTGCAGTTTCGGCTTCTCTGTCTCCTTTGATGCAGAAAGGCAATGAATTAGCCCGTTACACCCATATCAGCCTAAATATGGCTATTGTCGGTTTATTCGGTTGGCAAGCCATTAGTGGGATGGAAATTGTCCAAAAAATTCTTGATAGGATGTCGTAAATCCCTATTAACCTATTTAAACTGGTAACAGGATGCTATATTCCCCTGTTACCTTTATTTTTAGTTATCTTGATGATTGCCTAAGCTAATTAAGAAAACATCAACCTGATTATCTTCTTTGGCATGAATTTTGACTGAAATACCAGGACCAAAAAACTTGGCAATTTTTTCTGCTTTCTCTTGCCAGGTTTCCAAGGAAATAAAAGGGGATTCAAATTCTAGGATTAAAGCATAATTTCCCTCACAGCTTTCCTCTCGAATGGCAACTAAAACGGGTCTATCTTCATCTGTTGGACTCAACCCTAACCGTTCAAGAGATTCATCAAGATGGGCTTCTTGTCCATAGCGATAACGGGTAACATCTTTACGAATTTGATTTTGGGTTGGGGTAGCTTTTTCTTCCCTCAAAGAGAGAATTTCTGGAGGAGTCGGTTGACTGAAGGGAATGGGTTTCAATTCCGCTGCTTTTAAGGCCAGTCCCCCTAATAAAATGGGAACACCATAGAAAAATCCTGCTAAATTCAAGGTAGGATTATCCATAGCATAGGCGACAAAACCAATAATGGTTAAAATACCCCCCACAGTTAGTCCGACTCGTGCTAATGAAAGTTTGCGTAACATATAATTCCTGTGTTTTGCGATCGCTTCAAATTTTATTTTAAGAGAATTGTTTGACGAATGCTAGACCAGAAGACTCAATATTGTTTATCCTAGAGTTGGTGTTTATTTTAGGCTCAAAGAGATGGATAAAGAAACCATTCAAGAACAAGTAAAATTAATTGAAAGTAAACGAGGATTTTTAGTTGAATTATTGGAAAAACCAGATTTAGGAATTTTACGAGTCGATGTCAAACAAGCTCTTGAAGAACTTGATGAATTGATTGAGGAATTTGAACTAACTTTTCCTAACAACTCCTAATTATAGAAGTTGCATCTTTAGAGCTTTTTCTTAACTTTTATTGCCCCAAAAAAGCGACAGTCAATTATTTAACTTCTGTCGCTTTTAATTGTTTAATCAACACAGGACTGAGAAATGATACCAATCAAAATAATTGTTATTATTGCCATCTTTCTGTTTTGTTTGTTGACTATCATACGAGTTTTACAAGGGATTCTTCCTAAACGAGATGGTTGGATTTTGATTAGTCTTTTTATTCTTTTAGTGACGGTTTCATTTTACCCTATTAATCTTAGCTTAAGTGCTGCCTTTGGAGGAGTTTTATCTATCCTTTTTTTATTTATTCCTCAGTGGGGATTAAATCGTATTAATCATTTATTTGAAATTAAAAATTATCCAAAATCTCGTCATCTTTTATCTAAATTAATTGGCTTACATCCTACAACTTATTGGCACAATTATTATCGATTATTATTTGCTTTAGAACTGGCGGATAGTGGAAAGAAAAAACAAGCAATTCGTTTATTAACTCATAATCATAAGAATGATTATATTTTTAATTATTATTATCAACTTTTTATTTATGAAATATTAGGAGATTGGGGGAGTTGTTTAGAGTGGTTTAATTATCAAGTTGATCAAAAAATATTACAACAAGATCCTCTTTTACTCACCTATTATATCCGAACTTTAGGGGAAACAGAGCAAATGGATAAATTATTTCAAAACATTTGCACAGTTCAATCTCTTCTTTTGAAACTTAAAAAATACTCTTATATTCCTCTAATTAAATTATATGCTTTTGCCTTTTCTGGTCAAATTACACTGATGAAAACATTGTTCAATACTGAATTATCTTTTTATCCCAAATATTTACAAGGTTTTTGGTTGATTACAGCAAAAACGGTTATGGATCAAAATAAGGATAATTATAAAATTTTACTCAAACAACATTTACATGATTATAATATATTAAAATCATCCTTGGAATGGAGGCTAAAAACCTTATCATTTTCTTCTACTAAAAATAAACAAAAAACTGGACATAAACTTTTTTATAAATTAAATCATCATCACAAAGAAGTTAATACACATCAGAAATTATTTAGAGTAAAAAATCAGAAAATAACTCAACTTTTGATTATCCTTAATCTGTTAGGATTTGTTACAGAAATAAGTTTTGGCGGGAGTGAAAACATTGAAACTTTATATCAATTAGGTGCTTTAGTTCCCCTAGTGGTTTGGCATGGTGAATTTTGGCGGTTAATTACTGCTAATTTTCTTCACTATGGATGGGGACATTTCTTGATGAATATGCTTGCTCTTTATTTCATGGGCAATTTACTAGAATCTTTAAGCAATAAATACCACTATATTATTGTTTATTTGCTTAGTGGCATTGGTTCAATGTTAGCCTTTTCTTATGTAGCTATTTATACGAATCAACTTGATTATATTCTTGTCGGTGCTTCAGCTTCAATTATGGGATTAGTAGGGAGTTTAACAGCCATTTTTATGAGAAAATGGCTGCACAATAAATCCTTAATTGATAGGAAAAGGGTCATGGTTATGACCCTCATTATTAGTTTACAATTAATTTCAGATCTGATCATTCCTCAAATCAGTATGTTAAGTCATTTATTCGGTTTATTCATCGGTTTTATAACAGAGATTATAGGGTCATTTTTTATTAATAAAAGAACTTATCTGTAAAAAATTAAGAGTTTGAAAAACAAAAGGACAATAAATTACGACAATGGATTATAATAATCATTCTCATGAACTGTACCAATGGCTTCTTGATCTTGATTAATACATCCTGGGCGTTTCGCATAATTACAGACTCTAGCCCATAAACGGGCCCGAGTCCCCACTGGACCTGATGAGAAGATCACTTTATCCCCCCCAACAATTTTAACACCACAGACTGGACAAGTTTCTGAATTGGAATTAGGCATAAGTATTTATTACTAGCTGTACAACTATCTTGAGAGAGAATACAACGACTGAGACAAGAAAACAGTCGTTTATGTTACAACAGACCTCTATTTTAACCTCTTACAATAGATTTATTTCTACCTAAACTTGATATACTATCGAAATAAGTCTATGATGAATACCATAGACAATTTAAAATTTTCTAACCTAACGATTCAAGGCATTTGATTATCACTCACATCGCACAATAGAGGGCATTACCATTGATACAAGCAACCTTACATCAACTCAAGGTCTTTGAAGCCACAGCACGTCATGGCAGTTTCACCCGTGCAGCCGAAGAGTTATTCATCACCCAACCCACCGTCTCCAGTCAAATTAAACAATTAACCAAAGCCATTGGTCTTCCCTTATTTGAACAAATTGGTAAACGGTTGTATCTCACAGAAGCAGGCCAAGAATTATTGAGAACTTGTCAGGAAATTTTTGAGAGACTCGATAATTTTGAGATGAAAGTAGCAGACTTAAAAGGCACGAAGCAAGGACAATTACGCTTAGGGGTCATTACCACTGCTAAATATTTTATCCCTAGAATTTTAGGGTCTTTCTGCCAACAATATCCAGGGATAGAAGTTTCCCTTAAAGTAACCAATCATCAACAAATTCAGCGTAGAATGTTGGAAAATGAAGATGATCTTTACATCGTTAGTAACCCTCCCGAAGCCTTAGATTTATGCACTCAACCTTTTCTAGATAACCCTTTAGTTGTCATTGCGCTCAAAAGTCATCCCTTAGCGGGTAAACAGAATATTCCTATTAGTGCTTTAGAAGGAGAACCTTTTATCATGAGGGAACAGGGTTCAGGAACCAGAAAGGCAGTACAAAATCTCTTTGAGAAACACAAAGTTTCTGTCCATGTCAGATTAGAATTAGGAAGTAACGAAGCCATTAAACAAGCCATTGCTGGCGGTTTAGGGATTTCTGTTCTGTCTCAACATACTTTGATTTCTGAAGGAATCGATAGTGAATTAACAGTCTTAGATGTAGAACATTTTCCCATTCAACGTCGTTGGTATGTTGCTTATTTAGGGGGTAAGCAATTATCAGTCATTAGCAAAGCTTTTCTCGATTATTTGTTAGAAGAAAGTGCTAATTTTTCAGTTCCTAGTATCCAAAAATTAGCAAAAATGTTATGATTGATTGTTAAAAAATAATAAATATCTTAACAATCTGAAAGGTGCCATAGGGGTTTTGTTTATCATGAGCAAAGCTTGTGTTACAATGTTGCCAATTCATGGGCTAATACCATGAATTTCCTGAACGATCATTCATAACGAGGCGTGACGAGTGACGAAACTTCCCTGGTATCCCTTGAGTCTTTTTTCTATTTCCTTAACAACTACTCTATTAATCTATCTTTCTTTGGGTAATTCACCACCTAAAGAAACAGGAAACGTTACCCTCACCCCAACAATGGCACCAGTGGAAGCTTCTAGTGCTATCCAGCAAGGAAAACAAATTACTCTTAATGGGAAAACCTATCAAATTCCTTGGACTCAATGGCAACAAGGGGATAAAATTCGCACCGGAATTAGTGATATTGGAGCGATGAATTTACTGGGTTTAGAATTACTCAGCACTAAAGATCCCAGTTTACAACCGGTTCGTTGGTTTGGCACAGACTCAAACCAACCTTTACCTATTTTAGCTCGTTTTATTGCTCCTTATCGTTACCTCGATATTACTGAACTAATTCAATTAGCGGGGGGGCAATTACAAGTTAACAATAATACCTTAAAATTGGACTTTCCTTTAGCACAAATCAATAATATTCGTCAAGGTAATCAAACTTGGGGAAAACGCATTGTTTTAGAGGTTGATCGCCCTACGGTTTGGCAAATTAGTCAGGCAAAAGGTCAGGGTGTTGTGATGATTTCGGGGAAAGCATCTCAAACGAAATTATCTGATTATGATTCTTCTTTTTATCCTAAACCTTGGACGAATACAGATGAAGATGACTTAGGGAGTCCCATTTCTCAACCTGAATCTTCTTCTTTATTCTCTTTAGAAGATACAGGAAATTTAACCAAAGTTCATGTTAATTTACCAACGGCACACGGCTTAAATGTTTTTAGCTTATCTAACCCGAATCGTATTGTCATAGATGTGCGGGCTGATGGTATGGTTCCTAAAGAAATTGTTTGGACTCCAGGGATTATTTGGCGACAACAATTAGTGACAATTAATAACGGTAGAAAAGCAGAAACCTTTCCCGTTAATTGGTTAGAAATTGACCAGCGATCGCCCAGTATTTCCCTGAAACCCATTACCACTAACTTTTATGGACAAACTGGCACAGCACCTTTAGTAACAACTGCACAAAAATGGCAAGCTGCTGCTGCTATTAATGGGGGCTTTTTTAACCGCAATAATCAACTCCCTCTGGGTGCAATTCGTCAAGACAATAATTGGTTATCCAGTCCCATTTTAGGCCGAGGTGCCATGGGTTGGAACGATAAAGGTCAAGTTTACATGAATCGTTTGGCCCTAAGAGAAACCATTACCACCGCAACAGGAAATACCATTCCTATTGCTTTTCTAAATAGTGGCTACGTTAAGGCAGGAGTTTCCCGTTATACCTCTCAATGGGGTCAAAGTTATACTCCGTTAAGCGATAGTGAAATTATTGTTTTTGTTGAAAATAATCGAGTTACTTATCAACAACAAGCAGGAAAAGCAGGAACGAAATCTTACCCAATTCCAAACAATGGCTATTTATTAACCATTCGGAAAAATGCAGTTTCTTCTAGTTTGATGTCTCCTGGAACTGCCCTAACGTTACAAAGTAATACTATCCCCAGTGAATTTAATCAATTGTCCCATATTTTAGGGGCAGGACCATTATTAATCAGTAACCGTAGAATTGTTTTAAATGCAGTTAGTGAACAATTTAGTAAAGGGTTTCAGCAACAAAAAGCCTCTCGTAGTGCGATCGGGCTAACCAAGCGCGGTACTGTTATGTTAGTAGCTGTTCACACTCGTGTTGGGGGAAGTGGGGCAAGTTTAGACGAAATGGCTCAAATTATGCAACGCTTAGGGGCAACGGATGCTCTTAATTTGGATGGGGGAAGTTCTACCGGTTTAGTCTTAGGCGGCCAATTAATCGATCGCTCTCCTGTGACAGCAGCAAGGGTTCACAATGGTATTGGTGTGTTTATCACTCCCTAGGTTATCAATTAATAATTAATAATTAATAATTGTCCATTGTTCATTATTAATTAATGAAGTCTTAGTTATGATTTTTTTCCCGTGGCAACAAGAAACGGTTATCCAGAGAACCCAATTAATTCTCAGCAGTTTTGAGCATTGGTTAGGCCATTCTTTGTTTGAACACTTCGGCGTAACTGATGTTAAAACCGACCCCACAGAAGTATCAAAACAACTGTTTGAAGCTGATTTTATTGTTGTTTCTCACGGAACCCAGGCTGATCCTATTCTTAATTATGGCAATCAAAAAGCGTTAGATATTTGGGAATTAACCTGGCAAGAATTTATCCAAACACCTTCTAGAAAAACAGCAGAAGAGATAGAGCAGAAAGAACGCGATCGCCTTCTCAACGAAACGACCACAAAAGGTTTTTGTTACTATTCAGTGACCCGAATTACTAGCACCGAAAAACGCTTTATCATTAATGATGGTATTGTTTGGAATGTTATTGATCACCGACAAACCTATCAAGGTCAAGCTGCTTGTTTCTCAGACTTTTATTTTTTAATGAACAAAGCATAAATACTTTGGTTTTATGAACACGGTTTGGAACTTTGTCTCGTCAGGTGCAAGATGTGAGTTTAGGTAAATTTTGAGAAAACCAAATAATTGCATGACTATCTAAGAATATATTCATGTATCAAAATTCCAGAAATTATCGGGTAAAGGATCATTAAAATCATCACTCATCGCAATTTTTCCTTGATGTAATCCCAACACTCTTTTTTTGGGAGAAGGATAACACTGTTAATATTTTTGAGATCAATTTTTTCCATTAGAACTCATCAGTGGTAGTTGTTATTAATTAAGATCGCATTAACATCTAAATATATAGTATAACCAAATAAAAAGGGGGAGCGGTAAAGCAATCGATATCATATATAACCAGTAATGTTTAATGATATACGAAATTTGTATCCAGCAAGATCGAGGCCAACCTATAGGTACACAACCAATATTTTTAAAATCTTCTGGAAAGTCTTTCAAATGTTTTGCTTTAAATAACCAGTAATCATCAGAATCATGATTTTCTTGACATCTATCTATCAACTCATTATACTCATTGTTAATGGGTTCGATAAATTTTTGCTGTTCATTCAAATTCTTGTGTTCTAACTCAAAAGATAATAAGTAATCAATTTTTCCATATAGTTTAGATAAATCTTTAGCGTTATTATATAGCCTTTCAGCCCGTAGTTGATAATTTTTAAGCCCTTCTAATAAACTTAATACAAGAATAAAAACAGATAAAAGTATCGCTGTTATTGTATATAAGTTATTAAGACTTCTGCATTGACCAGTTAAATCTATTATATTCTGTATAATAGATATTCCTATGGCATATATTGATAGAAAAGAAATACTGGTGATCGATAATTGACTTTGTAAACTTAATTTTCGGGAAGCTTCAAAACGAGAACCTTTAGTTATCCAAACTTTTCGATTTAACTTGTCAGTATATTGATTTAATTTATCATTCATAATTAAGAATAAAAGCGAGTTGTCTATTGATTGATAATATCCACTCCAGGAGAATTTTAAAAAAACTCAATTCTGGAGGTTATAACCTAATAATAGGGTAGTGATTACATTTACTCCACTCCTAAGCTAAATTATAGGAGGTCTTCTTGGTAGAAGAGACAACTCGCTAGTATATATTAGCATCATCTTTCTCCAATTTAGCTAAACTTATATTTTTATAAAGTTCATACATTTTATTAATGTCTTCTTCAGAATAGTCTCTATTTGGATCAATTTTTCCTATGTTACTTAAAAAATCAATTTTTTCTTCTCGAGTTTTATATTTATTATAATTATGAATATAGCCTCCATGAAGATTATACTTACCTTGATGATGTGCTTTTGAAAGTTTTTTTAAATTTTGAGGTGCTTTTCCATTAAAGTCTTCTAGTCTGTTAAAAAAGCTTTCTATAAGTTTATCCAATTTATAAAAAATTGATATGTCATTCACAGCATTATAATATAGAACCCAACCATATCGCTTATTATAACTAATAGCACCTGTGATTTTTTCATTTAACTCGAAAATAAAAATCTCTTTAATCTTATCATTAGTCAAATATTTGTGTTTTTTTAGAAATTTTTGCTTATTATGCTGATAGTTACTAAATTTGGAGACTATTGAATCAATAAACCGATCAACAGAAGATTGTTTAATAGTAATATTGGGTAAATTGAAAGAATAACCTAAATAATTGAATTTGTCAGTAGCTTTTCCTTGAAAAGTTTTGTCTTCGTCTTCATTCAAATCAAATCCTATATTTTTACATTCTTTTCTTAACAAATGATTATATTGATCTATTTTTGTTTCAGGAGAGATTATTAAAATATCATCGACATATCTATAATATTTGATATTATCTATGTCCCTAAATTTTTTATCAATATCATTTATATAAATCGATGCTAAAATATTAGATATCGATAATCCTTGGGGAATTCCTTTAGATTCATAATAGTTTTTCTTGTCTTTTTTTCTATAGTTTTTAGGTACAGTTGGGTTTTCTATCGCTCTTGTTAAGAGATTTATTATTGCTTCTGATGTAATACGCTTAGATATTTTTTTGAATAAAATTTCTCTAATAATCGAAGGATAAAAATTCCTTATGTCAGTTCTGAAAATATTAGTGGACGCGAGTTCTAACTCAGGGATAAGACTCTTAATTTCATGAATGTATGTATTAGAGAGTTTTTTAGGAATACATTCAGGAAAAATTTTGAACAAAAGTTCTTTAAGTACCAACAAAACAATTCTATCTCGTACAGTAGGGATAGATATTACTCTAGGATTTTTGTTTTTTCCTTTAGATTTTAAATTTTCGAGATAGGGTGAAAACCTATAATTTCCCTGTAAGCATTTGCTTTGAATATGTTCAATATGTTGCTTAGATTGGTTAAAAAACTGATCGATATTCAATCTATCAATTCCTTTAGCTTTACTACGCTTAAGTTTAACATATAAAATTTCTTTTAGAGATGCCTGAGTTAATATCTCTTGCCAAATTAGTTGATCTGAAAGTGGTTCATAAATCATAAAAGTTTAATGATTTATCTTGATTAATTTATATCAATTATAAGTTTACCATAATTGACTTAGGTTTTGGAATTTCATCACCATCTTCTAGTAACATCAATAAATGAACCCTAACCGCTTCTTTAATTTCTTGTATTGCTTCTTCTTGACTGTCACCATGTACCATAATTCCTAATTCTAAACATTTGGCTAAATAAGCATTGTCTTCTGATGAAAATTCAACTAAATAAGAATAGTTGTTAATAGACTCAGAAATCTTGATTAAGATATTTTTATCATCAAATATATTTGAATTCATTTTACTTCAAAAAGAGAACGAGGTAATTGAGATTGACGGATAATTGACATTAACGTACCATTTCTAATCTCTGAATAATTAGGAACAACAACGGTAATAGTTGAATTTTCTATCGCTTTTTGATAAATAATATGACTTCCTCGCTGACGAATTTTACTAAAATCATGATCTTCGAGAATTTCGCTTACTTCTTTAGCTGATAAAACTCTTAATTTACCCAATGGATACCTCTAACTTTGTAATAAAAATATCATTTTTAAGTCTTGTGTTAATCTCTGACGGATCAGCAACTTCTAAAAATAACTCAACAGCTTCTTTTAAATTGTCTCTTGCTTCTTCTATTGTCTCTCCTTGACTAGC
>JAAUYD010150131.1_pt1 | contig 46110 bp, 53 predicted proteins | sample 7278101 | NCBI WGS metagenome assembly JAAUYD01 (sample SAMN14350128, study PRJNA611818) | marine sediment metagenome | isolation source: surface marine sediment (0.6m) | place: French Polynesia: Moorea | collected 2018-08
AAAGATAGTCCATGATTGTACACAAAGCGAGAAAAGCCAGCACAGCCAGCAAAAAAGCTCTTTTGTTTGTTATTTAGCTTTAATTCTCTCTTAATTGCGTACATAGATTATTCAGATTTCTCTTAACATTCTATTATATCTGAATCAAGGCTCTCCAGAATCGGCAATTTTCGTGGCCTGGGCGGAAAATCCTAGACATAATGTCTATTTCTGTAGAGGATTGTCTAGGTTTTTGTCTTCTAGAAAAAGCTCATCTTTCCGTTGTGCAAATCTTAATTTTGCTGAACGCGATCGAGGGTTTTTTTCCTGTTCTTCAGCGTTAGGAATAATGGGCTTTTTGGTAACAACATCTAATAACAAAGAGTCTCGAAAACTGTATTTAACCCGACGATCTTCCAAACTATGAAAACTAATAATCCCCATACGTCCCCCAGGTTTAAGCCAATGAGGGGCTTTTTCTAAGAATCTTTCTAAGGATCTTAATTCATCATTGACTGCAATGCGTAATGCCTGAAAGACACGAGTAGCAGGGTGTATGCGTCCATAACGTTGTTTTGGGGGAAAACATTTAGCGATCGCTTCTGCTAACGCTGTGGTGGTTTTAAAGGGACGTTGTTGTACGATCCGACGGGCAATGACCCGCGATCGCCGTTCCTCTCCATATTGATAAAATAAATCCGCTAAACTGGTTTGGTCCCAATGATTAATGATTTCTTCTGCTGTCAAAGACTGTTGCCGGTTCATCCGCATATCTAAAACTGCTTCATGACGAAAACTAAAGCCTCTTTCTGGCATATCAAACTGGGGAGAACTTACCCCCAAGTCTGCAATAATCCCGTTAAATTCTGCTATTTTTCCTGGATAGTCCGCAAAATTGCCTTGCCAAACTTGTAATCGATCACCCGCTATGTCTGATAAATAATTTTGAGTGATAGCGATCGCTTCCTCATCGAGATCGATTCCTGTTACTCTAACATCAGGAAAGGCCTCTAAAATAAGACGGCTATGGCCACCTCGTCCTAACGTCGCATCCAAGTAATGACCATTGGGTTCGATGATTAAACCGTCCATCAACGCTTGGGATAAAACGGGTATGTGAAGGGTAGGAGGAATCGGCTGATTAAGGGAATCTGTGCTAGTCATAACAACTAGGGTAACAAAATAAACGACATAATCTTCTTAAGTGTTGAATCCCCTCTAACCCTCAATTTTATTGTTATTCTGTCAACCCATCACATTACTTGTGTGAGAAAGGTCAGGAACTTATAATACTTAAAATAATTCAAAAAACAAGAAACCCAGGCGGGGATTCAGTTATTATTATGAATTTGGCGGCTCAACGCATGGTGTTTATTCACTGTTCCCTTTTAAATTTGAACAGAATCTTCACTCGTTCTATTATGTCTAGTTTAGTAGTATTTTTTGGTATTCTTCATGGATGTAGTGTCCTTCCTAATTTTTCTCCTACTCCACCGCCGCCACCCTCTAATTTTAGTGATGAAGAAGTCACAAATTATGCTCAGACGGTGTTAAAAATTGAAGATCAACGTCAGATCGCCTATGAAGAAATTGAAGCCATCATCAACGATCGCCCTCCAGAAATTGCCTGCGATCAACCAGAAAGTATCAAACAACTACCCAATAATGCCCAAGAGATTGCTGTTGAATTTTGTAATCAATCGAAAAAAATAGCTCAAGATAGTGGTTTATCTTCTAATCAGTTTAATGCCATAACTGAAAACGCGCAAAAGGATGCAACTCTCAAAAAAAGAATCCAAAATGCTATGATTCGTATTAGAAAGCCTTAAAGTTTATCTACCTTAGTACAATTGGTTACAATATAATTATATCAATTGGTCAATACTATTAACAATTATGTTTCAGTTTATTTTAACTTGGATTATTACAGCCGTATCATTACTCATCACTGCCTATTTAATTCCAGGTATTGTCATTAAAGGATTTACGGTGGCAGCGATCGCTACTTTGGTAATGGGTTTAATTAATGCTGTTGTTAGACCTATTTTACTGCTATTTACTTTACCTTTAACTATTCTTACCCTTGGTTTGTTTCTATTCGTTGTTAATGCCATTTCTTTTTCTTTAGTATCTTATTTTACTCCTGGATTCACTATTAATAGTTTTTGGGATGCTTTATTCGGTTCCATTATTTTGTCAGTTATTTCTAGTATTTTAAACACAATTTTTGAGGCAAAATAATACCCTAATATATGATCACTTTGTTTTTTTCTGGAATAAAATCATTCTTTTCTAAAATCTCTAATAAATTAATATCTGTTTCTAATAAACAAGCATGACCACTTTCAGGTAAAATCGTTAAACAACTATTGGGAAAATAACTCACTAATTCTTGTCCTTCTTCAACGGAAGGTAACAATTTATCTTCTTGACTAGCTAAGAGTAGTATCGGTTTTTCAAACTGTTTCAAGTCTTCGGGGAGAATGTCAAAATCTCTCAACAAAGAAAGTCGCCAACTAACAACTTCTTGAGGAAGGGATTCCATGGCATTTAATAACGCTTGACTATCCTTATTTTTCATGCGATTTAATGAGGCTAAAAAAGACAAAAGAACTAAAGTAGATCCTTTATAAACAAAGTTAGGAATCCATCGATTTAACTCAACCCCCCAGTTTAATAAAGGTCGTTTATTGAAAGAAGAAGCAGGATTTACTAAAATTAGTTTTTCCATCAACTCAGGGGCAGCTAAAGCCACTTTAATAGCTAAACAACCTCCGAAGGATTCTCCACATAAATAAACAGAAGAATAAGAATGCGACTCTAGTTCTTTTCTAATCAAAGTAACTGTATTATTGACCAAAGTTTGCCAGTTACTTTGATCGTCAGATGGAATGGATAAACAACGAATAGAAAAAAAGTGTTTTAAATTTTTCCCTTGTCGATGAAATAATTTTCCCGTCCCATCCATACCAGGAAAATAAATGAATAAAGGGGCAACAGATGGGGAAGAAAAGGGGGATAATAACCTCATATTGTTTAATGAATGGAAGAAAGAATTGGTTGTTGATAAAGACGATCTTCGGTAGCGATCGCCCCTTGATCATCTACCCAAAGTAAAGAAATATTCGTAACCTGATCATTTTCTAAGGAAACTAAAGAAAAATTCCGTAATTTTTTACCCTCTTTTTCAATAATACGAGGAACACAAGCAGCGTTTAAGTAAACGGTTCCTGAGGGATTGTTAACCACTCTTGTTCGTAGTTGGGAACGGGTATGACGTAGACGATGGTGCATATGACCAAAAGTAACTAAAGGAATGTTTTTCCCTAAATTATAGGTGTGTTCAATCGCATTGGCTAAGTCAGGATCCCCATGATCACCCCCTAGAGGTTGCCAATCTTTTCCACAGATAGCTTCAGGATGTTCTCCTAAACCAGCCGGACCATTATGACCTAAGAAAATGATATTGTTTTCGCTGGTTGCTTGGACTGCGTGCATTATTTTTTGGGTAGATTGTCTAAAATTAGTAACTTGATAGCGATCGCGTAAAAACGTTTTATTTTTCCATTGTGGACCCCCCCAACTATAGGGACGACTCCCCACAACAGAGAGATTAAATTGAGGAAAATCTAACTTACCATAACCTACATGAAGATCCCCCAAGATATCCAATTGATCTTGTAACCAATCTTCTCGATGGCGATTATAGGGACATTGTTTGCGTCCCCAAGCTGAAGCGGTGTACCAAGCGTCATGATTACCCATAATCACCGCTTTTGGTATGGATAACTCACTAATTTTGCGAACCACGGGAACGGATTCGTTACCAAAATCTCCTACAAATAAAATCAGATCAATGTTTAATTGTTCTAACGCATAATTATCAGCCTCTTCCCATTGATCGTGAACGTCTCCCACCACAGCAATGGTAATGGCTTGTTTTTGATGAATTGTCATACTACATTGATTAAACTATTTTTGTCTCATCTTATCGGATAAACGGATTTTAATCTTGTCTTAGTTAAAAATTTTCTCCTTCTGAACGGGGGTTAACTGAACCAGGAGGGTTCAAAAATAGGTTCCCTGCTGCATCGTTAGGATAAATACAGTCGATGGTGGGTTTACTATCCAAAGATCCTACAAAGCCAAAGGTATTCATGCGATTTTTACAATCTCTGACCTGTTCTGAGGTAATCAGGCGTTTTTGCTCGAGTAAAGTCATATTAGAACGCCGTAATACACAACCGGGTTGCATTTGCGGTTGAGTCACATAGACGCTAAAGGGGTTCAGGGTGATAAACACGCGCATATCAGTAACAATAGAACTAGCTCCATACTGTACACAAAGTTCTGCATTGGGCGCACTTTTATCGATGACTTCCCGTGAAGCGACGTTTTGGGGATCGAAACTTGCATTAGAACTAACCCCGATTCCTACTCCAATGCCTAAGACAAAAATACCACCAAATAGGGCAATGGTGCCATAGTTAATGTTTGATCCTGGAGAAGATGGAGGGGGATAAGGAGAAGGGTTAGAACGGCGATCGGAGTAACGAGGGGGCGGTCTACGGGCCATAAAATTTGTTTAGTTCGTTATTTTTCTAGTTTACTTTTTTTTATACAACTCAGGTTAAATAAACATTGAAACCCAGTTTCGTAGGGTGGGCAAAGTTTTCTAGTTTACGGGTAGTCTAGATAAATTTCTGATTTGCCCACCCTACCGTCTTAAGATGACCAATAAGAGGCGACAGTAGGAGAGGATATTGTTTCCCACTGTCGCCCCAACTTTTGTTAATTTCATCGCAATTGTTTACTCAACTATGGTTTTTCTCCACCGATACCGATACCTGTGTTAAAGATTTGTGCATTGGTGATATCGAGATTGTTCATGGATGCACCGGTTACGTCTGCATCATAGATCCTAGCATTGGTTAGGTTGACGTTATCTAAGTTTGAGTTGTTTAAGGTAGCATTGGTCAACATTGCACCTGTTAGATTAGCCCCTTCTAGGTTAGCCCCTGCTAGATCAGCCCCTTCTAGGTTAGCTTCGATAAGAGTTGCCCCTTGTAAGTTAGCATCTCTAAGATCAGAACCAATTAAATGAGCGTATCTTAAGTCTTCGTTACTGAGATCGCAACCTTGACAGAATCCCGTTTCTAATAATTGTTGCACATGAGCCGGGTTTCCTGCCATAACAGGACTGGCTAAGATCAGGGGGGCAGCTAGTAAGATGGTGTTTAATATAGTGCTTTTCATATTCGATCCTCCTCGCATCTCTTTCTTACTTCCAATGTAATTAATGTTCATAACAATCCCTTCACCCAATCGGGTTATTTTTTTGTTCCCGTTTTCATACAATTTAATTCTACAATTGGATTCAATTGGGTTATCAAAAGAAATTATTATGTTTAGTTTCAGTAGTGTTTTTTCGGAAATTGCCTGTATTATGGCGATCGCAACGGCGGTGGGAGCGTTAGCGTTATGGTTGCGTCAGCCTTTAATTATGGCTTTTATTATTGTGGGGGTTCTCATTGGTCCTGCGGGGTTAAGGTTAGTTTCGGCCAATGAAGAAGTAGAATTATTGGCTGAATTGGGGATTGCTTTATTACTATTTGTGGTGGGTTTAAAACTCGATCCCCATGAGATTCAATCTGTTGGTCCTGTGGCTATTGTTGCTGGAATGGGTCAGATTATAATAACGGGACTTTTAGGTGATTTCCTGGCTAGTTTTTTGGGATTTGATCTAATTTCTGCGTTTTATATTGGCTTAGCTTTAACCTTTTCGAGTACCATTATTGTTGTTAAATTATTATCAGATCGACAGGAAATTGATGCGTTACATGGTCGCATTGCGTTAGGGGTTCTCATTGTTCAAGATTTAGTGGTAGTGGTGGCTATGATTTTGTTAACAGCTTTTAGTGAGAATTCCCAACAGTCTTTAGGGCAAGAAATTATTTCAGTAATATTTAAAGGAGGAATGTTTTTATTATTTATTGCTATTTTAACTCGTTATGTTTTACCAAAATTACTCCATACTTTAGCTTATTCAACGGAATTATTATTAATTTTTGCTATTTCTTGGGCGATCGCTTTAGCTGCTGTTGGAGACAGTTTAGGGTTTAGTAAGGAGGTGGGTGCGTTTGTAGCTGGGGTTGCTTTAGCTTCCACCAATTATCGGACAACAATTGGGGCAAGGTTAGTCAGTTTACGCGACTTTTTACTGCTCTTTTTCTTCATCGATTTAGGCATTCATATTAATGTTAGTTATTTAGGGGAAGAAATTCTTTCGGCTATTATTTTATCCCTTTTTGTTTTACTGGGAAAACCGATAATGATTATGGGTTTAATGAGTATGATGGGTTATCAAAAATATACTAGCACTATTACCAGTTTATCCTTGAGTCAAATTAGCGAATTTTCTCTGATTATTGCTGCATTAGGCATGGATCTAGGTCATATTAATGAAAATGTTTTAGGGTTAATTACGTTGGTGGGATTAATTACTATGGGAGTGTCTACTTACATGATTATGGATTCTCATGCAATTTATGAAAAATTATTGCCGATTGTTTCACATTTTAATAAATTAATTCCCCATTCTCATCAAAAATTAGGGAATTTAGATGCAGTTAAGATTAATGGGGTTGATATCATTTTGTTTGGTTTAGGACGGTATGGCGGTAGTTTAATTACAGCATTACAAGGGTCAGGTTTACAAGTTTTAGGGGTGGATTTTAACCCAGAATTAGTAAGAGAATGGCGCAATAAAGGGTTATTAGCTTTTTATGGAGATGCAGAAGATCCTGAATTTGCAGCAACCCTTCCTTTAAATCAGGCTAAATGGGTAATTAGTACCTTACCAGGACAACGAATCGGACTAACTTTATTACATACCTTAGAACATCAAAAATTTCAAGGTAAAATTGCTGTAACCAGTCATACCGAAAGGGAAATGGAGATTCTTAAAGATGCTGGTTCTGATCTGGTTTTATTACCTTTTAGAGATGCCGCCCATGAAGCTGCTAGAATGTTAGTAGCCGATCTCAATTAAACCACTTCATATATTTAATTCAATTAACCTAATGATGATCAGTAGAAGAGATAGTTTAAAACAAATCAAGAGGTTAGCTATTCCTTATCTAACATTACCATTAATAGCCGTAGTAAAAACCGATAATTCAACACCTCAACAAACCTTGGGGCCGTTTTATCCTTTAATATTTCCCCTTGATGAAGATAATGACTTAACCTGGGTTAAAGATCACAAAAAAGAAGCATTGGGAGAAAAAATAATGATTTTAGGCAAAGTGTTAACCTCTAATTATCAACGGATTAAAAACGCTAAAGTTGAGATTTGGCAAGCCTGTTCTTCAGGACGTTATAATCATGAATATGATCCAAATCAAGCACCCATAGACCCCAATTTTCAAGGGTGGGGATGGACAAAGACTGATACAAAAGGTTACTATGCTTTTAAAACCATTAAACCAGGAGGATACCCTGTTACAAAGAACTGGAAAAGACCCCCTCATATCCATTTTAAAATAACTCAGCCTAATGGAAAAGAATTCATCACCCAATTATATTTTTCTGAAGAAGAAGAATTAAACCAAAAAGATAAAATATTACAGCGTATCCCGAAACCTCAACAATCTTTAGTTATTACAGAATTAGTCAAAGATGAATCACTAAAAATGAGAGTAGGTCAGTTTAATATCATGTTATAATTTTGACTTTAAACAATTCAACAATCTAGCTAAATATTATTCAATCTTGAAAGTGTATTTGCAAAAAATTTATGTATTTTTGGAACAAAAAACGAAATTTTATTATCTCTTTAATCTCCTGGCTTTTTATCATTTTAATGACGTTAGGATGTGTTGACTTAATGGTACCAATTTTAGGGCAAGAAAAGCCAACTGCCCCCATTATGTTAGAAGGAAGAACTCTATTTTATGTTAGTGAATCGGGACAATATACAGCCCAACAAAGAGCGGAAGAAGCCAATAATCATTTAGAAAAAATTTTAGAAGAAAATGAAGCTCCTATTTCAGTTGAAATTGATGATAATCAAGAAGTTCCCGTCATTACTATTAACGATCGTTATTTTCTTTCCGTCACTTATAATGATGTTCCCATCGGAAAAAGTTTAAAAGGACAAGCATTAGCTTGGAAAAATACCTTAGAAATTGCTATTAGAAAAGCAGAATATGAAAGAACATTACAATATTATATTAAAGCCATTATTATTTCCGTCGCCGTTCTTTTATTAGCCTTTATTCTATCTTGGAAATTAGGGGTAATTTGGCAACGTTGGCTTAAACCTCTTGATACATCAAAAACTGATCCAAATCCTCTAACTTCTACATCTTCTCATCAACCTTTAACCCAAACTCCTAGTGAATCTTCTTTCAATTTCCAGTTAGTAGGATTGTTAGTATTATTAACCATTATTCGCGGAATAATTTGGATTATTGCCCTTGGTTATATTAGTTGGTTATTTCCTCAAACTCGCCAATGGAGTGACTTGATTATTGAAATTTTTAAAATTAGTTTAATTACGGATGTTTTTCCTTTAGGAAATCAAAAATATTCCGTCCTTGACTTTTTTATTTTAATCGGTTTATTAGCTGGTTTAGTCACCTTAACTCGTACGGTCAGTCGTGTGCTAAAGTCAAAGCTATTAAGTGCAACTGGACTTAATCGCGCTGTCCAAGATACCACTGCTTTAATTGTTAACTATACCTTGATTTTTTTAGGAACCATTGTGGTTCTACAAGTTTGGGGATTAGACTTAAGTTCTTTAACCGTTTTTGCTAGTGTTTTAGGGGTAGGAGTTGGGTTAGGACTTCAAGGAATTGCTAAAGAATTTGTTAGTGGATTGGTGTTAATTTTTGAACGTCCCATACAAGTTGGAGATTTTGTAGAAGTGGATGACTTGATGGGAACGGTAGAAAGAATTAGTGTTAGAAGTACAGAAATAAGAACATTGGATCAGATTTCTATTATTTTACCTAATTCTCGTTTTTTAGACTCAGAAGTGATTAATTGGAGTCATTCTACTCCTATTTCTCGCTTAAAAATTCCTGTGGGTGTTGCCTATGGTTCTGATTTGGAAATGGTTAAACACATCTTAATTGATACAGCTAAAAGTCATCAAGATATTTTGTCTATGCCATCACCTCAAGTGTTTTTTTCTGAGTTTGGTGATAGTTCTCTCAACTTTAACTTATTAGTCTGGATTAGTAAACCTTATAAACAATTTCAAATTAAAAGCGATCTTTACTTCAAAATTGATAGTAAATTTAGAGAAGAAGGAATCGAAATTCCCTTTCCTCAAACAGATGTACATTTTCGCTCAAGTGATAGACCCCCCAGTAATCTTTCTCCTGAATTGATTAATTCTTTAACAAATTTATCCAATAGTTTAGCAATATGGTTAAAAACAAATTCTAATCATCATACTATGCAAGATAAAAATCAAGAGATACAATCAAAAAAGACAACAAAACCAGAAAATTCACCTCCTTATGAAAACGATACTAGGAATTGAAACCAGTTGTGACGAAACGGCTGTTGCTATTGTTAATAATAAAACTATTTTTAGTAGTGTTGTTGCTTCCCAAATTGACTTACATAAACGTTATGGGGGTGTAGTGCCTGAAGAAGCTTCTCGTCAACATCTTTTGACCATTAATCCTTGTATTGAAGAAGCATTACAAATGGCAAAATTAACCTGGAATGATATTGATGGTATTGCTGCAACCGTTGCACCAGGGCTAATTGGGGCTTTAATGGTAGGAGAAACAGCAGCTAAAACCTTAGCCATGATTTATCAAAAACCCTTCGTGGGAATTCATCATTTAGAAGGTCATATTTATGCGACCTATCTCAGTGAACACAACTGGAAACCACCCTTTTTATGTTTATTAGTATCAGGGGGTCATACCAGTCTCATTTATGTTAAAGATTGTGGTGTTTATGAACAATTAGGGGCAACTCGTGACGATGCAGCAGGGGAAGCATTTGATAAAGTTGCTAGATTATTAAACTTAGGCTATCCAGGAGGGCCTATCATTGATAAACTAGCTATTCAAGGCAATCCTAAAAGATTTAGTTTACCCGAGGGAAAAATCTCTTTACCCCAAGGAGGTTATCATCCCTATGACTTTAGTTTTAGTGGCTTAAAAACAGCAGTTTTACGATTAGTAGAAAAACTAAAGCAAGAAAATTCTGAATCGTTACCCATTGTTGATTTAGCTGCTAGTTTCCAAGAAACGGTTGCCCGTTCCTTAACTAAAAAAACCATCGCCTGTGCTTTAGATCATAACATTAGCCATATTGCTGTAGGAGGTGGTGTCGCTGCTAATAGTGGACTGAGAAATCATCTAAAAGAAGCAGCGAAAAAACACAATTTAACCGTCCATTTTCCTCCTTTAAAACTCTGTACAGATAATGCTGCGATGATTGCTTGCGCTGCTTGTGATCACCTTCAAAAAGGTCATATTTCTTCCTGGAACTTAGGGGTACAATCTCGTTTACCTATTACTGATGTGATGACACTTTATGATAGCAGTCTCCGTATGGGTAAGGAATAGGTGTGGGTGTGGGGTGTGGGGTGTAGGGTTTACTGAAAAAACCATAAGCTTTACTCCTTTAACTGCATTCTAACCGATAAATTTCTTCTGCTACCCGTTTCAATCGTCTTAATTGTGCTTTCATATCATTTTTTGTCCAGGAAGCAGCAAATTGATTAAACCCCCAACTTACTAACGGGTTAGGAATTTCAAATTCAAAACGATTGATTAATTTTGTTCCGTTGTTCATGGGTTGACATTCCCAGCGATCGCGTCCTTTAAAAAAACCAGTAAATTGCCAAACAATTAACCCAGGTTCTCGTTCAATGACATGACTAATTAACGTAGGATTAATTAGAGGTATTTGAATAATAAAACGACTTCTTCCCCCAATTTCTGTACTCCATTCCCGAATCGGTTCACATTTTAAAGCAGGATTTAACCAACGGTGCATTAACTCTAAATCTGTAATACAACGTTCCACCATCGTTGCACTTGCCTTAATAAAAATGGTTTGTTCAAAAACTTGGGATGATGACATAAGTAAATGGATAAGAAAATTAAGTAAAAAATGGGCAACTTCTTAACAGACAAGAGGCAACAATATAGCATTTCCTGGACTCATGAGGTACACCTAATATTCAACTCCTGAACTCCGAACTCCAAACTCCTAACTTCTAGAACGAGAAGAGTTTGTACCTCACAAGTATGGGAACTGCTATAAATAGCCAATAATTAATAGCTATCCTTTCGACTCTGCGGAAGTGCCAAACCTCTCCCTCGTGCCTGTTGCCTTGAAAAATTGCTTACCAACCAGTAATAGAATAACCGACATTCAGAGGAGCAATATTGCTTGTCTGTGTTTGTGATTCAAGATCATTGGTTTGGCGCATTTCAGCGCAAAAGGTAGCCGTATTAAACCCTCCAAACCTTTGTACGGTACTGGTTCTTAAGCGCAGGTTAGGGTTAACAAACCAAAATCGCTCAATGGTACTCATGGTGTCATATTCGGTAATTAATACCAGTGCATCATCTGCATCGAGATAATAACGGCCAGCGATGGGAACAATCTCCGCATAACCTCTTTCTCGGAGTAAAGTGCCTTCTCTGGGGTTATCGGGTTCAGGAATGAGGGCAAAAATGGTGTTTCCGCTATGGTTTTCATCTTCTTTGTCCCAGGCCATAGAACCATCCCAACTGACAAACGCACCACCCATGGCTAAACTAGGGTCAACCTCGTGCATTTGACAAATTTCGATGATTTTGGGGTTATTCGACTCTAATGCTTCAACATAAATGTCAGAATTGCCAATTTCAGCCCGTCTGAAGGCTAAATGATGGGTTGTGCGTTGCGATCGCCATTTTCCTGAACTATTTTGAAAAAATTTGAGTGCATCCATCGCTTCGGTACTCCTAATCAATAAATATCTTTGAAGTTTCTTCTTCTAATTCTTGGGTCAACACTAAGGGTTGACATTGTTTTATTTTTATCATAATCCCTTGCGCCCCTTCTTCTTGCAAATCTTCCACATAACCTCCTTGATGTCCGTAGGCTTCAGCAAAGTCATCAAATGGCCCAAAATAATAAATACAATGGGGACGAGTGGTGGTAATTTCTACCCACCAGGGTAAGGTTTTCTCGTAGTCAATGGAAAAATCATCTAAGGCAGTAATAGGAATAATATTAACAATTTTTCCTCCTAAACGACTGATCCGCTGCATTTCTTGATTCATCCGTTCGTAAGGCACTTTTAAGTAAAATTTCCCCCGACGCTGAAATAAACCATCAATGTGACTCAGTTTACCCATCTTGGGGTTAATCACAACTTCATAAAGAAATATACGATTATTCGTATCATTATTAGGGGCCATATTGATTCAAATAGCAGGATACATATGGGTATGAAATTAACCCTTGTTCACATTCGTTTGTGTTGGCCAATCTGGTTACTTGTTATGAATTTTTGTGTAAAAGTCATACTGAGTACAATCAATAGTATTTCTTTAGCCTATCATAGCTTGGTTTTTTCTTCTGATATTCGTTAATGATACTCCTTAATAATTAGGTATAAAAACTTATCGCATTTGATCGATATTTTATGGATAATTAAGAATTGAATTTAAGGATTATCAATTAATTATGCGTGTGATTATTCAACGAGTAACCGAGTCTCAAGTAAGGGTGAATGGGGAGATTGTAGGAAAGATAGGAAAAGGACTCAATTTGTTAGTAGGAATTGCAGCTAATGATACTATCACTGAAATTAATTGGATGGTACGTAAATGTTTAGAGTTACGATTATTTTCTGATGAAGATGAACAAGGAAAATGGACAAAATCAGTACAAGACATTGGAGGAGAATTATTAGTTATTAGTCAGTTTACTTTATATGGAGATTGTCGTAAAGGTCGTCGTCCTTCTTTTAGTAATTCTGCACCACCTAGTGAAGCTGAAAAATTATATCATTTCTTTGTTGATGAGTTAAAAAAGAGTGGTTTAAAAATAGAAACGGGATTTTTTGGAGCTATGATGGATGTTAGTATTAGTAATGATGGTCCAGTCACACTACTCTTAGAAAAAGAAGCAATTGAGTCATGATAAAGGTTAACTAAAATTGTCTAAAGCTTCAAACTGACGTAATGCAATACTTGCGCCTTGAGTCCATCCTAATTCAACATAATAGGGTAAAACTTTTTTGATATTTATATCTGGAAATAGATCACTTTTTTCACTATTTTGATAACTGTTTCCTTCCAAAAGATAGATTTCCAAGCTTTCCTGACGATAAATCCATAATTCAGGAATTTTGATAATTTCATAAGTTCTAATATCGGTTAGGGAAGTAAGATCAACTTCTATAGCTAAATCTGGGGGTGGATCAACGGTTAAATCAATTTTATCTTTGCCTAAAATAGCTTGTCTATTATCAATATAAAAACAGGTATCTGGTTCTAAACCAGCTTGATTAGGTATTTTAAGGGTAATAGGATCAAAACATTCCCAATCTTTTCCTTTTCGACGTAAAATAATTTTTACTAAATCTCTTAAAAGATCAATACGCTTTCCATGACTGGGTAAAGGAGACATAAGTCGAATTTCTTGGGTTTTGCTATTGAAATATAGTTTAGGAAGAGTTTTTTCTTGACGTAAATTAAGCAGTCTTTCATAATCTTTCCACGTCTGATGAGGGAAAATCACCTCATTACCAGGAGTTAACATTAATTGATTTTCACTAACTGTAATTAACATCATAAGTTTTGAGTATTATTTATTGTTTAAATTAGATTAATGATCAACTTTATTTTAAGTATTTTTTTTGTAGAGACAATTAATTAATTGTCTCTACAAATGTAGAAAATTAATCCTTAAAATGGTCAATAATAGCTTGAGCAAACTCAGAACATTTCAAAGGTGGATCGACTTTGGGTTCCATTAAACGGGCTAAATCATAAGTTACTTGACGATTTGCGATCGCATTTCCAATCCCTTTTTTTATCAAGTCAGCAGCTTCTTGCCAGCCCATATATTCTAACATCATCACCCCAGAAAGAATGACCGATCCAGGGTTAATTCTATCAAGTCCTGCGTGTTTGGGTGCAGTGCCATGAGTTGCTTCAAAAATAGCACAGGTATCCCCAATATTTGCCCCTGGTCCCATTCCTAAACCACCTACAACAGCAGCAGCAGCATCAGATAAATAATCCCCATTTAAGTTCATGGTTGCTAGGATAGAATATTCATCGGGACGGGTTTGAATTTGTTGGAAAATACTATCAGCAATGCGATCATTTACCATGATTTTATCTTTCCATTTACCGTCACCATGACTATCCCAAATTGCTTCTAAAACGCCTTTAACTTCCTCACAAATTTCTTGTTGTTTGTCAGGGGTCAAGCCATCATAACCAGGTTCAACTTTTCTAGCATTATCTTCGATGGAAATATCAGCTTTCTCTTCTTTATTGCTCAAAATCCATGATTCTCGTTCCGTTACACAAACGTCTCTAAATTCTGAGGTTGCTAACTCATATCCCCAATCTCTAAAAGCTCCTTCAGTGTATTTCATAATGTTACCTTTATGCACTAAAGTAACCATTTGTTTCGCTTTTGCTAACCGTAAAGAATGTTCTATGGCACGACGAACTAATCGTTGAGATCCCGTTTTACTAATCGGTTTAACCCCAATTCCTGAGTCTAAACGAATCTGTTTTTTACCATGTTCTGAGGTTGCGGCTATGAGTTCATTGTTCAAATAATTGATTAATTTTTGAGCAATTTCTGTCCCTTCTTTCCATTCAATTCCTAAATAAATATCCTCGGTATTTTCCCGATAGACGATAACATCTAACTTTTCAGGGGACTTATGGGGGGAAGGAGTTCCTGGATAATAGCGACAGGGACGCACGCAAGCGTATAATTCAAAAATTTGCCGCAAAGCCACGTTAAGAGACCGTATACCGCCACCTACAGGGGTTGTGAGGGGTCCTTTGATGGCGATACCATACTCTCTGATAGCGGTTAAGGTATCTTCAGGTAAATATTGATAGGTTCCATACTTATCGCAAGCTTCATCCCCCGCATAAACCTTAAACCAGTTAATTTTTTTGCTGTCTCCGTAAGCAGTTTTTACCGCAGCGTCAATAACTTTCTCGGTTGCTGGCCAAATATCGATTCCTGTTCCATCCCCACGAATGAAGGGTATAATAGGGTCATTGGGAACAATAGGTTTACCGTCTTTAAAGGTAATTTTAGAACCAGTGGTGGGTGGTGTCAGTTTCTCGTACATATAATGATTAACAATCAAGGGTTGTTTTTTTATTACACTCCCCAAATGCCTCAACTCCCCCATCTCTTAATGAAATCTATGTAAGTTGGATATATTAGTTGATTTTTATGTAAATTCTGTGTTATTATGAGAGTCTGTGCGGACGTATAGCTCAGTTGGTTAGAGTACATCGTTGACATCGATGGGGTCACTGGTTCGAGTCCAGTTACGTCCATATTTCTGAAGAATGTGTATAGTATATCAGTTTGTGACTTTACCCATAACTTTGCCGTGTTGGTAAGCTTATGGTTCAAGATAAAGGTGGCAAGCTTATGATTCCAAACCCAAATCCCGTTTAGCTTGCTTGAACACTTCTCGAACTTGAGGATAACGAAGAAAGCTAGGATGAGTTAAAAACTTAGCAACACGATGTTCAGAAGGATATTTACCTTCAGCATATCCCTCTTTCATCACTCTAGGCAGAAGAATAACAAAAGTCATCCCAAAGATAGACTAAGTAATGTAGATAGTCAACATCATTTATTTTAGCAATAAGCCTTGGAAAGCCTAAAGAAAGTTGAGGAATTGGAAATACTTTCAACCACTTTAAAATAAAATTAAAGTAAAAATAAGGTTGCAAGATTAACTGAATATTATTTAGGAGAGATTTCCAGCCTTTGCCTTTATCCCATAACTCATGATTTTCAAAAGTTTTTGGAATCGGATTCAGTGTGGAATTGAAAGATTCACTCAGCAGACAAATCATCAAGTAAGCTGACATAACTAATTCCCACCATTTCTGAATTTGAGCATAGTGAGTCACTCGGAAATCTGCCCATCCTAGTTCACTTTTAGATTGTTTAAATCCATATTCTACCCAACTTCTTACTCTATAAATATCCCCAACTTCTTTATATTTAATCTCAGGAATTATAGTCATCACAAACCAAGTTTCTTCTTGAGTTATATTTTCTTTATCTCTAGTAATTTCCCAATACCTTATCTTCATTCTTTTTCCATAAATTATTTCTCTAATATATCGATCTTCTTTTTTTCCATCCCATCTTATATGTTCAAATTTTCTCCATCGGTTTGCTCTGACTTTGGCTTCTCTTGGAAGCCAGACTCCATGATTACTGCGTATCGCCACTGCATATTCTATTCCCAAATTTTCAATTATGCTGATAAAGTTACTGTGACTTTCCCCATATAAACTGCCGACCCAGCTTGAATTGAATTCAAGCTGGAAAGCGGCAGTGCATTCCGCACTATCTGCTAACACTCTTTTGATTTTAAATCCTACTTCCTTTAGTTCTTTAATTATTTCTATGGCGATTTCTGGCTTAGTTTTATATTTATCTCCTTCTTGTAGTCTTCCTTTAGGTTTAAATACTTTGAATTTTAAAGGAAAGGTCATTCCTTGACAATAACCATAAGCATTTACTGATACTATTCTAATTCTTCTGCTTTCCAGGGCGATTCCGTTAAAAAATGTAATAATCCCTGCTCATTTTTTAACCCAACTGACTTAGCGATCGCAGGCAACGTTTTCCTTTTTATGTCACTTATGATTCCCAGATGAAGATATTTAAAGGCTTCATCTGGTCTTACTTCTACAAACAAATCTCTATAGAGTTCACAGTAAGTATCAACACATTTTACCGTCATTTGAGGATGGCGAGGCTTAACCATAGTCTCTGTCTGACTTTCAGACTTTTTTCTTCATTGTACCTCTCCCAGAGTGATGAAAGAGGGTTAATACTGAGTCAATTCTAGTTTTCGCTCCTAACCGCTAACAAGCGAAGCACTATTGCTCTTATTCGGGGAGTAGAGTGAAGGTATTATCTTTACTATTTGTGGCAAGTTTATTATTCAAAAATCTACTCTCGGCAAAATTATGATTCAAAGTATACAAGAAATTTAGCAATAGTTCAATGATAGAATTAGATTAATGGCTAAAGTAACGGCAAGATTATGATTCAACTTGTGGCAAAGTTATGAGTAAAGTTACAGGTATAGCAACAATAGTCATATTGTCCTTGAATGAAACAGAAAAGGAGTTAACCACGTCTACAGAGTGTATAACCTTATGGTACAAGATTGATAAGTCCAACCATCTTAGTTATTTTGGACGTTATCATTCACAATTAATAAACTAATCATCACTATATATAAAGAATTATGTGTGGAATTGTTGGGTATATTGGCACAAAAACAGCAGCCGAGGTATTAATCGACGGTTTAGAACGATTAGAATACAGAGGCTATGACTCAGCCGGTATTGCCACCGTTTTAGAAGGTAACTTACACTGTACTAGAGCAAAAGGGAAACTATACAACCTACGAGAAAAATTAGAACGGGAAGTTAACCCTTCTCAAATGGGTATTGGTCACACCCGTTGGGCAACCCATGGTAAACCGGAAGAACATAATGCTCATCCTCATCGGGATAATAGCCAACGAGTCGCCGTTGTACAGAATGGCATTATTGAAAATCATCAAGACTTACGGGAAGAATTAATAGAAAAAGGGTGCGAATTCGCTTCAGAAACCGATACCGAAGTAATTCCCCATTTAATTGCTCAATATCTTCCTGAAACCCTTGATTACGATGGTCTATTAGAAGCAATACAAAAAGCGGTTCATCGTCTCAATGGATCTTTTGCGATCGCTGTTATTTGTGCAGACTACCCCGATGAAATCATTGTTGCACGACATCAGGCTCCTTTGATTATTGGTTTTGGTCAAGGGGAATTTTTCTGTGCGTCCGATGTGACGGCGGTAGTACCTCATACCCATGCAGTTTTGTCCCTGGAAAACGGTGAAATTGCCCGTTTAACCGCCCTTGGCGTAGAAGTTTACGATTTTGATCTAAAACGTCTGAGAAAGCTGCCTAGAACCCTTGACTGGAACATTACCACTGTTGAAAAACAAGGGTTTCGTCACTTCATGCTCAAAGAAATTTATGAGCAACCTTCCGTAGTAAGAAGTTGTTTAGAAACCTATTTAGATCCCAGTTGGAGTATAGAAAATGGAGAGGAAAAAAGCCCCATTAATTTAGGGTTAGCCGGGGAACTGTGTGACAATGTAGATTATATTCAAATTGTTGCCTGTGGAACCAGTTGGAATGCAAGTATGGTGGGTAAATATTTGCTCGAACAATTAGCAGGAATTCCCACAATGGTACAGTATGCTTCAGAGTTTCGTTATTCCCCTGCACCCATGTTAGGCAATACGTTAACTATTGGGGTTACACAGTCAGGGGAAACCGCCGATACTTTGGCTGCATTAGAGATGGAAAAGCAGCGAAAAATGGGTTTAGAATTTCCCTACGATGCACGAATTTTAGGCATTACTAACCGTCCTGAAAGTACCCTTGCTCACATGGTAGATCGCATTATTAATACCCAAGCAGGGATAGAAATTGGTGTTGCTGCGACCAAGAGTTTTATTGCACAATTAATGGGGTTTTATTGCTTGGCATTAGAATTAGCTTATCGTCGTAAACATTTGAGTTTAGATAAGTTAGAAAAGTTGGTAAAAGGGTTACGAGAATTACCCAATCAAATCGAATTAATTTTGAGTCAACAAGAAAAGCAAATTGAAGAATTAGCCCATGAATTTATTGATACTCAAGACTTTATTTTCTTAGGAAGAGGTATAAATTTTCCTATCGCTTTAGAAGGGGCATTAAAATTAAAAGAAATCAGTTATATTCATGCAGAAGGTTATCCCGCAGGGGAGATGAAACATGGTCCTATTGCTTTATTAGACGCGAAAGTTCCTGTTGTTGCGATCGCTATGCCGGGGGATGTTCATGATAAAGTATTATCCAATGCACAAGAAGCAAAAGCCAGGGATGCACGGTTAATTGGTGTGACTCCTATTGATGATAATGAAGCGCGATCGACCTTCGATGATTTGTTATTTGTTCCCCATGTAGATGAACTTTTATCCCCGATTATTGCCGTTATTCCTTTACAATTATTAGCCTATCATATTGCTGCCAGACGTGGGTTAGACGTGGATCAACCTCGTAATTTAGCTAAGAGTGTTACGGTGGAATAAAATTGATAATTTTAAGAGGATTGTTATTTCTAATCCTCTTAAGATAAGATACTTTAACATGACCTCTTAGTATGACCATTAACACCCTCTCTAAAAATAGTGTTGTAATTCGTTTAACTGAGGAAAGATGGAATCACATTATCAATAATCATAGTGAATTAACTGACTATCGGTCTGAAGTTTTAAATACAGTTCGAGATCCTGAAAAAATATTAGAAGGTAATCAATATGAATTGTTAGCTATTAAAGAGATAATCATAGGTAAATATCTAGTTGTTGTTTATCGAGAATTACTAAATGATGGATTTATTATTACTGCTTATTTAACCAGCCGTCTTCGTTCATTAGACAAGAGAAAACAATTATGGCCGTAACCAGTATTAATCTACAAGCTTATCTACAACTTGCTACAGTTATTAAATATCTTCCTAAACAAGATTTTTGGACAGCATTTGATGCACAAGCAGATGTTCTTTATATTAATTTTCATCAACCTGCTTTATCTGCTGACGATAGCGAATTAACCGAAGATGATATTATTATTCGTTATAAAGGTGATGAAATTATTGGGTTAAGTATTCTCAATATTAGTCAAAGATATCTTCGTACAAAAAGATATCTCCCTACAACCAATATGACTAATTTTCGATCTCCTCATGAAAAAACTTTTAACATAATTAAAGAAGGTTTAAGTATAAATAAACAAACCTATCGCGAAGCATTTACTGATGAATTAAGGCAAAAAGAAGGTTATTGGTCTAGATTTAGATACTTTTTATTTCTTCATCCCAATTTTACCTTTTTAATTCAGTTTATTCTTTTCTTTCTATTTATTGTCCTGGCAATCTTATTCAATATTAAACAGAGTGATGATTGGATTCGCATAATTTTTATTATTATTTTTATGACAAGTATTTTAATGATTCCATTGTTATTACTTAAGTTTACTCCTAAATTTGAAATAGGATGGGATCGACTTTGGCCAAAAGTTTTAGGTTATTATTTATCCCAATCAGGTAATGATATTGAAAAAGCAAAACACTATTTAAGAAGAGCTATTTGGTATTATAAACGTAAAGGAAAAGCTCTTAATTTTATCGTTAATTTTCTTTGGGGTAGTATTTTTATTGGGTGTCTTCCTGATAGCGATTTTCAACACACTTTAATAACTTTGAACGTAGGAAAATTATTTGCACTAAATTCTTTTGGAGCTATGTCTGTGATTATTACTCCGTTATTATTCATCTTTTATATTATTCATTATGATCTTCCTGTCGCTTGGATGGAAAATGTTTTAACTCAGATTGAGCTTGATGAATAATAGAACAATAAGGTACATTGTTATATACAATTAAGTTAAGAAAAAAAATTATAAAATAGTTTTAGTTGTAGTAGAGGAAATATTAGCATGACTGATCCTTTAAGCGTAGGATTACTTGTCAATTTAGCTACACAAGAGTTTGTCAAATCTGGTGTGGGTGATTTGACAAAAAGTTTTACAGCAGAAGCGATCGCTAAAATTCCTGTATTGTGGGACAAGAGAAAAACCCGATTAACTGGAAAATCGGATAAAATTGATGAAGCATTAGCTAACATAGGACAAGGTGATAGAAGAGGATATATAGATAAGACAGGCCAGTGGATCTGGTAACGTACTTTTTCTGATACAAATCATTTTAAATAAATAGGAAAAAACCTGATGACAATTAAAGAAAAATTATTGAAAGAAATTGAAACAATACCACCGTCAATGTTAAAAGAAATTCTTAACTTTGTTCAATTTATTAAAGCAAAACATCCCCAAGAAGACTTTATGAATTTTGCAGGAATGGCGAGGGAAATAGATGATGTAACCCACATTCCGCACATCATTTGTCCCATAAAAAATTATGGCTTGGAACCCCGCTACTGATGAGTGGGAAAACAGATGAACTGACGTTCGGGGTTGCAAGACATAATTTCAACCTGACAAGATTAAAAGTAGAGTGTTAACTCGTTTTCAATTCTTTTTAAACAGTCATGAGTGGCTGTGGACACTTAGGAGCAAAAAGCGAGTGTGTAATTCTGGGGTTTCCCCAGAATGTAAGACACACTCAAGATAAGGGATAATCAGCATATTGTTGTTCAGACTCGTGTCCCATGTTCTCGACTGATGAAATCCAGATTAAAAATATCAACCACTTAGGATTAGTCGCTGGAATTATCGATGATATTGGCATCGAAGAAATGATTAATGAAATGGTTGGTTCGGACTCCAGAGAATTGGTAACATCAGGTCAAGTTGTGAAAGGGATTATTCTTAATGGTTTGGGATTTACTTCTCAACCTATGAAACTTATTTCCTAAGTTTTTTGAAGATGAAGAAAAAAGTGAAGAGCCAGCGGGAATTACGATAACCATAGGAATAAAGGTAATTATTACCGAAGAATCTTATACCTCACTCGCTTCTTTTTTGGATAACGACTGTCTTCCTGTTTACCAGAAAGGCCAGAAAAATCAACTGACTTTTTCAGGAAAAAGAGTAAAAAGAGGTTTATATCGCACTGGTAAAAGAAAATTAATCAATGCAGATGTGAACGGTTCTTTGAACATCATGAGAAAAGTAGTCCCAAATGCTTTTGACTATGGGATAGAGGAGCCAGTGCGTTGGGCGGGTTCCCCGACTTGAAGCAACTGGCGTGGTGTTGTAGTTCACCCAGTCAGGGTAACACCTGCAAAATGAGGATATGTCATATTTGACTATATTTTTATGAACTATTATCCGCCAATTTGTGACATAGTACGGTTATAAATTCCTGTGTTATTACCTGAGTCTCTTTGTTTATAATTAATCTCTGGTTTAATATCTAATAATTGAGCAACTTTTTCTTTTATTTCTGACGTTTTTATTCCGTTTCTTAATAAAGATTTTAAATTAATTTGCCCTGTTTCATTTAATAAACAAGGCCGTAACCATCCATCCGCAGATAGACGCATTCTATTACAGCGATCGCAGAAACATTCTGACATCTGACTAATAAATCCTAACGTCCCTTTGGCACCAGGAATTTTAAACACATCTGCTGGACCATTTCCTTTAATATTACTTTCTATTAACCCCCATTTTTGTTTTATTTTGTGTCTAATTTCTTCGGAAGGAACCCAAGCGCGATCGCTAAATAATTCTGCATTTCCAATTGGCATAAATTCAATAAAACGAATGTGCCAATTCTTATTAATACTGAGTTCTGCTAAGGCTTCAATTTCTTCTTCATTGACCCCAGGAATAACAACCACATTTAATTTTAAAGGATCAAAGCCTACTTTATAAGCGGTTTGAATTCCCAACCAAGTTTGTTGCCAAAGATCGGCTTTTTTATGACCAATAATTGTTTTAAACGTATCTGGATTTAAAGAGTCTAAACTAATATTAATACGTTTTAATCCAGCTTTATATAAGTCTTCTGCTAAAGAGGATAATAAAAACCCATTGGTTGTCAGAGATAAGTCTTCTGTTGCTGGTAACGAGGCAATCTCCTGTACTAAATCAACGATACCAGGTCGTAATAAAGGTTCCCCTCCTGTTAAACGAAATTTAGAAAATCCAAGGGGAATAAATACCTCTTCTAGTAAAGTAACGATTTCTGCATGATTGAGCAATTCTTGCCGTAAAATATAGTCTAATTCTGCTTCTTCTGGCATACAATATTGACACCGAAAGTTACAGCGATCAATAAGACTAATACGAAGATAATCAATTCTATTCATATTTTAAGGGGTAAGGATGCTCTAAGTTGATCTCTAGTATATCAACTTTACTAGAAATTCAGTTATCAGCTATTTAGAATATAGAATTAAATCCACATTCTATATTTTATTGTTTTTGACTAAACCATTCTGTAATTCCATTGGCTAAAGTTACTGCTAAATTTTTCTGTTGTTGTGAATTTGTTATCCATTCAAACTCTGTTGGATTGATCATAAATCCTAATTCCAACAATACAGAAGGTGCAGTATGAGGACGAGTTAAAGCTAAGTTATTCCAAAAGACTCCATAGGAAGGACGGTTCGCTTTTTCTACTAAATAATCATGTAAAAATTTTGATAAATCTTCTGCTTGGGAATGATACCAAAACATACCAATTCCTGCGGTATTAATAGCATCCCCATTATCAGGTAAAGCATTATAATGAATGGATAAAGCAATGGCTGGTTTAATTTGATTAATCATCTTAACACGGTCTTGCAAAGAAACATTTTTATCGCTTTCTCTGGTCATATAAACTGTTGCTCCTCGTTTTTCTAATTCTTGTTTTAATAACTTGGAAACCACTAAATTAACGGACTTTTCAGGATAACCATTGGGTCCTTTTGCTCCCCATTCATCTCCTCCATGACCAGGATCTAAAAGGATTTTAATATTTTTTAAAGGTTGATTATTTTGACTCTCAAGTTTAGGGGAATGACGTAGTGTAAAAATCAAGTTTGTCCCTTCATAGTTTAGATCGTATCCCCACTGTTGATCTGGGTATAATTCAAAATAATATTCAATTTTATCAGGACTTACTTGCTGCCAATAAAAGCTTTTAATTAAGGGTTCATATTCTAGAAGAATGGTATCGGTTTGAGCAGTGGTGTTATATAAAGTCAGTGTTACTTTATTTCCCATCTGATTAACAGAAACAGGAACCGGTAATGTTAAAGGAAAAATGATTTTAGTTTCTTCTGTGTTCTTGTCAAATTTAGCACTTCTAATGGTTGCTTTTGCTGAAGATAAATTAGGAATCGTTCTTGTTTCATTTGCCTTTATCCATGCACCATAATCAAGCTTTAACCACTCACCTTCTTGACCAATAACTGATACAATGGTTCCTTTAGGTAAAGGAGTTAAACGAGAATAAGTGGTACTTGGTCCAGTTCTTGCCACACCCGCATCGCTTATAACTTCAACAATTTTTAATTGATCAGGGTTAAGAATATTAACCGTTCCTTCTCCTTTCTGAGATATGGTTTGATTATTTAATTTTAATTGAAAGTTGGGGGTTCCCAAGTTACCAATTTGATTAAATTTAGTACAACCTTGATATTGAGTAATTGAATTAATAATGGGTTGATTAGAATCAGTTAAAATAGCAGAGTTTGCAGGAAGTTTAACTAATTCTTGTTGGGGTAATAAAGGAAAGGTTTGATTAGCAATATTAACAGAAACTTGAGCATTAGGGGCAGCGATCGCACTAAAACAAACAGGGGTATTAGGCAAAACGGATATGGATTGACTGGGGGTTAAAGAATTAGCAGCAAAAGTAACTCCTCTAGGAATGTTAGGGGTAACAGAATTACGAGTAACGGTTAAATTAATGGCTTTATTATTGTGGCGTAAAATAAAGCGATTAACCCCTAATTTTAAAGGAAAAGATGGGGCAAAATGTCCCTGATTACTGCGTTGTATTTTTTTTCCATTAACAGTAACGTCTCCTTGAGGGGAAGCAGTTCCAATTAAGAAAATTTTATCAGCAGTAGTTTGATGATTCTTAGGGGGATAAGCTAAATATAAAGGCTGTTGTGCATTGGCTACCGAAGTAAGCATAATACTACTTTGAACACTGAGACAGCTTATAATCGTTAATCCTAATAATTTTGACATAATTCCTTCGATAGCTAACTTAACCCATTTATTTTACTTAATTTCCGGAGCTTGGTTTGCAGAAATTGTACACTAGAAATGATTGAGCTTAGTTATAGGTTTAGGATAAATATCATGACACTTTCTATGTATCAAGCAGCTATCCCACCTATGATATGATCCAAGGAGTCAGGAGTCAGAAGTTCAGCGTTTTTTCTGATTCCCTCCTCGGTAAATTTAGTTTAATTTTGATCTTTTTCCTTTTCGCTTTCCTGTAGGGATATCGGTCCTAAATACTTGCGTAAATAGGGAGAAAAGACCTCGTAAATTAAGGTTAAAGGTTTGCGATCGTGCCAAAATAAGTAATGTCTTCCCCAAAAAGGTCCTTTCTCTTGAAATGCTTCTTCTAATACAGGAGAATGACCATAATAAATCCCTTGAATATCACGATACAATTCTGTATGTAATCGTGATAGACTATCCCAAATCGGTAAAGAACGATTTTGTAGATATTCATCCACATGGTTCGCATCCCACCAAGAAGTCGCATAGGCTAATCTTTGTCCTGATGCTGTTCGTAACCATACCTGTCGTCTTAAACGAGGTTCTGGTACAATTTCTACTTGAGGTGGAGCCCCATCATCTTCGGTGCCAATGAGGGACATATCAATGAGATCCACTTCTGTTTTTTCTGTGGTCAACAGTTGTAGATGACGGGTAGGGGAACCATCCCCCAATAACAAAATTTGCCACGCAGGGGATAACATCTCATGGGGAAGTCCACGCTTAACTACGTTTTCATCTCCTTGCCAAATAATATCCAAGGCGTGCCATTGATGGGCTAAAGTGCTTTTATGATGAGGTTTCAAGTTAGCTGTCAAGGTTCTTAATAAAACTTCATTAATCTTTAGATTTCATCATAGCAAAACCTCTGTCAGTTATCACTGAACAGTTATTAATTATCAAATGTTTGGATTTATCCCTTTAAATAAACCCTCGGGGTTTACCTCTCATGACTGTGTTGCCAAAGTCAGAAGACTCTTAAGGATCAAAAAGGTAGGACACGGAGGAACCCTTGATCCAGCAGCAACAGGGGTTTTACCGATCGCAGTGGGAAAAGCAACTCGTTTATTAACTTTTTTACCCGAAAATAAGGCTTATCAAGCTAAAATTCGCTTTGGCATACAAACAACGACAGATGATCTTGAAGGGGACGTGATTAAACGTCAATCTGCTTCCCATGTAAATATAGAAGACATTAAACCCTTACTAAGCCAGTTTTTGGGAGAAATTGAGCAAATTCCTCCTATGTACAGTGCGATTCAAAAAGAGGGGAAACGGTTATATGAGTTAGCCAGAAAGGGAGAAATAGTCGAAGTTCCCTTGAGAACGGTTAGGGTTGACAAAATAGACGTTTTAGACTGGTATGGGGGGGAATTTCCCGAATTAGTGGTTAATATTGAATGTGGACCAGGGACTTATATTCGGGCGATCGCAAGAGATCTAGGAGAAAAATTGGGAGTTGGGGGAACTTTAGCCACATTAATTAGAACGAAAAGTTGTGGCATGATTCTATCAGAAACAATTACATTAGAAGACTTAGAAAAACAAATTGAACAAGGAACTTTTTCCTTACTTAAACCTGAATTATGCTTAAACCATTTACCCAGTATTACCCTTTCTATAGAAGAAGGTAAACGCTGGTGTCAAGGTCAAAAAATTGCGATCAATGCTGTTAATCTTGTTACTTCGTCTGAGATTATTCAAGTTTATAATGAAGTAGGAGAATTTTTAGGAATGAGTCAAATAATCTTTAATGATAATCATCCAATTCTCAAACCAAAAGTTGTTATTAACTAACCTGAGTTCGGGATAAGAAAATTAACTAGACTATGGGGAAGATGATCTCCTCAAATCTATCCTTCTGACTCCTGACTCCTGACTTCTTAAACCCTTCCCTTTTTTTCCACTTACTGAGGGAACTTTGTAACCAATTATGGGACTGACATCCTAGAAAACCATGTCCTATGATAAGAATCAAGGATCAATCAAATATCAATTATCGGTGCGTAATCCTAAAGAGGGTGTATTATGTTAAACTTAAACTATGGTAAATCAGGGATGGCCAGTGCAATCGCCTTATTAATGGGAATCACAGCCATTGCCCCATTTTATACCGTTAAACCCGCAACCGCCCAATTATTACCGAGGCCCTCTCAACCCTCATCTTCTTTCAATACCGGCCTTACTATCCCCGCAGGAACCCGCATTCCCATGCAATTTAGAAATGGGGAAAGAATTTTAGTCAGTCCAGAAGAAACCTTAGCGATTACTTTGACAACCGCAGCAACGCTCCGTGATAGTAGCCGTAACGTATTAATTCCTGCTGGCAGTGAAGTTAATGGAGAAATTCGCCCCGTTAACGGCGGATCTCAGTTTATTGCCCGTGAAATCATCATTAATGGTGAACGGTATCCATTCAATGCCACTTCCAGAGTTGTTAGTCGAACCCAAACCATCCGAGAAGGGGCGGGTATAGGAGAAATTTTAGGAGGTACGGTAGCGGGTGCCGGTGCTGCTGCTATTATTGCAGGAGTAACAGGCGATCGCCGAATTGATGCCTTAGAAGTTTTAGCCGGGGCAGCAGTAGGAACCTTAGCCGGATGGGGTTTACCTGAAGCTGGAATCATTGGAGGTGGAGAAGCAACAGTGATTGCCATTGAACCGGAACAAGATTTTATTCTCACCTTACAATCTAATTTCTCCGTAGCGTCTAACCGCAACTATCAAAATACTGGCTATCGTTTAAGTTTCTTCTAACACTGAATGCAGATGAAAGTGGCAACAGCTATCAAACAATAACTTAACCGTTTTTATAACTGTTGCCCTTGGATATTTAGTTTAAGCATTCAGCTATCAGCCGTCAGCCATCAGCTTAAAACTATGAATCCCTAGCATCGAAAGTAACTGAGATTAAACGAATGCTTCCCGCTTTCATCTCTTAGCTGAACACCGAACACTGACGGCTGAATGCTTACTATTTAGTTTTATCGTATTGGTGTAAGATAGTAGGAATAATATAAGAGAAATTAAGTTAAGCTAGAAGCTAATAAGTTTCTCTGCCAGAGGTATCTTAGTCAATATGCTTAGAAATTATCAGAAAATTGTTATTTTTTTCTTATCCTTAAGTTTAACTGGATTATTAGAAAAGTCCTCTTCCAGCAAATCTTATTTTGATCAATCCTTTCAAGGATGGTTTCTCAACTTAATACAAGATGAAGGGAAAAAACCGCCTCAGCAACCCATTCAAACCTCAGCCATTTATCGTTTTTTTAATCAAGCAACTGATAAATTTGTAGAACTTTGTGAACCTAAAACCGCAGAACCTAATTTTTTAGTTATTGGGGGTGGTGCGACTCCTAAATCTAATGAAATTGCTCTAGAAAAAAACATTCTTTATTTCCAAAGAACTTTAAAAAATATGGGGTTTAACTCTCCATCAAGTAGCATCTTTTTTGCCAATGGGAATAATGGAGAAGCGAGTATTCGTTATCTTGATTCTCAAGGAACAGAACAGTATAAAGTTCCTAATATTCCTGGATTAAATGGTTCAGCAAATCTCAATAATATTAATAAATGGATTGATAACGTTAATCAAAATCAAGGGACTAAAAAACCTATTTTTCTCTATTTTACAGGTCATGGAATTCTTAATAAACGAAACAGCGATAATAATGCGCTAATGCTTTGGAATAATACCCCTGTTACGGTAGAAAAATTATCCAATACCTTAAATCAATTACCCCAAGATAGCCATATTGTTACCATGATGGCTCAATGTTTTTCAGGATCGTTTGCTAATTATATTTATCAAAATGGTGATCCGAATCAACCCTTAACAAAACAAACAAGATGTGGCTTTTTTGCTACCATTAAAACCTTACCCTCTGTAGGATGTACCCCTGAAGTTAATGAAGCAGATTATAAAGATTATAGTTCTAGTTTTTTTGCTGGACTAAGTGGGGTTAATCGTATTGGTCAAACTGTTGATTCTGCGGACTATAATGAGGATGGGAGAATTAGTTATGCTGAAGCTCATGCGTTTGCTAAAGTAGATGAGAAAACCTCTGATTTACCTGTTTCTACTTCTGAAGTTTGGTTACAACAAAAAGCCAATGAAGAAGATATTGAAGTGTTATTTGATATTCCCATTATTGAATTAGTCAAAATCGCTCGTCCTCAACAACAATATGTGATCAATTCTTTAGTTAATTTATTTGAATTTGATCCCCAAAAGTCTTATACAGATAATTTAGAAACATTAAAGTCTTCTCAATTGGTAACTGAAGCACAGAAAGCTTACAAAATTAGGCTTTTAATGGAACTTTTAAATGTTAGAATGGAACAGAAAGTTCGCCAAAGTAATAATCAAGAAGAAATTACTATTCTAGACCGTTTAATTGATTGTGAATCTAGTTCTTGGAATTAGATATATAGCAGTTCCCATACTTGTGAGGCTTCGCCGTGAGCGCGACTCCGAACGCTACAAACTCTTCTAGTTCTAGGAGTTCGGGAGTTAGGAGTTCGGGAGTTCAGGAGTTGAATAGTAGGTGTACCTCATGAGTCTTTTCTTATCCCGAACTCAGGTTAACTTAACTTAACCTACAGAACGCAAACAATTCTAAACACTTGTATCTTTCTTGTTATTGTAACTACGGGTAAGTCTAACATCAAATACAGGGGTTTCAACGAGATGAAATGTGGCAGAAGCATAAGCAACTTTACCTTCAGTCTCCATAAATTCATCGAGAATTCGGGTAAAAAGTATATCTTTTTTGAGGCGACGTTTTTTATAATCGACTACATAGCGCAGGGTAAATTCCATCCAATTGTCATTTGTTATCAATGAAACCATAGGTTCAACTCTTGCATCTTCAATTAGATACTTGTGTACCATTGCTTTCCAGGTTACTTTGGCTTCGGATACATACTCACCCACAACCTCCTCAGCAACCTGATAGAGAATTTCTCTAGCTAAGCGGTGATCACTACCATACTTAACGGGAACTGTAATTTCATCCCACACAAAGGGAAAATCTGCTGAGTAGTTAAAGACAGGTTCTTTAAAGACAAAACTATTGGCAATCCGAACAATCCTACCACTGTATAAATCAGCCTTGACCCAAGCACCGATCTCCATCACCGTAGTGCGAAGGATACTGATATCAATGACATCTCCCATAATACCGCCGAGTTGAACCCGATCGCCCGGCTTGTAGAATTGACCAAAGGAGATGGCAACCCATCCAGCAAAGCTGGCAATGACTTCTTGCAGAGCAAAAGCAACCCCAGCACCAATTACCCCAAAAACAACCGTTAATCGACCCAAGCGATCGCTAAATACAATTGTAGCGAACAGTGCTATCACCAGATAGCCAACGAAAATTATAGCTTTGCGAAGACGATAACTGGTATCAGGATCAGAAACGTAGCGTGGCAGAGAACGGCTAAGAACACGAAAAATGAAGTTAATCACAATCATGCCGATGCACAATGCTATCAGCTTTCCCACCAGGGGTTCAGCGAACAAATCTTTGATTGCTGTCCAAAAGTCTGTCATCAAATGATCCTCTTGAGTTTTCAGAGAATCAACCAGAATAGATTGATTCTTAGCAAGGGTTTTCATCGGAAATACTCAATGATTGGATTATACATCTAATACTTAATGATTGTTCAAATTATTACCTAAATTATCAATTCTAAATCCTGGTGCTTGATAATCTTTTGGTAAATAGTTAGCAGGAATTGTATTTTGATTACCATCCCGAAGTGCAGAATAATGGGGGGATAAAATCTCAATATCTGCTTCATTACATTTGTCTTGAATGTTTTGGTGAATATCGGAATAAATTTCAAATAATCTACGGGTTTTATTTGTATAGACATTCAACTCATAGCTAACATAAAAGTCATCTAAACTGGTTTGTAAAACGAAGGGTTTAGGATCTTTTAACAAGGAGTGGGTTACATCAGCAGCAGCTAATAAAACTTGATGAACTTTGCGCCAAGGAACATCATATCCTAACGTAATAGTTGTGGAAATAATTAAAGGGATTCCCGTTTCCCTTGCTGACGCGCTAAAGTTAACAACATTACTATTTAATACCGTCGCATTGGGTAAAGTAACAATCACATTTTTCGGGGTACGAATACGAGTCACTAGCAAGGTTTTGTCTTCTATATCACCGATAACATCCCCAATTTGTACACGATCGCCCAATTGAAACGCACGGGTATAAATTAAGATTACACCACCCACTGTATTAGCAACCGCAGAGGTTGAACCCAAGGAGAAAAGAATACCTAAAAACACAGAAATTCCTCGGAAAGCAGGGGAGTCAAACCCTGGTAAATAGGGAAAAGCAACCACCGCAGCTAAAGCAATAATGAGAAATTGTAGAATATTATAAGTTGGAATAGCCCAATCTTGATAAAATCCAGGAATGGTTATATTCCCTCGCTCTAATTCTTTAAAAATAAACTTACAGAAGCGAATGATATAATAGGTTGATAAGGCAATCAAACCTATCATAAAAATATTAGGAATATAATTAAGAATTGACTCAGATATATAGAAAATAGCTTTAATAATATAATCAAAAATTTTACTGGATATTTTCCGAGTCAAAGGGAAAAAGCTCAGAATAAAAGGAACATATAGAAAAAGAATTAACAGAACAATAATAACTCTAATTAGTTTGATAATACCGATTAACGTATCGGTTACTTGAGTTGAACTGATTAGATTAACATTTTGAATCCTAAAACTAGGAATTACTGTATCTTTCCAGCTATCTAACAAGCTAAATATTCTTGGAAAAATGAGATCCATTAGTTTGAAAATTAATAACAGAGATAAAGTAGCAATAACAGTCCAAACTAAGCTAAAAATTCTAGCAATTAAGGTTCTTTCTTCTCTAAATTGATTAATGGATGTTTCAATGATTTCTAAGTATTCTTCTGCTAATGCTTGACGGGATTTTCTCGCTGCGCTACCATCTTCTTCTGTTAGGGTTGCTAAAATTTTATCCTCTGCAATAATGCTGGTAATATTTTCCTGATTTTCTATTTTTATTGATTCAATGGATAAAGTATTATCCTCGGCAAATTTTTCTAATCTATTGGTAATCGTTTCTGCTCTTTCTTCAGGAGAAAATGATCCAGTAGGTGCTTGTATTTTAAATAAGATTTGATCATTCAAAATAACAGGATAACCATCAATTTTATTTCCATTACTACTACTATCATCTTGTCCATAAACTAAAGGAGATATAATAATAGAAAGTGTAATAAATATAATGATTAAAAATGTCCTAATTTTTTTTGCCATGATTTTGATAGTTGATTGATGAATTAAATCAAATATACGACTAATACAGTTGTGATAGACAATTTCTACAATATCATTATAGTATTTTTTTCCATATCCTTTTTTATGCTTCTTGTTCTGAGGAGTTATTACAGTTTAGTCTTTGTTAAATTTTAAGCAAATTCTAATGTTATTAGCTATACTGTAACAAATAATAATTGTAACGATGTAAAGATGGATTTTCAGGAGATCCCTTATGGTCCAGTTAAAATTATTGCTGGCCCACACATTGGAAGAATTGGCTACTATGATGATGATGACATAGAATTTGGCGACGATATTGACTTGTCCTCTATGTCTGAGGAAGAAGCTGAAACAGTCGAAGGTCAAGATGTTGCTATTGTCTATTTTGGCGATATGCTATTAACTTTAAATAAAGGTTATTATATGATACCTTTTGACCATATTCGTCTAGTGACAACAGATGATTTAATGAAACGCAGAGACGAGTTATACAGATTATGTGGTGGGTTTAAACCTATCGATAACCCCGATTTAATTTTAGATGAATATGAACAGTTGGATTATTGGGCAGAATTACATTATGTAGATTCAATTTTAGTTGATAGAATGATACAAGCAAGATATTCAAATAATAAAAATGGTGCAAAGGTCTTTATTTCCCATTCTTCCAAGGATAAGATAATGGCTACCTGGATATCAACTGATTTAGAAAATGCTGGACATACCCCTTGGTTTGATCAATGGGATATAACTGTTGGAGAAAGTATACCTCAAAAAATATCTGAAGGAGTTACAGAAGCAGATTTTGTTCTTGTACTTTTATCAGAACATTCAGTTAACTCTCATTGGGTGGAAAGAGAATGGCAAACTAAATATTGGGATGAGGTAGAAAAAGGAACCATTCAAGTTCTTCCAGTTCTTTTACAAGATTGCAAAATACCAGCATTATTAAAGACTAAAAGATATGCAGATTTCCGCCAAGACTATAATAATGGCTTTCAAGATATCCTGGTTGCACTCGATAAATTAAAAGAAAAATAAGTTGAAAATACTTATTATCGATTTAACCAGTTTCTTAAATCTTCTATACTATTAAAATCAAAAATAGCTTCTCCTAACGCTTCAATTTCTTCAATTTCTAACCCTTGAATTAGGGTTTTTGTTTCAGGATTTATAATCCCTAATTTCCGTTCAAGTAAACGGATAACTAGGTTCTTTTCTCTCATGATTCCTTGTTCAATTCCTTGTCTCATCCAACTGGTAACAATTTGCATAACGTTCTCCTGTTCTTGTGGTAAAAAAGTATTTAACTCTGATCTAAAAATACTTTCTTCAACTGGGTTTAAAGTAAGGTAAGTATCAATAAACCCTGAAATTAATTGCATTTTGGCTGAATTTAATTTTAAGGTTACTAATAATCTTAAACATTGTGCTTTTACTTTAGCTCGATCTTGATCAGCTATTTTCATTTTAGCCATTAATGCTGATGCAACTGGATTCGGTTGATTAATAAAATCTCGCCAATTTAATTGGTTAAGCTGCACCACGCGATAGTTAAAGTTTAACACTTCGAAATCAGGAAATTCAATTTTATATTGACTTTCTGCTTGTTTTTGAGGATAGTCATAGGAAAAGACAACAATGGGATAAATGGGTAAAGCAAACTTTTCATGAAGACGAGCAAAATAGGAGAACATTCGTCCATTAAAGTTCGTTTGTGAAGTTGATTGTGCTTCGATATGAATTAAGAAAAAAGAAGGCTGATTTTTAAACTTAACTTGAGCAATTAAATCTGTTTCATATCTTTCTCCTTCTGTGACATCGGTAAAAATTTCTTTATCCAAAAATTGAATAAAATTTTCATCAAGATAAGTGATAACTTGAGGAAAAAATAGTTCGATAAATTCAACAAAAAAAGTTGAAAGTAACTCTTTAAATAAGCGATCGTGGTCAACCATTCTTTTTAAGTTCCTGCACGATCTTGTAATTCTTGACTCATATAAGAGCGATCGCCTAATTTTTTCAATAAAGGACCATGTAACCCAAATTCAACGACACTTACCGATGCTGCTAACATATCAATACGGTCACGATAGCGTCCTAAATCAATTCCTAATAAATGACATAAAATAATTCTAATAGTGGTTTTATGGGCAACAACTAACACCTTTCCATCGGGATATTTTGCCTCAATTTCTGATATAACTAACATAGCACGACTGCCCACTTCTACCGCCGTTTCACCATCAGGAGGAGGGTTCCAAGCCGGTTCAGTCATCCAGTCAATATATTCCTCTAAATAATTCGCTTTAACCCAGTCACAGGTTTTATCTTCCCACTGACCAAAATTCATTTCTTTTAGTCCATCTTTTATCTGCATTTCCATCCCTGTTGCATCACAAAGGGGTTTTGCAGTAGCAATAGTACGCTTCATGGGACTAACATAAATAGCAGACCAATCAAAGCTTTTATAAGCATCAGCAAAGTCATTGGCCATCTCTTTTCCTTGGGGAGTTAAATCAGGATCAAGAGTGCCACAAAAACTATCATTGAGACTACTTTCTGTTTCCCCATGACGCAAAAAATATAAAGTTAAACTCATAATAATTTTCCTACCATTAAAATATGAATTACTTTTGATAATTTTAAAATACAATCATATCAAATTAAAAACAAAATCTTAAAACGGTAGGGTGGGCAAATTCAGAGATGTATCTGGACTACTCGTCAAGTAGAAAACTTTGCCCACCCTACAACACTGTAAACGCAATGTATAACTTCAGAATTACCGAACGCTAACAGAACTCATGAACTACCTAAATAGTCAGATCAACCGCTAACCTTTATTATTATTGAGATAGGGTTATAACCAACGATTGTAATTAATGATGACTTTTCAAGAAGAATTTGAACTGCTACTACGAGCCTGTTATCCTTTAATTTATATTCCTACCACCGAAGAAGAAAGACTAGAAATTGCGATCGCTCAATGTGCAAAAACCCTGCAAAGCCGAACCGTGTATATTTGGGACTTTGTAGACGGCTATCAAGATAACCCTAATAACGAAGGCGTTGGTAGACGTAACCCCCTCCAAGCATTAGAATTTGTGGAAAAATTGCCCAATAATATCGGAGGAATCTTCATCTTACGGGACTTTCAACGGTTCCTAGAAGATGTTTCTATCTCCCGTAAACTACGAAACCTTGCCCGTAGTTTAAAATCTCAACCCAAGAATATCATTATTATTGCTCCTCAAGTCCAAATTCCCGACGAATTAACCGAAGTTCTTACAGTTGTTGACTTTCCCCTGCCTACTGCCACAGAAATTAAAACGGAAATACAACGCCTTTTAGGGGCTACAGGACAACCCTTATCTGATACCCTTATAGATGAATTAGTAAGATCAGCCCAAGGACTGTCCCTAGAGAGAATACGCCGTGTTTTGACCCGTTGTATCGCCAGTCATGGACGCATCGAAACCGAAGACGTAGAACTGATTTTAGAAGAAAAACGTCAATCCATTCGTCAAACCCAAATTCTTGACTTTTATCCTGCTACCGAACAAATTTCCGATATTGGCGGTTTAGACAACCTTAAAGACTGGTTACTACGGCGTGGTGGGGCATTTAGTGAAAAAGCGAGGTCTTATGGCTTACCTCACCCTCGTGGCCTTCTATTAGTGGGTATTCAAGGCACAGGAAAGTCCCTCACCGCTAAAGCCATCTCTCACCATTGGCATTTACCCTTACTGCGTTTGGATGTAGGGCGACTGTTTGGAGGTTTGGTAGGGGAGTCCGAGTCTCGAACCCGTCAGATGATTAGTTTAGCAGAAGCGTTAGCCCCTTGTGTATTATGGATCGATGAAATAGATAAAGCCTTTGCAGGGGTAGAAGGAAAAGGAGACGGAGGCACCACTAGCCGTGTCTTTGGGACGTTTATTACCTGGTTAGCTGAAAAAAAATCCCCCGTGTTTGTCGTCGCTACTGCCAACAATATTAAAGCCTTACCCCCAGAAATGTTACGAAAAGGCCGCTTTGATGAAATTTTCTTTGTCGGTTTACCCAGTCAGAGGGAACGAGAAGCTATTTTTAACGTCCACCTATCTAGACTGCGACCCCATAATCTGAAGACTTACGACATCAAGCGACTTGCTTATGAAACCCCAGATTTTTCGGGGGCAGAAATTGAACAAACCTTAATTGAGGCCATGCACATTGGGTTCAGTCAAAATCGTGACTTTACCACCGATGATATCTTACAAGCAGCAAGTCAAATTATCCCCTTAGCCCGAACGGCCCAAGAAGAAATTGAATTTTTGCAGCAATGGGCAGCAGCCGGAAAAGCCCGGTTAGCCTCTCGTCAAAGTGGTTTAAATTCTTTAACTTCTTAGGAAAAGTAAATTCAATTTGAACAGTGGCTAAATTAGGGGAATCAACGTTAAGATGCAACCTTAAGTTATATCCATATCCTGTTATCATTATGAATCGTTTATCTGGCGTTTTTCAATTTTTATTAGGATTTTTCCTCGGTATCTTCCTATTAGTCGGGGGAACGGCTTCTCTTGCCTATGTGGTCTTTTCTCGCATGAATGCTAACCCCGAAAAACCCCTTTTTGCTGAGGAGAAACCCCCAGAAACTACAGCAAAAGCAGACACTCAACCCGTTACTCAACCACAAACCAAAACTCAGCCTGTTGAAGAAGTGGTAGCGACAGAATCTTTTATTGAAGAAGAAACCGAAGAACTACCCGACGGGGCCTATAGAGCAAAAGTTACCTGGTCAACCGGTTTAAGTGTGCGATCGCAACCTGACTCAAATGCTGAAAGAGTTGGCGGTGTGGAATACAATTCTGAGGTGATTATACTACAAACCAGTGCTGATGGCGATTGGCAGCAAGTTCGTCTCCCAAACTCTCAACAAGAAGGTTGGGTGAAAGCGGGTAACGTAGCGAAAATAGACGAATAGAACAAAAAAAGGGGGAAAAGTTCCCCCTTGTGTTTGTAATCAATATTAAGCAAAAAAGTTATGTGGTACAATTAAGTGAACAGTTTTTAAGATATATATGATAATTTGAGTAAAAAAATATGACAAATCAGCCAACAAAAACAGAGTGGCAATATCTTGAACCTCGTTCCGATTCTTGGCGCAACCAGCTTTATATCAAAGGTAGAAGATTAAGGGCTTTTACCGTCTGGATGGATATGAGAGTTAATGAATTAACTCCAGAAGAGGTATCAGAAAATAAAGAGATTCCTTTAGCTGCTGTTCATGAGGCAATTGAATACTGTAATAATAACCAAGATTTATTAGAACAAGAAGCTCAATGTGAACGCTTTTATTTAGAAGAAAAAGGAATTTCTCTTGAGCCTCAAATTATTCATGGATGAAGATATACAAGACAAATTATTGGTTAAGTTGTTAACTAATGCTGGTCACACTGTTGCTACTGTAAATCAAGCTGGATTAATGGGGCAAAGCGATTTAGTTGTTCTAAATTATGCTCAACAACAATTTTTTTGTTTATTAACATATAATTGTCAAGATTTTAAAGATTTACATGACCAAGGAATTAGACATTGTGGCATTTTAGCGGTTTATCGAGACACTAACCCAACTAAAGATATAAATTTTAAATCTATCGTCAAAGCCATAGCCAACCTCGAAGCTGCATCAATTCCTTTAGCTAATCAGTTTATTTCCCTAAATCACTGGAATTACTGATCTTTCGTTTCAATATCTTTGACTACCTAAGAGTTTTATGATTTGAGAACATCTATCCTTAATTATGAAATTAACAAACTAAGTACATAAAATGTCGAACTCACCTTAATTAAGTAAATGATCTATTTCCGAGTAACGAGAAGTTTCTCCTTGTTGCCTTAATAACGCCTTGGCTTTTTTCAAATCAGCTATGGCCGCTGTCCGATTTTCTAATTGTAAATACACTTTTGCTCTTTCTATGTAAAAATCAGGGATAGTTGGGTTAAGGGTTAAAGCTTGAGTCAAATCTTCGATCGCTGCTGAATAATTATTAATCTTAGCATAGGCAATTCCGCGATTATAATAAGCTTCTACTTCATTGGGATTAAACTGTAAAATTTCACTAAAAAGAATAATCGCCCCTTGATAATCTCCTTGAATTCCTTTTTCCATCCCTTGAATTAGTAACTCATTAAGATAAGGATCAGAAATATATATTTGAGCTACCGTCAATGAATTTGCCATTAAAATATCATTAAGAGATTGACTCAAAACCAGATGAGGAAAACCAATCAAGATTAAAATAAATAACTCTAAAAATAAGCGATGACTTCTTGATGATAAATACACAGGTCATTCCCTAATTATCAATAACTCAACTATTGGTATAATACCTATAATACACAGAGTAAGATAATATTCTCATCCAACAAAACTTCTTAACCTTAATCTATGATTGACACCTTATTGATAAAACGATTTCGCTGGTTAGGTTTAATTGTAATAAGTACCTTACTGGTCTTACTTTTTCGTTTACCGGCTGTTGCCCAAACCCCAAAACACTACACAGAATTAGAATTTCCCCCTTTACCCGAAATTTCCCTTCCTGAATACGAACGCTACCAACTCAGTAATGGAATAGTTGTCTATTTGATGGAAGATCATCAGTTACCTTTAGTCAAAGGTAATGCTTTAATCAAAACCGGATCACGACTGGAACCCCCTGAAAAAGTTGGCCTTGCCGAAATGACAGGAACCATGATGCGTTTAGGGGGAACCCAACAGCATCCTGCCAATGACATTAATGAACGCTTAGAACAACGGGCCGCTAGAGTAGAAGTCAGCATTGGAACCAGTTCAGGAAGTGCGGGGTTTAATACCCTAACCGAAGACCTAGAAACTGTATTTAATCTCTTCAGTGAAATTTTACAAGAACCCGCTTTTGCCCCTCAACTATTAACCTTAGTCAAAACCCAACAACAGGGTCAAATTGCTCGTCGTAACGATGATCCAGGGGATATTGCCAGTCGGGAATTAGGTAAACTAATCTATGGGGAAAATAGTCCCTATACTCGTACCACCGAGTATGAAACCATTAATAACATTACCCGTGACGATATTGTTACTTTTCATCAAAAATATGTACGACCTGAAAATCTTATTTTAGGGGTTGTGGGAGACTTTGAACCGACAACCATGAAATCCTTGATCGAGAAAACGTTAGGAAAATGGCAACCGAGTACCCCAGATCCAGAGATCAACATCCCGTCAGCCGAACAAAAACAAGGCCAGGGGGTCTTTTTCGTCAATCAACCTCAATTGAATCAAAGTAATGTGTTATTGGGGCATTTAGGGGGTAAATTCAATAGTCCTGACTATCCTGCTTTGGCGGTAGTCAATGGTTTATTTAATGGGTTTGGGGGTCGTTTGTACAATAATTTGCGATCGCGTCAAGGCTTGGCCTATAGTGTCTACGGTTATTGGAGTGCTGCCTATGATTATCCTGGAGTCTTTTTAGCTGGTGGTCAAACCGCCTCAGAAACCACAGTACAGTTTATAAAATCTTTGACCGAAGAAATTGAACGGGTACAAACCACTTCCATTGCGCCTGATGAATTAGACTATGCTAAAGAATCGATTTTAAACTCTTTTGTCTTTAAATTTGAGAACCCAGGTCAAACATTATCCCGTCTAATGGCCTATGAATATTACGGGTATCCTCAAGACTTTATTTTTGACTATCAAAAAGGGGTAAAAGCAACCACCATTGAAGATGTACAACGGGTTGCTCAACAATATCTTAAACCAGAAAATATCGTTACCTTAGTGGTGGGGAATGAACAAGAAATTAATCCTTCTCTATCTCAACTGGGACAAACGGTTACACCTATTGATGTAACCATTCCTGGGGAAGCTAAAAGTTAATATAGCAGTTCCCATACTTGTGAGGTACAAACTCTTCTCATTTTAGAAGTCAGGAGTCAGGAGTTCAGAAGTTGAATATTAACTGTACCGCATGAGTCCAGGAAATGCTATATCATACCAAATCCGCTTATTTTAGTAGAGTAACGTTTTTTCTCCCTGCTCCTCCGCAATCCTAACTAGGATCTTTGTGATCTACTGATCCTACCCTCGCGTAAGTGATGTTCTTTGATATTCAATTAATGCTTGTTGTATGGATGGGTTGTTCGCATCAATATAAGGAGTTCTAGCGATTTCCTGATAACCATAGTTGCATAATTGGGATAATTCTCCTTCTGAAACAGCCCAAGGGGGACCATCAGGATCATCTTCTGTTTCTCGAAGACGAGTGACGATTAATAGGGTTCCGCCAGGTTTTAATAAAGTTGCGATCGCTGTTATGACTTCTTTTCTAATCTTTAGGGGTAATGCTTGAATTGTCCGTGATTCAAAAATCAGATCAAAGCTATTTTTCCAACTGCTATCTAAATTTAATAAGTCGGCAACTAAGTAGTTCACAGAACTATTTTTAAACCGTTTTTGACACCATTCAATTGACGACGGTGCAATATCAAAAGCGGTTACTTTAGCCCCTTTTTCTGCTAAAATTTCACTATCATCCCCTAAGCCACACCCAATAACTAAGGCTGTTTTATTAGTGATATCCACAGTTTCTAACCAATTTTCTAAACAAGGATGAGGCTGCATTTTTGCCCAAGGAACTTGCTCAGAATTTCCTACTGCATCACTATAAATAACATCAAACCATCCTGTATAATCATCTTTTTTTTGATGCCTTAAGGCTAAAGTTTGAACTTTTTGACGTAGTTTGTTTAAGTTTTCTTCTTGCATAATTATTTATTAAATGTTAGTAAGCCATTGTTTAATTACTTCAGTAATTTCAGGATCAAGGGGGCGTTGCATCGCTGTCACAAAATCTTCATCTGGAGTTCCCAGTCGTCTAAAACTATGATCTAAACCTTGAAAAATATGAGTGGTGACTTGATGATTTCCTGCTTTTTTTAATGCTTCTTCTGCTAACAATGCTTCTGTATAAGGGGTGTTATGATCTAATGTACCATGTAATAATAAAACAGGACAGTTTATTTTATCAATATACTTAGAAGGTGGATAATCATAATGTTGTTTCCATAAAGGAAGATAAAACTCTTTTGACCAAGCTTCATCTCCTAATTTTAAATAAGTTTCTCCTTGTTCAATTTTATCACATAATTCATCTACTTGAGCATAAACCCAATACATCAAAGGAAATGTATTTTTAAAATTGTTAATTGTCTCTTGTTCTAATTTCCAAAAATTATCCCGTTGCCAATATAAAATCGTTTTTAAATTATTAAATACTCCTCCTTGCCAAATATAAAAAGCTAAATCTAAATCCTCAGCAGCCAACATTAAAGCAATAACAGCCCCTTCACTTTGACCTAAAATACCAATTTTACTATTATCAACTTCAGGTAATTGTTTTAACCATTGAATCGCTTCCCTGGCATCATCAACTAAGTTAAACAAATCCACAGTATCACAATTGCCCTCACTTTTTCCACAACCTCTTTTATCGTATCTAAAAGTAGCATAACCTAATTCTTGAAATAATTTTGCTTCATCTTTAAACAAATTTCTTTCAGGTAAAGTAACAGGAAACCAATCCCTTTTAGAATTATCTAAACTACCATCACGAGTTTGGGGAAAAGAACCACCAATAAATAAACAGACAGGTGGTTGTGCGATGTCATCAGGTAGGGTTAAGGTTCCTTGAATTTTGGTGTTTTTTGAGATGAAATATAAATCTTTTTCCATAACTTTAGAGCAAGGTGAGGTTATTATATAGTAGTTCCCATACTTGTGAGGGTTCGCTGTGAGCGCGACTCCGAACGGTACAAACTTTTCTAGTTTTAGGAGTTCAGAAGTTCAGAAGTTCAGGAGTTCGGGAGTTCAGAAGTTCGGGAGTTCAGGAGGGCAGGCTTCGCCCGATGCTCCCCAGCAGAAGTTGAATATTAAGTGTACCTTATGAGTCCAGGAAATGCTATAGATGATTTTTTAGATTTTTAATATTTATTTTACAGATTTTCTTTTTTTTATTCAATTAGAATTAGTCTATATTTCACACTTTAACCTGGGATATAATGAAACATAGCATTCAAAAGTTTAATCCTGATAAACTCTATGAAATTGTAGTTAATGCTTGCTTTTCCATTAAAGCCCAATCATCCCAAGAGGCAAAACAAAAACTCCAAGCTTTATTAGGAGAAATAGACGCAGATCACTGGGAAGTTGAGCAAATCAATGAGGTAGGACATTAGCGATGATTTCTCTAGTTGAAGCAGAACAAAAAGCCATTGAATTTATTGCAGAAGAATGGGAATTATCTGACCAAGAAAAAGAGTTATTTTTTATCGAAAAATCTCGTAAAATTGATGATAAATGGTGGTATATTGTAGAAGTTAAGGTTAACAATTTACCTGATAAATGGGTTATCCAAGTGTATGATGATGGAGATTGCGATCCTTGTTATACCTTTGTTTCCCCTTTTTCCGAAGCAGAAAAATCAAACCATTTAGATCACATCCCTCAAAAATTAGCGTTAGCCCTTCAAGAAGAAAGGTTAGGTCATATTTAAAGCCAACGGGCTAATTTTTCTTGAGATTGAGCATCCAGACAATTAAATAATAAACGTCCTCGACTCCGTTTATTACTAACCTGTTTACGTTTGACTTGAGTTCGGGAAGATTCAATGTCTTTAACTAGGACTTCCACAGACATCCATTCTGCACCATACCCCATGGCTGTTAAATATTGATCTCGATCTGATGTAGCGACAATAATACGATGGTAGTTAGCTTGTTGACGACGAAAAAAAGTAGCACAGACTTTTTCGATGTAGGTGTCAGCCGTCTGAGTCCAAGCTGTAAAACAAATAGAAAGATGACTGGAATGATGTTCAATAGAAGAGGGGGTCTTTTGATATTGAGAGTCAAAGACAACCTGAGTCTTGTAGCCTTTTTGGACAGTATAGTTAATTAGAGTCTCTACTAATTCCCGTCGCGCTTGTTCTAAGCCGTAACGATCGCGGGTCATTTTGAGTGAAGACCAGGAACCTATAATATTATAGCCGTCGACGAGTAGTAAGGGAGTAATGGGAGAAGACATTTTTCTTGAAACTGATCATAAATTGTTAGCATTTTTAATCCAAACGTTCCTTAATTTTAACAAAAAATTTACGTTATGGGGAAGACCAAAGATGATCTCATGAAACTTAAAGGTTTTCTATTTTAAGGAAAACCTCTACCATAGAAGCAGAAAGCTTGCATCATTACTCATCACTGTCATTATGGATACAATTATCAACGCGATCGCTTCACTACCTCAAGATACCCTCATTGTTGCTGTATTGTATTTAGGGTTAAGTGTTCTTTATTTATTGATTATGCCTGGATTTGTTTATTTTTACCTCAATAGTCGTTGGTATGTGGCGAGTTCTGTGGAACGGGGTTTTATGTACTTTTTGATGTTCTTTTTCTTTCCTGGGGTTCTTCTGTTGAGTCCCTTTTTAAACTTTCGTCCCAAACGCCGTCAAGTCAACTCTTAAGTTCCGTTAAAATAAACATAACTATACCCCATAGGCCATTATGAGACGCATTGATGTTATCACCATTAGCTTAGGAATATTTGCGACGGGGGGCATTATTTACCTCGTTTTTCAAGCCATTGGGTTTGATGGCCTATCAGCAGGGGTTTGGAGTCAAGCTTTATTAGTGATTGGGGTCTTAGTTTGGACTGCAACCTACCTGTTTCGAGTCGCTAACAAAGATATGACCTACAACCAACAACTCAAAGATTACGAAGATGCTGTCTTACAAAAACGCCTTGAAGAAATGACCCCCGAAGAACTGGAAAAATTACAACAAGAAATTGAGCAAGAATAATACTTCAGAAAATCAAGTTGTTTTTTGTGGGTTGAATAGACGAGGTAAGTAAATCGTGGTTTGATAGATCTACGGTGTTTACATCGTTGAGCATAAATGGCAGAGGTTTAACACCTGCTTTTTGGCTCAAAGCCCTTATTATAACACCCCTAGACTTATGGTATTTAGGGGTTTATGATTTAGATAAATTTCGTTAGATTAACTACAAAAAACCATTGGGAAACACCAAAATGTCTGTCCCTGAAGAACTCACTCCTGAGGTCTCACAACCTGTTAAATCCGAAGAAACTTCAACCCCTAAGGCTGAAGTTGAGGAAAATCCTCTTCTTTTTCAAGCGATCGGAACCCTGAAAGGGAAACCAGAAACAGATGAAGAGGGTAACTTTTTTATCCGTTTAGGGGGAAAACGCTATAAATTATTTATTGCTGGTTATCGCTATCAAGCTTGGCTGAAGCAAATGGCCGCTAACCCTGATCAAACCTTATTTTTGCGAGTATATCCCAAATGTTTGATGATCCCTCGCAAAGATCCTCAAATTTATTTTCAAGTGGCTGCTTGGGAAGAGGAAAACCCTTGGGAAGAAGACCCAGGAATGTTTAAATTTAGAGGGGTTTGGCAGTTTGTTCCGCAAGTAAGAACGCCAGTGATTTCTGTCTATCGTAATCAAAATGCCAATGATCCCAAGGGCAAATTTAAAGCCTCTCATCTTCCTGTGTTGATGAGGCGAGAGGACGAAGCTAAACCCTTCCGTTTTAACCCTAAAATAGCTAAGGAAGATTTACCCCCTCGTTGGTTTATTCAAGGAAATTTTAAATTTATTCCCTCTCGTAACTGTTGGGGATGGGACAAGGACTTAGAACCTCCCACCCGATCAATTCCACGATATAAAAAACCTGTTAAGGCAACCCCCGACGGAACGCCGTCTCCAAGAGTAGAGAAAAAACCGATTAAAAAAGTGGATAAACCCAAAAAACCTAGTATTCAGAAGCCTAAGTCTGATGATTAAGGTAGATAATTATTGTTTTTCTCAATCATAATTGTTCCCTAACTTATTTATAATAAATTGTCTAATTAAATTTGGAGATACGCCTTATTTATACCCCTCCTTTAGCCCGCTTAATCGAACAATTACAACGCTTACCTGGGGTTGGGCCCAAAACTGCCCAACGCCTCGCTTTATATATCCTTAAACGTCCTGAAAATGAAGTTCAAGCCCTCGCTAAAGCTTTAATTGATGCTAAGAAGCGAGTGGGGTTATGTAAGGTTTGTTTTCATTTTTCTGAACAACCTATCTGTGATATTTGTCGCAACCCTAACCGTGACAGTCAAACCATTTGTGTGGTAGCAGACTCCCGTGATGTGATTGCTTTAGAAAAAACCCGAGAATATGGAGGAAAATACCATGTTTTAGGGGGTGTTATGTCTCCAATGGATGGTATTGGCCCCGAACAACTGTATATTCAACCCTTGGTGAGACGAGTGACTCAAGATGGAGTCAAAGAGATTATTTTAGCTATTAGTCCTACAGTAGAAGGGGAAACCACAACGTTATATATTGGTCAACTGCTTAAACCCTTTACTAAAGTGACTCGTATTGCCTTTGGTTTGCCGATGGGTGGGGATTTAGAATATGCTGATGAGGTAACTTTAGCACGGGCTTTAGAAGGAAGACGAGAGTTAGATTAACCTCAGTTCGGTTTAAGGAATTAGTTATCTAAATCCACCTTTAAGAGACTGTTTATAAATAGAATCTTAAGACGGTAGGGTGGGCAAGTTAAAGACTTATCTAAACTAACTTCATCCTTGGAAACCTTGCCCACCCTACAAAATTCGTTGTT